>Ga0181520_10008484_pt1 | contig 14568 bp, 15 predicted proteins | sample PEATcosm2014_Bin_29_FD_132451 | JGI IMG/M metagenome (GOLD analysis project Ga0181520, IMG submission 132451) | Peatland microbial communities from MTU Mesocosm Facility, Houghton, MI, USA - PEATcosm2014_Bin02_30_metaG | ecosystem: Environmental > Terrestrial > Soil > Wetlands > Peat | place... | reverse complement strand
TTGATTATCATCAATTTATCTCCCGGATAGGCCTCCGCAAAGACCGCACCGCGCAAAGCAATCGAGGGATTCTCCTTAAGGTCGGCGGGTGTGCAGATATTACCCTGTAGCCCAAGCTGTTTTGCCACTGCCCGTGCCGTGACGCGGCCATCTCCGGTGATCATCACGACCCGAACCCCCAAGGCACTTAATTCTTGAATGAGCGCCGGCGCATCATGGCGAATAGGATCGCTGAGACCGATGAGACCGATGCATTCCATATCCGTGCTGCTCGTGACGACCGCTAAGACGCGCAATCCTTTATTCCCCATCCGGGCGGCATCCTCAAGCGCCTCTCCGGAGAACAATATCGCTGGGGTGAGCAGTAAATCGGCAAGACCCATTTCGATCTTTATTTTCTTTGCACGATCAATGATCTCGGCTTTTGTCCGTTTGGTCAAAGAATCGAACGGAGAGAAACCGAGGCGTTCCGGGATGGTGATGTTCAGCTCGGCTGTTTTTTGGAAGATGGCCTGATCGATGGAATCTTGGTCGGCCGCGTTACTGCAGGTAGCAGCCAGCCCCAGCACCCGGGCCTCGTCATTGTTGCCGTAATGGGTTATTTCTGCGACGCTCAATCGGTTCTGCGTCAATGTACCCGTCTTATCAATGCACAAAACATCCATGATCGCGCCCTCTTGAACCGCAGCCAATCTACGAACCAGGACTTTTTTCCCCTCCTTTTCGTCGTCGCCTCCGCTATTAAGTTGAAGTGCGCCGTACGTCTGGGCCACCGCGAACATCGTCGGGAAAGCTACCGGCACGGACATGAGTAAAAGGACGATGACGAAGTTCGTGATCTGCAATGTCGGCGCATGGACCATGAGACCGAAAAAAACCACGACGATCGCCACCAGCACGTTGAGAGCAAAAAAGTATTCGATGATATCGAAAACGACCTTTTCCATATGCGTTGGCGGATGCGAAACCTCAAGAAGTTCAGTCGTCTTTCCGTACTGGGTCTGCTTGCCGATCGCGGAGACCGTCGCGGTCGCTTCGCCATGTCGCACGATGCCGCCTGAATATATTTCATCCTGCCCAACAACATCGCGCGGCAGGGACTCGCCCGTCAAGGTCGAAAGATCAACGCTGAGGTTGCCATCGAAAAGCTTTGCATCCGCAGGAATGATATCCCCCGCGCGCAGCCGGATGACATCTCCCGGCAGAAGCTCCCTCGATGGAAGCATTCTCCATGCGCCATCGCGACGTACGCGAGCGGTGACCTGTATCGCGTTCCGCAATATCGCTAAGGCGGCATCGGCGGATCGGCGCTGGAATATATTAATACCGGCGTTCACTAATAAAAGGCAAACAATGACGATCGCTTCGAATCTGTCACCGGAGATAAAGGTGATGACGACCATCAACTCCATTAGCCACGCCAACGGACCCCAAAAATTTTTGAGATAGAGCAGTAAAATATTCTCGCGAAATTCGGGAATTTCGTTGAACCCGTAGCGTTCCCGCAACCCGACAAGGTCGGCCTCTTTTAAACCGCCGGGCGGATTTTCATTGTATATTCTTTTATCCGACATATTTATAACAATAACACAGCCAGTTTATCGGGCAGGCGGTCAGAAGACGATAAACTAGAGAAGAGTGGCAATAACATCTTCCGTCTTTCTCACGAGCCCCATGCGCGGAAACGCCTTAGCGACCGTGAACGCATGTTCCTCTGCCGACATCGCCGCCATGGCATCCTCCGCAAAGATCTGGTTATATCCGTATTCGTATGCGAATCGCGCGGTGCTCTCGACGCCGACGTTCGTTGAAATACCACAGAGCACTATAGCGGTGATCCCGCGTCGCCTCAGTTCGAGGTCAAGTTCGGTACCGTAGAATGCGCCCCACTGGTGTTTCGTGATCACGAAGTCTCCTTGTTTCGGGCCCATCTCGGGAACGATCTCCGCCCAGTCCGGCGCGCGCGTTTGCGTCCACGGCGCCGCGTCGGCGATAGGATGCAACGCATCCTTTCCGTCTGCCGATGGCGTGACCCGTACCAGAAACACTGGCATGTCATTCCTTCTGAACGCATCCGCGATCGCTGCCGCGTTTTTTATCACCACCTCGGACGCATACGGGGCGACCTGACGTCCGGCGATGCCCTTCTGGAGATCGATGACGACCAATGCCGTCTTTTGTTTATCGATAGATAGAGTGCTCATGTTTATTGCCGATATGCCATCGGTTACTTCGTGTAGACCCAAATGCGCGCCGACATGCCGTCTTTGAGCTCGGGGTACCTCGTCGGATCAAAACGAACATAGACATTGAATTGATAAGTTGGACGCTGACTGAAGATATTGGACGTCGTGTCCCCCTCCGATATCTGACCCACTTCGTCAACGACGCCATAATATTCCTTCGAGCCGAACGCATCCACGGTGAACTTCGCTACGTCGCCGACCTTCACGGCCGCAAGTCCCTTGTCTTCATCCAGATGACCCACGACGCGAAGTTGGGTAGGGTCCACCATCGTCGCCACAATGGCCTGTCCGGTCATGGCGTTCTCGAACTCGCCGATATTTTGATCGACGGAAACTATTTCGCCGCTGGTCTGCGACTCGACGACCTCATCCCCGACGCGGGCAATGGGCTGATTCGCCGTCACCATATCGCCGACCTTCACGAACACCGCCTGCAACTGGCCGGAAGCCGCCGGTGATAGATTGATGACCGGCGCCTGGACAACCGACAAATCAATGTAGACCGTTTTTGCCGAAACATACCAATACGCCCCACCGCCGATGGCCACGCAGATAAGAAGGGCGCCGATGGCCATGATGCGATTACTCTTTGGTCTTTGTGTGATTTTTAATTCCGGTTCGGTCATATCAAAGATTGGTTAGAAATTTGCGAGGGTGTCGCCCTCATTGATTCCCGAAATGATCTCCGTCATACCGTTGTCGCTTACGAGACCGATCTGGACCTGCTTCTGTTCGATCCCGGATGAGGTTTTCACAAGCACAAAATATTGATCACCATTGTTGAGCACGAGCCGACTCGGCACGGCGATCATTCCGCTGTCTTCGGCGAGGATGATATGAACATTACCCGTCATGCCGTCTTTCACCTGCGTTTCGGTGCCCGTGAAATCAAGCGTAATAAGATATGATGGCGTACCATTTATCTGCGTCTCCGCACTATCGATCGCCGTTACTGTTGCCGGAAATGTCGTGCCGGTGCCAAACGCATCCAGTGTTATTTCGGCCGTATCGCCGATCTTGATCTTTGCGACGTCGGATTCGGAAACATAGGTCTGGATCTCAAGCCCGCCGTTGTTTACCAGTGAGAGCACCTCGGTATTGGGCGAGACCACCTGCCCTACCTGCGCGGTGAGGTCTTGCACCGTGCCGGAGAACGGCGCGGCGAGCGAAGTATTTTCCAAGGCAACTTGCGTAGCAGCGACGGCAGCCTGCGCTTGGGCGATGGCAGCTTGCTGCTCTTGGATATCCTGCGTCGTGGAACTGGCATTGGTGAGGGCCAACCCCGCCTGTGCTTGCGCGATGGCAGCTTTTTCGGAAGCGATATTCTGCTCGGCAGTGGTAATTTCCGTGATCGCTCCGTTCACTTCATTCAACCCCGTCGTCGCTGAAACTTTATATGCCGCAAGTGTCGATACCGACAAACCAGTTTCGTCGGTAAGCGCTGTCATCGATCCGTTCATAAGATTTTGGACCGTCGAAAGATTGCCTGCGGCACTCTGAAGTGCCGCATCCAAGGCCGCATTGGAAGATGTCGCCGTCGTGCTCGCGATCTCTTTTTGCCACGCGTTAAGATCCACGCTCGCGGAAGCCCTCGTGCTTTGAATGTTATTGACCACCTGAGAATCGCTTACGCCGAAGGTAAGCTGTGGATTGTTCCCTTCGGGAGTTGAAAAAAATGCGGCGAGTTGGTTGCGCACGGCATCGTTCGCTTTCTCGTGCGCATCGGCAAGCGTATTCGCAACCCCTGCGTAGGTGTTCGCGAGAGATTGCTCGGCGGTCGTAAGGGCTGCCTGGGAAACCGCGATCGTCTGCGGCGTGGCACCAGTCTGTAAAGCATCAAGTTTCACCTGGGCCGCCGTAAGTGCCGCGTTCGCTTGCTCAACGCCGGTCTCGAAAGACGCCTTGTCCAAATCCGCAAGCGTCTTCCCTGCGCCCACCACGTCTCCTTCTTTCACATACACGTGGGCTATCTGACCAGCTTCCTGAAAAGAAAGGTTTGCTTTATCCACCGCGACCACCGTTCCCGGTTCGTCGAGCGCCCCGGCAACATCGCCGCGCGCGACCGTGTAAGAACCGAGCACCGGTGCCGCATTCGAAGCGACATACCACATCGCGCCACCGGCAACGAGGACAATGGCGAGGAGAGCGAAAAAAGCAACGTGTGCGGTAAAAAATTGTTTCATAAAATAATCAATGCCTTGTGGTAATTATATAATACATCGGGTCAAACTTGAATTTTCTCGAAGAAATAACCGCCCAGCAATGAAAACGCCAGCGCCATCCCCACAAGGACGAGCGTATCCACCCCCAATCCCAGATCGTGATGACCGATATTGGCCAGCAGGACGCGCAGGGCATCAACACCGTACGTGAGCGGGTCGATGCGGGAGACGAAGGTAAGCCAATCCGGCAATCCTTGCAATTGGAACAATGCGCCCGAAAGGAAGAAAAGCGGCATGACCAGGAAGTTCATAATGAGCGAGAAGGCCTGCATGTCGTCAAGGAACGAGCCGATGATCGTGCCGATCGATGAAAAAATGAGCGCGATCAAAAACATGATGAATATCGCGGGCACGACCGCCGCCCAGCTTACCGGCTGGAAACCAAAGAAAGTGGAGATGAGAAGCACGATCGTGCCTTGTATTGTGGCAACGGTCGCGCCGCCCGCCGTGCGACCGATCATGACGTCGGTGCGCGACATGGGAGCCACAAGCGTTTCTTTCAAAAATCCGAACTGACGATCCCATATCACTTCGATGCCGGTAAAGATGGCGGTGAATATGATGCTCATTCCGATGATCCCAGGTGCCAGATAATCGAGATAGTTGCCTCCCCCGTTGCCAAGCGCACCGCCAAAGCCATAACCGAACATAACGAGGAAAATGATCGGCTGGGCGAGCGTACCGATCATACGCGCCCTGGAACGCAGATATTTTTTGATTTGTCGAAGCCAAAGATAATAGATCTTTTTCATATCGTTGATAGCGCTATCTTCTTCCCATCCGCTGACCCATGACCCTCGCTCTATCGGAGGAGCCGGCTCCTTCATCGCGAATGGTCTTGCCCGTGAGCGCGAGGAAGGCATCTTCAAGGAACTCCGTGTTGGTCTGCTTCTTCAGCTCCTCCGGAGTTCCGGCAGCGATGATCTTGCCTTCATCCATAATGGCGATGCGGTCCGCCATCCTGTCGGCTTCCTCCATATAGTGGGTTGTGAGAAAGATCGTCATCCCCTTGGTCTTATTAAGTTCCTGTAGACGGTCCCATAAAAGATTCCTCGTTTGAGGATCGAGGCCGGTCGTCGGTTCATCGAGGAAAAGTATCTTCGGCTCGTGCAAGAGTCCGCGGGCGATCTCAAGCCGGCGCTTCATCCCTCCGGAAAATTCCTTGATCACACTATCTTTGCGGTCCCAAAGATCAACGAACTTCAGAAGCTCCTCGCATCGCTGTGTTCGCAACACGTCCGGCACATCGTAAAGCACCCCATGCAGGTCCATGTTTTCCCAAGCGGTCAGGTCGTCGTCCAGACTCGGATCCTGAAACACGATCCCGAACTGCCGACGCGCGAGCTCCGGCTCGAGCACGGGATCGATGCCGTCGAGTTTGATCACCCCCGCCGTGGGACGAAGCAGTGTCGTGAGCATCTTCACGGTAGTGGTCTTGCCCGCGCCGTTTGGACCAAGGAAGGCGAACACTTCTCCGTCGGTCACCGTGAAGGTAATGTCGTCAACGGCCACATGGTCACCATATTTTTTGGTCAAATTGCTTACTTCGATCATAGGTAGTCAGATTATAACCTTTTTCACCTATCATTGCGTCGGCTCGCAACGATATTCTCCAAGCTCCTTTTTGGATAAAGTGGATAGGTCGAGGACGACGTGCGATGTTATGACCGCTCCCAATCCATCGGCCGTATATTGATCGAGGTCGGGACAATTTGTCTTGGTGACCGTTTGTTTCGTTGATGCCCAATAAGTAACGGTGCCGGTCGTGATGCTGATGGGAGGAGAATAGGTATCCGCGTAGGTTGAACTTTGGACGTCCAAGTCATATATTTCAAGGCCGCGTGGCGGCGGAGCCGTTCCACTGTCAACGATAAGGAAATTTTCGGTCAACCCGAGAACGAATTCCGGAAGACTATTTTGCACCACCACATCCGAGGACGCTACTACATCGGCGCACGGGATCATCTCGTTTGTATTCTTTTTATGTTTCGCCACGACATCAAGCCCCGGCAGTCCAGGATCATTGTCGATCACAAAATATTCGGGACTTTCCATGCACTTGATATTGGAAGATGATGGCAGATTTTTTCCCTGCGGGTGATGGAACTCATAAAACAACAGGGTCGCAACCGCGATCGCTACCGCGGCAAAAAATATTGATGTTTTGCGTAATGTGAACAATGATTTCATGGCTGACCCGCGACCGATGCGATGAGCGGCCTTTTGCGGGTGTCTTAATCATAACAAAAGGCGGCAGCGTGCTACAATTAAAAAATCATGAAGCAGCGCCCGATAAAATTGCCGGAAGATATGAAACCCCATGACGCCATCATTGAGTGGTGGTATTTTAACGGCCACCTCACCGATGCAAAGGGAAACCACTATTCATTCATGGATTGCCTCTTCCGTGCCAACGCAAGCAAGGTCAACATACCGTACCTAAAAAACCTTTTTGGCAGGGGGATGTCCGGAAAATATCTTGCCTTTGCCCACTCCACGCTGGCAGATATCACCAAAAAAACAAGCCAGAAAGAGGTACAAAATATTTCTCTTGTTTCACGCGATAGTTTTAAACGCCCGCTCTTTTATATAAACTACATCGATCCGATAGCTACGACGAACGGCTTTCTGGTGAATGAGATGGCGGAAACAGAGCCGGGTGTTTTCCATATAAAGACCGACCGCATCGATCTCATGATGACCGCGAAAAAGAGGCCGATGCTCGAAGGCGGGCAAGGATTCATCACCGTCCGTAGCCGCGAAAGTTTCTATTATTCACTCACCAATCTCGAGACAGCCGGAATCGTACGCGTGGGTGAGGAATGGGTCCCCGTGAAAGGAAAGTCGTGGATGGACCATCAATGGGCGGATGTGGCGTACACAAAAGATAAGTGGACGTGGTTTTCGATCCAGCTTGATGACGGAACCGATATCATGTGCGTGGAGTATGACGACGGGAAAGGGAAAGATCATCTTGTTGACGTGCTCGATGCCCGCGGGAACGCCGCGCATTCTAACCACGCGACGTTCATTCCGGGCAACGAGACATGGAAAAGCAAAACAACCAAGGCGGAATATCCCCTTTCGTGGACCATCACCGTGCCGGAAATGGATATTGCGCTCACGGCCTCCGCGATGCTGCCTGACCAGGAAATGATCTTCGGGTCCATCAATTACTGGGAAGGTCCGATCGCGATCACGGGAGCCATTGGAAAAAAGAAAGTGAAAGGTGTCGGTTTTATGGAGCTCGCCGGATATCCATCGAATTATAATTTTCTTCTCCTCACCGGCAAGAAGGTGAATAAAAAACTGCGGGAAGAACTCTCGTCGCGCATCAAGGGATTTTTCAGATAATGTCCGGCACGGCTTGGAAATTTTATGTGCACTCTGCGGATGCATGGGAAGCCATGTACGCGGACTGCGCCGCAGCGCGCGAGCGCATTGACATCGAACAATACATCTTCGCCACCGACGAGGTCGGCCGGCGCTTTTTTGAGATCTTGCGCAAAAAAAGAAAGGAAGGCGTTTCCGTGAGGATCATCTGCGATGCCGTCGGCAGTTTTGATCTTCTCAACTCCGGCATCAAAAAGACGCTCATCGCCGAAGGGATCGAAATAAAGTTTTTCAACCCGATCAAGCCCTGGCGCGTCGGAAACATGTCCTCGTGGTTCCGGCGCGACCATCGCAAACTTTTGATCGTGGACAAGACCATAGCGCACACGGGCGGGGTGGCGCTTGAAAACCGCATGAGACATTGGCGCGATACCAACATAAGGATCACCGGCCCGGTCGTTGCCGAGATGCAGGCCGATTTCAACCAAATGTGGGGCAACATCCCGCGCCGAATGTTCGCCAAGTTAAGGCCGACATTCCACGACGGAGAGGATTTTTCCTTCCTGAGCAATTCGCCACGGTTTCGCCAGCGCTATATTTACCACGACCTCAGACAGACCATACGCAACGCAAAGAATTATATCTATCTGACCTCGCCATACTTTGTACCAAGCATAAAAATATTCACGTCGCTCAGGAAGGCGGCGAAACGCGGCGTTGACGTAAGGCTCGTCCTGTCGGAATCCTCGGATGTCCGCATCGCCGACATCGCGACGGGATCCTATTTCCTTCTGGCGCTCAGGGCCGGTATAAAAATTTACCTTTATGACCGCGCGACCGTCTTCCATACAAAGATCGGCATCATTGACGACCTGTGGGGCAGTGTTGGCAGCGCGAATATAGACAACCTCAGCCTGCTCCTTAATTTTGAAGGGAATATAAAAAGCTCCGATCCTAAATTCATCGCTGAATTGAAACAGCAATTCCTAGAGGACCTTTCCCGCGCGAAAATGGTGGACAAGGAAAGCTGGGCGCGGCGTCCGCTCTTGCTCAAGATATTAGAGACGGCGACGTGGCCCATTCACGGGATCTTGTAGAGTGTTCAACGAATGTGCGGCTCGTCACACCAGCCATGCCACGATTTTAAGGAAAATAATGACCACGAGCTGGAGAATGATGTTCACGAAGATCAGGTCGAGTGCCGTAAAGCCCATTGCTATCAACGGGATCGTCATCCAGAACGTTGGCACAAAAAAGAGAAGGATGAGCACCGGCCAAACGTTCTTCAGGTCCTGGGGCGACGGCCCGAGCATCGCGCCGACATTAAAAAATAATAGGATCATTACCCAACTCTGCCATTGAAGCAGGTTGATCTGCGTAAAAAACCTGAGCGGGTCGAGGAGCATGCTTCGCCAATCGTGCCAACTCGAGAACTGCGGGATCGATGGCGTGAAATAATTTCCCAGAAGATAATGGTTGATGAGAAAAAGAAATAACAGCCCACCGGCGATCGGCGCGGACGATATCAGGAGCTCACCCAAGATCGGCAACCGCGATCTTTGATGCACCACGTGCGGCTGGGAAGAAAAAACAGTGAACTCCTGTATCTTCGCGCCGGTGAGAACGCAGAGTATCGCGTGCGATGTTTCGTGCACGAAGGCTCCTATATAATAGAGGAGTCGAACGATGCGGTAGTTCAAGTACCGCCAATTCAAAAAGTTGCTGATATAACCGAAAGCGGTGATAAGGATGATGACAACCCCAAGATTGATAGTGCTCATTTTCTTTGACCCGTCGCTTAAATCTTTATATACTTAGGGGAATATGTCCAATCTCACAAAAAATATCGTCTGGGCCGTCATAACCCTCATCGTCGTTTCGCTCGCTCTTTCTTATTTCATCGGGCCGCAAACGCAGCCGCAAACGCTCAACCTCAGCCAACTTGTCACCGACGTCAACGCGAACCAGGTCAAACAGATCAAAGTGAACGGTGACGAGCTCGACATCACCATGACGAACGGCAGCACCGCGATCGCGCAAAAAGAAACGGAGTCGGGAATCTCTGACACGCTCAAGAATCTCGGCGTCAACCAACAGGCGTTGCAAAACGTCGATCTCGAGGTTCAGAATCAATCCGGCTGGGAATATTGGGCAAGCCTTCTCGCTCCGGACATACTCACTTTACTCGCGATCGGATTCATTTTCTGGTTGATGTTCCGTCAGGCGAAATCCGGGGCGAATCAGGCGTTCAGCTTTGGCCGCTCGAACCTCAAGCTTTCCACATTCAAAGATCGCGTCATGTTCAAAGACGTCGCCGGCCTTAAGGAAGCAAAAGAAGAACTCATTGAGGTCGTCGATTTCTTAAAAAATCCTAAAAGGTTCCTTGACTTGGGCGCGCGCATACCGCGAGGCGTTTTGCTGATGGGTCCTCCGGGCACGGGCAAAACGCTCGTCGCGCGAGCGGTCGCAGGCGAGAGCAACGTCCCCTTCTTCTATATATCGGCATCCGAGTTCGTGGAAATGTTCGTCGGCGTCGGCGCCTCGCGTACGCGTGATGCGTTCATGCAGGCCAAACACGCTTCGCCCGCGATCCTCTTTATAGATGAGATCGATGCCGTCGGACGTCAGCGCGGCGCAGGCATGGGTGGCGGCAATGATGAGCGCGAGCAAACACTCAATCAGATTCTTGTAGAAATGGACGGCTTCGACCGCGACACGCGCGTGATCGTCCTCGCCGCGACCAACCGTCCCGACGTCCTTGATCCTGCCCTGCTCCGTCCCGGTCGCTTTGATCGTCGCGTTATCCTCGATCTTCCCGACATGAACGACCGCGAGGCCATCCTTAAAATTCACGCCGAAGGTAAAACATTCGAAAAGGGCGCCGACCTCCACCGCGTGGCCATGCGCACCCCCGGATTTTCCGGTGCCGACCTCGCGAACCTCATGAATGAGGCTGCTATCGCAAGCGCTCGCCATAATAAGACATCCATCGGACAAGCCGAACTCCTCGAAGCCGCTGAAAAGGTGATCATGGGTCCGGAGCGCCGCAGCCGCGTCATTTCGCAGAAAGAGAAAGAGATCACCGCCTATCACGAAGGCGGACATGCGCTCGTTGCGGCTGCGGTCAAAGACGCCGACCCGATACAAAAAGTTTCCATCATCAGCCGCGGGTTCGCGGGTGGCTACACCATGAAGCTCCCCAACGAAGACCAGCATCTTAAAACGCGGAATCAATTCCTCGCCGATCTCGCCATGATGATGGGCGGCTATGCGTCAGAAAAGCTCATCTTCGGCGATGTCTCCACGGGTGCATCGAGCGACCTCAAAGAAGCATCCGCGCTTGCGCGACGCCTCGTTACGAAATACGGCATGAGCGACCTCGGACCCCAGGTATTCGGCGACAGTCAGGAGATGATGTTCCTCGGACGCGACATCGGCAACGATAAAAATTATTCGGATAAGGTCGCGGCCGACATTGACGAGCAGGTCCGTAAATTCCTCATGCACGCCTACGACATCGCCGAAAAGATCCTAAAGACGCATAAGTCGGCGCTCAAAAAGATCGCTGACACCCTCATGGAGAAAGAAGTGCTCGAGCAGGACGACTTCAACGCGCTCCTGAAGCCGTTCAAGATAAAACCGATAGCGGCATAGAAACAAAATCCCCCTTCTTTTTCGGCTGGGTCGCAAGGACGCTAAAGGCCGAAAAAGAAGGGGGATTTATTTTTCTCGTCAAAAAGACAAGCTGTTGGCGTACTGGACCGAACGACGTTCGAGGTCATGATGATGGACGAAACTAAAATCTCATATCATACCAATCCAACCCGTAAACCTCTTGGATAAGGATTCTTTCTCCCTTGGCCCACGTCCGATTTTTTTCTAACCCCAGTAGAGCAATCGCTTTTTTTATCCCCTCTTCACTTTCCCCCTCTATTTCGAGATATGGCGCCATTTTTGGATATACATCTAGATCGAACGACCAATCTTTCAAATTAAAGGATGTACGTTGTTTGTCCTGATGCGCATACCCTTCAAGCCCGATCTCTTCAAAAAGATCAGCCAGTTTCTCCGGCTCTGGAATCATAAAATTGATCTCTTTGTGCTTTCTGGCAGTGCCTAAAATATCTGACTTTGCCTTCCATGTGACTTCATACTTCCCCTCACTATTGGACCGGATGCGCAAGAACCATGGGTCCTCCCCTTCCTTGATCCCTTTTGGTCGGTACCAATCAACCCGTAAAATCGTTTCCTGTGTTTTTTGAGCACCCAACGTTGCCAATTTTTCCTTTACGCCATCCGCATCAATATCTAAAACCTTCGTTTCTATTTCGTAAGCCATTGTTTATATAGTACCACGGTGAGCCTGGTGCGCGTGAGAGAATTCGCCCGCGGCTCTCGTGCTCGCCGCCGTTCGAATCCACTTCCCAGATAGGTAAAACAGAATAGGCTTCGTTCAGACGTCCCGAAGGGTGACCTGTCTGAACGAAGCCTATTCTGTTTTGTTAGTGCCCCCCGTAGGTGAGAGTTGGAACCAGTTGGCCGAAGAGATCAAAATGTTCGCGGATATTTTTCGTGAACATGCCAATCGTGAGTAGGCCGAGTAAGGCCTTGACATCCTGCTCATCAGACGCATACTTAAATCAAATAGACCAAACTCACAATGAACAAGCCACAAGAACTATCGATGCAAGAGTGGAACGCGATCATGAAGATCCCTGCCATTCGGGAGTCATGGGGCCTTAAGGGCAACGAGACGCCTGAGCAGTTTGCTGACATGGTGTATGGAGTAAAGTTCAACTTCTCACCGGGTATGGCTCCGGGGTATATGGGAGACCTGTACATCCTGCAAGGAGACGCTTTGGGTGAGCCAATGACCGTTATCAGAAAAAACGGCGAGTTGGCGATGCTCAATTGATCGCTGACGCATCGGGTTGGTAACCCTCTCGTCGGCCTCTCAAGGCGTGACGGACGAATCATTCGTCTATTCGTCACCGAGAGGCCGGCGGGAGGGTCCAACCTATTACGAGTCGCGGTGCGATCATTCCGCTGTTCTATCACGCTCTCCGTAAAGTTGCCAGTACGCGTACCCCATCGCAACAGCATCAAACATCGTCATGATGGGATGCTCGCTATCCCATAACCTGCGCTTCGGCGGGAGCTTGCCATGAAGCTCGGGAAATACCTTAACAAGCCTTGAGGCAATTTCATGCTTTGATTTTGTGTGGAGTACTCCAAAGACTCTTCTCATTTCCGCCGTCATCATCAGGCGTACTGGAATCAAGCGGGCGGACGCCTCGTGACGGATCGACCTGAGAATCGGGTTGACGCCGGAACGGGCGTGGACTTTCAGCAGACGTGCTCTTCCCACGACGACCACAGAGGGAGTAAATAGCAATAGCAGAGACACCACTCGCTTGCTTGCCGCTACGTGCTGTGCAACATCGTTCAAAGGGTAGAACACCATGCCCCAGTTCAACAATCTCGTTGGCCCTTCAAACACCGCAAAGCCGAATCGTCGCGAACGTAGCACAATGGCGAGTGTTCTTCTGTTATGCGGCGTCGGGTTCATGATTTGAATCGAATAGCCCCGGATTTCCTCGCTCCCACATCCATTCGAGTTTGCGGGCAATCATCGCGGCATTGCGACCTTTGGCGCTGCATTGATGGAGATCGTCTTTCATCTTTGCCAGACGATCTTCGATTGTCTGCCTTGTCGCTTCGTAAGCGCCCGGAAAGAGTTCCGACACGGGCACACGGAAGATCGCCTGATAACTGAGTGCGATCATAGAGTCTTGACCCTTTCAGGGACCTCTGAGGAAATGGGACGCCAACTTGGTGGACACTTCGCCGACCGAATCCGACGGTATGTCAATCGTATGTATGTTCTTGCAATAGAGGAAGCATTGGCCTTCGGTGTCGTAGTAATAAGAGACCAATTGGTCGAGATAGCACGAACGCTACTCCCAACTGCGCGAACGAAAGGAGGTGCCGCATTTGAGGAGCTTGCAGGACTATCGGACGAAAGCGGTGTGGGCCTTGCGGATGTGTTGTTCGCAATCGGCTACTCCGATGTACTGGATATTCTAATTCCTGCCAACCCGATACCGCGGGGTCCGCAGTTTGCAGACCATGGCTGCACCTCCGTACTTATCGCAGATTCAGACGGAAACCGAATCCTCGCTGGCCAGACATGGGACATGCCAGTTGCTATTGCCGATGATGCAATCATTCTTCGACGTCAATACAAAGATGGCAAGACGATCATCTCGCTCACGACAGTTCTCGGTCTGACACATTGTGGTCTAAATCATCAACGGTATGCTTTGACACAGCGTTTTCAATGGTCTCCCTAAACCCGAGCAAAGTCTCAAGTCTGTTTTCTGCCGTATAGAAAGGAACGGAGGTTTTACTCGGGTCAAACCACCAAGTATCGTCAATTAGCCCGAGTTTCATCGAACGCTCGTATAGTACTGTTCCTGGATACAGCTTAGTTAGAAACAGCCCGATCTGATTTGGCTTAACCTTTTTAATCAGTGCCACTGTCTCGCCTATGGTCCTGCCGGACTCCCCGGGATTGCCAACAGAAAGCGTTAACCTGTGCGCAAGTCCTGCCCTCTTTGCCGCGCTTACCGCATTATAAACATCATCAACATGAGCGCCTTTCGCGATGTTGTTTAGGACTGTCTGTGAACCACTCTCAACTCCGAACGACACCATGAAGCACCCTGCGTCAGCTAAGGCTTTGCAAACTTCGCTAGTGGCTATCA
>Ga0181520_10008483_pt1 | contig 14568 bp, 18 predicted proteins | sample PEATcosm2014_Bin_29_FD_132451 | JGI IMG/M metagenome (GOLD analysis project Ga0181520, IMG submission 132451) | Peatland microbial communities from MTU Mesocosm Facility, Houghton, MI, USA - PEATcosm2014_Bin02_30_metaG | ecosystem: Environmental > Terrestrial > Soil > Wetlands > Peat | place... | reverse complement strand
CAGTGCGGGAAGAATGCGCGACTTCTTGGTACCCATGGGCCGTCCTCCACAAGTTCAAGTGTTGACAGTCCACGATACCACGCCGCTCAAAACGCTTCACACACGCCCACCGGAACGACACCCACCGCCTGTCGTGATCGTTTGGTGCCATGCGGGAGTTCGTCCAACGGGATTTGCTCTTGATGAGTCTCGCAGTCTTGCATCGGACGTTGTCGGTCTCCGCAAACGAAGAAGTCGAGGACGGAGTCGAAAGGTTGCTCCGAATCGCTCACCACGTGAGCGAACGTCCTGCGTTGACGGTTCGGAAGGAAATCGTGACCGGTTACGGTCAATTTGGACATAGCCTCCCCCTGTGGTGCATGTGCCGCAGCCAAACGGCTCAACGGCAGGGGAAAGACCCGAGCAATGGGGCTATTCAGAACGGTTACATTGAGATTCTACGCTTGCCCCGACGGATAACCATAACCCGAGTGGCAACGATGCCGGGGGCGATCATGACGCCAATCCTACCGGGGCGAATGGACTATACGGGTTATCCCCAAACCCGCTCCGCACCCACGGCGGGCGTGTCTTCAGATGAAATCGTCGTCTTCGTCTTGCTGTTCGTCCTCTTCATCATCGATCTCCTCGTCCTCTTCGTCGTCCAGTTCTTCGACCTCCGTGCCCCACCACTGACCGGTCAACTCGTATAGCACGTTACGCAGGGCGTTGTAGGCGGTTGCACCTATCACCACCGAATTCGCACGCCCCGTGTCATCGGCGTCCTCCAGCACGGTGCGGACGGCGGCGAGCAAGCGAGCCGGAATCTGCGGCTTGGCGGGCTTGCCCTGGGGTTCCGTTCTCTTCGCCGAGGCTTTCTTCGCCATCTTGCGGTCTCCTGTCAAACAGAGGAAATGGGGTCATCGTCCCGCAACACGAGAAACGAGGACCACCAGAGTATATCGTCCACCCGAGCCATCGCTCAATCCACCGCTCATCGTAAACCTACCCCTCGCTTTCGTCGTAATCGTGTTTTCGTGCGGCCCGCCACCCCTCTTCCCAAGAGCGGCGTTCCTCGGTCTCCTCGTCATACGGATTGTCGATGACATTGACGCCATCCCAATAGGCGTCGTAGCCCTCTTTGTAGGCTTCGTTGTTGGCCATGGTCTAGCCCCTCCCCTCTTTCCCGTCCGAATGGTCCGTCCACACGAACGCTGCCTGGGTCACGACGTTGTGGACGAAGTCGAATCCCGCCTCCCGCAAAGCGGTCTCCACCTTCTTCTTGCTGGGAGGCCCGCCATTCAGGTACACCAAGCCCCAGCACACGGTGCCGCCGCCATCTACATGAACGCCGGTCGCTATCTGCCTGACCATCAGCTTCGGGTTCAGCCGAGCCAGCAAGTGCTGGATGGGGAGGAACTCATGTTCGTCCCGTACAGAAAATGCTTTGGGCAATTCGATATTGGCGTACATATCGGACCTCCTGAGGATGAGAACGACAACCCCTACTTCTTCTTTTTCTTGATCTTGTGCAAGGCTTCGGTTGCCGTCATGCGAAGATCCTCGTCCGTATCTTTGAGCAGTTCGGTGAGAGCCGGTATCGCCGTCTTCGCCTCGGGGCCGATCTTCCCCAGAGCCCGGGTAGCGGTCTGTCGAACCCACTCATCCTTGAGCAATTCCGTGAGGGCCGGGACGGCGGTCTTCGCCTCGGCACCGATCTGCCCCAGAGCCCGAGCAGCGGTCCACCGAACCATCCCAACCCTGTCGTTGAGCAATTTCGTGAGGGCTGGGACGGCGGTCTTCGCCTCGGGGCCGACCTGCCCTAGGGCCCTAGCAGCGGCATCCCGAACCCGCTCATCCTTGTCCTTGAGCAGTTCCGTGAGGGCCGGGACGGCGGTCTTCGCCTCGGCACCGATCTGCCCCAGAGCCGAAGCGGCGGCCACCCGAGCCCGCTTGTCCTTGCCCTTGAGCAATTCCATGAGAGCAGGGGTGGCTGCCGGACCGATCTTTCCCAAGACTGTAGCAGCGGCCACCCGAACCACCGCATCCTTGTCCTTGGTCTCTGCCACCCAATGGCTGAGAGGTTTCCCTTCGTACTTAGGCTCAGGTTGATTGAACGGCATGTGTCGTCGCCCCTATGTCACTGCTTCCCCGACCGCATCGGACTGGGCGTCCCGAATGTCGAAGATGGTGTCAAGGACGGTGTACTTGAAGATCAGGCGGATATTCGGACAAACTCCGCACAGTCTGAGGGTGCCGCCCTTTTCCTTCATCTTCCGGTTCATGATGACCAGCTTTCCGAGCATGGCACTGGAGAGGAAGTCCACGTCGGAGAAGTCCAGGACGAGTTTCCGGCAGTCGGGTCGGTTCACGACGGCATAAAGCTCCTCGCCCAAGCCGGAGGTCGCAAGCTCTCCGGTAATTGTGCTGTCGTGGAAATGGACCACTATTACATCGCTAAGCCGCTCTACTTGGACGTGTTTGGTCATAGCTCATGCTCCTTGGATTTAATCCGTCACCCACCCTCTTGATCTCGGCAGTCCATGAGGGTCACGTCATCCCGAACTGCATCCTGATCGCCGCCACCTTCATCTGGGCATCGCTTCGTGACATCCCCCGTGTCTTCTTGAGGAACCGCATGGCCTTTTCCGGCTCTCCCGTTCGCACCAGCCCGTAAAGCTGCATCTCCCACTTGGCGTCCACGCCAGGAGAGGCGGGCGGCAGCCATTCCACCCGAATCGTCCCTTCCGGGGTGCCGCCGCAGGTGAGAATCCGTCGCCGGTCATCGGGGAAGCAGGACTTCTTGTACCGGACCAGTCCGTCGATCATGGCGTCGATGTCGTTCGACTTCAGTTCGTTCCAGAGTTCGGGATTTTCGGCTTCGATGGTTTCCCAGACGTTGCGGTAGCTCTGTCTGTCATGGACGAGTCCGACACATTCGTTCCACGCCACGTTGGCAAAAAAGAGGGCCACGTGGAGAGCTTCCGAGGAATGAGCCACGTCCGGGTTGCGGAACAGACGCTCCGACATCTCCTTCATGATGTCGGACATCTTGCGGGGTTGGTCGGCTTCTTTTCGCTTCGGCATGGCTCAGTCCTCTTCTCTGACGGTCAGTCCCTTAGCTGAGGGTCGTTCGTGTGTACAGATCATGTCGTCCAGCCTGGTCTTCGATGCCTTTCTCGCCACCCCCATCAACTCCGCTGAATCGTCGCCAGCCATGCCTTCGGGCCACCAGGGCTGACCGCCATCCTGTCCGGCAATTCAACCGACTCGAAGCGAGTCGGCTCGATCTGCGTCACCTTCCATCCATCCTGGAAGGCGTCCCGGATTTCCTGTCGGGTGATTCGCCTTGGCCCCTCAGTCCCCGGCTCCTCATCTGAGAAACAGAGGATGTGCAGGAATCCTCCCGACCGAAGGACTTCACCAAGCCCCTCGACGAATACCGGGCGTTCCTCGTCGGTAAAGGTGTGGAACAGGCCGCAGTCGATCACCGTGTCGAACTGCCTGCCGAGTCTGTTCAATTCCAGGGCGTTTCCGACGAGGAAATGGGCGTCGATTCCTCGCACAGCCGCCTTGAGTTTGGCACGTTCGATAGCAACCGCCACGAAGTCGAGTCCCCAAGTCTCATGGCCCTTGGCTGCCAGGTACAAGACGTTTTCGCCAGTGCCGCACCCCACGTCGAGAACGCTGCCACGAATCTGGCCCGCCTCGGCCAACCTGATGATGGCAGGTTGAGGCCGTCCGGTGTCCCACGGTGCTTGGTCTTGGTACATCTGCTCGAATAGCTCACGATCCATTGCAATTCCTCCGTCTGCATGACTCCCTGTGGGAGATCATGCCCGCCTGCCGAACTTCTGCAACAGGAGCAGGAACACGACTGCCCCGACCGTCGCACAAACCAGGTTTCCCAGCAAGCCGATGGTCACCAGCCCCACAATCTGGAACAGCAACCCGCCCAGGACGGCTCCCACGATGCCGACCACCAGGTTTCCGGCAAGGCTGAAACTGTGCCCCGTCATGATCTTGCCCGCCAGCCATCCAGCCGCCAAACCGACCAGCAAAAAGCAGGTCAAGTGTAACATTTCGTTGTCCCCCGACTCTGGACAGCCGCAATTCTACCCTTCCTGCAACCTCTTCCTCAACGCCGTGTACCTCCGTGCCGTATCCTGCCGCCGCACAGCCATCCCCAACGCCTTCTTTGTGCCGACCAGGATGACCAACTTTTTTCCCCTGGTCACCGCTGTGTAAAGCAGGTTCCGCTGCAACATCATGTAGTGCTGGGTGTGGAGCGGTATCACCACGCAGGGGAACTCCGACCCTTGCGACTTGTGGATCGACAGCACGTACGCCAGGGCCAACTCGTCCAGGTCGCCGAAGTCGTACTCGACCTCCCGCCCCTCGAAGTTGACCACCATCTCCTGCTCGACCCGGTTGATCTTCTCGATCACCCCCAGGTCGCCGTTGAACACGTCCCGATTATAGTCGTTCTCGGTCTGGATGACCCTGTCCCCGAGGCGAAACGTCCAGCCGAACCGCTGGATCTCCGGGCCGCCGGTGCCGGGATTGAGGGCTTCCTGAAGGACCTGGTTGAGGTTCCTGGCACCCAGGACCGAACGGTTCATCGGGCTGAGCACCTGGATGTCGGTCCTGGGATCGACTCCGAACCGCTTGGGAATACGTTCCTTGACCAGCCGCACGATCAGGTCTTGGACGCCTTCGGGTTCAGTAGCCTCGATGAAGTAGAAGTCGATCAGCCCCTCGTCCGGCGCCTTGAGGTTGGGCATCCTGCCCTGGTTGACGGCGTAGGCGGCGGTGACCGGATCGAATTCCAGCAGCCGATGGACGGTCTTCGCCGTCCGTTCGGTCGTTTCCGCCAGCCGTTTTGTCGCCCTGCCGGTCGGGGCTGCCAGGACGCACTTCAGGTCCTTTGCGGCGAAGATCTCCAGGATGCTCCGGACCAGGGTCGTCTTGCCGACGCCCGGACCGCCCGTGACGACCAGCATCTTGTGTCGGCACGCCTGCCGGATCGCCTCCTGTTGCCCGACAGCCAGCTTGATACCCAGCTTCCCCTCGACCCAGGCAATCGCCTTCTCCACGTCGATCCGTGGCATGGGATGCGGACCGGCGGCGGCGATCCGGTGAACCGACTGGGCAAGACCGACTTCGGCACGGTGAAGAGCCGTGAGGTAGAGCCACGCTTCGCCTTCGACGTCTTCCCGGACGACCATCTTTTCGGCTACCGCAGCCCGCACCGCTTCTTCCACGACCAGTTGGTCGATCTCGACCAGCTTGGTCGTATGCTCGACCACGCCCGGCTCCGGGTAGCCGACGTGGCCCTGACCGGCAAGCTCCTGGAGCGTGTAGCGGACGGCGGCTCTCGCCCGGTAGGGGCTGTTGCGGTCGATCCCCATCTTGGCGGCGAGTTCGTCGGCGGTCTTGAAACCGATGCCCCGGATGTCGTCGGCAAGCCGGTAAGGGTTCTCCTTGATCTTGGCGATGGACTCCTGTCCGTAGGTTCGGTAGATTCGCACCGCCCGCCCGGAGGTGATGCCATGCTCGGTCAGGAAAAGCATGATCTTGCGGACTTCCCGTTGCTCCTCCCAGCTTTGGCGAATCCGTTTGAGCCGTTCCTTTCCGATCCCCGTGACGTGCAACAGGAAATCCGGGGCAGTCTCGAAGATCTCCAGCGTCCGCTCCTTGTAGACTTTGACGATCTTGGCGGCGATCTTCGGACCGATGCTGCGGATCGCCCCGGAAGCCAGGTACTTCTCGATGCCTTCCGCCGACGCCGGGTGGGTGGTCTTCAGTTCGTCCGCCTTGAACTGCTGCCCGTGTTCCCGGTCAACGACCCACTTGCCGGTCGCTTCCAGGTGTTCGCCCGCCGAAACCGACGTGGTGCTGCCGACGACCGTCGCCAGGTCGTGACGTCCCTTGACCACGACCTTGAGAACGGCGAATCCGTTCTCGGGGTTGTGGTAGGTCACCCGCTCGATCAGTCCTTTGATGGTCTCGGGCATGGGGTCAACGGAATCCTCATTCACGCACGATCCGCCGTCACTCGTCCTTCCAGCGGCCACCGGCCCAAGGCGGGCAGTCAATCGGCAGGACCTCGGACAGGCTCGTAGCGATTTTTCCGGCGAGCATCAGCAGATGCTTGCGAACTCCCGGCTCTCGATTTGCCCTTGTGCCGCACAAGGCGAGCATGATCCTCCCCCATTCGTCAATGGAAAGATCGGCAGCTTGCCCCGTCTCGGCCACCGCTTCCAGTCGTGGGCGAAACTTCTTCGTTTTGGCTATGCCGGGTTGGCTCAAGATGGCTTGCCATTCGTCGGCAGTCAGAGGGATCGTCACGGTGGACATCGGGTCGTAGGCCGCCGGGATTCCCTTACGAAGAGACGGATAGCCCGCCTTGAGCATCTCGCCCGTCCACAACATCAACGCCATCGGGACATCAGCCGTGCCACCAGCAGCATGACTTCCATCGAGGGCCAACGCCCAGGTCTTGAAGCTCTTGCTGCCGCCGCCGACGCTGAGCTTCGATCCCTGGTGGAGGCAGCCGACGACGATCTGCTTGGGCATCGCGACCGCCCTGGCGGAGAACCCGCAGCAGTCCTCGATCTCGGGCAGCCGCTTCTTCCCCGGGTCGTCCTCCTCGATGCCCGCCAGCTCCTCCTTGAGCTTCCCCAGGTCGCGGTGCTTCCCGACGTAGTCGAAGACGGCACGCTTCGCCGCCGCGTCCGTGGCGAACTTCACGACCCATCGCTTGACGAACTCCCTCTCGTCCAGGCAGTACAGGTATGTGCACACCACGCCGATGTCGGTCAGGACGCGGTGCTGCTCCTCGGGCTTCCTGTCCCTGGTCTTCTCCCTGATCTCGATGTCGATCACGTCCCGCGTCGGCATGACTCCCGTCTCCCGGTAGAGACGCTGCGCCGTGCCGACCAGGAGCTGATGGGACTCCGCCGTGAAGTAGCCCGGCTTGATGAGGTCCAGCGACCACTCCATGATCTCGGGGTCCATGACGACGTGGGCGGCGATCTTCCGCTCCGCCTCCGGGTCGAGGTCGAACCGCTCGCCCGTCGCTTTCGCTGTCAGCTCCTCGTTCTCCCGCTCAATGTCCTCGATCGTCGCCAGTTCGTCGGGGGACAGGTCGTCGAGGACTGGATTTCTTGCCTCCTGAAACGCTACATTACTCATAGGAACACGCCTCGTTAAGGTGTCTGGTTCACGAGCCGTGGGGATCGCCCGCCCCACGGCTCTTCTTTCAGGCAGTCGGTGAACTCGCTGCCGTGCGTCTCGTAAGTCGTTCCGCCAGTTCCGCCAGTTGCCTCTCGTTCTTCAGTCTCCAGTAGCGTCTGCGGGCGGCGGCGTTCTTCCTCTTGCGGTGCCGGGCGTAGTATTCCCGGCTGTAGCCCCGCATCCGTTCGCAGATCGCCTCCCGGTGCTTCTCGTAGTATCGCCGTTGGTGCTCGTTTCGCGGTGCCATGTCGGTCCCTCCGCCCCTATCCTAGTAGTTCTCGCCCGAATTTTTCCATGTAATCTCGCGCACAGGGCATGCCTTGCCGAGATCATGGCACCCGACGGCTGATGCCTCACCGAGATCATGGTCGCCACGACCTGCCTCGTTTCGACGATGTCGTGAACCGCCTGGGCGACCCGGAGGTACTTCCCGGGTCAGATCGACGGGGTTGCCGCCGCCCGGCGAGTCGTCAAACGGAACCTGCTTCCGGGACATGGGCAGGGGATGGGACTGGCACCGAGTTCCGACGCGGGTCCGAGGCAGGACGACCCGAAAAGGACAAGCGGGAATTTTTTCGTCCGCCCCCCTGTTGAGCTTGAACGGAAAAGCGGAACCCGGTAGGACATGAGAAACCGCACCTAACACATCGGAGACGAAAATGACCATTATCAACGGCAAGGAGTGGACGTGCCCCAACTGCGGCGAACACCGCATGCACGAGGTGAGGAATGGCTATGCCGCCTACCGCGATGTCGGGGAGGTGACGCTCAAGGAGGACGGGGACATCGTCGAGTACGAGAGCGAGCCCGAGTGGCGGGAGACGCTCGATGATGACGAAGCCGACATCGTTTACTACTGCTCCGGCTGCGACTCGAAGTGTGATATGTCGGCGCTGGCTGCGGGTTCCCCGCCGCAGGACGAGGGCGAAGAGGAGTAGAAATCGCACAAAGGGCGGGCGGGGGTTGTCTTCGCTCGCCCCTAAACAGGAGAGAACGAAATGGCTACCCAGATCAACGGCAAGGATTGGAAGTGCGAGCACTGTGGCTGCGACGAGCTGGTGATGCACCACGTCACGGTCCAGTCCTACGAGGTGAATTCGATCCATTGGGACGAACAGGGGCGACACGTCGAGACCGGCGAGTACGTCGGCTCCGACGAACGCCATGAGGACAGGATGTCGTATTGTCGCCAGTGCGGGGCGGGGTTCATTGATTTTTCGCCCGGCTACCCCGACTACGACGAAGAGGAGGATGACGAGGGCTAGTCCCTGGAAGCCCTTTTTCATGCGCCTATGACCCTCGCCTCGGTCGCCCGGATGTACTTCCAGGTGTCGTTCCCACGGGTTCCGAGCCGCACTTGCCGCCACCGGGCAAGCCGTGGTGCCGTGTGTGTCTTGGCGAGCCCCTTCGAGGACATCCGCAGGGATCGTCGAGGGTCATGGACAGGGGACCGGGATGATGCCCGCCGAGATCGTGACCTGCCCCTTCGATGACATCCCCAGGGCCGTCGGAGGTCATGGGCATGGAGTCGAGGTGGTGCCCGCCGAGATCGTGATCTGCCCGCGTCAATGACCGGCAGGGCCGTCGGAGGTCATGGGCATGGAGTCGAGGTGGTGCCCGCCGAGATCATGCCGCCGTTGTGACTCCGCCCCGGTCGCCCGGATGTACTTCCAGGTGTCACACCGACCGGCTCCCGAGCCGCACCTGCCGCCACCGGGCAAGTCATGGTGCCGTGGATGCCTTGCCTGGATCATGTCGCCATGATCTGCCCCTTCGATGACAACGGCAAGGGCGGTCGAAGGTCATTGGCAGGGGACCGGGATGATGCCCAACGAGATCATGCCCTGCCCCGTCTCGATGACCGGCAGGGGCTTGGTGGGTCACAGGGATGGGATCGGGATGGTGTCCGCCCAGATCATGTCGCCGTTGTGACTCCGCCCCGGTCGCCCGGAGGTACTTCCTGATGTCGGCTGGGGCGAGCCTTCGCCGCACCTACCGTGGGCGAAGGGTACGGGGCTTCTACTTGCCGAGCCTGTCCCGTATCTCGCCCAACAGGGCTCGCATCTTGGCGCTGTCGTTCGCCAACGACCGTAACGAACTCTTTATTGTCGCGATAGACCCGATAAGCCAGATCACGAGAACGAACGGGACGCTAGCCAAAAGCACTCCGAAAATCATCCTCACCAACTCGTCGGTGTTCACGGGACCGTTCTCCGCGAAAGTTTCGAGCCAGGCATGACAAGCGGAATTGTAGCCACTCTCGGTCAAGGCGACCAGCACGGCTTGCGGTCGCATCGGCACCCCGATGTGCAGGAGTTGCTACGCCGAGATCATGTCGCCCGACGGGTGACCGTGATCTGCCCTGGTCGCCCGGAAGTACCTCCTGATGTCGCCCTGATGGGCTTCACACCCGCACCCGAGCCCGACCGGGGAGCGGATGCCGTTCGAGGACATCGAAGGGTCGTGGAGGGTCGGGGTGATGCGTCGCCGAGATGATGATGGTCGCCGTGATCTACCCCGCCTGGACATCCCCCAGGGCTCGTCGGAGGTCATGGGGATGGGATCGAGGCGGTGCCGCAGCCAAGCCCGCCCGAGGAGCGGTCTGCTCTTCGAGGACGTGGGCGGGGGCTTGATGGGTCTTGGGAATGGGATCGGGTGGCGTTGAAGGAGAGGAGGGAGATCATTTTATGCCGAGTACCTTGCCGAGCCAGAGAACCGCCTTGTCGAATTGTTCCTTGCTCGGCTGGACGTAGTGGCGGTCGGCAATCGAACGTGGCGCATGCCCCAGGAAGTATTGGGCGTATCGTCCGTACTTTGGATGGTTCTCCAGCATGGAAGCCGCCGTCTTGCGAACCGCCTTGAGCGGCTTGCGGTCTTCCTTCGGCGTGTCTGCCATCAGTTGGTAGAAGGCGGTCGCTATGTTGCTGGTCTTCGTCCGCTTGCCGTTTTTTTCCGTCCAGCGCCACAGGGGCGAGCCGTTGGAGTTCAACAGCGCCCACTCGGCATGGTCTGAACGGAACCTCTTGAGCAAGGCGAAGGTCTGCCGCCATAGCGGATAGTCCACCACAGGAACATTCCCGCCTTGTCCCTTCGTCTTGGTGCGACGGCGCACGATGCGTCCTGCTTTCCAGTCCACCTCGTCCTGCCGCAGGGTCGCTATATCGACGGGATACGCCCCCACGTTCAACATCAAGAGCAAGTACAGCCGCTTGCGATCTGATGCCTTGTCAAGGAGTTGCCGTATCTCCTCCTTCGTGAAGGTCTCCACCGCCTGCAAGGGGACTTGCACTGACAAGGCACGGGCGGTCAAGTTTCTGGGCAACTCGATAAACCGCCGTTCCCAACGGTTACGGACGAAAGCCCGTGCCGTCGCTTGGGTGTTCCTTGCCGTCGCCGCCGCTACCTCGCCGTCATGTACCTGCTTGACAAGGTGAAGGCAAAACCGCTCCCACAACGCCTCATTCAAGGTGTCGATGCGCGCCAAAGGTTCGACCCATTGGCGGAACTTGGCGAGGTGGTACGCATCCGATTCGTAGGTCGAGGTCTTGCCTGTGGCCTCCGCGTGCGCCTTACGGCTCGCAAGGAAGTCGTCGATGTGCGCCCGTATCGAGTCCTCCTTCGGCGCGGCGGTCTCGGCTTGCTGTTGCCGTTCCCATTCGTTGATACGCTCCCGCCATCGCAGGATGGCAGCGAATTGCTCCGTCGTAATGCCGCCTACCACTACATCGTAAGTTTCGCCCCAAGGGCAATACGCCCACCCGTCGATCTTGGGCGGTTCGTCGCTCCGCAACGCCTCTTGCAGCCACTCTACCGCTTGGTCGCTCTTGGCGGCTTCTTCCAGGTTGCCTTCCCGCCGTTGCCACCATGCGTGTACCCGATGGTTCCGTATGGCGAGTTCGTACCGATCGACGACATGGGCGGGGTGTTGCTTCGCTACGCCGAGCGCTTCGTCTATCTCGGCTTGCTTCTGTGTCCACCAATCGTTAGCGGCGGTTCGGCTCGCTTCCTTCGTCGGGGCGGTCTTGAGCTGTCGGGGCGAGACGGCGTACCGCCTGCCTCGGTAGTTCTTCATCCAGCGTCTCTGGCTGGCGATCCACGACATCAACTCGACGACCGGCATAAATCCGCCCTTTGATGCTGGGGCATCGGGAGGGCGGAAGCGACCACCTTCCCGATGCCGTTGCGTACAAGATGCCCTGGGGTCTTCGCAATCCAGAGCCTCCATTCTAGCAGTTTGTAGACGATTTTGTAGACGAACGGGAGGGAATACGGGAAAATCGGTCTACAACCTGATTTCACAAGTGCTTTGATACAAGCACTTTACGGCATCACAAAAACGCCAACCTCCCTATTTGCATCCAGGAGGTTGCCGGTTCGATCCCGGTCGGCTCCACATTCAGCCACTTTGCATTGAAGTGTAAGGTGGCTTTTCTTATGCACTTATGCCATAATCCTTGTCGGCAAATGACTTGCGTCGATGGCCGTGTGGAGAATTCGGTGGCCAATTCGACTGACCGAAGTGGCCAAATAGCCCGTCGGCACTGCCAGCAGGATAGCGACGGACCGCACAGCCAAGATCGCCGACTCGGCGGATCGGCGGTCATGGCAATCATGGCCTCTCAAAAACGGGGCAAGAAAGGCTACGCAAAATTTTCTTGCAGTGGGCTAACAGGGTAATTATGATAGAGGCACATTCGGCCTCTTCTCTGTTCCGGCCCCACTGCCAGCCAATGCTGCTGAACGGTGGGGCTTTTTGTTGCCCGCCCAAATTCTCCGCAATGAGGAGCCGGCTTCGCAGAAGTAGCGTCCCTGCTCAGCGACCGGCGTGAGGTTCACTGCCTCACGGCACTCCCCTGAAAACGGTCGGCGGTTCTTGCGTCGAGGGACTCGGCCGCTACTTGGGCTCCGGTCCCAACGCCGCGGCGCGATCAAAGTCCGCTTTCGCCTGGGATGTCCGTCCCTTCCTCTCGTAAGCAGTGCCCCGGGCGTAATATGCTGTCCCCAGCTTGGGGTTGAGGCGGATGGCCTCCGTGAAGTCGGTAATGGCCTTGTCGGTTTCGCCCTTGTTGGCGTAGGCCAGACCCCGGTTGCAGTACGCCTCGGCATTGCTTGGGTTGAGCCGGATGGCCTCGTTGTAGTCGGCAATCTCTTTGACCGACTCGCCCTTCTGCCCGTAGGCGATGCCCCGGCCGTAATATGCCTTGGCATCGTTCGGGCTGAGCCGGATAGCCTCGGTGCAATCGGCAATCGCCTTGTCGCGCTCGCCCTTCTTCTCGTAGGCGACGCCTCGGTGGTAATACGCTTCGGCAAACTTCGGGTTGAGCCGGATGGCCTCGCTGAAGTCGGCAATCGGCTTGTCGTGTTCGCCCTTGTTGGCATAGGCCAGACCCCGGTAGTAGTACGCCTCGGCATCGTTTGGGTTGAGGCGGATGGCCTCGCTGTAGTCGACAATCGCCTTGTCGTACTCGCCCTTCTTCCCGTAGGCGAGGCCCCGGCTGTGATACGCTTCGGCATCGTCTCGATGCAGCCGAATGGCCTCGCTGTACTCGGCGATGGCCTTGTCGTTTTCACCCCGGTTGGCGTAGGCATAGCCCCAGTTGAAGTGCTGCCGGACCTCTTCCGAGAAAAAACCAGACGTGATGTTATGCCAGATAGCCTCCAGTAGTCCGATTCCGCCCAGGATCATCAAGCCTGCCACAAGAACCTTCGCGGCAAGGAAGATGCCGGCCCATTTCTTCGTGTCCCGGTTTCTTTGTGACTGATCTGATGACATGTAGCGCACTCGCGTTTCCAATTTTGCGGCATTATAGCACTTTTCCAGACGCTACGAGACACCCTGAGGGCGACGTCTTTGCAATTTGGCAACGCCCCCTCCTACCGATACAGGACAAGCATTGTGGCGACGGCATCGGTCGCCCTTGTTTCCTTGGTGGGTGCGGGTGCGGAGGGCTCGTGGGGCTTCTCCTTGATCACTTTCTCGAGGACGGCATCACGGCCGGCGTCATGGCGATTGGAGCGGGGATCGAATCGCCCCACCACTCGGCCTTGCCGGTCGATGAGCACGCAGGTCGGAATGCCGTTAACCCCGTAATCTTCCAGAATGGGGCATGGCGCCTTCGCCTTAGCATCCGACTTGCGCAGTATTGGCTTCATAGGCGCAACGGCGATGGAAATCGGAAGATCGCGGTCCTTCCAAAAAGGCTTCTTGATTTCCGCGATCCGTTCCTCGAGCGTGGCATTCGAGTCGAATCCGAGCAGGCGAACTTCGATGATGACCAATCCCTGGTCGTGATACTTGCCGTAAACGGGGAACAGGTCCGGCATGATTCCGTGATAGCGCCCGCCGCTCCATTGCATCGAGAACGCCAAAATCACCACCTTGCCTCGCAGGTCCGATAGCTTGATCGGCCCGCCGTTCTTCCAGGCTGCGACACCGCGAAGCTCGGGGGCCGGCTTGCCTTCGAGCAGGACCAGCCCCGCAGGAGGCAAGTCGCTCGGCTCGACTTCGAGTTTCTCCTGCCCCGGTTTCACGGTGATGGTCTTCCGAACGTGTTGCGTATCCGTGGCATAGGCAATCAACGTGAAAGTGCCCGGCGGAAGGTAGAAATGGTAATCGGCCTTCTCCGACATGCAGCTCATCGGTCGTTCCATGCCGTCGCCTAAGCAGACATAGACATTGCTCCAAGTCAGCTTCCGGTTGCGTGCCGTCAGCTCTTTCGCGGTCAGTTTGCCGGATACCGTGCATTGCGGTTGCATCGTAAGCGTGAGCACGTCGGTCCCTTTCATCTGTTGCGGGCTGATGCTCCGCACCGCGACCAGCTTTCTCTCGACGTGCCGTGCGACCACGCAGCGGTTGTACGGGTCGGCGATGCGGGCCATGCCGTTGCCATCCGAAAGCACATTCGGGAAGTAGGTCCAGCCCGAATCGTAGGGCACGAATTGATGCGGGCTGATCCGGTATTCGGCGATTCCGGCGACGTGGGCCCCTTCGACCGGCTTGCCGTCCACGTCCACTACCCGAACGGTGAAAGCGTTTGTTGCCTTGCCGATCGGCGGATTCCCTTGAAAGGTACTGGGGCGCCGTTCCACGCGGAAGTTCCGATTCTCGGCCGTCCAAGGCTGGATGCGGACGGCCGGAGTGGCAGTGAACTGCTTTTCGTCGATCACCGCATAGCCCTGATCGTGAAGCACGACGAGGTAGAACGGCTCGACCTCGGGCGGAAGCTCGATCGCCAGTTCGCGAACGCAGTTTATGAAGCGTCTGGTGGAGTTCTCGGATCGGTATCAACTGACGCTCGAACTGGCGTACTACCCGCCGTATCACAGCAAGTATAACCTCATCGAACGTTG
>Ga0181520_10008482_pt1 | contig 14569 bp, 10 predicted proteins | sample PEATcosm2014_Bin_29_FD_132451 | JGI IMG/M metagenome (GOLD analysis project Ga0181520, IMG submission 132451) | Peatland microbial communities from MTU Mesocosm Facility, Houghton, MI, USA - PEATcosm2014_Bin02_30_metaG | ecosystem: Environmental > Terrestrial > Soil > Wetlands > Peat | place... | reverse complement strand
GACCCCATCACCCGAAAAACACCCGCCAAGGCTGATCTGCTTCACCAAAACGCCTTGAAATGACCGCCTGTGAGAAATGCAGGCTAGGTCTCTGACCGCTTGATTTTGTACCACTGATGGGTGCCCCAGGTCTCGATTTTGAGACCTGGGAAAGCATGAACTCAATGAAACTTCTTCATCCGGTCAAAGGCCTAGGGACGTAATCCCGTGTAGCCTTCCGATTTAAGATATTTATTATGAATACGTTACGCGATAACAGCCTCTCCAAAAGCGAAGAACGCTTGCTGCGTGTATGTTCTCCCACCCATCGCAAAGTACGCGATGGATGGGGCACCCAGTTTCATCCACTGTGGGTCGGCAAAGCCGGTGGACGACTGACACCTTCCAGAGCCTCAGCCAGCTGATGCGGACCTCCCGCGGCAAAGTAGCCGCTGGAAAGTCCGCATCTCCTGACCTTAGAAAGTCAGCTTGAGGGCCAACTGTATCAGGCGCGGGTTGTTGACGGTGGAGTTGACGGCGCCGAATCCACTGGCGTTGAAATCGTTGACCGGCATGCCGTATTGCGCATGATTGAACAGGTTGAAGAACTCGGCGCGGAAGTTCAAACCCATCTCTCTGCGAGGCAGCGCGAACTGCTTGACGAGCGAGAAGTCGGTGTTGACAAAATCGGGTCCGACGACGGGGACACGCGACGCGTTGCCCAACTCTTCACCCATGTTCACGCCGTTGACTATCAAACCGGGCGCGGTAAAGCAGGCCTGATTGATCCACTGGTGCTGGCTGTGGTTGGCGGAGTAGGGGTTGCAGTTGGCGACCTGGTTTGGCCGGTTGTAGTTGTAGGAGTCGCCGCCGGAATTGAAGGTAGTGCCCGACTGGTTATTGCTGTCGATCAGTGGTACGGGGAAACCGGAAGAGATTCTTTCGATCAGAGTGACCTGCCAGTCGCCGAGCAGCGTGTTGGTTACAGGGTTCCAGCCGCCCCCCAGCATCTTGCCTTTGCCAATTGGCAGGTCGTAGATGAGGCTGCCGATGAAGCTTTGGTCGAGATTGATCTGCGACAGGGACCAATCGAGATTCTGCCAGTTGGGCAGCGGGAAGAAAGGGGCGCTCAGCTCCGAGCCCAGGCCGTCGGAAAGGCCGTTGTCATAGGTCTTCGAATAGGTGTATCCAACCAGCGCGTAAAGACCGTACTTGGGCGTCTTGGTCTCCGCCTTCACCTGCATGGAGTTGTAGTGCGTCTTGCCCACATCGCCGTAGAGCAAGACTGAGTTGAAGTTCTGGTCGTCATTGTAAAAGTTAAAGGTGTCGGTATACGCGTAGGGAGCGCCGCCGGGCAGGCAGCCGAGCGTATAGCCTGACACGGCTCCGCAAGCCGTGGGGCTGTTGACGTTGAGGCCGTTGCCGATCACCACCAGATGGCCGCCGACCGAACCGGCGTAGCCGGCGGTCAGCAGAACATTTCCCGGCAACTGACGTTCGACGTTGGCGTTATATTGGTGAACCCTGCCTGGCTGGAAGTTGGTCGGCTGGTAGGCGTACGTGCCGGTGAAGCTAGCCAGAATTGACGAGATCGACTCTTGCGGCGTGGGGGAGGGGAGGAGCGGAAAGCCGCCGGAGGTGGTAGCGACACCGTAAGCTGGCCCCCCAAGCGTGGCGGCGCAGTATGAAGACGCGGAGATGCAGCTAAAGCTACCGATGAATTGATCGGACTCGCCGAGGTTGGGCGGATTTTGCCACAGGCCCTGCGCGCCCTGGTTCCAGGACGAATCGTGAAAGATGCCAAAGCCGAGGCGAAGGACAGTCTGGTCGCTTCCGCGTACCTTCCAGGTGAGGCCAAGACGGGGCTCGTATGCGTCCTTGAACATCTTGATGCCCGCCGATCTGCTGACACCGTTCTTGCCCGCAATTAGCAATGTTCCTCCCGTTAAGGAGGGGATATAGTCCGCCATGCGGTCATGGGCCTCGGTGATGGGAGTGGTCAAGTCCCAGGCCAGGCCCAGGTTGAGCGTGAGTGACGGGGTAATGCGCCAATCGTCCTCGACGAAGGGCCGGTAGATATTCCAGCGGCGGCCGGTGGTGGCGCCGTCGTATGTCTGGTCGTGGATGCCCCCGCCGGGAAGTCCCATCAGCATGTCCGCCTCGGGATTGCCGGGGGCGGAACCTTGTCCGGTGAAGTTTCCTAATGTACCGGTGAGCCAGAAGCCGGATCCAAAGGCTGCTGTGCCGACGTTCATCTGATTGACACGGAGATCGAGGCCGGTGTGGATTTCATGCTTGCCGCGAATCAGGTCCAGATCGTCTTTGAACGAGTAGATGTTCGTTCCACCCTGGAAGGGAGAGTAGCCGCGATCGCCGAGAGCCCAATAGCCGCTGGTGAATTCAGTGGAAACCAAGCCTTCGCTGTAGGGAGCAGCGGAGTTGGGGGTACCGCTGGATGAGCAGCCCAGATCGGCGCCCGGAATTCCGAAGGTGGCGGAGGCGCAGGTGTAGTTACCCAGTGAAGCGATGTAGTCGAAGATGCGGTTGTAGCCGACACTTGCCTGGTTGACCATGTTGGGAGAGAAGACATGGGTCTCGCCGAGGGCGATGTTGCGCGCGTGGTTGATGATGTTTTCATTGCTGCCGAAGGCGTTGGCTTCGGCAAGTCCGGGTGCGCCGCCGGGCACAAAGGAGAAGGCCTGTTCGTAGCTGAAACGGCCGAAGAGATTGTCCGCGCCGGTGAGCGTGTGGTCCAGGCGGGCATCGAACTTGGTATCGTTCAGGCTGCGTACGGGCTCGTTGACGTAGTTGTAGCCGGGGGCGGAGTTGCCGGAGTTGACAAGATTCGTGGGGTAAATGTTCAACATCTTCTGCCCAATGGGGTCGATCAGGCTGGATGGAATCTTGTTGCAGTTGGCTCCCCGGGCCTGGAGTCCTGTGGCAGGATCGGCAGCTAGAGGAGTCCCTGTCGAGGGATCGCACTGGAAATAGACATCGGGATTCAGAGTGGTGTTGACATTGGGATCCGTGGACGCGCCCTGCATATACGGATTGGCGATTACCGGAGTGAAAGTGGCGCCGATTCCGGAAAGAGTATTGCCATAGGGGTCGGCGGAGAAATCGCCGGTGCGCATGGCCAGCGAAGGAACCAGCCCGGTGAATGTAATTCCATGGCGCTGATATTTTTGTTCGCCGTCGACGAAGAAGAAGGTCTTGTTCTTCTTGATCGGGCCGCCCACCGACCCGCCAAACTGGTTCAGGTTGAACTTTTCAGCCGAGGTGGCAAAGTAGCTCTTGGCATCGAGATCGGTATTGCGCACAAACTCGAACAGAGAACCGTGAATGTCGTTGGACCCGGACTTGGAGGTCACCAGCACCGTCGGTCCCGCCCGCGTGCCGTATTCGGCGGAGTAGGTGTACGTCAAAACCTTGAACTCCGCAATATCGTCGATCGAAGAAAAGACGCCGATGCCGCCTGCCGTCAATTCGTTATTGTCGACGCCATCCAGCAGCCAGTCCGTGGCGTTCGGGCGGGAACCGCCGACAGACAGAGAGAAGGAACCGCGCGCGGCCACTTCGCTGTCGCTGCCAGCGGTGAAAAAGCTGTTGGGGTTATTTTCCGCCGTAGCGCCGGCGGTGAGCGTGGCGAGCTGAACGAAATCGCGGCCATTCAAGGGGAGCTGCGACACCTCCTGCCCCGTGATGACCTGGCCGAGCGATGGATTGGCTGTCTCGACGGCTATGGCGTCCCCGGTAACAGCGACCGTAGTGACTACGGTCGCGGGTACGAGCGAAAAATCGACCTCGCGGGCTTCATCGACCTGGAGATGCAGATCTTTTGACACAGCGCTTTGAAAACCCGTTGCGTCCACGCGCACCGAGTAAGTCCCGACAGGGAGCAGCGGGATCAGATAGTGGCCCGCATTGTCCGTCTTCGTGTCTCGGGTCAGACCCGTTCCCTGGGAGGTCACGAGGACAGTCGCTCCGGAGATAGCCGATCCGGATTTATCGAGCACGTTGCCGGAAAAGCTTCCAACGGCCTGGCCATGGATGGCCAGCGGGATCGCAAGCGCAAAAACACAGGCGACCGCGAGAACCAGTAGTTTGTGAAATTTTGTATCGGCTGGCCTCTCAACCGATTTCGGACACATTGCGGCAAACATTGTGCGTCTCATAGTCAAACCCCTCTCGACAAATCGCCTAAGGTGGCTTTTTCATCGACTTCGCAGCACTAGATTCTTGATGTCTAGACTGTAAGAAACGGCCCCCTGAAAGTCAACGAAAGTTTTGGCCAACTCACAGATATCGGGACATTTTCGAGGCGGGGCAAGCGGGAATGCGCAGGAGAAACGCCCTCTTGTCAGAGCGTATTTCAAGTACGGCTCGGCGAGTGTTGTGCGCATCCCTCAGCAGTGATGAACTCTCTCGTTTTGTGGCGACTTTCGGCCCGGCTGAAGTTGTGCCCTCATACAAAGGCAAATAGCCAGGTCTCTGACCGCTTGATTTTGTACCACTGACGGGTGCCCCAGGTCTCGATTTTGAGACCTGGGAAAGCATGAACTCAATGAAACTTCTTCATCCGGTCACAGACCCAGGTGGACAACAGAGTCGGTTTTTGGAACATGCTCTCCGAAAAGCCCTCAATTGTTGGAGAACCGCCTGGTCGCCGGGATGCGTTGGGCAAAAATTGGTTTGGGTTCGCGGGCGGCGCCTGGGCTGGCGGCGACCCGGCTGCGGCGTTCAAAACGAGCGGGACGGGCGCCGATTTATAATCCAGACGAGCGCGAGACGGCCACGGCTCCGCTCTCTGGAGCCATGAATGACCTTCGATATCCAGGAAATCCTGGATTTACTTCCTCACCGCTACCCGTTTCTGTTGATTGACAGAGTGGTCGAATTCGAGCGCGCAAAGCGCTTGGTCGCCATCAAGAATGTAACCTTCAACGAGCCTTTCTTCCAGGGCCACTTTCCCGGTTACCCCATCATGCCGGGTGTACTGGTGATCGAGGCCATGGCGCAGGCCGGGGCCATCATCATGATGGCCGAACTCCCGGATCGCGAGAAGAAGCTGGCGGTCTTCACGGGCATTGACAAAGCCAAGTTTCGCCGCCCGGTAACGCCGGGAGATCAACTGCGCATTGAGGTGGACGTGCTGGCGTTCAGGAGCCGTATGGGCCGCATGGAGGCCAAGGCCTTCGTGGAAGGCAAGCTGGCCTGCCAGGCGACACTCACCTGCCAGATCGTCCCCAAGGTGCGCGAGGCACAGGCGGCCGCTAGCGAGGTTGGGCCCGAGGCCCGGCCAGAAGCCACCGCGGAGGCTGTAGCCGTCGAGACGGGGACGCCGGAGTGAGCATTCATCCCAGTGCTCTCATTGCTCCCGGCGCGGTTGTTTCCGATTCCTGCACGGTCGGTCCCTTCTGCACCATCGGTCCCGAGGTGGTGGTGGGGGAGGGTTGCGTTCTCATCTCCCATGTAGTGCTCGACGGCCGCACGCGGATCGGCGCGCGCAACGTCATCCATCCTTTCACGGCCATCGGCATTCCGCCCCAGGATCTGAAGTACAAGGGTGAGCCCACCCAGGTGGAGATCGGCGACGACAACACCATTCGCGAAAGCGTGACCATCAGCCGCGGCACCACCAAGGGCGGCGGCATCACCCGCGTGGGTTCCAACAACCTTCTGATGGCCTATGTGCACATCGGCCACGATTGCCAGGTGGGCAGCCAATGCATCCTGGCCAACTGCGCCACGCTCGCCGGCCACGTGCATATCGAGGACTACGCCAGCGTGGGCGCTTTCTGCCCGGTCCACCAGTTCTGCACCGTGGGCACATACGCCTTCATCGGAGGCGGGACCATTGTGACGCAGGACGTGCTGCCCTTCTCGCTGACTTCGGCGCGCAGGGAGAACAAGGCTTTCGGCATCAACAAGGTTGGACTCGTGCGGCGCGGCTTCTCGTCCGAACGGCTGCAAAATTTGCAGAAGGCCTTCCGCCTGCTGCTGGCGGCCAAGCTGAACACCACCCAGGCGCTTGAGAAGATCAAGGAGATGAAAGGCGAAGACTCGGCTCTGCTGGCCGCCTTCATTGAGCGCAGCCAGCGCGGGGTGATCAAGTAGCCATGAAGCTCGGCCTCATCGCCGGCAACGGGCGCTTTCCGTTTCTTCTGCTGGACGCGGCGCGCGCGCAGGGTCTGGCCGTCGTGGTGGCGGCCATCCGCGAGGAGACCGACGCGGAGATCGAGCAGCGGGCAGCCGCGGACGAGCACATTACTGTCCATTGGCTTTCGCTGGGTGAACTGTCGCGGCTGATCGCGCTCTTCCACAAGGAAGGCGTACAGAAGGCCGTGATGGCCGGCCAGGTGAAGCACAAGCAGATTTTTTCAAGCATCCGGCCCGACTGGCGGCTGGCCAAGCTGCTCTTGAACCTGCGCACCCGCTCCACCGACATGCTGCTGGGCGCCGTCGCCAAGGTGCTGGGCGACGAAGGCATTGAACTGATCAGCTCGACGGCCTTCCTGGAGCCTCTGCTGGCCCAGGAGGGCGTGCTGACGGAACGCGCTCCCGACGAGGAAGAGCGCAAGAACATCGAGTATGGCCTGGACGTGGCGCGCGCCGTGGCCGGGTTCGACATTGGCCAGACGGTGGTGGTGGCCGCGCAGGCCTGCGTCGCTGTCGAAGCCATGGAGGGCACGGACGCGGCCATTGAGAGAGCCGGGGCGCTAATGGCTTCCTTGAATGCCGACGCGGAAGCCTCCGCACCGGGCAACGACGGCGCGGCCGGTCCGACTTCGACGCTGGAACGGCGCCTGACCATCGTCAAGGTGGCCAAGCCCAATCAGGATATGCGCTTCGACGTGCCGGTCATCGGCATCCACACCGTCGAGACCATGATCCGCGCCGGCGCCAGCTGCCTCTCCGTCGAGGCTGGCCGCACACTGCTCTTCGACCGCGCCAAACTGATTGAGCGCGCCGCTAAAGCAGGCATTGCCATTGTGGCCACTCCGCGCTGAAGACAGGGATCAGGGGTCAGGGGTCAGGGATCAGAAACAACGATTCGCAACGCAAAGGTCTCCGGCTATACTGATTGCCAGCAGGATTTCCCCGTTCCCGTTCCTGCAGGTCCTGAGCGATTACGAACGACCGTTGGTGTTCCATGTTCCCTGGTCCCTGATCCCTGTTCCCTGACCCCTGACCCCTGTTCCCTGGAGGTTTCCCCGTGAGAAAGCCGATACTCTTCACTCTTGCCGCTGCCTTTGTGCTGGCGGTCCTGTTCGTCACTGTTCATGCCGCCGACCAGACGCTGCCCGCCGTCGGGCAGGCTGCTCCCACCTTCACCCTCCCCTCGCAGGACGGCTCCCAAATCTCGCTGGAGAGCTTTCGCGGCAAGTGGGTGGTGCTCTACTTCTATCCCAAGGACATGACCACGGGCTGCACCATTGAGGCTCATAACTTCCAGCGCGACCTGGCCCAGTTCGAAGCCAAAAACGCCGTCATCCTGGGCGTGAGCGTGGACACTCCCGACAGCCACAGGCAGTTCTGCACCAAGGAGGGATTGACCTTCCGCCTGCTGGCCGACCCCAAGCACACGGTTGTGGACGCGTACGGTTCGCTGGGCAGTTTTGCGGGCTTCAAAATTGCCAACCGCAACACCTTCCTGATCGATCCCAAGGGGAATATCGCAAAGGTCTGGACCAAGGTGAACCCCCAGGTCCACTCGACAGAAGTGCTGGCTGCCATTCCCGCCGCCACGGCCTTCGTCAACACTCCCAACCCGGCAGCAAAGGAGCAACCATGACCGACCCCACCACGCAGCACATTTCCGTCAAGCCTCCCAACGCGCAGGATCAGTCCGTAAAGCCGCCGAACGCGCTGGTCGACCCCATCGAGCCGCCAGCCCCGCCGCTCCTGCCTGTGGAGTCCGCCAATCCACAGAATCTTTCCGTCAAACCTCCTCGGAACCTGCAGGCCGAGCCTCAGTAAGAAGACCCCTTCCCTGCACAAAGGCCTCGCTGAGCGGGGCCTTTGTCGATTGGTCGAGTGATGGAAGCCGCCAGCCCACGCGCGGCCGCATCCTTCCCATGGAAGATTCAAGCACATCCACCAACACCCTCATCGCCGGCAGGAGATATCATGCTCACACAACTTGCCCTTGACTTTCGCGCGGAGTTGAACGCTCTGTGCGCTGCACTGTTTGCGGTTCCGCATGAGCTTGCGGATACACCCTGGCGTGCGGGCGGATGGACACGCAAGGAGATTGTTGGGCACTTGCTGGATTCGGCAACCAACAACCGTCAGCGCTTTGTGCGCGCCGCCACGGAAGGCAGTTTCACCGGACCGAACTACGAGCAGCAGGCGTGGGTCGCAGCCCACGGCTATGCCGGCCAGCCATGGGAGACTCTGCTGCGCTGGTGGCAGGCGGAGCATGAGATTCTGGCTGCCATTGTGGACCGCATCCCGGAAGAGCGCCTCGGGGCAAGCTGCGCAGTCGGCGCGGACGCACCGGTTTCGCTGCGCTTTCTCATCGAGGATTACCTCGCGCATCAGCACTGGCATTTTGCGCAGCTTGCGCCGGGCGGTCAGGCAAGCTGAGTTTGCCGGCTGTTTCCGGGCGCAAAAAAGCCCGGCGCGTGCCGGGCTCTTTTGCTTGCCTTGTACTACCGAACCGCTGCTGCTACTTGGTTGCCTTTTTCGCAGCAGCTTTCTTCGCAGGGGCCTTCTTGGCGACTGCCTTCTTGGCGACTGCTTTCTTTGCAGGTGCCTTCTTAGCAGCTGCCTTTTTTGCAGGTGCCTTTTTCGCAGGTGCCTTCTTGGCAACTGCCTTCTTCGCCACAGCCTTCTTGGCAGGAGCCTTCTTCACTGCTGCCTTCTTGGCGGGCGCCTTCTTTGCTGCTTTCTTAACTGCCAACGGTTTACCTCGTCTGGTGGGTTTGCTGGCGCTCTTGCCGGCCACGGCCTTCTTGGCCACAACCTTTCCGCCCTTCGCGCCAGTACTGCTCTTCTTTGCGGCGGACTTCTTTGCGGCCTTTTTGGCCACAACCTTTTTCGCGACTGCCTTCTTGGCTACAGCTTTCTTGACTGCCGTCTTCTTGACCGGAGCCTTCTTTGCCGGAGCCTTGGCGACCACGGCCTTCTTCACCGGGGCCTTCTTGGCAGCCTTCTTTGCGGGAGACTTTTTCTTCGCGGCCTCTTTGACGGCCGGCTTCACTTCGGGTTCTTCTGTAACCACGATCACCGTTTCTTCAGCCACTCCCTCATCGTCGTCCGACGAGGTGAGCACGCTGGAGGTTTCAACCTCTTCATCCTCTTCGAAGTCTTCGTCGTGATCGGGGTCAAGCTCTGTGGGCTCTGCATTCGCTTCGCCGTCGCTCATCGCGTACATCCTGAACACTTCTTCCATCCCATTGCCTCCAGCGGCTTGCCGCTGCACTTGTTTGCGTTTCCTTCTTCACGCAGCGGACAACTGCACTCCGCGCGCGGAAGCTATTGTAGCAATAGCTTGCACGCAAACACCATCAAATGACAAGTGTGTAATGAGGTCCCTGTCTATTTTTGTTTTTTCGATCGCGGTTTGGAGTGCGCGGCGGGCTGCTGCGCGCGGGAGTTTTTGGGGCTCGCAGTCGCGCCTTTCTTCGCGCCATCAGCGGCTCCGCGGCTTTTCGCACGGCCGTTTTTCTCGGCGGGTGCTGCGCTTTTCTTCTGCGCTCCATGCGCTCGACGGCTCGCGGGCTCTGGGTCCGCGTCCTTTGTTGGCGCGGCTTCCCGCGTATGCGCGCTGGCTTGAGAACCGCCGCGGCGATGGCCGCGGGCAGTGGTGCGCGGCACATTCGCCGACTCGCCCACATGCAACCGCCGGCCCGCCTCGACCTTGACGCCGGCCACGTTGTTCCAACGGCGCAACTGGTCCAGCGACACGCCAAAGCGATCGGCAATGGTCACCAGCGTATCGCCCTTGCGCGCGGTGTAAAGCAGCGTGCGCGCCGACGCCGATTGCGCAGCGGCAGGCGCGACCGGCACCACCAGTGCATCGATTCCTGCGATGCCGCTGTCCTCTTGCAGTTGATTGGCCGCAGCCAGATCCGCCACCGCCACGTGATACTCGCGCGCCACCGAGGCCAGCGTATCCGCGGCGACAACGCGATGGTAGCGCCACGCATTGCGCTTCGATTCAGGAATCTCCGCGATGCGCTGCTCAAACACCGCGGCCCCGCCGGCAGGCAGATGCAGATCGAAGGAAGTGTCGGGCGGCGTCATCGCCCGCAGCAAACTGGGGTTGAGCGCCATCAACTCTTCCATCGGCGCACCCACCAGATCCGAAACCAGCCGCAGATCCACCTGATAGTTGATGGTCACCGTGTCCGTCAGCACGGGGGGATCGAGCGTAACGTCGTCGAACCCATATTGCGTGGGATGGTTGGCGATGATGATGGCCGCCAGAATTTCCGGCACATAGTTTTTGGTCTCGGCGGGAAGATTGTTGCGCCGGTAGAGTTCCCAGAAATCTGCGTAGCCGGTCTTCTGCACTGCGCGCTGCACATTGCCGGTGCCCCAGTTATAACCGGCCATGGCCAGGTACCAGTCGCCCAGTTCGTCGTAAATGAACTTCATGTAGCGCGCCGAGGCGCGCGTGGACTTCTCCGGATCGAAGCGCTCGTCCACATACGCATTGCGGGCCAATCCATAGTTGCCGTGCGGCATGAACTGCCACATGCCTCCGGCGCCGGAGTGCCCGTTGAGCGCCCGCGGCTGAAAGCCCGACTCGGCGACAGCGAGATAGATCATGTCCTGCGGCACGCCCTCTTCGGCCATCACGCGCTGAATCATCGCCTTGTAGCGGCCGGCGCGCTGGAACGAGTGCAACAGCGTGTTGTGCCCGCGCTGCGTGTTGGCGAAGAAGTTGATGTAGGTGGCCACATAGTCGTTGATCACCAGGGGAAGATCGGACTTTGTGGTGGCCAGGTCCGCCTTGGCTTTGGCCACGATGTTGGGGTCCACTTCGAAGGTCACATCGCTGGCCACATCGGCCGGCGTGGGCTCCACCTTGGGCGCAAAGCCGTTGCCTTCCTGAAGGGCCTGCATCTCCAGCGCATTGACCCCGTCCACGATGCGGTCGAACTCTTCCTGCAACTCGGCATCGTTCTTGATGTCGATGCCGCTCAGGAGCATCAGGTCCACGCTGCGATCGAACTCCTGCTTGGCCTCGGGCAGTCTTCCCTTGTGGTAGTCGGCCTCGCCCTCGGCGTAGGCGGCCTCGACCTGCTGGATCAGCAAACGCACACGGCGCTGCTCCAGGGTTGGCGCAGGTGCCGCGGGAGCAGCCTGCTGGGCCTGCGCGGGCGCAGCCGCCGGGGCAAGAGCAGGCGCGGTGGCCTGTGGGCTGCTGCCATCTGAAGTTGCCGTGGTTGTCGTGGGTACGCAACCGGCCAGCGAAAGGGCCAGCGCGACAAAGCCGAAAGATCGATTCCGAATCAAGCCAATGTGCATGAGAGATGCCGTCGTCCGGCCGCCGCGCGGCGGATCTCCCATTGCTCTCGATCGAATCCCCTGCCGGCGGGTGTTGTTTTCCCCGGCGTTCCCCGTGACAGGATTTCGTCACCGGGACGGAAGGAAAGAACACCTTGCGAGGCGCGGACAAGGATACGAGAATCGGAGAACCGCTCCAGGGCAAAACCAGGGATACTCATATGCCGTTCGGTTTCGTTCGAGTTCGATGCTCGCTTCACCCCACGGACGAAGACCCGTCCGTGGGAACCCCGACCCTGCTGGTCGCATCGACTTGAATTCTGCCGCTCCCGGACACACCTTCCCTGCTTTTGCCATAAGGCCGCGAAAGGCTCTATGCCGATGATAAGCTATGCCATGGAGGCACCGCGCGCTGGAGCGCGCAAAAGCCTCTTTTCGCAAGGCCCAAATGGACGCGCGCTTCCTAAGAAATTTTGCGATCATCGCCCACATCGACCACGGCAAGTCGACGCTGAGCGACCGTCTGCTGGAACTGACCGGCTCAGTCACCGGCCGGGAAATGCAGGCGCAGATCCTGGACGACATGGATTTGGAACGCGAGCGCGGCATCACCATCAAGGCGCACGCAGTGCGCATGATGTACAAGGCGCACGACGGCAATACGTACCAGCTCAACCTGATCGATACACCCGGCCACGTGGACTTCAGCTATGAAGTTTCGCGTTCGCTGGCTTCCTGCGAGGGCGCGCTGCTGGTGGTCGACGCCACGCAGGGGGTCGAGGCGCAAACCCTGGCCAACGCCTATCTGGCCATCAACCACGGCCTGGAGATTATTCCCGTCATCAACAAGATCGACCTGCCCTCGGCCGACATCCTGCGCACCCAGGAAGCCATCGAAAAGGCGGTGGGGCTGGACGCCACCGACGCCCTCCCGGTGAGCGCCAAGACCGGCGTGGGCGTGGCCGAGGTGCTGGAAGCGATCGTGCATCGCCTGCCCCCGCCGACGGGCGATCCGAACGCGCCTCTGCAGGCGCTGGTCTTCGATTCGTGGTTCGATGCCTATCGCGGCGTCATTGTGCTGGTGCGGGTCATGCAGGGCATCCTGCGCAAGGGCCAGCGCATCCGGTTCATGTCCAATGGCAAGACGTTCGAGGTCGAGTCCATGGGCGTACTTATGCCCAAGCCGGTGGAAATCGGCGAACTGAGGGCCGGCGAAGTGGGCTTCTTCGCGGCGACCATCAAGAATGTGGGCGACACCAAGATCGGCGACACCGTCACGGACGACACGCGGCCCGCCAAGGCGCAGTTGCCCGGCTTTGAAGACATCAAGCCCATGGTTTTTTCCGGCCTCTACACGGTAGATTCGCATGAGCACACGCTGCTGCGCGACGCCCTTGAAAAACTCCGCCTGAACGACTCGTCTTTCTTTTTCGAGCCGGAGAGCTCGGTCGCCCTGGGCTTCGGTTTCCGCTGCGGCTTTCTGGGCCTGCTGCACATGGAGATCATCCAGGAGAGGCTGGAGCGCGAGTACGAGCTGGACCTGATTACCACTGCGCCCGGCGTTCGTTACCACATCACCCTCACCGACGGCAGCGTGGTCGAGGTCGACAATCCCTCCCGCTGGCCGGACCCCACCAACATCGCCTCCATCATGGAGCCGGTAATCAACGCCAAGATCCTCACCAACGAAGAATATGTCGGCGGCATTTTCAAACTGGTGGAGGAAAAGCGCGGCAAGCAGGTGAACTTCGAGTACGTGACCCCCACGCGGGTGCTGCTGACCTACGAATTGCCGCTCAACGAGATCGTTCTCGACTTCTACGACCGCCTCAAGTCCATCTCCCGCGGCTACGCTTCGCTGGATTATCAATTGGCAGGCGAGTGGGAATCGCCCATGGTCAAGATGGACATCCTGGTCTCCGGCGAGCCTGTCGATGCGCTCTCGATCATTGTCCACCGCGATCTTGCCTACGAGCGCGGCAGGGCACTGGTTTCAAAGATGCGCGAGTTGATTCCCCGCCAACAATTCGAGGTCGCCATCCAGGCGGCCATCGGCGCCAAGATCATCTCCCGCGAGACGGTCAGCCCGCTGCGCAAGAATGTGCTGGCCAAGTGCTACGGCGGCGATATCTCGCGGAAACGCAAGCTGCTGGAGAAGCAGAAGGAAGGCAAGAAGCGCATGAAGCGCATCGGCAAGGTCGATATCCCCCAGGAAGCATTCCTGGCGGTCCTGCGCGTAGGCGAGGACGCACAGAAGTAGGCGGACATTTGTGATCGGGAACACACTTCAGTAACAATTTGTTCATGCACAACTGTGGATAACCGTAACAAGACGGAGTCCACTCCGGTGCTTCTGCCTGCCCGGAAGCGGAACGAGACGGCCACTAGATACTGATTGATAAATAAGGAGTTGCTTTGCCTATCAGAAGTGGACTGTTCTTGGCAAGGGGCTGACTGCGCTTCTTCTCGCTGGATTCACGGAAGTATTCCACATTTTTTTCCACAGGCGGGTCCGAAACGGCGGCAGCGGATTGCGCGCTCTGGCAGGGCAGGATTCCGGGGTCCCCCGACAATTGTCCGGGAACGCCAAAGGCCCCGCATTGCGGGGCCTTTGCGAGCGTTTGAGCTGCCCGTCTCTAGTGGGCGACGGGAGGCTTGGCGGCTGGCCTGGCCGGCGCGGGAGCCGGAGAGGCTGCCGGCTGAGCCGGAGGAGCAGGTACGCCCGACTTCACGTTGTAGGCGTCGATGATCTGCTTGGTGATGTTGGTGGACTCGTTGGCATAGAGCACCGGATTCTGCTGCTGTGCAACATCCAGGACCAGAGTGAAGCCCTGCTGCTGCGCGTAGCTTGCCAGAACGTCATACACCTTGGAAGCGAGGCCGTTGTAGAGTTCCTGCATCTCCTGCTGGAAGTCGTTCTGTGCGTCCTCGGCCTGGCGCTCCAACTGCTTCTTCTTCTCGTCGATCGTCTTGGCGCGGGCGGCGCGCTCGGCGTCGCTCAGCTTGTCGCCCTGGGCCTGGAGCTGCTTGGTCAGGTTGTCGACCTCGTCGCTCAGGGTCTTCAGCTGCTGGCGCTTGGGATCGTACTTCTTCTGCAGGTCGGCGAAATTGCGCTGGCCCTCATTGGTTT
>Ga0181520_10008480_pt1 | contig 14572 bp, 9 predicted proteins | sample PEATcosm2014_Bin_29_FD_132451 | JGI IMG/M metagenome (GOLD analysis project Ga0181520, IMG submission 132451) | Peatland microbial communities from MTU Mesocosm Facility, Houghton, MI, USA - PEATcosm2014_Bin02_30_metaG | ecosystem: Environmental > Terrestrial > Soil > Wetlands > Peat | place... | reverse complement strand
GTAATCTCTGAAGGCACGCCGATCACGATGCGCGGATGCACCAGCATCTTGCGGTTGTGCGCCTTCTGGATGAAGTAGTTCAGCATCTTCTCGGTGACCTTGAAGTCAGCGATGACGCCGTCTTTCATTGGCTTGATGGCCACAATATTGCCGGGCGTGCGGCCCAGCATATCCTTGGCCTCTTTGCCCACCGCTTCCACTTCCCCGGTATTCTTGTTGATGGCCACAATGGAAGGCTCGTTGACAACGATGCCTTTGCCGGCCGCAAACACCAGCGTATTTGCGGTGCCCAAATCGATGGCCAGGTCGCTGGAAAACATGCTGAACAGCGAGCGAAGGCCGTGCGACCGCGAGGAGCGCGGGGGAAAACTATTCAGAGACATTGAAGGCTGGTTCTACCTCAAGCCATATTGTACCGTCCTGAGGCCAATGCCGCACCAGTTCAATTCGCAGTCATGCAAAACACCATCCTGGCTCCAACCCCGTGAGGTAAACTCAGTTGTCTGCCAAACCTGCTCCTTCCTTGGCTGTTTTGCTTGGCCTGAGCGACCGCCAGAGGCGGGAAACGCGGGTTCTGGCTATTGAAAGGCTATTGACATGGGAGAAAAGGACAAGATTTTCAACGCGTTAGGATTGCGGGAAACCCTTTCGGGTGCGAGTTACGGGGACCAGTGGTTTGCGAGCAGCGGTGACTGGATCGAATCCCGCAACCCGGCCAGTGGGGAGTTGTTGGCCAAGGTCGAACAGGCGAGCGAGGCCGACTACAACAAAGTTGTCGAACAAGCGGTGAAAGCCTTCGAATTCTGGCGCGCCCTGCCCGCTCCCAAAAGAGGCGATATCGTGCGCCAGCTTGGGGTTGCCTTGCGCGAGAAAAAGGATGCACTGGGGCGGCTCGTCTCTCTGGAAATGGGCAAGATTCTCACCGAAGGCCTCGGCGAAGTGCAGGAGATGATCGACGTCTGTGACTATGCGCTCGGTCTCAGCCGCACGCTCTCCGGCCCCACACTCCAGAGCGAAAGGCCGATGCACCGCATGATGGAGCAGTGGCATCCACTCGGCCCCATCGGTGTCATTACGGCATTCAACTTCCCGGTTGCGGTTTGGTCGTGGAATAGCGCGCTGGCTTTTGTTTGCGGCGACCCTGTGGTGTGGAAGCCTTCCAGCAAGACACCGCTTTGCGCCATCGCATGTCAGAACATTGTCCGCGAAGTGCTTCAGGCCAACAATGTTCCGTTTGGGGTCTCCTGCGTGGTCGTCGGACGTGGCGTCACGGTTGGCGAACGCATTCTGGCCGACAATCGGCTCCCCCTCATCAGCGCCACTGGATCGGGCCGGATGGGCAAGCGCATCGCGCAGGTTGTTGGCGCTCGCCTGGGTCGCACCATTCTCGAGCTTGGTGGCAACAACGCCCTCATCATTTCAGAAAAGGCCGACCTGACTGGAGCACTGGCTTCGTCCTTCTTCGGCGCTGTCGGCACTGCCGGACAACGCTGCACCTCCACGCGCCGGCTGATTATTCATGAGAGTGTTTATGATTCATTCGTTCACAAGCTGATTGGCAATTACTCGAAAGTGAAAATAGGCGATCCACTCAATCCTGAAACCCTGATGGGGCCGCTGATTGATGAAGCCGCGGTATCGGACTATGAGAATGCGCTGGTTGCTGCTGACAAACAGGGCGGAATGGTGCTTTACGGAGGCAAAGTCCTCGATCCACCGCCGTTTGGCAGACGAACCTTTGTCCTTCCCACTATTATCGAAATCCGCAACGACGCCGAGATTGTGCAGACTGAAACCTTTGCGCCCATCCTTTACGTGATGCAATACCGGACCATCGACGAGGCGATTGCAATGCACAATGCGGTTCCCCAGGGCCTGTCTTCCGGCATATTCACTGACAGCATGGCCGAAGCGGAAAAGTTCCTCAGCTTCAAGGGTTCCGACTGCGGCCTCGCGAACGTCAATGTGGGCACTTCAGGCGCGGAAATCGGCGGCGCATTCGGCGGCGAAAAGGAAACCGGCGGCGGCCGTGAGTCAGGTTCGGATTCCTGGAAGGCTTACATGCGGCGTCAGACCAGCACGATCAATTGGGGCGGCGAAATTCACCTTGCGCAGGGAGTGGAGTTCCACTCCTAATCCAGGCCCTTGCCAGGTTCGCATGAATCCCGGCTCAACGTAAAAAGTCGAAATGGCATTTCAGTTTTAGGTTCCGAAATGCTCGTGAAGTATCCTGCCGGGATCAATCCCGGGTATCAAGAATGGGACCTGGGCGACTGGCGGAGGAATATCCAGGCAAGCATCGCCGACAGCGCCTTTTTCGTTCAACAGGCGAGCTTCATTCACGAATTCTTCGAACTGGGATACGGGTAGCGCCGCACTATAGAGATAGCCCTGGTATACGTGGCACCCCTGATCTTCGAGGAAACTGCGCTGACCTTCCGTTTCCACTCCTTCTGCAATCACAGACAGATTCAAGCTCCGGCCAAGCGCGATGATGGCGGACACTATGGAAGCGCTCTTTGCGCAATTCGGCAAATCGCGTACAAAGCTCTGATCTATTTTGAGTTGATCCAGCGGCAACTGTCTCAATTGTGAAAGAGAGGAATAACCGGTTCCAAAGTCATCCATCGAGAAGCCAATGCCGTGCGACTTCAAGGCGGTCATTTTGGCAATTGTGTCGTTTGCTTTCTCCATAATGAAGCTTTCGGTAATTTCCAGCTTGAGCCTGTACGGGTTGGCTCCTGACGCTCGAATCGCTTCCTCCACAAGCTGCACGAAGTGCGAATCGATGAACTGGCGAATACTCACATTGACGGCAAGCGTCAGTCCGTCGGTTTCGGGCTGCCTGGCCCATACCGCTAGTTGCGAGCAAGCTGCTTCCAGAACCCAGAGCCCCAGCTGAACGATTAGACCGGCAGATTCGGCCAGAGGAATGAATTCACTTGGCGGGACCATCCCGCGCTGGGCGTGGCGCCAGCGCAAAAGCGCTTCGGCGCCTGTCACTGTCCCATTGATGTCCATCTGCGGCTGGTAATGCAATTCGAATTCGCGATTCTGCATCGCCCTCTTCAAGTCCGCCAATAGCTCGGCTCGTGCGGCGGCGGATGTCTCCATTGCAGGATCAAAAAAACACATCGTGTTCCTGCCCTTGGCCTTTGCCCGATACATCGCCAGGTCAGCACGTTTGAGCAAATCATCTGCGGTGTCCTTCTGTCCTTGAAAGAGCGTGACGCCGATGCTGGCGGTACCGTCGTACTTGTAGCTCCCCAAAAGGTAAGGCACTTCGAACGTTCCCAGCAGTACATCCCCAACAGCCTTCGCCTCGATAGCGGCAATCTCGGGGTCTGCGCTCAACCCATCCAGGATCACCATGAATTCATCGCTTGCGAGCCGGGCCATGAAGTCGGCCTTGTGCACGGAAGACTTAAGGCGCAGTGCCACTTCCTGGAGCAGCAGATCGCCTATGTCATGTCCGGATGTATCGTTGAGCGTTTTGAAGTCGTCCAGGTCGATAAGCAGCAGCGCGCCCATTTTCTCGCCGTACATCGTTGCCGCCAGCGTTTCTTCCAGCCGTTCTCGCAGCATCACGCGGTTGGGAAGTCCGGTTAGATCGTCATAAAAGGCGAGCTGATGAATTTTAGCTTCGGCTAACTTCCGATCGGTGATGTCGGTGTTGATTGCCAGGATCGAACGTGGCTTGCCGTCCTCGCCGTTTACCAGGGTGCAACGGCTCTCAACGACCAGGGTGCGGCCGTTCTTATGGCGTTTTTCAAGTTCGCCTGTCCATTCTCCATGCTCGCGAACGAAGGCTCGGACATTTTTCACTTCCGGAAAAATATAAGGAAAGACCTCCTCTACCTGCAGCTCCATCACCTCTTCGGATGTCCATCCGAACAGGCGTTCCGCCCCCTTGTTCCAATAAAGTATGCGGGCATCCATATCCTGAACAAAGATCGCGTCCTGCGCGTTGTCGAGAAGTTTTGACTGTTCGCGCATCCGGTCGTTCGCGGCCTCAAGCCTGCGACGCGACAACACCGACTCCGTGATATTCCGAAAATAGACTGACAAGCCGTCAGGCCGCGGATAGCAGCGCATGATGTACCAAAGGTTCTGATTTTCGTTTTGCGCTTCGAACGTGCTTGCCAATGACCGTTCCGCGGCGTTCCGCAATTCGCCCAGCATTGATGATGAGAAGAAACCGGGAATTGCGTCTGGGATGGTTCCGTTCAAGGCCGCGCTTCGTTCTATCGAGAGTTCCGCGCATGCGCCGTCGTTCAGGTAGACAAGTTTGAATTCTGAATCCAGCGAAATGAAGCAGTCGGAAATGCTCTCCAGAACCTCCGACTCAACCCGCATTGACTCGGCGCGCTCCTGTTCGATGATGTAGGCTTCACGGTATCGCGAGACCCCGTTCGATAGCATCCCGAAACAGAAATAACTTAGGCAACCTGCGACCGCCAAAATCACTGATTCGACCGGAAAATGCGTGATGAAGTTTGGGTAAAAGGTAGCCAGGATTGCTAACGGTACGACCATCAGAATTCGAGCCAGAAACCTGCCCACAGCAGGCGAATTCACAAGATTATTTAGAACCATCAGCGGAAAAAACCAGACCATATAAGTAAACAAGTTGGCGTGGTTTCCCCAGCCTCCCAGCGTTACAACCATGCCCGCGCAAAGATAAAGCGAGTAATAGGTCGTCGACACGACGGCAAGCGTCTGTATCTTGACGCTGCGAAATGCAAACAGGGTGACCAGAAGTCCAAAGCCGAACAGGCCGCTCGAAAGCACAACCACCGCCTCTACGCCCGTCACAGCCCGCTGCAGGATTGCGAAGACGCCGAGCGTCGATCCAGCCATGGCCAGCAGCGCCGCACTCAGGAGCGCAACCCGTGCTAGGTCACCAGATGGTCGGACTCCACGATCTAGTGCGCGCATCCTGACACCATGAAACTCATCGGTTTTGGACTGTCCGGCGTCTTTGCCATTGGACACTCCTTGAAAACCGAGCCCTTTGGAACGTCGTTGTTTGCCACAAGTACAGATTTCAATTCCTCTACTGACACGATCTTTACTATCGGCTCTTGAATGATTGCCGTTCAGGGCCGTTGACTGAAAAGCCACCCGCATGCGCCACTCGAAACGTGGAAGGTGCGAAAGGCTTTTTATTCGTCCGAGTCCTCGAAGATGGCGTTTTTCTATCTTCGCCAGGTGTCGGCTTGGATTTGCAGATAAATAACTACTTCTGGTGCAAAATGTTAATTGGAACTCCGGGAAGACAGCAAAGGCGAGCAAAGCCCAGCTCTCGAAAGAAGGTTCAGAGGCAATCTGAAGACCCCCCTCCCCCCTATTTCCTGTGAAACTGTGAACGCTTCTTCCAGCCCTGTTGTCGACTGTTTAATCGTGCAAAATCAATCTATCTCATACTGACGCGCAGAGCGCCCAGGCCGGCTTTCGAGATTATGCATCTTCCTGTACTTTCGCACCTGTAATGAATGCCGACGGGATAATCCTGCCATTTGGGATCGGAGCCCTGCCCGCTTGTCTTGTCGAAGTAGAATGTCTTTTCTCCGCGAGTTTCGATAACTCCCCGCGTCGCGTCAAATTCCAAAATTGAATCGTCCCCCTCCATTGAAAAAGGCAAAGGTCTTATACCGGATTTGGAAGCTCTCGCTCTGCGGGCGGCAAGCTCCGCGGCGCTTAGCTGTGTATCCTTCTCCTGAACTTCTTGCTCCAGCTTCTGCAATTCGTCCTGCACCGTAACGGTTGGAAAGTTGGTCGAAAAGCTCCAGGCGAAAATGTCGCCATAGGTCTTCTTTGAGCATGGAAGCTCACCTTCGGCATGCATGGACGCAATTTGTCCATTCTTGCCGATTTGATTCTGGAACATATCCTTATCTAACTCCCGCTCAGGTTCCTGGGCTTCATAGCGCGCGCGATCAATCCCCTGCGTCAACTGGTCGTCGGAGATATCGTCGTTATCTGTACTGGTAGCCTCAGAATCCGGAACTGGTACGGAAGAAGTTGCCGCATCCTCTGCATTGTATTTCAGTATGACCACCTTGCTGCAAAGCACAACGCCATGCACATCCTGCAAGTAGATATCGATAGAGAGAGGAATCGACGAATGAGCGGCAGCCAACGCAAATCCGTCCTGCCGGCCTTTGTCGCTGGGCTCTATTGTCAGGCGGTACAGCGGCTTGTTCTCCCACTTGGTAGATAAATGGCCTTTCAATCCGGCCGAATTCAACGTGTATGTTCCCAAATCGTACTGCCCGCCGTTCTCGACAAACCAGTAGGCGATTCCCAGGCCCATCAGAACTCCAAGAATCGCGAATGCGGCGACATAGACCATGGTTGGCTTCTTGGGGAGATTCGGAATCGGATTCTCTTGCGTCTCAGCGAGCTGGAGTTGGGGAATCTTAGTTTTACTCTTGGTTTTCTTCTCTTTGACCTCTTCACTCACACTGCTGAGAAGCAACGGCTCCGTCTCTGCAATGATGCTCGGAGGACTGTCTGGTATCGGGTCGATGACCCTGTAGCCGCTATAGTGCAACTCTATTTCTTCTGTTTTCTCGTCCTCTGACCCTTGACTCTCCGTTGCTGCAGACTTGTCGCGGGGATCTTCTGGAGCCGAAGCATCAAAGCTATAGCGAGGGCGCGGGGGCTCCGCTGCCGGCTTCGCGCGATTGGGATATTTCGAATCAGCGTCCATCACCAGGCCCCCCTTTCCCCGGTTGACAGCAATCCCCGTCTATGCAGAATCTACCTAATTGGACCACATATCGCCACTTCGTGAAAGCCATAAATTGCTCGATGAATATCCTCGATTACTGTGTGCAGCGAAGTGAACAGTGAACGCGACCCTTCTCGCACTCCTGCCGCGTCGCGATAAAATTGGCATTGAGGAAATCCCCTCAGCGTCAATGATCTTCAGCGCAAGGCGCAACGCAAGCGCGTGGGGCGATTCCGTCTTTAGCGGGGCGACTTTACCCCGCCTTCGCCGAGGTGCATATGACCATACAGAAAGAGGATCTCGGATCTGCGGTGCTGGCAATCGAATACGCAGTTCGCGGACCCATTGTCGCGCGGGCGGAGAAACTGGAACAGCAGGGCAGAGAAGTCATCTATTGCAACATAGGTAATCCGCACTCGTTTGGGCAAAAGCCCCTCACCTGGCTGCGCCAGATTCTTGCCCTTTGCGAGTATCCCGCGTTGATGGATCGCGCCTCCGAGGCATTTCCGGCCGACGCTATCGAGGCTGCCAGGGCCATCCTCTGCGGAAGCCGTCACGGAATGGGCGCTTACAGTGAAACCAAGGGCCTGCGCTATATCCGCGAGGCGGTAGCCGAATTTATCTGTAAGCGCGACGGCGTCAGCGTCGATCCCGAGGCCATCTTTCTCACCGATGGCGCAAGCAGAGGCGTGCAATTAATTCTCCGGCTCTTGCTGGCCTCACGCGCTGATGGCATCATGATCCCCATTCCCCAATACCCGGTTTACAGCGCCACCATCACTCTCTACGAGGGGCGCATCGTTCCCTACTACCTCGATGAGAATGATCGCTGGAAGCTCAACCGCTCCATGCTTGATGATTCTCTGCGCGCAACTCGCGCTCAGGGAACGAGAGTCAAAGCCATCTGCGTCATCAATCCGGGCAATCCCACCGGGGCCGTGCTCGACGAAGAGAACATATCCATGGTGCTCGATTTCGCGCGCGAGCATGGGCTGACCGTGCTCGCCGACGAGGTCTATCAGGAGAACATATACCTGCCTGGCGGCAGCTTCGTCTCTTTCGCACGCGTTCTGGAAACGTGGGGAATTCGCGACGTGTCGCTCTTCAGTTTCCATTCCTGTTCCAAAGGTCCTGTGGGTGAGTGCGGAGTGCGCGGCGGCTACTTCGAGTACCGCAATGTGCCCGCAGACGTAGCCGCGCAGATTCTCAAGTTGCAGTCCGTGTGCCTTTGTTCGAACCTTGCCGGACAGGTGGCCACGTATGCCATGGTTCACCCTCCCAAACCAGGAGATCCTTCTTACGAACTCTACAACCACGAGAAGACGGGCATTCTCGAAGAGCTGAGATTGCGCGCCGCGCTTCTGGCGGAAGGATTGAATAAGATCGATGGAATCTCGTGCAACGCGATCGACGGCGCAATGTACGCGTTTCCGAGCATTTTGCTGCCGTCAGGGGTAACCGACGAAGAGTACTGCATGGCGCTGCTCGAAGAAACCGGCATCTGTGTTGTGCCAGGATCGGGCTTCGGACAGGTTGCGGGCACGGCCCACTTCCGCACCACCATCCTCCCTCCAACGGAGAAGATCCGCCAGGTGGTCGAAAAGCTCAGAGCGTTTCACGAGTCCTATGTGCTTGTGAAGCGTTGATTCTGACCAAAATGAAGAAACGGGAGCGAGGCGGTCTCCTCAGCCTCGCATTGTCTCTTAGTCTCTTCCCTCCATCACATCCCTCAACGCAAAGCTCGTCTCCAGCCGTGTAACTCCGGGCAGTCGGGATAGTTCGTGCTGATGCAGGCGGCTATAGTCGTCGATGTCGGCTACGCGGACGACCATCGTATAGTCGTAGTGCCCATCCATCAGGTGGCAACTGCCAATGTTCTTCGAGCGCCGCACCGCAGCCTCGAATGCGCCCAGCACAGCCGCCGATTGGCGCTCGAGCGTAACGCGGATGAAGACCGTCATGCGCTTGCCCAGCAACCGGTCGTCGATTTCAGCGCGGTAGCCGCGGATGGCTCCACATGTTTCCAGCGCCTGGATGCGCCGCGAGGCAGCAGAGGCCGAAAGACCCACTGCCTCGCCCACCTCGTAATTGGTCGCACGGCCATGACGCTCAAGGTAACTCAGAATTGCAGTATCCAGCTCGTCCAGCTGGTTGCCGGCCGTGGCCGCCGAGGTTTCCGGGCCGATCTCCACAGTTTCTGCGCTTGATTCATGCACGACATGGCGATTTGGATCACGTTTCGTTCGCATAGGACACCTTTATCACAATCATTGCACACATTGGAATCAGCCTCAGCCGTACGATCTTTAAGGTTGGAGATGGACGCAAATCCGCATCGGGTTAGGCCTTCGTCCGAAAACAAGCTCTGGAGTCACAAGTTATTGATAACCAGTACGTTCCGGTCTAAATCCAACGCAGACGGAATGAAATCAGACAGGAGAAACAAGAATGATTATCGGTGTTCCCAAAGAGATCAAGGACAATGAGGCTCGTGTAGGAGTGACCCCGGCGGGCGTAAAGGCGCTCACAGAGGCTGGACACAAAGTATTGGTCGAGACAAAGGCCGGCACGCAATCGGGCTTCCTCGACGAGGAGTACCAGAAAGCTGGTGCCACGATTGAAGGCGCGGCAGCCGATGTCTGGAAGAAGTCCGACACTGTGGTCAAGGTCAAGGAGCCCATCGAGAAGGAGTACGCGCGCTTCCGCGAGGGACTGGTGCTGTTCACCTACCTACACTTGGCGCCGGTCAAGGACCTGACCGATAAGCTGCTCGAATCGAAGGTCATCGGCATCGCCTATGAGACGGTGCGTGACCGCCAGAACACGCTGCCGCTGCTGACGCCAATGAGCGAAGTCGCAGGCCGCATGAGCGTGCAAGTGGGCGCCACATATCTTGAAATGGAACGCGGCGGGCGCGGCATCCTGCTGGGCGGCGTTCCGGGAGTTCCTCCGGCGCACGTCACTATCATCGGTGGCGGAGTCGTAGGCACTAACGCGGCCAAGGTCGCGCTGGGCTTCGGGGCCAAAGTCACGCTCGTGGATGTGAACCTGAACCGTCTGCGCGAGCTGGACGACATCTTCAGCGGAAGGCTCTACACCCTTGCCTCGAACAGTTACAACGTGGCTGAAGCTACTCGTCAGGCTGATCTGGTCATCGGCGGCGTGCTGATTCCCGGCGCGAATGCGCCCAAGATAGTAACCCGCGGCATGGTGGCGGAAATGAAGAAGGGCGCCGTGGTCGTTGACGTGGCTATCGATCAGGGCGGTTGCCTGGAAACGTCCAAGCCCACCACGCACTCCAACCCAAGCTATGTAGTGGATGGCGTGGTGCATTATTGCGTAACCAACATGCCGGGAGCAGTGCCGCATACCTCCACTTTGGCTTTGACCAATTCGACTTTCCCGTATCTTCTGCGCATCGCCAACCTGGGCACGCGCGAGGCATTGCGCCAGGATGCGGGCTTGGCCGAGGGGCTAAACACCTGGCTGGGCAAGCTCACCTATCGCGGTGTGGGCGAAAGCCAGCAACGGCCATGGACGCCGGCGGCCAGCGTGATCGCGTAAAGGCAAGCTTTATCGATCTGCTATCGGCTGCCAGTTTCTATGTCAGTTTCCCTATGCCCCATTCTTGCGATAGAAAGCGCCGCAAGAATGGGGCATAGCGGCTCTGGATGGCACGTCCAGAACGCTTGAAATTCACGGAACTACGTCTCTTTCCAGAAGCACCTCGGCGTCTTATAGCAAGCCTGCAGGCCAATCCCGGAATATGCTCGAAAATCAGAACTCGCAACCTGCCGTCAGGTGGGTTGGAAGATTCTTGTTGACAATATATATCTAATAGACATATATCTATAAGCAATATGGCAAAGCGTTCAAGTTCGAGCATGGAAGTGCTGCTTGGCCTGCTCACAGTCGCGCCCATGTCGGGCTACGATCTGGGACAGACCATCCGCACATCGGTAGGCTTCTTTTGGAACGAGAGCTACGGGCAAATCTATCCCAACCTGAAAAATCTGGCGGCCGAGGGGCTTGTAACGGCGAAAACCGAGCGGCAAAAAGGCAAGCCGGAGCGGCGCATCTATTCGATCACGAAGAAGGGACGAGAGCGGTTGGCGGCATGGCTGGCGGTTGAGCCGCAGTCAGAGATTGCGCGCAATGAATTGCTGCTGAAGCTCTTCTTTGGCGCGCAGATTCCGGTTCAGCTTTCGATTGACCACGTGGAGCGAATGGCAGAGCGTGAGAGTGCGTTCCTACGCGAACTCAAGCGGATTGAGCACGAGGAGATTGCGGCAAACCAGCATTACCCCGACGCGCCCTATTGGAAGATGGCGGCCCGCTTCGGCCAGATCGAGATGGAGGCGCACTTGCGTTGGGCTGACGAGACACTGGCCGAACTGCGGAAGATTGCCGGAAGACAGCGGAAGCCTACAGCGAATCCAAAGGAGGAAAGTCATGCAGGCAAATGAGATTCTCGCGGCGCAAAATTCAGAGGGACGCCAGAAACCAGAACAGGTTGCTTCCTGGGCGCATTTAGTTGGCTTTCTGTTGATTGGGGCCGGCGTGGTGGCGCTTGGCTTTCTTGCGCAACAAGCGCCCGCGGGCGGCCCGGCTGCAGGCGGACAGCTTGCCAGTCATGGCAAAGCGATTCCAATTTATCTAACTGCAATCTTCATGGATTGGGCGCTTTTGTATTACTGCTTTGGCGGAGTGCATCATCGCGGAGGTAGTTTTTGGGCGCTGGCCGGCGGGCGTTGGAACTCGTGGAAGAGCGTCGTGGCAGACCTGGGAATTGCTATGCCTTTCTGGGTTCTGTGGGAGGGCGCGGCCTATGGCGTTCACTGGATGCTGGGACCGAGCAGCGCGAAGACGGTCGATAGTCTATTGCCGCAGAGCGTTCTGGAAGTTCTCATCTGGACTGCGACTTCAATCACTGCGGGCGTGTGCGAAGAGATGGTCTTCCGCGGCTATGTGCAGCGGCAACTGAATGCGCTGAGCGGAAGCGTTGCCGCGGCTGTGCTGGGCCAAGGGTTAATCTTCGGCCTGTTCCATGCGTACCAGGGCTGGAAGAATGTGATCATGATCAGCGTGCTCGGGGTTCTTTATGGAGCGCTGGCCGCGTGGCGCAGGAATCTTCGCGTCAACATCGTCGTCCATGCCTGGACCGACTTTTGGGAGGGCTGGTTCAAATTCGTCGTCTGGAAATAGGATCATCTCGGCGCTCAGCAGTTACAACCGAACAAGAATCCTTGAACCCTGATTGCGGCTGACTGTCCCCTGACCCCAGCCGGCTCTATAATCGCCCCATGCGGTTCAGCAACGATCCTCGGCGGCGTACGGTCGCTCTGCTTGCGGGCGGGGTGCTGCTGATCATCGTGCTGCTGGGCGCGCTGCAGGCCTTCAACACCTCCGGTGTGAGCTTTCTCAATCCCGAAACCGCCGGCGAGACGCTCATCTACACCGGCCTCACGGTGCTGGTCTTTTTGCTGCTGCTGCTCCTGCTCGTGCTCCTGCTGAGGAACATCTTCAAGGTTTACGCGGACCAGGGCAGTAGCGGGCTGGGTGTGCGGCTGCGTTCGCGCATGGTGCTGGGCGCGGTGCTCATTGCTCTTGCGCCAGCTGTCTTCATGTTTCTCTTCAGTTATGGCTTGATGAACCGGTCGCTGGACCGCTGGTTTTCGCCCAACATCTCGGAACTGCGCGACGACTCCACGCGAGTCGTTCTGGAACTGGCGGAATACGTTACCGCCAATGCGCGTGTCGAGGCCGAGTCGATTGCGGCTTCGGGCGCTCCAGATAACGAGCTACCAGTGCTGCAGAATGAGTTGAGTTCGCACCGCATTACGCTGGCCGGTGGTTTTGCGGTCGTTTATGGCAAGGATCAACAGCTCCTCGCCAGTTTTCAGGCTCCGCCGGAGTCGAGCCAGGCCAGCCTGATTCCCTGGCCGGAGGGAGCCGAGCAAGGCCAGGCGATTTTGCTACATGGGCCGCTCACTTTCAGCTTGCTTCCTGCCGCGCAGCGCAGTGATAGGCCTGTGATGAGGGTGGCCGGCAAAGAGTACGCACTGGGCCTGGCGGCAACCGCGTCTGGCAAATTCGTGGTAGTGGCGCTGCCCATGCCGCAAGGCCTCAGCCAGCCTGCCATGCGCATTCGTTCCGGCTCGGCTGCTTATTGGAAGCTCTTCCACAAGCGAAGCCAGATTCGCAACATTTTCTTCCTGATCCTGCTGGTAATTACCGTGCTCGCGTTCTTCCTGAGCGTGTGGGTCGCGCGGTTTCTCTCCATTCAGATTACTCGGCCGGTCGAGGCTTTGGCCGTGGCCATGGCCGAGATCGCCACCGGCAAATACGACCACCGAGTGGCGCTGTCGGCTAACGGCGAGATGGGTGAGCTGGTGCGAGCATTTAATCGCATGGCCGCTGACCTGGACACCAACCGCCAACTAGCTGAGACCTCGTCGGCGCAACTGACCGCCGCTAACCTGGCTATCGAAGAGCGCCGCCGCGAACTGGAGACCATTATAGAAACAATTCCGTCTGGAGTGGTCACGCTCGACGGAGCGGGCGCAGTCCTGCAATCCAATCGCGCCTTTGCGGCACTGCTTGGCCGGCGCGTCGATTTTGGCCTTGGCGGAGAGAAGATCGAATCGTTGTTTCCGGCTGACTGCGCCGAGGATTTGGCCGGCGTTATTCGACGCGGCCACCGCATGGGCGCGGCCTTTACTGAGATTGAGGTGCCGGTTGGCGGCCGCATCCTTCATCTGGCCATCACCAGTGCGCGGTTTGAGCTCACCCAAAGTCAGCCCGGAACCGTGCTGGTGGTCGAGGACACCACTGAACTATTGCGGGCGCAGCGCCAGTTGGCATGGAAGGAGGTGGCGCAGCGAGTGGCTCATGAGATCAAGAATCCGTTGACGCCCATCGCTCTCTCCGCCGAGCGTATCAGCAAACACCTTGATCGCGGACAGCCGGACTCGCCCGCCATTATCCGCAAATGCAGCGAGGTAATTCTTACCTGCGTGGGCACGTTGCGCACGCTGGTGGCCCAATTCTCCGCGCTGGCCGAGTTTCCCGCGCCGCAGCCGCGCGCCTGCGACATCAATCAAGTGACCGATGAGGCGTTGGCGCTGTTTGCCGACCGGCTCTACGGCATCACGGTGCGGCGCGATCTGGAGCCGGGATTGCCGCCGGTGCTGGCTGATCCGGAGGCCATTCGCCGCGCCCTGGCCAACCTTATCGACAACGCCGCCGACGCCATGCATGGCAGTTTGCTGCGTGTGCTCGGACTGCGCACCTCGCTCAGCGAAGATGGCGCATCTGTTGAGGTCGAGATCTCCGACACAGGCCACGGTCTCACCGATGAAATCCGCGAGCGCCTGTTTCTGCCTTTTTATTCCACCAAGCAGCGCGGCACCGGTCTCGGCCTCTCCATCGCGGCCAAGATTGCGCAGGAGCATGGCGGCTCGCTGCGTGCCGAGGCAAACACCCCCAAAGGTGCGCGTTTTCTGCTACGGTTGCCCCTTATGGAACCACCGGAAGTCGCCGTGCAACCCGCTGATGCAACCGGCGACGCGGCGCCCATCCAGTCCGCCACTTTGACCAACCCTGTGAAGGGATCGCTCCAATGAATCATATTTTGGTAGTAGACGACGAGGCAGAGATTAGGTCTTCGCTCGAGGAGATTTTGCGCGAAGAGGGTTACGGCGTGGCCAGCGCGGCCACGGCCAGCGAGGCGATGGTGCTGCTCGAAGACTCCCTCTATGACGTGGTCCTGCTCGATATTTGGCTGCCTGACCGCGACGGGCTCGACGTGCTCGCCGACATTCACCGCCAGGGAGC
>Ga0181520_10008479_pt1 | contig 14573 bp, 8 predicted proteins | sample PEATcosm2014_Bin_29_FD_132451 | JGI IMG/M metagenome (GOLD analysis project Ga0181520, IMG submission 132451) | Peatland microbial communities from MTU Mesocosm Facility, Houghton, MI, USA - PEATcosm2014_Bin02_30_metaG | ecosystem: Environmental > Terrestrial > Soil > Wetlands > Peat | place... | reverse complement strand
GCTTCTCGCGCGGTCGGCCCGGAAGGTCGCGTCATCGGCGTCGACATGACGCCCGACATGGTGGCGCTGGCTCGGAGCAATGCGGCGAAGTCGGGGCTCTCGAACGTCGAGTTCCGGCTCGGGGAGATCGAGCACCTGCCCGTGGCCGACGATTCCGTCGACGTCGTCATCTCGAACTGCGTCATCAACCTCTCCCCCGAAAAGCGCCGGGTCTTCCTCGAGGCTTTTCGCGTACTCAAGTCCGGCGGGCGACTGGCAGTGTCGGACATGGTCGCCTCGGGCCCTATCCCGGAAGAGCTGAAGTCGGACCTTTCGCTCTATTCGAGCTGCGTCGCGGGAGCGTCGACCGTAGAGGAGCTGACGGGCTTCCTGAGGGAGGCCGGTTTTATCGACATTCGGATATCCCCCAAGGAAGAGAGCAAAAGCTTCGTCAAGGAATGGGTCCCCGAGATAGGGGTCGAGGATTACGCGCTTTCGGCGAGCATCGAAGCTCGCAAGCCATGACCATCATAGGAGGGGGCGTCATGATCAAAGTACTTTTCCTGTGCGTCCACAACTCGGCCCGCAGCCAGATCGGCGAAGCATATTGCCGCAAGTTCGGCGGGGAAGGCTTCGAGGTCGAGAGCGCCGGATTGGAGCCGGGGAAGCTCAATCCCCACGTCGTGCGGGCCTTGAAAGAAGATGGCATCGACATATCGGCCAACAAGACGAAGGATGTCTTCGATCTTTGGCGAGCAGGCCGCGCCTTCCGCTACCTGGTCACCGTCTGTTCCCGCGAAGCCGCGGAGAAATGCCCCATATTCCCCGGCGTGGCCGAGAGATTCTACTGGCCCTTCCCGGATCCCGCCACCTTCACCGGAAGCGACGAGGAGATCATGACGCAGGTGAGGAAGGTCCGCGACGAGATCAAGGAACGCGTGAAGGAATTCGTCGACGTGGTCGTCGAAAGAGGATGAACCGGCAAAGACTCCGCTTTTTCGGAATGGAAGAAATTCGACGATTCAATCCCCGCCGGTTTGGCCTTGCCCGGAAAGCCGACTAAGCTCTCGGCGAGTTCGGCCGCAATTGCGGGTGGAGACTCGATCACCATATCCTGGAATGCCGTAAACGGCGCAGCGTCCTATAATCTGTATGATACAAAAGACGGTACAATACCTACGAATACCAATTACTTTAAGGTCTATTCGATAACCACGCCTTCGAAATATCTTGTAAATGCAAGCACCGGGACTTTGTATGAGTTTGCCGTCGAAGCGATCAATTCATCGGGCTCAAGCGCTCTGAGCGAAATCGCGAGCACGACGACCCCGTGATCCGGCGCGATCGCGCATGCGGGAGACCTGCGATATTCTCCCGAATCGGAATCGATGGAATGATCGAAGTCCCGCGAAAGCGCGTCGAAAGGCCTCGGTTATGAGCGGTACCGCACGGAAGGCTCGGTCCCGACCTCCGTATTTTCTCACCCTGGGCGGATTCTCCGCATGGCCCAGCCAAGGAGGGACGGTACGGATACACCAGGATCGCCCGAAAAACCCGGCGCTCAACGAGCCTATGGGATCGTGGAGGCGCGAGTGGCGCTTACCCAACGCGAATCGTCAGATTGGAAAGCCCGCTCTGCACCCCCTCAGGGCCGGCAGGAATGCCGAGATCACGATGAGACCGCGATCGACCCTGTCGACGAGTTTCGTCGCGATATGTACGGCCGCCGGTAGCGCTGTAGGACTCGGACGCAGACAAGTCCAATACCTGTGACGATGGGGGAATTCTCCACTGATCGCGGAGGAATCCTTCAGTGATCCCGGAGGATTTCTTCACTGATCCCGGGAGAATCCTTCAGTGATCCCGGCCGACTTCTTCAGTGATAAATTCCTCCTTTACCACTGGAGAATTCCCCCGCGAAGATTAGCTACATGCATGTTTAGCTTATTGCTTATATCCTGTCGCCTCGCGGACGAAATGATATTTGGAAAGGATCTTCCCCGAGAAGATCCAATCGAAGTGCCACGCTGCAAGAGCAGCTTCATCCTGTGCTCGAACGAGGACTCTGGACAAGCTTACTTCCGGTCCGTTTTGAGGCTGAGTATGCTCCGTATTCAATTCAGTTTGTTTGGTTTTCAGCCTGAAAATTTCTCATTCTCACTCTCAATATGGTCCATTTCCAGCCTCGATCGCCGGATCCTCTCATCGGCGCATAAAGCTCGGATACATGGATATGACCACCCATGGCGCCTTTTGTGCCACTCGTCATGGACGCTCAGTATGCACTGAAAGTCCCACTCCATCCCGAAGCTAACCGGGGAAGCCCAAAATAATGTATCTTCTTCGAGGAGGCAAACTGATGGCTCGAAAGACGGTATTGATCACCGGATCCACCTCTGGTATCGGATTCGCCGGCGCCGAGGCTCTGGGCCGCAAGGGTTGGAAGGTCTTCGTCCATGGAAGGAGCCCGAGCCGACTCGATCCCGCCATCGCGGAGCTGAGAGCGCGCGTCCCCGAAGGCGATTTCGAGGGAGTAAGCGGCGATCTCGCCTCGCTCGCCTCGGTGGCGGAACTCGCGAGACAGGCAAAGGCCAAAACCGCATCTCTCGACGCCTTGTGGAATAATGCCGGGGGCATGAATACGTCCTTCGCCACGACGGTCGACGGCATCGAAGGCCAGATGGCCGTCAACTTCATCGCCGTCTTCGCTCTCACACGGCTCCTTCTTCCCATACTCCGCGCCGCCCCTCATGGCAGAATCGTAATGACGAGTTCCATGGCCCATTCCTTCGCCCCGCGGAAGATCGATGACTGGCTGGTGCCAGGGGGCAGGAAGTACCGCCCCATGGGCGTCTATGGACAATCGAAACTCGCGACTCTCCTGTTCACCGAGGAGCTCGCTCGGCGGATCGGGCAGAACTCCATCACCGTCAATGCGTATCATCCGGGTTTCGTCCGCTCGGGATTCGGATCGGGGGGCGATCCCAACAAGAAGGGCACCTTCGCTTTCGCGTCTTTTCTCGCGCTGCCACCCGAGAAGGGCGCGGATACCGGTGTCTGGCTCGTCGATGATCCGGCCCCCCGGGCCGCGACCGGCTGCTATTGGATCAGGAGAAGGCCCAGAAAGCCGTCTTCGGCAGTGACACCCGAGACCGCGAGGCTGGTATGGGACATCGCAGAGGCTGCCATCCATAAGGCTCTCGGAGCCCTTCCGGAATGAAGGGCCGATCCGTTCCGGAGCCTCTCAACTCCAGCCGCCCAGGCCGATTTTTCTCACCGCCTCGTCGAGCTTGACCTTCGAATACGGCTTGGTGATGTAGCCTTCGCACTGGTTCTTGAAGGCTTCCATCACGCTGCGGGCGTCGCTCAAGGCGGTCATCATGAGAACCTTGCAGGTGTCCTCCCCGAGGACGCCGCGCTCGGACTCGAAGGCGCGGATCTCCTTGAGAGCGGTCTGGCCGTCCTTCTCCGGAAGCATGATATCCATGAAGACGAGGTCGTAAGGCTTGCCGGCCTCGTAGGAGAGCTTGACGGCGCGGACCGCCTCGCCGCCGTCTACCGCGACATCGCAGCTGCCGTGCTCCGCGACATAGGTCTGGAGGAGCTGCCGGCTCAGGAATTCGTCCTCTACTATCAGCATTCTTAGCTCACGCACACTGTGCCTCCTCCTTGGGTCGAAGCCGTCGGCGGCTATAATCGTCGCGGGTAATACACGTCGTTGAACGACAGGCGGCAGGAGAAGCCCCTCTCCGCCTTGCCGAAGATTATGCGGCCCCGCAGCTGTTCCTCGCCGATGCCGACGACGGTCTTGAGACCCAGACGGGGCGTGCTGCGAATGTCGAAGCCCGCGGGCAGACCGACACCGTCGTCTTGGACGGAAAGGTATATCCCCTCGAGGTCCCGCGACACCGCCACGTCGATGGTCCCTCCGGCACCCCTCGGGAAGGCGTGGGCGAGGGCGTTGGAGATCAGCTCCGCGACAATGAGGCCGCAGGGCACGGCCGCGTCCACCGAGATCGGCACGGCCATGGTCTCGCTGCGGATCGTGACATTCTGCGGTATCTGAGGGGCGCTGTCCTTGATCAGTTCGATGAGCTCAGTGATGTAGTCGCCGAGGTCCAGCGTCGAGAGGTCGCCGTTCCGGAAAAGCTTCTCCTGCACGAGAGCCATGGCGATGATCTTTCCCTGGACCGTCTCGATGGCCTGGTTGAAGCCCGAGGCCTCCTGTCCCTGTTTCTTCATCTCGAGCATGGCGTTGATGAGCTGCATCGTGTTCTTGGTTCGGTGGAAGAGCTCCTTCAGGAGGATGTCCTTCTCGCGCAAGGCGTCGCGGAGCCGTCCTTCGACCTGCTTGAGCCCGTCGATGTCGATGATGAGGCCCGAGACGCGGAGGGGCTCGCCGCGGCTTCCGCGCTCGACGATGAGCGCTCGGTCGAGGACCCAGATCCAGCGGCCGTCTTTGTGCCGCATCCGGAGCTCGGCCTCGTAGCTGTCGGACTCGCCCGCGAGGTAGCTCAGCATGCGGCCGGTCGCCGCCTGATAGTCGTCGGGGTGGGTAAGGAGCCTGGAAGTCGACATCGAGTCCTCGGGCAGCTCGGCGACCGTATAGCCGAGGATGTCCGCCCAGCGCTCGTCGTATTCCTTGCGACCTTCGCCGATATACCAAGTCTCCACGCCGGCGCGCATCGCCGAGATGGCGAGATCCCGCTGGATCGCGATGTCGCGCCCCTTCTCCTGATCGCGCTTCCGCTCGAAGACCTCCCAGGCCGATTCGGCGACGCGGACGCTCAGGGCCAAGTCCCATTCGTTGTAAGGTCTGGCTTTGCCTGCGACCCCCATGACTCCGGCGCAGCGCTTGTCGCGGATGACCGGGGCGACGAGGACGCCTTCGCGGATCAGGGGGACGCGCTCTCGAGCGCACTCGGCCCATGGCCCTGTCCGGCGGCCGACGGAACTCTCCGTTTCCCCGAGGCAGACGAAGAAACCGCGCTCGCTGCCCGTCGCCGACACGAGCTCTTCGAGCGCTTTCTCCAGGATATCCCGGCTGGTCGCGTTCTCGGACTCCAGCACGAGGGCGATCTGGATGAAATCCGCCTTCTTGGATAGGTAGGATTCGCTGACGTCGTGCCATAGCACGACGATACCGAAGGGATCGCCGTCTTCCGCGGCGAGTGGAAGCTTGCAGCGCTCGAAGAGCCGTTCGAGGCCCGACGACCCCTTGCGCCAGATCAGGTCCGGCTCCACGGGCCGGCCGGTCGCGAGGACCTCGAGATCCTCGGCGCGGATCCTTGCGGCCTCTTCGGGGTCGAAGATGTCCGTGTCGGACAAGTCCACGAGCTCCGCCTGCGTCGTGCCGAAAGCGCGCTCGTATTGGGCGTTGCAGCCGAGATAGCGTCCGTCCCGATCCTTGAATGCGATGGCGCTGTCGACCGAGCCCAGGACGGCGCGGAGCTGGCTGGCCTGTTTGACCGCGGTAAGCTCCTTTCCTACGCTGTCGCTCACATCGACGGTCGTGCCGATCATCCTCGCGGGGCCGCCCGCGGCATCCCTCGCGGCGACGATGCCTCTGTCGAGGATCCAGATCCAGTGTCCGTCGCAATGCCTGATCCGCATCCTTGTCTCGTATCGCGGGCTTTGGCCGGCGAGGTGGCGCTCGAGCGCCTCATCGGCCCTTCGCCGGTCGTCGGGATGGCAGAGCTCCCTCCAGCGATCGAGCGGAAAGCTTCCCTCGGAACCCAGGTCGTAGCCGGTGATCTCGGCCCAACGACCGTCGAAGCTGATGCTGCCTTCGGAGATGGACCAGTCCCAGAGCCCGGCATGCGTCGCTTCGAGAGCCCGCTCGAGCTTGTTCCCCAGATCCGTCGACACCCGCTCGGCGACCTTGCGCTCGGATACGTCTCGGCAGAAAGTGACCATGCATCCGCCGTTCTCGTCGAGAAAGGTCACCGAGATGCTCACGTCGAAGAGCGTGCCGTTCTTGCGCCGATGCTTTGTCTCGAACTGGTCGTGGCCGGTCCGGCGGATCCTGGCGAAATGCGCTCGGGACTCCCGCTCCGTCTCCAATACGTCGAGATCCCATATCGCCTTCCCGAGCAGCTCTTCGCGCGAATAGCCGCTCATCCGCAGGTAGGCATCGTTGACCTCGACGATGCGAGCGGAGAAATCATTGACGAAGAAGCCGTCCTGGGTGGTCCGGATAGCCGATTGAAAGAGCCGCTCCCGGTCCCGGGCCGCCTCCTTATAGGCCACCCGCGGGCTTGCGTCCTGCACCATGACGATGAATCTTCCGGACGAGGGCCGGTGGGCCCAGACATCGAAGTGTTTGCCCAAGGCTTCCGCGTAATCCGTGAAGTAGACGGCCTCCCCCGTGAGGACGACGCGACCGTAGGTCTGTATCCAGCGCTCTTCGATGTTGGGCAGGACTTCCCTGACGCTCTTGCCGCGGATTTGGGCAATCTTAAGACCGGTTATGGCCTCGTAGGCGGGGTTGGCGTCAAGGAAGCGATAGTCGAGGGGCCGGCCCTCTTCGTCGAAGATCATCTCGTGCAAGGCGAAGCCGACCGTCATATCGTGGAAGATCTTCTCGTAGTCCAGGCGCTCCGAGGAGATTCCGCTCCCGCCTCGCGAACGGCTTTGCGAGGCGGGTCGGCAGGGGGTGATATCTCGGCTCACTCCTGAAGCCTAAGAGCTAAAGCCGGCCCGCGCCCGGGGACAAGAGCCGAAACTTGTGTAGGATTCGGCGCCTCGATCCTGTCGGACGGAGCCTACATCAGGCCAGCCCCTCCTGCATGACGTATTTGATGAGCTGGGCGCTGTTCTCCATGCCGAGCTTCTGGAGGATCCTGGTCCGATAGGTGCTCACCGTCTTCGGGCTGAGGGCGAGCTCTTCCGCGATCTCGGTCACTCGCTTGCCGGCCCCGATGCGCAGGAGGACCTGCAGTTCCCGGTCCGAAAGAAGCTCGTGGAGGGGACGGGAGTTCGAGTCGAGGACGAGGCCGGCCATCCGCTCGCCTATGGAGGGCGTGATGTAGCGCCGTCCCCCCGCGACGGCGTGGATGGCCCGCAAGAGTTCGTCGGGGGAACTGTCCTTGCAGACATAGGCGCTGGCCCCGTCCTTGAAGCAGCGGATCGCGTACTGCTCTTCGGGGTACATGCTGAAGATGACGATGTTCAGCGAGGGCTTGAGCTCCTTGAGGTCCCGCAGCAGGTCGAGGCCGCCCCGCCCCGGCATGCCGATGTCGAGGATCACTATGTCGAGCGGAGTCTTCTGCGCCAAGTCGATGGCTTCCTGGCCCGAGGAGGCCTCGGCTGCGACCTGCAAACCGGGCTTCTCGCCGAGTATCTTCTTGAGACCCTGTCGCACTATGTTGTGATCGTCGACGAGCATGAGCTTAATCATCGCGAGCTCCCGCTTTCGGAGCGAGTGGCAGATCGATCGCCACGCTGGTTCCCATGCCCGCCTCGCCTCTCACCGAAATATAACCCCCGAGCTCCACCACTCGTTCCCGCATGCCGATGATCCCGAAAGAGGTGGATTTTTCCCGGGCTTCCTGCGAGATGCCGATGCCGTCGTCCGTGACGCTGATCGAGAGGCTGTTGTTCTCCTGGCGGAGCAAGACTCTCGCCTGTGTCGCCCGGGAATGGCGCAGGACATTGGTGAGAGCCTCCTGGACCAGACGGAAGATGGCAGTCCCGATCTCCGGCCCCAGGACCTCCTCGTCGAAATCGCAAATGAGAGAAAGCTGCGGGCCGCGAAGCTTTTCCTGCTCGGCGACGAGCCACTTGAGGGCGGCCTTGAGGCCGTTGTAGTCCAGGACCCCGGGCCTGAGGCTCGCCGCGAGGCCTTGCACCGAGGCGATAGTGTCCCTATTGAGCTGGATGAGCCCTTGCAGCTGAGAGCCCAGCGTCTGGGCCTCCGATCCGACCTTCTCCGCGGCCCAATACAGGCCCAGGTTCATCGCGGTGAGCTTTTGGCCCAGCTCATCGTGGATCTCCTGGGCCACCTTGCGGCGCTCCTCCTCGCGGAACTTGATCAGATAGGCGTTCAATTTCCGAAGCTCGGAGGTCGCGGCGCTGAGCTCACGCTGGCGCTTGCTCACGACCTCGTTCGCGGCGACCAGCGCCGTGATATCGCGACTCATGCCAAGGCATCCCATGATCCCGCCGGAAGGATCCCGCAAGGGGAGCTTGACCGTATCGAAGATATAGTGGCGACCCTCGCAGGAGAGCATCTCGTCGTGGATTATGTGGACGGTCTTGCCTCGCAGGACCGCCAGGTCCTTGGGCTCGTAGCCGTTGAGGTCCTTCGAGGGGTTCCCTTTGACGTAGTCCGGGTCCCAGCCGTTCTCGATATCGGTCTTGCCCACGAGATCCTCGGGCCGCTTTCCCACCAGCCGCGAGTAAGCTTCGTTGCAGACGAGGGTCCGGAGCTCCTTGTCCTTCACGAAGATGAGATCGTTCGAGGTGTTGATGATATTCTCGAGGAGGAGTTTTTTGGCGAGCAGCTCCTCCATGTTGCGTTTCTGCTCGGTTATATCCAAATAGGAGAAGGTTACGCGAGAAAGGTCGTGGCTGTAATCGGGAGAAACGGCAAGGGAGACATCGAGGATGCGCTCTTCTCCGCTCACGACCCTGACGGGAATCTCGGCACGAAGGGCCACGCGGCCCTCCGCGAGGGCGATCAGCCGCTCCGCGAAGGCGAGACACGAAGCGGAGGTCCCGAAGCGCCGTAAGTCCGTGATAAGCTCTGCTGGCTCTTTCAAACCCAATATTTCCGCGCCCCGCCTGTTCATGCGCAGGACTCGGCTCATCGCCGCCATGGCCGAGACTTCCTCGGGGTGCCCTGCGAAGTAGGAGCGCAAGTCGCCTATGCCGGCCTCGCGCAGCTTATCTAGCCGAGCCTTGATGGCCGAGTAGTCCTCCTCGGAGATGCCGATGGGCGAGTCCTCGAAAAGTGTGCGAAACCGAGATTCGCGTGCGCGCGTGGCCTCCTCGGCCTGGCGACGGCCGAGCGCGATGGCCAGGTTATCCCCCAGGACTTCCAGCTGGGAAATGAGGCCGGGGGAAAAGCGGTCGGGACGGTGGTCGTTGAATTGGACCAGCCCGAAGACAAAACCCGAAGAACGCATGGGTATCAGGGCGACCGATTCGTAGCCCTCGCCGTTGCAGCGGTTGCGAGTTCGCGCCTGACGGTCCTCCTCGGTGCTGCTCGCGAGCAGAGCGCTGGTGCCGTTCGTCCAGAAACTCCCGTGGGCCGTGAAGAAGGGCTGGACCGGGTCGAACCGGCTCTGGAGGATGTTGCCGCACATGCACTCGAGGACCGGATTGCCTACGGCGTCTCGCAGAATCTTGCCGTCTTCGACCTTGGAGCAGAGGCGGTTCTCCGCTTGAATATGCTCGGGGGGGAAGCCCTTCGTCTCGTAATATGGATAGTCCTCGCCGTCGCGCAGGCGAATGCCGACCGCCTCGCAGCCGGTCCACTCCCGCAGCGCCCCGAGCAATTTGGCTACGCATTCCCGGAAATCGCCCTCGCTGTTGACCAAGAGGAGAAAGCGGGTCGTCAGCTCCCGGGCCTCCTCGCGCTGTCTGCGCGCGGAAATGTCGCTGATCGCGATGAGGCACCCGTCGGCCCCATTTTCATCCCGAATGGCCCTGGTCAGCATATGGACCCAGAATGCCCCGCCGTCGCCGCCGATCATTCTCAGCTCGAGTTCGAGGTTCGCCCCTATCTCGAAAAGGCGCGCGCGACGCCAGGAGAACAGGTCCCGGTCCTCATTGGCGATGAGACTCGTGAGGGGGCGTCCGACGAGCCCCGCCGCTTCGAGGCCGAAAAAGATTTCGGCCTCCCGATTGGCCTCGAGAATGTTCCCGCCGCCGTCGAGTCTCAAATAGCCGACCGGAGCGAAATCGAATAGATCGGAATATCGCTCGCGCTCGGCGTCAATTTTCTCGTAGCTCCGCCGCAATTCTCCGTTCTGGGCTTCGAGCTCGAGGCATTGCGCCTGCAGCCCTGTCCGCCCCTTTTCATCGCTCGGCTTATCCATCACGATACCCCAAGCCTCGTATCGAACTCCACGACCCAGTGAGTGCCCGTCGCCGGCCGGTCGTCGAGCCTGATCGCCGAGCCGATCTGGCCCGCGAACCCGCGAATGATCTTGATTCCCGTGCGGCCGTCCTTCGCGATATCGAAGCGGGGAGGCAGGCCGACACCGTCGTCGCCAACCTCCAGTCTTGCGCCCGCGGGCGATCTCTTCAATGCCACCGTGATCGTTCCCGGACGCCCGTCGGGGAAGGCGTATTTCACGGCGTTCGTGACGAGCTCCGTGAGAATCAAGCCCAGGGGAGCCGCCTCCCTGGACCTCACGACTATGCGGTCCAGGTCGGTCTTCAGCGCGATCGCGCTCGTCCCCACCAGCGAGGCGGCGATGCGGGCGCAATAATCGTCGAGCGGCACCGCGTCCAGGGAATTGATGGAATAGAGCATCTCGTAGAGCTCGGAAATGGAGAACACCCTCTGTTCGAGCGCTTCCATCTGAGGCGAGAGGTGGATCATGGATAGAATGATGCTGAAGCTGTTCTTGATTCTGTGCTGGAATTCGCGGAGCAAGTCCTCGTTCATCCGCGATGTCTTTTCGAGCGCGTCCTTGATCCGTCTGCGCTCGGTGACGTCCATGAAGCTTATCACGGCGCCCTCGACGACGTTGTCGACGGTACGGTAGGGCAGGATCCGAAGCGTATACCAGCCGCCCTCGACGCTGCGAACATCCAGCTCCTTCGGCACGAGGCTCTCGAGCACGCTCGCCGTATCCGGCACCAGTCGGTCGTATCCTACGAGGTTCGAAACCACGTGCGCGATGGGCCGGCCGATGTCGCTCGGAATGAGATTGACTAGCCGGGTGGCGGTCGGAGTGTAGCGCAGGATGCGGAGCCGGCGATCCACGAAGATCGTGCCGATCCCCGTGCCGGCGAAAAAATTGTTGATGTCATTGTTGGCTCGGGACAGCGCCTCCACCCTATTCTGCAGTTCGGCGTTGACCGTCGCCAGCTCTTCGGCGGTCGACTGGAGTTCCTCCTTCGAGGTCTCGAGTTCCTCGTTCGAGGACTGCAGCTCCTCGTTGACAGATTGCATCTCCTCGTTGGAGGACTTCAGTTCCTCGTTCGCCGTCTCGAGCGCCTCGTTGGCGGCCTGGAGATACTCCTCTTTGGCCCTGAGTTCCTTCCTCAGGTTCTCGACGCTGGTATCTACCGCGGGTTCGGAGGGGCCGGCGCCTTGAGACCCGCCGCCCGAAACGGGCGGTAGTGCTTCGACAAAGGCCACAAGGTAGAGACCCCCTCCGATGGGGCTCACGGAAATGTCGACGGTCGAGAATCCGCCGTTTGTCCTCACGCTGAGGCCGCTCCGGAGAACAGCCTGTTGGTCGGAAACGGCCCCTCGCAACGCGATGCCGAGGTCGTGTCCGAGCCCCTCCCGCGACATCTTGAAGATGTTGTTGACTCCGGACTCCCCGGAGGCAGGCTCCAGGAACCTGCCCATCCGACCGCTCATGTACAGGACATCGCCGCGCGCGTCGACCAGAGCGCAGGCCGGAGCGAGCTTTTCCAGTATCGCTTTCTCGGTAAGCTCCCGCAACGAAGGTCCCTTCTCGCAGCGGTTTTTTACGGCTGGGACTACGGCCGCCCTCGCCGACGGCTCGTAGGGCATCAATTGCCCAAGGGATTTCTGCCGGGCGCTTCGGTGTATCTCGTTCCGTATGAAAATCCTGGCCTTTCGCTCCGCCGCCTCGAACAAGCCGGAGAACTGGCTCGTCGATTCCGAAGTACCGAGGAAGAGGAAGCCCCCGGGCTTCAACGCATAATGGAAGGTCTGGCCGATCCTCTTCTGGAGTTCGTGACCCAGATAGATGAGGAGATTGCGGCAGCTGACGAGATCGAGCCTCGAAAAAGGAGGGTCCTTGATGAGATCCTGCTCGGAGAAGACGAGCATATCCCGTATCGTTTTACCGATGCGGAAGGCGCCGCCATCGCCCTCGGACGAGAAAAATCGGACGATGCGCTCGGGGGAAAGGTCCGAAGCGATGTTGGACGGATAGACTCCGGCCCTGGCCGCGGCGATGGCTTGGCCGTCGATGTCCGTGGCGAAGATCTGTACCCTGCGATTCTGTCTCAGACGCTCCATACGCTCTTGGAGCAGAATGGCAATCGAATAGGCTTCATCTCCCGTGGAGCAGCCCGGCACCCAGACTCGAATGGCTTCGCCTTCTTCTCCGGCCTCGAAGAGCCTGGGGATTACGGTTTCCTCGAGCGCCCGGAAGGCCTCCGGATCCCGAAAGAAGCCGGTTACCCCGATCAACAGGTCTTGATAGAGAGCCCCCATTTCGTCCGGCGTCCGCCGAAGGTACTGGACGTAGGCCTCCAAGGTCTCGATCTGATGGACGGCCAGACGCCGCCCGATGCGGCGGCCTACGGTGCTGGGCTTGTAGAGCGAAAAGTCATGGCCTGTCCGGGCACGCAGGAGCCCGAAAATTTCCTTGAGCCCGCTCTCCGCCCCAGGCTCCGGGCCGGCGGATGCCAGCGGGGAAAAGCCCATGGCACGCGAGGCGAAAGCAATGAGACGGGCCGGCATATCCCTAGGCGGAAGCTCGAAATCCACGAGACCCGTGGCTATCGCGCTTCGCGGCATGCCGTCGTACTCCGTAGTATCCGGGCTCTGGGCCATGGCCATGCCGCCCTCGGCCTTGATCGCGCGAAGGCCTGCGGTACCATCACTTCCCGTGCCCGACAGCACGACGCCGATGGCCTTTTCGCCCTGATCCAGAGCGAGCGATGTGAAGAAGAAATCTATTGGATAGCGATGGCCCCGAGGAGCCGCCGGCTCGTTGAGCCGCAGCGCACCGCTTTGCAAGGCCATGTCGCGGTTGGGCGGAATGATATAGACGCAGTCGCGTCCGATCACCATGCCGTCCGCGACTTCGAAGACGAGCATTCGCGTACATCGCCGGATGATATCCGCGAGGATGCTCGTGTGATCCGGAGCGAGGTGCTGCACGAGCACGAAGGCCATTCCCGGATTCGAACGCGCCGGCATGCCCGAAAAGAATGACTCGAAGGCCGCCAGCCCGCCCGCCGAGGCTCCGATGCCGACCACGGGGAAAGCGGCGGCCGGGACCGCCTTGTCCTCCTCCGCGCTGTCCATCGGATCACTCTTTTTTATCATCGCGCCTTCCTTCTCGAACGACTTAAGTATGATTCAACCCTCCGTCCAAAGCCATAGACGAAAATTCGGCCTGTAAGGAGATTCCTACGAAGCGATAAGACGATCGCCGATGCCCGCTTCGGCCCTACGCCTATTTCGCCTCTCTCCGCCGCGGACAAAGATTGAGATACGGATGACATGGTGAAAAAAGAAGTCGACCCCGAGACGAAAGAAATCATAGACTCCTTCGTGGCCGAGGGCCACGAAAGGCTCGACGACGCCGAGGTCCAGCTCGAGAAGATCGGCTGCACCGACGACGCCGACTGTCTGGGCTCCGTCTTCAGGCTCTTCCACTCGGTCAAAGGCTCGGCGGGCTATCTCGGCTTCGAGAGCATCAAAGCCCTGACCCACGAGGCCGAGACTCTTCTCGACTTCATCATCAAGAAGAAGGTCGAGGCCAGCCCGGAGGCGATCGATCTCATACTGAAGACCATCGACGCTTTGAGGGCCATGATCGGCCTGGTCGAACGCGAGAACGGCGACGAGGAGGCGGCCAAGGAAGCGACAGCGGCGGCGGCGGCCCTTCGCGCCTTCATCGCCGACGCCGGAGCGGCGGTAAACAAACCGGGCCCGGCCGCCCTCCTGTCCGAGAAATCGGCCCACATATCAAAGACTGCTACGCCCGTCCCCAACCGCATCGAGCTATCCGAACTCGTGACGGCGGAGATGGTCGAGCGCTTCCTAGCGGAATGCGCGGACCTTGTGGACGAGGTCGAGCGCAAGGCCCTTTGCCTGGCCCCCACCGGCAAAACCGGTGCCGGCGCGGCCGGAGGCCTCGAATACGTCAACGAGATCTTCAGGGCCGTCCACACCATCAAGGGCAACTCGGGCTTCTTCGGCTACGCCTATCTCGAGAGCGCCTGCATGGGCTTCGAGTCCTCGCTCGACAAGGCGCGCAAGGGCGAGTCGCCCCTCAACGAGGCCTTGGTCAATACGGTGATCGAGAAAGTCGACTACCTTCGCTCCGGCATATCTTCCGTCCTCCTCGTGGACGAGACCGGCGCCCCGGTGCTGAGGGCCGCGGCGTCCCCTGTCCCTGCCGCTTCGGCGCCGGGTGAGGCCTCCGCGACGGCGATGCCCGCGGCGAAAGAGGGCTACAAGCCTCTCGGCGAAATCCTGGTCGACATGGGCGCCGTAGGCGAGGACGAAGTCAGGCGGGCCCTCGAGCAGCAAGAGCGTCCAATAGGCGAGATCCTCGTCGAATCGGGGGCCGCGAACCCGGAGCTGGTCGCCAAGGCTTTGGAGATTCAGGCTGCCTCAGGCCAAGCCGAGCGCGTCTCCATGGAAGAGATCCAGCGTAAGGAGATCAGGGTCGACACCACCAAGCTCGACAAGCTCTTCG
>Ga0181520_10008477_pt1 | contig 14578 bp, 12 predicted proteins | sample PEATcosm2014_Bin_29_FD_132451 | JGI IMG/M metagenome (GOLD analysis project Ga0181520, IMG submission 132451) | Peatland microbial communities from MTU Mesocosm Facility, Houghton, MI, USA - PEATcosm2014_Bin02_30_metaG | ecosystem: Environmental > Terrestrial > Soil > Wetlands > Peat | place... | reverse complement strand
GGATTTGCGGTCAATCATGCTTGAAGTATAGCCATGAAAATCCGGCAGTCAACGCGGGAATTTCATGTCCTTGTGCCAGCCCAGCCGTCAGGCAACCCGACGGCGCGCAACTTGGGTTTGATTGTGCCGAGTATCGCCGAGGATTTGCACATCAAGCCGTGCGTCGAAGTGGCAATGGCGTGAGCATTGATTGCGTTATTTTGAGCGTCGAAGGATGACGTAATCCAAAATGGCCGAATCTCCCCGGTTCGCCCATTTATCGGGTAATTCGCCTCGGATACCTGGTGCCAAATCCCACTTCCCGATACGAAAATCTGCCGACGGATTAAATACAAGGGAAGAAGAATTTTTCTGAAAATATCGCTCGCGCAATTGACAATAATATTGGACACGCGGATCAGCAAAATGCGCGAAAACTCTGGACGGTTTAAGTTGTTGCATCCTTTCCGGGAACTCATCGTAGAGGATACCCAGGGCGTTAATGCCTGTTCTCGAATAACCCTCGCCGCGAACTACCATTTGTGCGATCAAGTCCGCATCGAATCTATCGCCAAACCTTCTGCAAATCTCGAAAAGCAAAATGCTAACACGATTGCCCTCTTGAGTGCCCCAAATTTGGCATTCCAAGCGAAGCATCTCGCCAATTGCTAGTTTGATAGGGAATTGGGGAAACGTCTTGTCAGCCTTATCAAGCACTTCTGCGATTGCGACGGCCAATTCATTTGATTGAACTGCGATTGAGGTCTGCATGGCGTCCCTCAAACTCAATACCATTTGAATCGCCGTCTTGCATTGGGCAATATCGCGAAGGCGGGAATGTAAAGCAGGCACAAATTCATGTTTGGCGGGAATGGACACGGTAATAGTCCGCGGCATCGCCTCTATTTCGATGCCGTTTTGCCTCTTTTCAAACAGCCATTCTTGTAACCAGACATACCAAGCCTTGTCACAATCACAGTCCGCGACAACAAGGATAACGGGAAGGCGGCAAGAATTCGCATACTCAAGCATAGCCCGCTTGATGCGGCATTGAATCTGTGAATTGTTAAGTTTTTTCAAACGAGACTTCACCTGTAGTTTAAGCAAGGCACCACCAACAGTTGGGATGTCAAGTTCAGCTTCAAGATCAACCCCGAAATCTTCCTCCTGACCTCGCACTATCCAACCTCCGCTTTTCTCTACGAGATATTGCACCAGCCGTTGAGCTTGTGACCCCAGCTTTTGAGATTTTGTTCGAGTTGCCATCTTGGGTTGATTTGTGCGTTTAACGGAACTGCTACGCCGCCAGTGGCCATTCTTTGAACAGGGCTTCAGCCTGGACAATCACCTTGGCGACCAAGGTGTCCAGCATTTCCTTTTTCACGCCACGCCGTCGCAGGACGTTTTTGACGGCAGCCTTCACCCCAGCCTTCACGTCTTCCCGGTGCGGTTTTGTCCAGTCCACCTTCAAATTCTTTTTCACGGCCTGGACAACATCGCGGATCAAATCGCATAGCGTTTTCTCGTCAAACAGCGTGGCGACGTTCGCGGCAACGGCGTCGTAAAATGCAATTTCTTCGGGACTCAAATTCAGCGCCTTGCTGCGCGCGGCCTCGTTGTCAATGTCCTTGCGAATTTCGATCATCACCCGCACGACATCCGCCGCCTGAATCGCCCGGTTGTGATACTTCTGGAGCGTCTGCTCCAACATCTCCTTGAACGACCGATATTTCGTGATGTTCATTTTCTCGCGCACACGGATTTCGTCCGCGAGAATTTTGGCCAGCAACTTCAGCCGCAAGTTCTCGTGCTCATGCGATTTGAATTCCTCAAGGAATTTTTCATCGAGAATGGAAATGTCCGCTTTCTCAATGCCGGCAGCGGCGAAAATGTCCACTACACCTTTGCTCTCAATGCTCCGGTCCAGCAACTCGCGCACAGCCTTGGCCTTCTGTTCGTCCTTGGCAGTTGGGCCGCCGATGGTTGTCTTGTTCAGTTGCTTGCGGAGAAGCTGGTAAAACACAACCTCGTCCGCGTAGCCGATGCAGTCGGGCAGATGATTGACGAGCGAGAACGCAGAATTCAGGCGCGCTTCACCCGCCAGAAAATCGTCGCGCAACTCGTCGGTTTCGGTGAGATGTCCGCAGCACCGGAGAAACAAATCCTCGAACTCGATATTTGGCAGGGCGCGCCAGTCGCCGTAACTTTTGCTCTTGGGCAGTTCCGGCAACAAATCGCGCACGTCCGCGAGCGTCTGCAAGAATACCGCTCTCGCTTCGCCGCTGATGTCCGGCGCGGGATTGCCCTCACCGCCGCCTTGCGTGTATTTCTTGGTCGCCTCCTTGATCTGGTCGCTGATGCCGATGAAATCCACCACGAGGCCTCCCGGCTTGTTGCTGAAAATCCGGTTCACGCGTGCGATGGCCTGCATGAGCGTGTGACCTTTCATCGGTTTGTCCACGTAAAGCGTATGCAGGCACGGAATGTCCGTTCCGGTCAGCCACATATCGCGCACGATGACGATTTTCAGCGGGTCATCAATGTCCTTCATGCGCGCCTTGATCGCGTCACGCTGCGGCTTGGTGGTAATGTGCCCGGCCTGAGTCCACTCCGCCGGGTCTTCGGCCAGATTGCCCGTCATCACGATTTTGACTTCGGGACAACCGGGCAATTTCGTCAGCGCAGCATAGAGTTTCACGCAGTTGCGACGGCTCATGCAAACGACCATCGCCTTTCCGTTCAGCATCTTGTTTCGCTTCTGAAAATGGTCGAGCAACGTCTTGGCCAGGTCTTCCACCCGCTCCTTTGTCCCGGCAGCTTCGGCAACGGCGGCCCAGCGTGCGCGTTCGATTTGCGTGGCGTCGCCGCCAGCCTCCTCGGTGATTTCCGCAAGTTCCGCGTCAATTTGTTCGTTCGTCAGCTTCAACTTGATGAGACGCGGTTCGTAATAAACCGGCACGGTCGAATGGTCTTTCTTCGACTGCATCATGTCGTAGCTGTGGATGACGTTGCCAAACACGGCCTGCGTGTCGGCTTGCGCAAAACTGATTGGCGTGCCGGTAAAGCCGATGAACGACGCATTCGGCAGGGCTTTCCGAAGCTGATGCGCGAAACCTTCCGTGAGTCCGTATTGACAGAGATGCGCCTCGTCAGCAATGACAATGACATTGCGCCGCGTTGAGAGTGTCGGGTGAACAATCTCGTTTTCTCCCAACTGAAATTTTTGGATGGTTGAAAAGATGACTTCGCCGCCATCGCCCGACAGCAGGGAACGAAGTTCCTCAATGGATTCGGCGTGTTGCACGTCACCCACCAAAGATTTCACCGCCACAAACTGGTCGTGCAACTGGTCGTCAATATCCGTGCTGTTCACTTGAACAACAAAAGTGGGATTCTCCATGCGCAAGTCGTGCCGCAGTATGGCGACGAGATACGCCATCGAAAGCGATTTGCCCGAACCTTGCGTGTGCCAGATGACGCCGATTTTCCGGTCGCCGTCCGGCTTTGTGGCGCGGATGGCTTCCTCCACCGCGAACCGCACGCCGAAATACTGGTGATATTTCGCGCCCTTCTTATCAATCTTCTCGTTGACCACCTCAAACGCGATGAAGTGCCGGAGATAATCCAGCAACCGTTCTGCCGGGAATAATCCCTGAATCAACGTCTTCATCGCGCCGGTTGAACTTTCCACCACGTCGCGCCCGCTGATGCTTTTCCAGGGCGCGAACCATTCCCAGGTCGAAGTCCACATCCCGTGCAAGGTTGAGCCGACCGCGTTCGGCGTGTCGTCATCCGCGCGGCCTACCATGCCGCCATCGGAAACGACCACGAGCGCGTTGAAATCGAACAGTTGTGAAATCCCGGCCTTGTAATGCTGCACCTGGTTGAATGCGCCGAGCGTGTTCGGCTCTTCCTCGTATGGATTCTTCAACTCGAACAGCACGATGGGAAATCCGTTCAGATAAATGATAATGTCCGGGCGGCGGTCGTTCGCGCCGCGAATCGTCAATTGATTGACTACGCAAAGGTCGTTCCCGTCCGCGTGCGCCCAATCCACCAGAAATATATGCTCGTGGGCTTCCGTGCCGTCAGGCTTGCGGTATTTCTGGTCAAAACCGCTGGTGAGCATTGCGTGAAAGTTTTTGTTCCGTTGCTCGGTCGTGATGCCCTCCGGGTGCGACGCTTTCACGATGGCTTCCTCCAACGCCTCAGTCGGCAACTTGGGATATTTCTTTTTCAGAAATGCCCGCAGCCAGTCCACCATCACCACTTCGCGCCAGTCGCGTTCGATGTCGCCGCCGTATTGGTAACGGTAGCCAGGCAATGCCAGCAGCCGATCAATTGTCGTCTCTTCAAACTGCGATTCTGTGCCTTGGTTGGGCATGGTTGTTCAGCGTCAATAATTTGTTTGAATTGCATTCCACCGGCCTTTCTCGGTGTAGTGCTGGCAGGCTGGAAACCCGGCTGACTGCCAGAAGGCATCAAAAATTGGTTTGAGCACGACATCTGCTGGTGTGCTGTAATCTTCAAGCAAAACGTCAGGAAATAGCAAGGTGTCCCGATCAATTAAATGCGTAGGACGAAAGTTTTGATATGCCGAGCTTGTCGCTATGCCATACCCCTTCAAGCCAAATGCCGAGACCATAACTATCAGTGGCAATGGCGTGCCGATTTGTTTGGCTGTTTTCAAATATCGAGCCGTGGCCTGAAGAATATGCTGCTCCACATAAGTTGAGGCGACCAGTTTCAAATCTGCTGACGAATTAAACAAATCTGCATCCACCGCCTCAAAGGCACCGGAACGGAATACTTGGGTATAGCCGGGGCTGGCTCCGCCGGTTCGGGACATATTGTAACTTAAAAAGCCATCCAGGTTGTGACGGTTGTTGTAACTATTGTTCTGGATGGGGGCGGCAAGATTGGGGTCGTTCTCCAGTAAGGCGAAGCCAATCTGGCTGGTCGGATTGAGAATGGACAGCGGCACGAGGTGGAGGACGATTTTAGGCGTGGGGGACAAATCAATTGCAGCTTCGTTGGCGACAATTTTGCCGAGTCGTTCCGTGCGAAAGGCGGTGATTTTGGCCCGCAAGTCGCCGGAGGCGGTGAACGCGGAACGAATTTCGCCAACGTCCAATTGATTCTTGCCAGCGCTGGTGCGCGAAAAGAACCGTGAAAGATTCTTGAACGTGACCATGTGCGGCGAGGTCCAGCTTTTGGGAATGCGAATTACCAGCACAGAGCCAGACGCAAAGCCATCAATGCTCCGAATCCGGCAGCCGGGGATGCGTGGTTCCATGCCCGACTGGATGATGGCATCCAAGCGGATGATTTCCGCTCCTGCATTGATGCCCGCCAGGCCCTCGGCCTTTTCCGGCAGGTTCGTGGGTTTATTATCGCCATCACGTTTTTCGATGACGCCAAAAATAATGTCGCCCCCGCCGGCATTGGCAAACGAGGAGACATCGGCCAGAAATTCTTTTTTTTCATCGTCAGTGCCGCCGGGAAGTTGCCGTTTGTATTCGATGGTGCGGCCCTCGGCGACAGCATTGGCGACCAGCGCCTCAATGTCGGCCTTGGTGATGGTGTCAAATTCCTTTGGAATCATAACCCTTTTCTTCCATTAAATCAGAAGGGAACATCATCGTGGTCTTCCCGCACCAAATCTGGGTTTGATGGTTTGCCAAATTTCTCATAAATCGAGTCATTAACAGAAAAAGCCTCGGCTACGATGTCATTTTCTTTGCACGCGCGTATAAGAGCAGCTTTGTCATCATCTGTAAAATCAGTCACTTCGAGGATATGCGTCTGCAATGCCTGTGCCATTCGGGTTGAGGACGCCTTGCAAAATGCCGTCACCAACGCACGGCGCATTTCTCCATGCGTTTGCTGGTTTGTCAGCAAACTTTCCACAATCAATGCCGAGAGCCGTTCTGGATTTTCAAAAGTTCCGGCCACACCCTGAACTTTTCCGGCAAAACCATACGGGTCACAGCCCAACCGGACAGGCAACACCAAAAGGCCACGGCCAAAAGCCCACCCGATTTCCTGATCTGTCCAATCGCTTTCATGAAAATCCGGGGTAATCAGAGCCGCCAGAGCGTCCATTGAACGCAGGGCTAATTCGATTTCTTTCTGCCATTCCAGACTTGGTTTGATCGCTTCATGCGCGACGAATGCCGCCACTCCGCGCATAGCCAGCGCATCTTCGAGTTCAGCGACTTCCGCTTTGAATTTTGATACGTGGCTCAAGAAAAGCCGAAATCCTAAATTCGGCCACAGCCGACGCTCGTCAATACCTGACAATGCGAATCGGTGACTGGTGATGTTTTCTTCCGGCTCGGCAGGCAAGATGGTCGCTTCCTTGATAATGTGATTCGGACAAACCCGCCTGATATATTTCAGTTTATCAACAATCTCTTTTTCTATCCGTGGAAGTCGCAGTTCAGCAGAAGCAAAGAGGTGAACGGGCACAGCAAGCCGCAACTCCCATGCAAACGTGCTGCCATTCCCATTGTCGTTTTTTATATTATCGAGGCTTGCGTGCGAGTTATCGAGAATCTCAAGTATCTCGTTTCGGCGTTGATGCCGGCAAATATCGGCGAGCATGGCCACGACCTCGGCGACTGGCTTTGGGAAACTTGGTTCAGACATGGGAGGCCAACTCCTTTTCGGTGGATTTCACGCGCAACTCGCCAGACAGCAGCTTGGGCAACAGCGTGTTCCGCAGCGCCGCCAGCGTCAGCGATTCGCGCTCGTTGGCAAGTTGCTTGGTGTAAAGTGGCTGAAAGATTTTGTCCGCCGCGTCTAGTAGTTCCTTTGGCGGAAGTGCAAGAAATGCCTGCGACAAATGCTCACGCTTGATGTGGCCCATCGTCGTCGCTTTGTCCGCCGCGATGTCTTGGAAGAACGGCATGGCTTCGCGCAACTGCTGATGCACGAACCACTGCGGATATTTTTCACAGATGACTTTGAAAATGTGCTGGTTGATGATCGCCTCATCCCGAAACCAGCGATAAACATCGAGCGAGCCGGACCAGGCGAACAGCAGGTCGCCAGGCTGCGCGACGTTTTCCGGCGCGGCGGCAACATCGTTGTAAACTGTCGAGCCGCCCGGCCCGGAATTGAGTTCGGCAATGCGGATCACCATTCGGCCTGTGCCTGTTGCGCCTTTGGTAAAAGCCCGGCCATTTACGTAATCCGCGATGGCTTTAATAGTTTTAATTTCCCAGCCGTGCGGGATTGGACCGATGGGGGAATCTTGGAAAGTGGCAGGGAACAACGCGCTGAGGCCGGGGTGGAGATATGCCGGTTTGCGTCCAGCAGCTTTGGCCACCACAGGGTCAAAATCCACAAACCACGAACGGAACGCCGCCGCCGCCAACGTCTCCAGCGTCCGGCTCATTCGCCTGTTCAACGCGATCATGTCATCCAAAGGACGAAACACGCTTGCTGCGTTGCGTTGAAATTTTATGTCAGGCAACGGCACACGAAACTGACGCTGGGATGTCAGACTGGCGTAGTCCGCCATGTCGGTGTCGCCTTTAATGGCCTCCCACTGCTCGATGAACGCAGACGACTGCATGAATGCGTAAAGAAATGTTCGGTCGAGGCGGTTTTCATCAAGTGTTCGCCAGTAGGTCGTTTGTGGCGAGCAGACAAAAGGTGGGGCGTTCATTTCAACGCGAGCGAGCTTGCCGACAGTGCCCTTGCTTGAGAATAGAATATCGCCGGGTTTGCCTTTGCCCTTACGGATGCGAGCTAGTGCCACCTCGTTGATTTTTTCTGCTGACTCAAACAACACGCGCCCGCCGTCCATATCCGCCGCGCGAATGAATGCGGTATTCCCACTGCCAAATTCATCTGGGCGCGGTCTGTCGTTTCCGTGGTTGCCGTCTTCGACGCGAAGAACTCCGCGTGCTTGAAGCTCGGTAACTGTTTCAAATGGAAAATCGTCAAACATCTCCAAGAAGTTTTAGCGCCTTCACAATCTCGCCGCTGAGTTTCGAGCTTTCATCCAACTCACCCATGAGTTTGGTTCGCAAGAGCGGAAAACGCTCTTCAAACGGTTCATCATCACCGCCATCATCGCTCGCGCCAACGTAGCGGCCCGGTGTGAGCGCGTAATTGAACTCGCGTATTTTGTCGAGCGTAGCCATGGCGCAGAAGCCAGGCACGGAGACGGGCGCGCGTTCGCGTTTGAACTGCCTATACACATCGGCCATTCGCTCGATTTCCTCCGCCGAAAGTTGCTTTTGTTTGCGCGAGCCGGGGATCAGCGCGCCGAGTTTGCGTCCATTTATGAAAAGGATTTCATTTTTTCGGGAGCGATAACCGTGGCCACCTCCGCGATTCTTACTCAAGAACCAGAGCGCACAGGGAATCTGCGTGTTGGCGAAAAGTTTTCCCGTAAGTGTGACCACACAGTCAACGCAACCCGCCTCCGCGAGTGCTTTGCGAACAGCTAAACGTGCAAGTTCGGCGTTGCCAAGTTCGCCAGCCGCCATCACGAAGCCAGCCGTGCCACCGGGTTCGCGGGTGGTGTGGTCTTTGAGATGCGATAGAAAGTGGAGTATCCACATCGTATTCGCGTTGCGCGGCGAGAGCGGTAGCGGAGTAGTCTGGCCGGGCAGACGCAGGCGCGCGTCCTTTGGATCAATGAGATTTGCTCCCCAACCTTTGTCACCTTTTGCGCCGTCGTTGAACGGCGGATTGGCGAGCAGGTAATCGGCTTTGAGATCGGCGTGCTGGTCGTTGGTGTAGGAACTGCCGGGCTTGATGTCGCCGTCAATGCCGTGAATGAACAGGTTCAGGCGGCAGAGGCGGAAGGTAAATTCCTTGGATTCCTGCCCGAAGAAGGAAAGTTTGCCGCTGTGGTGCGTGAAGGTGTCGCTCTGCACGAACATGCCGCCCGAACCGCAGCAGGGGTCGAACACCTTGCCCTCGGTCGGTTCGAGCATGGCCACAAGCGTCTGGACGATGCTCTGCGGCGTGAAGTATTCGCCGCCGCGCTTGCCTTCGGAATTGGCAAACTCGCCGATGAAGTATTCATAGACACGCCCCAGCATATCCACGCCGCCCGTCTCGGCGCGGAAGATGTCCTTGGAAAAAAGATTGATGAGTCCGGCAACGCCTTCCTTGTCGAGATTCGACCCCGCGTAAATCGGCGGCAGCAGTCCCTTGAGCTTGGGAAACGTTTTTTCCAGCAGCGCGAGGATGTTATCGAGCTTAAGCTTGATGTCGTCGGCGCGGGCGATTTTGACGATGTTTTCCCAGCGCGCTTCTTCCGGCACCAAGAACGTCTGCCTACTGGTGTAATTGTCGGCGTCGTTGAGGATGTCGAACGCCATTTGCTTGTTTTTCGTGTGCAGGTCGCTCTTGGGATCGGCGATTTCGGCGATCAACTCGGCGTGCCGCTTTTCAAAACGCAGCGACAGAAACCGCAGGAAAATGAGCGGCAGGACGTAACGCTTGTAATCCGCCGGCTCGATGCTGCCGCGCAGAGCCACGGCGGCGTTCCAGAGTTCCTTCAGCAATTCGGAAACTCCACCATTTTTGTAGCTGGTTTCCGTCGCGGATTTTTTTGCTTTGCCCGTTGACATGCGTTGCCTGCCATCGTATTCCGCAAACGGCGCATTGGAAAGAGGGGAGTTGCCTGCGGCGGGGACAGGTGGCGCGATTTTTGTTGCTAGTGAGCCGACTTGCGCGAGTTGGCAATACGCAGCAACATTGGTTCATCGGCAGAGGCTAACGCAATGACTGATACCAACGAAATACTGGCGGAGATGAAACCCGTCTGGGACAAACTCCGCGCCGAGGGCGTGCCGATTGAGAAGCGGCCACTCGCTGCCGACCTGCCGTGGTCGGTCCAGTTTGAATTTCAGGCCAAAGACGATTCCACCGGAAAAGACATGGTGTGGTGGGAAGAACATGAAGCGGACTTTGCCGATTTGGAGTAGCGCATGACAGCAGCACGGCGAAAGACACGAAGGAGCACGGTCAAGGCGTTCAAGCGCCCGAAGCCACGACGCGGCAGGAGCCGGAGGCGATTCATCACGCGCGGCGGGGCGCTGCGGCGGGCAGAGCAGCATGTTTTGAATCGGCTGTTCAAAGGCGCGACGGTGCGGGACGGTGAGGAAGCGCGCATCAACACCTACAATATCCGACAGAAGGATACCTGGGTCGTGTATAAAAATTGTGCCCTGACGGAATTGCGGGGCTCGGACGTGGTGGTGATTTGCAAACGCACAGGCCGGGTGCTTTACGAAGGTTCGGCGGGCGACGAGGGTTGAGCCGCGCGGCGCGATTTTTTTTGGCGATGCCAAGGGCGACTCGCGTGGGCAGTAGGAGCAGGCGAGCACCGTGAATCGGGCATGGCAAAACGTGGGGCAGGGAATTTCGGAGCGACTGCGAAAAGTAACCGGGCGGAAAAGTAGCGACATTTTCAACGCGATACGCCGGCAGCGAGTGGCAGCACGGAAAAAGTAGCCCGGTAAATAAAAGTAGCAGGGCATTAACAAGGGAACACGACCAAGCTGCCCCGGAGACGGGTTAGATCGCCGGGGAAATTATCTGCAAATGGCCGGAACGAACGGACGCGGGCAATCAGCCGAGGGCAAAGTGGCCCCCCGTGAACAAAGGCCACGAATACCCGCGCGAAAAGTAGCCCGCCGTAGAAAATAAACCCTCGGCGGATGGGTTGGAGCGCGGGAAAAATCTTCCCAAAAGGGCGGCGGCGCGGCCTTGCTGATCGGGTGAACCACTGCCGACGGGAAAGTTGGACGACCGTAAAGAAAGCCATTGACCCAGTAGAACCCATTCACCGGCGGGAAGATTGCAGCAAAAAGGGACCGCGCCGAATCCGATGAGCCACACGGCCAGTTTCGTTGCCGTGCGCGATGGTGCGAACAAGCCCGTCGTTGAGCCGCAATCGAGCCGTGGTGCGTCCGACCCGCATCCCGCCACTTTGTCACGCGCCCGCGCCGACCGTGTGCCGGCGCTTCGGCGCGGCGCGGCGGCATGGAAAATTATCCGAGACCCGCAAGATAGTTTTCGCCAACCGTGCGGCGGTAACTCTCGCCTGTGAATTGGACAATGAATTTCCCGTTGCCGGTCGCCTCTTTGATTCGGTCGGTAAGGGCGTCACCGAGGAATTCCTTCAGACCGGGCGTGTCAGGCGCGCCGGTCAGAGGCAGGTTGGAAATCAGGATTGTGGGCTTGCGGTGTTCGTAACGGTGTTTCAGGAGTTCGTCGCGGAAAAGCCGTTCATCATTGGCGACCGCAGTGCAGCCGATTTCGTCCAGCACGAGGAACCGCACCTTTTGAACGATTTCAAGCGGTGCCGGGAGTTCATCGTCGGCCTCATCTTCCTCATACTGGCGTTGCGAGCGGTGGAGGATCACGTCTTTGCGCCCGTAAGTAGCGCGAAGCGCGGAGGTGAGTTCGCCCTGACGAACGTAAAGCGCGTCGCGGTCGCTCAATTCGCGGACAATGTTGGAGGCCAGCCGTGTTTTGCCCGCTCCCGGTGGTCCAACAAACAGCGCGAAGCCGCAGCCGTGCGTGTTGACCTGGGCGGCAAACTCGCGGGCTGTGGCAAGCGTGGCGGCGCGTTCCGGCGTGGAGATGTCGAAAACGTCGAAATGGGTTTCGTGAAACTCCGGCGGGCAAAGGGCGTAGGCGACGCGGCAAGCGGGACAAAAGAACACCGCGCGGAAGTTGAATTCGCCGGGCTTCGGGGCGGCTTGTTCGTTCCAATGCCGGTATTCCTCATAAACCGGCCAGAAACGGCTTTCCTTACGATTCAGAACCAACCCTGTGCGACGATGCCTTTCACAGTAGCGCGGCGCGGCGGTGACTTTGGCAAGCCATGATTTGTAGGCCGCATCCGGTGTTTCGCCCGGCGGGAGTTTGACCTGTTCAGTTTCGCGCACGTCGAATGGCAGATGTCTAGGGCGGTCAAGCATGGTCAGAATTTCTCGACAGGTTGCTGGTAATCACCGGATTTGAACTCGCGCGGAGGCTGCGGCGCGCGTTTGGCCGGAGTTCGCCCCTTGGCGCGGCGTTCGGCGCGCTTGCGCCGCTCTACCGGCCAACGAGCCTGCAAATGCTCGCGCCATGAAGTAATCGGATTTCCGTAACCGTCTTTCCAGTTCACCGATTTCTTGGCGTGATATTCCTGACTGGCGAACTCCTCCTCGATGCCAAACTGCCGCGCGACTGCGACTGCATCTTTCACAGATTGAGGAAGCCCATTGGCACCGTTACTGTGTGTGTATTCTCTTTTCTCTGATTCTCCTTTCAACTGATTCTCTTTAACTACGGGAGCCGACGATTCCTGCGGTTCAAGACCGGAAGAATTCTGCGGGTCTGGAGCGGAAGTTTTCCGCCTTTGCTGACCGGAACGAGGCGGGGCTTCGGGCTGGCCTTCGTGAATCCACGGGTGGTCGAGAAAATAGTAGCGGTTTGACATGCCAAGACCGGGCCGTTCCTTTTCGATCAGCCTGAACTCGACCAGTGTGCGGACATATTGGTTGGCCGTGCGTTCACTGACGCCAAGTTCGGCAGCGAGCGTTTCTTGTTTCGGGTAACATTCGCCATCCCTGCCAGCGTATTGCGCGAGCCGCGCATAGGCGAGCTTTGCGCCCTGATTGATTTCGCGGCGGCATTGCAGCCAATTCGGAATCATGGAGCCGACAAACCTGCGCCAGGGATTGATGCGGCCCGGACGCGGCGCGGGAGAATCGGCAGATTTGAGAAAAATCGGCGCGCTCATTTTGGTTCGTAAAGATTCACTTCAGAGGTTTGGACGTTTGGACGCTGGTTCAGGCGCGGCGGATTTGGCGTTCGGCAAGCCACTGGTCCACGACGGCGCGCGGAAATCTGGTCAGTTTCCGGGTGAGTTTTATGTGAGGCAGGCCGCGCGTCAGCAGATTGTCAATCGTGCGGAGGGACACGCCGAGGCGGGCGGCGAGTTGCCGCTTGTTTTCGTATTCTGGCGCTGGCGGCTGGCCCGCGCCGGGTGCGGGCTGTTGTGATGCGTTTTCGTTCATTGTCAATGTCACGCGCTTTCACGCGCGTCACAGGTATTAAAAGACGCAATTCAACCGGATGTCGTGAGCGGAAAACCGCGAGAATAGCGCGACGATTGCGCGAGACTACTTGGGCGGGGCTGGCGGGCAGAGTTTCAGGAATTTTTCGCGCCCGACTTCGATTTCAGTCAGGACGCCCCATTCAAGCAACCGCCGTCCGGTCTCGGTGCGAAGCAGATCACGGACCCGGCGCTCGCCTTTTTGTGCCGGGTTGATAACGCCAGCGGCGATGTCGAGGTCATGAGCGCGCGTTCCAATTTGCGGCTCAATTTCAGAATACTGCGCGGTTTGGTCGGGGCGTTCGGCAAGAAGCTGACAGAGGGCGCGGAATTCGTTGGCCAAAGGCAGTGTTTCAATCATTTCACCCTTGTCATTGCACCGACGGATCGTGGCGAAGCCTTCCGTGTGCCACGGAATCGGTTCTGGCGCTGGCGCTGTCTTTGTCAGTTGCGCCACTTCGTTGCGCTCCTCTGCCGTCGGTTCCTCGCGGATTTCACAGTTTTCCAGATAGACCACGCTGCCGGCGTTGTCGGCAAACCGCGCCCGGTAGCGAACTTGGGCGCACGCTTCCAAGAACTGTGGATTGTCCTCGAATCTCTCGCCGAAACTTGGCGGCGAGATGCCGGGGTATGCCGTGGGCCTAGATTTACTTGGATCATTTGGGTCAGGAACGCGGCGTGTGGTGTCAATGATGTTGGCTGGCGTGCCTGTATGAGTTTCCAGCCACCTACGAAACGCACGCCGCTCGCGCGCCATCACGCCCAAGTCCTCGCCGTTTTTATTCGCCCAATCCTCGTGCTTCCAGGCGTCGCGGATGCCTTCGTGACCGCGCTTGATGTCCTCCAATGTCCACTTCAACCGCCCCTTGCACGGCATACCCTCAATCGGATTCTCGGACTCCACCATGTCCAACTGTGCCTGCAATTCCCGCAGTCTGTTTGCACGCTGCTCCTCGTTGTCAAAGCCGAGTTCCTGCAATGTTGCGGTCGTCACCCACTGAATCCTGTCCCGCCACAAGGCTGCCTCTTGTTCGTAAGCCGCACGCATCGCCGCGAGCCATTTGTCCAGCCGTTCTTTCAACGGCGCGGTGTCTGCCGGTTCAAGAATCAGGACTTGCCTATGCGTCTCCCAATAAATCGCCCGCCACGGTTCAAAGCAATAGTGACCGGGAAGCTGGCTTTCAAATTCCTCGCGCGTCTGATAACAGGGCGGCGCGAGCAAACGGCATGGTGAGATTTCGACGCAGACTGCTTCCGGGAACGGCTCGCGCGAAATAACCGCGCTGCTGCCCGGCACGAAAAAGCGCGGCATGGCTGGCTTCGGCGTGACGACGAGCGGCTTGCCGTCTTGGTCGAGCGCAAAAAAATGGCGTCGGCACTCGTTTCCCTTTGGAGTTTTCCAGCCAACGGATTGAAGCTGGCGCGAGTCGCCTTTCGTCAGTTCAATCGTCAGCGGTTTCATTTACCAGGAGAGGATGCCAATTTGCAGAATGATTCGCAATTGTGCGTGGCGGG
>Ga0181520_10008476_pt1 | contig 14579 bp, 20 predicted proteins | sample PEATcosm2014_Bin_29_FD_132451 | JGI IMG/M metagenome (GOLD analysis project Ga0181520, IMG submission 132451) | Peatland microbial communities from MTU Mesocosm Facility, Houghton, MI, USA - PEATcosm2014_Bin02_30_metaG | ecosystem: Environmental > Terrestrial > Soil > Wetlands > Peat | place... | reverse complement strand
TGGGAGGCCATTCTGAAACAGAATGGAACTACCTTGAGCGAAGAAACAACAAGGTGATGAATTAGCCTATTAAAATTTTCTTTAACCAACATCATCTTAGCACAGTCTATTTAAAGGCAGGAGGCTATTTTCCCTAGGAGCGATCTATATGAGACACATAATACTATCAGTGTGCCTTTTGACGGCCGCATCTCTTCTGATCGTAGCCTGCGGCCAGTCCGTCAGGCAGCTCGATGGAGATGGGGGAAAAGCCGTTCTAGAGAACATCATCGACATCGCGGAGAAAAGCTCTGCGCCAAATTTCAACAACAGTACTAACTTCACCGGCCTCGATGTCAATGCTACTGCCAACGCTACAGTCAATGCTACAGTCAATGCTACAGTCAATGCTACAGTCAATGCTACAGTCAATGCTACAGTCAATGCCTCAGAGCCTGCCTACGCCGGTAAGGCCACCCGCGGACTTTCGTCCTGGGGAAGCAAACCAAATACCCTGAGGCCGGATCAGGAGATCAACTTGGTACAGCTGTAGAGAAGATCCCCTGGATAAAAGAGCTCATAGAAAACGCTGAAACGATTAGGACAAATGAACCCTAGGAACAATAGCAGAAACGAGTGAGGCAAAGGTGCGATCGAGCGTTGAGATCACAGTGCCCCTCTCGGGAGACCTCTGCCGTAGCGAGGCATCGATCCCACCTCTGCTTACTCAGATGCAAGCAGGCAGCACTGGACGTCTACCTTAGCGCCCTTCTTACGGGGACCCTACACAGTCATGGTGAGGTTGCCTGCTCTCATCGCATCCTGCCACCCTGCTGCCTTCAGGGATGAACGGGATATGCCTTCCACCCGCCTTCGCCAAAGGCCTATGCATAAAGCACGGCGCTCCGGACATATAGTCCTGGAAGCTTAATCAGCTACAACCCTTTAGAGCGACTCGCGGCAAACTACTGTTATAACCATTATGGATATTTATTGGTTTTGGCCACGAAGGCAGAAGATATCGATAGACCCATATGAACCCAGATGTTAAGGAAGCTTTAGTTCATGGATCATTATGTCTCCAAGGGTTGATGGTTCGCTAACAACACCGATGGGTCATTCACATACCTTTTGCACGGAATAATACATAATGGATATCTAAATATGGCGGAGGGTCTAACGGCAGTTAAATGAACAATAAAGAGTGCGACCTCAAGGGTCACGGATCCTGCGGCGGCCCCCTCTGCCGCCTCGGCATGACCCTCAACTACAGGTGCGACGCCCATATAAGGCTTCAGGACTACTGGGCAAAGCGCAATCCCGGCAAGAGGCTCACTGACTGGCTCGACGGCCTTAGGGAGGGGGATAGAACTGATGTCTTAAACAAGGCACCCCCTAGAGGCAATCACTGGCAGGAGACGGATGCGCTATCCGATAGATGATTTTGACAGATGAAATCCTGTTCGAAAGCTTCCTGAAGGATTCAGCTCTAACATAAAGGAGAGGGATGCTCTGGCCTTGGATGGCGGGACAGATGGGAATATCCTCTAGCATTTAGCTCGCCGAGGTTATTGCTGCCAGGCCCAGAGCATCGCCATTGGAGGTCAAGACGTGGGTCTTCCCATCCAATCTTACCAGGATATGATCGCCACTGGAAGTAGCATCGTACCCGTATAGTGGCCAAGATAAAGGCCAGGTCGTAGGCCGTTGCGTGCATCTTCGTTCCCGTATATGAGGCAGATCAAGTCGGAGATGTCGGAGGCTTGAGCTGTGCCCAGAGCTATGAGGGATGCAGCGATGATTAGATGGGTATAGATTCAGCCCCATCATCCGTACCTCTAACGCTGATCATGAACATATAAGGCCGCCAAAATATGCACAGGAACTGGCTACAGGAGAAGGACTCATGGGCAGAGCTTAGTAATTATAATCAATCGGAAGTAAAAGATAAGAACAAGAGATAACAACAAGACGCGAGGGTTCTAAGCTTCATCATTTCGAAAAAAAACCAAGAAAGCCTCGGAAGCTGGGTCTACGAGCTGGCTCTATAAGCGAGGCCTCCTCAAAAAAGGCTTCCTGGGAGTCGCGGTTATCATAGTCCTCCATGTGATATTGTCGAAACAAAGAGAATCGAACCACATCCCGTAAAAGCGATTGGCGTTGACGAAGGAGTAGCCGTCCTGATAATCGTCATATCTATCGTAAGGGTCTGCCAGGATGAGGATATCGTCCCAGGGATCGCTCACGTTGCGATAATCGTATCCGACGGCAACTGCCCAGTGGCCGCTGAGATCTATCCATTCGACCAGGGTCGGCATTCCATGCCTAAGATTGTCCCTCAGCTGTTGCAAGGCATTGCCTTCGCCTTGATCTTCAAACTGGAGCTTGGCGTCAAAGCCGTTCTTCTGAAGCCAGGCGACCATCTCCTGGGGCTTTGTTCCTGGTTTAGAAGAATTCAGACCCCTGGTGCCCAGCTCCTTAGCGATCCTGATCTCTGTCGCGGCGTTCTCCTCAATGCCCGGCATGCCATAGAACTTAGCCAGAGATATCAAGGCAGAAGGGCCGCAGGTGTAGTCGGTGGTCTGTTGATAGCCCTTCAAGCAGGGGATGAAATCCACGTTGGGAGAGCGGATGAGGATAGTTGTGTTGATCACCGGGAACCAGGTTATATCGGAGCTCTTGTTATCTGATGATGCGCCTTCTGGTCCACCAAGGGCTTCACCGAGGACGGCACATGAGGTGGCGCAGAAGAAAAGCAGGATCATTGCTAGTAGGGATAAAGCTAGGAAGGCCGTTTCTTTCATATTAGCTCTACACTTTAGATATCGATGATATAAAGTTGGTTCGGGATAGCGCTTGAAAAGATATAGGACAATAATTAGCTTCTTATAATATAAAAGTGCATTTAAGTATGGAGATAAAAAGGCTAATGATGAGCAGCATAAGTCGGCTTATAGTTGCCCTATTCATGCTAACGGCCATGGTATCTTGGACCTTAAGCCAGGAACCGGTCAAGCTCAATGGCTCTGAAGGTCTTTCATTGCTTGCAAACCTGGCTAGCGGCCATCTTAGCTTGAACAACCGCACTCAAAACTTGAACAATAGCACCCAAAGCCCGACTGCGGTCGGCAGCGCATCCGGTGATCTATGGCCCTGGGGTTCCAGGCCAAAAGATCCTCCGTGGGAGCATGAAGAAGAGGTCGATTATATTAACGAATCTGATTTGCTCCCCGCGTAGTATTCCATGCGTAATAGGAGGGGCACAGTCCCTATTCAGTGGGGAAATCTTCGCCACTCATGCTACTAGGGTCACTTTCTCATTTCCTTTATCGCCAGGTGCAAATTTTGTCTCAACCACGACAACCACATCATATCCGCACATGGGGCACTGTATGTGGTGTGTTGACGGATCATCGCTGTAAAACCATTCATCTGCTATGAAGTTGCACATAGGACATGGGACGTCGAGATGGATCTTATCAGCCGCCATGTTCTCACCAATGGATTGAGGATCTATAAAAGAGGGTAGCTCTGAACCTGGCCTGCCTGGGGAATATCAAAACGCATGCCATCGAACACCCTAGGGAGTGCTAAACATGATAAAATAAGTAACCCGTATATCCATTTCTATTTAAGAATTTCGCCAAAGATATACAGTAAAATGGCATCCTATAACTAAATGGTAAAATATTAATAGTTAAAGTTATAACCAGAGTCAAGAATATGGGGGCATGGGAGTATAGGAATAGGCAGAATGAGTTCTTTGTATAATAGGCACAATAGATCGTTCATCTATAGATCATCTATAGGCATTGAGACGGAAACCCTTATGATAATAGTAGGCTTAGCGGGCTGCTTTGCCCTCTTCATCATGGCCATCTTTCCATAGAGAAATATCTTACAGGAGAATAACTTGGATGGGATCAAGGATGCCACGACTCGGGAAAAATCAAAAATGCCTCATAGGGAGAGCGGCGAGACAAGCCATTGAACAAGAGAGCCTGGAGAGGGATGCCAAGAAATGGGCCCGTAGGAAGAGTACCCTGGCCAAGTACGCTGAGATGGGCAGGAACGCAGGATCTTCGGCTTGATTCACAGGGAGGTGGATCTGGTTGCTACAGAGGGATTGCATTCCAGGATTAGGGCCCTTATGTGGAGAAAGAGGTGATATGGGCTGAATCGGGATCACAAATCATCCATAAGAAAGGCAGTGCATCGATTACCACCAAATATCCTTGTCTATCAAGAACTCGATAAGGGATTCTGTGGTGTAGACTGGAATTTGCCCCAAATCTCTGAAATGCTTGTCATTTGACCATAAGGTGACGCCAAGCTGCATCGCAATAGCCATGAAAGGCGTATTTTTTGGGACTCTACCATTCATGAGATTAAAGGCTTCCTTCATACTGGAAGAGTACGTTTCAGAAGGTACTACATTCACGGTTTCAAGAACAAAATCCGGGATATATTCAAGACTGCGAGTTTACAGGGATTTTCTTCGCTTGGCGGCTATATTCCTTATAGCAATATATTATGCTAACCCATCCCAGAGATAATAGAAATTATAGCTATTAGACCTCAGAAGCCTGCTTGTAGAAGAGTCACCTTTTAAAAGAGCGGAGATGAGTACATTGGCATCGGCTAAAAAGCGTGTTTCTTCTTGGTATCGCTCCATGCCTTCTCCCTAGCCTTTTCAAGGTCCTCCAGGTCATCTTTGCTTAGGGATAGTTCATCTTTGCACCTTTCGAACAGAGACAATCGTAGCTCTTCTTCCCGCACCAGCCCTTCTATCTTTTTCTTCAGGTAGGCGACGGGAAGACCTTGAGGGACCTTGATTATGATCTCTTCCATTCTAATCCTAGGACTATATTGCTAGAAATGTAGCTATAATTCCTGCTACACTACCTAGTGCAAGGCTCGTACAAAGGAGTGTCATGATTTCTCCCAGATAGACATGATGACGCACATGACGATAAAGCCCTGTCGTCGTCAAATAATGACCCCTTTGTATTCCTACGATAGCACTAATTATTAAAACATAATGGACAGCGCCGAGGGTGAGATTCGAACTCACGAGACCCTTTCGAATCACCAGCTATCAGGGAGATTCATTCCAGGCTGGCGCCATACCGCTAGACGACCTCGGCCCTAACTCACTTATTGCCTGCCTCTTTCATCATGGAGCCACCTGCTTGGGCTGCAAGCTTCCACGCCCTGGGATAGGTTCCAGGCTCCATTATTACCCTTTCGGTCCTGGCCACCAGGCCCTTCTCCGAAGCCATCATCTCCTGGGTGGTCATGTCGACCTTCCCCAGGGCCACGGCCTCGCCCTTCAGGGTAAACATAGCCACGTTGTCGCCCTTGTTTATATCAGTTTCCACACTGACCAGGCCGGGGGCGGCCAGGGGCGCTCCGTGGCATACGGCATCCACGGCGTTATCGGCTATGACCAGCTTGGGCAGGTGCTTTATCGCGAACTCGACAGGCATAATAACGCGGCGCAGCTCTTTCTCATCACCGGTCTCGCGCCAGAGCACATATGCGTCCTTAACCTGGTGTAATGTGACCAAGGTCTCGTCCTCCTTGAAGGGCCCTGCCCGGGTGCGCCGTAGCTCCTCCATGTTGGCTCCGGTCCCTAAAACCAGGCCTATGTCGTAGCAGAGCTTTCGGATGTAAGTACCAGCCTCGCACCCGACCTTGAAGAGGACGCTTTGGCCATCGATCTCCAGGACATCGATGTAATAGATGGTCCTGGTCCTGCGCTGCTTTACCACACTTGACTTCAGGGGCGGAGTCTGATAAATCTCTCCCACGAACTCGGAGCAGACCTCCAGAATCTTCTTTCTGGGAACCTGCTGGTGAATTCTCATGAGGCAGATGTACTCTTTGCCGGCCAGCAGGAGGGTATCCATGACTCGGGTGGCGTTTCCTAGAAGCGTCGGAAGGATGCCGGTCACCTTGGGATCGAGGGTTCCACTATGGCCGGCCTTCTCGACGTTCAAAATCTTCTTTATCCAGGCCACTACCTCGTGGCTGGTGGGCCCCGAGGGCTTATCGAGATTTATGGCCCCGAGGTTCAGGTACTTATCCAGGGGCCTTTGCAGGGGCGACATGCCATAGACGGTATCGGTCTTGGCCTTCCTCTTGACAAGGGTTGATCTGATCTTGTCCGAAGGCAGCTGGCCTGGGCCGAGCTTTGAGATGTCTGTGACCTGGCTCAGGCTCTCGATCTGGGCCCGTCCCCCATCTTGGACCTCGAGCTGAGTTTTGCCCTGGGTTTGGGCATGACCTTCGGTCTGAGCCTGGCCGCGATCATGGCTTTGCTGGGCAGGACCCGTTCTCTGGCTTTGACTTGGATATGGGCCCTTACTCTTATCTTGGCCTTTGTCCTGGCTTCGGCGTCTGATCTGGCCCCAACCCTTGCTTTGATCTTTGCTTGGGCCTTTGCCTTGGCCTTTCTCCCGGTCCTTGCCCTGACCTTTTCTGGGGTCCTTATCCTGACTCTGTCCTTGCCCGTTCCCCTGCTCCCTGCTCATTCTCACACCTTGAGGGCCAGAGCCCTTGCCGCCGCCAGGGCGATAGCCAGAGTACCATGCTCGTTGAACTCGCCTGTGTCTATGACCAAGCCGTAGATATTCAGGTTGGAGATGTCGAAGTTGTAATACTTCTCATACCGCCGAGCCTCGCTCTCCTCCCTGAACTTGACCTCATGAAGAGCGTCTTCAAAGAGCTTGGCCTCGCGCTTGGAAATTCTCTCTGCCCTCAGCTTGAGGTCGGTCTTGAGCATGATCTTAAGATCAGCCTTCAAAAGATAACCGGACAGCCTTCCCTCAAAGATCCCTTGGCCCTCCTTGGCCAGGTTCTTCTGGGCGTCGTCCACCAGATAGTCAATCTCAGGGCCTCTCTCGGCGATCTTATTCAGGTCCTTGACAGTCAGGCCCTTCTCGACAGCAATCTTCCTGAAAAGCTCCCCCGTGTTCACCCATCGGATACCTAGCTCATTAGAGAGGCTTCGGGACAGGGTGGTTGTCCCTGTCCCCGGGGCCCCGCTCACGGTAATGATCATCCCTCCCTCCTTAGGTTTAAACCTCTAATTTAACCTGACTATAGGATTAGGTCAATTAGGTCAGGTCATGGGCGCGATGTTCAAGGCCTTGCGTATGATCTGGGATACTGGCATTGAGCAAACGAAGTACCAGTAGTACCAGTAAGCCACAGGTCCAAAGACAAGCTCTGAGACGTTGTGAGTGCCCCAGAAGGGGAAGGCGACGTTTATGATGTTCCCGTCGATATACCTGTAGGCGGCCCACATGAAGAGTGGTATGGATATGATGCCTATGTAGAGCATGGGCTTGAACTGCATCTTCATAATCTTTCCCTGCTCGGACATCATCTTCATCTGCTCATTTTGCAGCTGCTGTATCTTTCCCTGATCACCCGAGAGCTGAGCCTCCTTTATGGCAGCCTGGAGAGACCTCGTCTTCTCCTGCTGAGACCTCATGAACTCCCAGTCCATAGTGTGCTTCTGAATGATATTGGCGTAGAGGCCTGTTACGGTTGCCAGGACCAATATCACTGCATCAAAGGGCAGGTAGGCGGGCAGCCAGCCTATGACGTAGTCTGTGGCCACGGCTATCCAGTCCCTGAGATGGGGGATCACCATAATGCCGAAAAAGAAGATGAAACCGATAGCCAAGGCCAGGGTATCTAAGGACTTGGCTATCTGCTTGCGGTTCATGCCACACCGCCGAAGAACTTCTGCATCATCGGGTACATTTCCTGTATCTGCTCGCTGGCTATCTGCTCGTAGAGCCTATAGATTATGCTCACAGTCAGGAGCAAGCCTGTTCCTCCGGCCCCACCCAGGGTGCCGAGGAGGCTAGCTATCAAGGTGAGGAGGCCGATGATTACTCCGCCGATGACCGTCACCTTGGGTATGTACCTCTCCATCAGCTTCTCGATGCTGGCTGGGCTTCTTCTGTAGCCGGGTATCTGAAGGCCGGATCTGTGGATCTTCTCAGCCACGCTCTTGGCACCCATACCCGTGGTCTCTATCCAGAACATGGCAAAGATGACTCCGCCTATGATCAGTATGGCCGAATCGGTGATCACGTGCAGGAACACCTGCCAGGCGGCCATGGGTGCAATCCCGAGCTCAATCATCCCTGGGTTGCTTGTGGTGACCAAGCTGGGTATCCAGTCACTGGTACCGCGTATCGGGGACAGATAGTATATCAGACCCGACACCGGCTGGGGCGACGATGCGCTCAATATGGCGCCTGTGGCGTCGTACCTGGTCGTGGATATGAAGGTCCCAAGGAAGCTCTGGTATCCCGTGTAGAGGGTGGTCATGTCGTTGCCCGCGGCAGTGGCCGTGGTCACGGTGCCGATCTTGGCTGCCAGCAGAGTCCCTATCATCTGGATATTGGCCTGGATGGCCCTGACCAGGATCATGGGCAGAACGCTTGCGTAGACCAGCTTCACGGGGAACCTGCCTCTAGCACCGCGAACTCGGCTGTGTGCCAGGGGTATCTCTATCCTGGTTGACTCCACAAGCACGACCATGAGGACTATGATGATGGTCGATATCAGTGCCAGGAGTCCGCCTGTGACAAAGATGAACCTCAGGCCTTCGGCTGTGAAGAGCTCATTGAAGCTGATCAGCCCGAGCCTGAAGATATCTATCCACTTGGGAATGATCCCTACTGGCAGGCCTGCATCACCTGTGGTCCAGTTGAATAAGCCGTTCATCAGCTGTTGGCTGAGGCCTGCGACGATGAAGAGACCTACGCCCGAGCCGACTCCCCACTTGGAGACAACCTCGTCCATGTAAAGAATCAAGGCGCCTCCTATGAAGACCTGGAGGAATATCAGGGCCGACACGGCTCCTGCGGGTATTCCCAGGGCATTGGCTACAGTGGCATTGGGCAGGAGGTATCCGCTGGTGATCTGGGGCAGAGCCTCGACTGCGATCATTACAAAGACTAGGGCCTTCTGGGTCCCCTGAAATATGGCCTGGTCTCTGGGGTCGCTCAGATCCAGCTTTATGATCTCAGCGCCCACCAGGAGCTGCAGAACGATGGATGCAGTGACTATGGGCCCAATTCCCAGAAGCAGCATCGATCCGAAGGAACCGGCAAAGAAGGCACGATAGCTGCTGAATAGGTCTATTGATGCTGATGAGAGCCCGAAGAGGGGCACGTTGGATAGCACGAAGTAGAGCAGCAGTATGGCTAAGGTCCATGTCAGCTTCTTCTTGAAGTGGACGTGGCCCGAGGGCCTCTCCACCGCCGGGAGCCTTCTGACGAAGGGCTCTATAGCGTAAAAGAAACTGTGTTGATTCATACTACTACTGCTTCACCACCAGCAGCCTCTATCTTGCTCCTAGCTGATGCCGAGAAACTGGATGCGTTCACTGTGATCTTCCTGGTCACATTTCCCCGGCCCAGTACCTTCATTCCGCTCAGGTCCACGACTCCGTCGGCCCCGGCCTTGGTTTCCAGGTCGCCAACGTTGATGACCTCATAATCGCATCCCGTAGGGTTGACGAACCCATGCTTGCCCATCTGGGTACCCAGGAGAAGGGAGCGCATGAAGTGGTGCTTGCACTTCCCACTGTCGCCCCTGCCGCCGCGGGACCCGCCACCTCTGGCGTTCTTGTGCTTACCATGGTAGGTCCTGTGTCCCCGGCGTTCCTTGGTCTTGTCTTTTACCATTTATCCTACCTCATCTTGGTGATTAGGTCGCCTATGGCCTCGTGGCGGCCCAGAACTCCACCCTGCTGGGCGGTCTTCTTGGTGGTGGTGACACCCTTTCTGGGAGGGTGAAGTCTGAAGACCGGCTTTACGCCTGCGTCCTTGAGGCTGGCTTTGCCCTCGTTTACGGCCTTGGCAAACTCCTTGATGGAACCGTACGAGGTCTTCGCCTTGACTATCTGATCAGTGAGCCTCCTGTTGCCGGAGAGCCTTCCTCTCTTCTCCAGGAGCATGGAGAGGGTATCCTCGTCCAGCTTTCCCCATGCCACATAGTCCTTTACTACCTGTATCATGCCACGGAAGTTGGGGTCCTCCTTCACCACTGCGGCATGGTTGACCCGGTTCAGGCGCAACATCTTCAAGGTATCCTTAATCTCAGGCCTGGTGTTGACTCCGCCTCTGATCCTGACTACTGCATACATGCTTTAGGCCCTCACGTTTATGGTGTTCCTGAGAGCGTTGTAGGTCGCCTTGGCGAAGTTCAGAGTAGTCCTGGTGGACCCAGAGGTCCTGGTCCAGACGTCCCTGATCCCTGCCATATCCATGACCTTCTTGGCAGTATCGCCTGCAGCAATTCCCAGGCCTCTTGGCGCCGGTATCAGGGTGATCCTGACTGAGCCAGATTCTCCCTGGACCTCGAAGGGCACGGTGTGGATGTTGCCGCATCCGCACTCCCATGATCCGCAGCCGCGCTTGATCTGGAAGAGGTTCAGCTTGGCATTTTCTATGCCCTTCTTTATGGCCATGCCGACCTGGACGTCCTTGCCCTCACCTAGGCCTATGAAGCCGTCTCTGTTGCCCACTATGACCGTGGTTCTGAACTTGACCCTCCTTCCGGAGTCGGTCATCCTCTGAACCATGTTGATGTCCAGGACCTCGTCCTCTAAGCCCGGCACCAGGGCATCGACGATCTGAGGCTCCTTGACCGGCAGACCTGACTTTACGGCCTCATCGAAGTTAGTAACCTGGCCATCGTAAACCAGCCTTCCAAGCCTGGTCTTGGGGGCCCACGCTACCTCTTGCTGATCTCGATCCCTGGGCCTCGGGCCTCCCTTGTCTCTTCTTCTTCTGCCACCGGGCCCCCTCCTAGGGGCGCCACCCCTGCCGCCGGGTCCTCTGCCGCCGGGTCCTCTGCCGCCGGGTCCTCTGCCGCCTGCAGGTGCACGGCCCCCTGGCGCTCCACTCTGTCCACTCAAACCGATCACCTCGTTATGTTCTCCCTGGCTGTCTCAAACTGGGCCACGATATCTGACCCGGTGTGCTCCTTTATGTGCTCGCCCTTGATCCGCCCATCCGCTGGGAAGACCTCTGGGCTATGAGGCACATTGACCCCTGCATCCACTACTCCCTTAAGAGCAGAGTATATCCTGTTGCCCTTGGTGGAGGCGTGGAGGCCTATGTCCGCTATGGCCTCGGACTGGCCCAGGGCCAGCATCTTCTTTCCGAAGAGGAGGCCTGTTAGGTAGGCTGCGGGCAGGTTTCCAGTCGGAGAGTTGTAGCCGAAGTTCTTCAGCTCCTTGGAGGTGACCGTCAGCAAAGTTTTATCACCCTGCTGCTCAGCGATCACAAGCTGAATCATCATGCTGCTATTGCTCTTCCTCAGCACTACTCTAGGTTTCTTTGATAGTATAAGTTTGTACCTGACGTGGTAATTGGTACGGCCTTCTCTTCTTCTTCTGAAGGGCACTTTATATCTGGGTCCTGTAGCCAAATCACTCACCCCGCCCGAGGCTCTTGGCCTTGATGTAGGCGCTCAGGTGCGCAACGCTCCTGTACTCGCCCCCCTTGGACTTCCTGTAGAGCATCCTGTAGACATGACGATCTATATCGCCGTTCTCTTTGAGCGCTCTAAGCTTTCTTCTCTGAGCCCTTACTCTCGCCATCCACTGCTCTTTGCGAGGAGATCTGGCTCCCTTGGCCCCTTTCCTGTGGCCGGCCCCCCTACAATGGCCATAAGCCCGCTTCTCAGCCCTGAGCCTAAACCTGCCTCTGGAGTTTCCTTTCTTGCGCCTGGCCTTGATATTCCCAGCATCGATCTGGGCCCTAATATCCTCGCGAGTTATGGCGTCGGCTATGGCCGTAGCTGCCTCTGTATCGGGGTTGATCCAGACCCTGCTCTGGCCGACCTTAAGCTCTGAAGCAGCCAGCCTCTTTTGTGTGGAGAAGTCAGGCACTTCACTCGCCTCCCGCCTTGGGGTTTAGAACCCTGAGGTTCATCTCCTTAGCCCTGGCCTCTATGACAGTCCTCTTTCTCATGCCCACCGTGGATGCTACGCGCACGACGCAGCCCTCGGCTCCAGCAAGCTCTGCCACGTTGTTCACCAGGACTTCTCTGAATCCCGACGGGTGGAACCCTCTAACAGCTCTTGGGCTTCCAAAGCCAGGTCTTACCAGCCTTCCCTTAGCCGCGACCTGCTGTCTGAGTTTGTTGTGAAGCCCCCTGGGCTTTCGCCAGTTGGTGCCAAGTCTGGCCTTCTTCTGGCAATCATGACGTCTAAAATTGGGCTTCTTGGCTTTCTGCCTGGCCCTGACCTTCATCAAATCTGCCACCAGTCTCACCTCTTATCGACCAGGTATATTCCGTCCTGGAATACCCTGATATCGAAGCCTCTGACCCTGGTCGCCTGCTCAATGTTCGCCATGGTCTGGCCCACAGCTTCCTTGTCAACGCCTGTGATGACCAGCTCGTCCTTGCCTATCTGGACCTTGGTCCCCGGCAGGAGCTTGGCGGACCTGGCTCTCCTCTCACCTAGGAAGTTGTTTATGACCAGTTCCTGGCCTGAAGCCTTGAGCTGTATGGGGAAGTGAGAGTAAACGACCTTCATCCTGTACTCGTACCCCTGGGTCACGCCCTGGACCATGTTACCTATGTGGGCGGCCAGGGTCCCCACCATCGCCCTCTGGCGCTTATTGCCTATCGATGAATTGACAATCAGGTGAGTGTCTTCCTTCTTTACTTCGATCCCAGGGTACCAGATCCTTTTGGAGACCTGGCCCTTGGGGCCTTTGACAGTGACCATTGCATTGGCCACACTGGCATCCACCCCTTCAGGGATCTCCACCTGTCTTGCTACTTCTTTAACCATGAGACCACCTAGTAGACGTAAGCCAGCAACTGGCCTCCGAGGTTCTGAGCCATGGCGTCGGTATGAGACATAACGCCTTTGTTGGTGCTAAGAATCAGCACGCCAAAGTTCCTGGCTGGCAAAAACCTCTTCTCCCATCTCTCAAAGTCCGACGCCTTGGCTGCAAACCTGGGCTTTATAACGCCGCAGCGGTTGATTTTGCCAAGGAGCTTGACCTTGAACGTTCCCGACTTCCCGTCGTCAACGAACTCAAACTCGCCTATATAGCCCCTGTCGGCCATAACCTTCAAGGCCCTTCCCACCAGCTTGGAGGCCGGGTGGATGGTGCACTCGGGCTTGCCTACGTTCTCGGCATTCTTTATGACCGACATGGCATCGGCGAGAGGATCAAACAGCAATTCCAATCACCTACGCGTATTTCTGGAAACCCATCTCGGGGGCGATCTCTCTGAAGCACTGCCTGCAGAGGTATATGTCGTACTTCCTCACTAGGCCTCTCTTTCTGCCGCAGCGCCGACACTCATTGGCGCCCCTCCCGAATTTCCTGCTAGATTTCTTCATGCCGCCTCCGAGATAGAGACGCCGAACTTCTTCTGGACGTAGTCCATGGTATCGGCCTTGTTCAACCTCTGCTTAGCTGGCAGCTTCTTCTGAGCAATCCTTCTCCTGGCAATCCTGTATCCAGCCCTCTTCATGGAGACGTTGACGTCCATGCCGAAGATGCCGATTTCGGGGTTGTACCGCATGCCAGGGAAGTCGGTGTGCTCCTCTATGCCGAAAGAGAAGTTGCCCTGCTTATCGAATTGGCCTCCCCGGAGGGTAGCTCCAGAAGCCTTCAGGGCGATGTTGAGGAAATCCTCAGCATCCTTGCCTCTCAGAGTGAGCTTGATTCCTATGGGCTCGTTCTTTTTTATGCTGAAGGTTGGAAGGGTCTTCTTGGCAGTGGATCTCACTGGATTGTGCTTGGTGATCTCTCTAAGGATGGTCTCGGCGTTGACCAGCCTCTGACCGCTTTCTCCGACGCCTATGTGGACAACTACCTTGTCGATCCTCGGCTCCTGCATGGTATTCATCTGGCAGCCCCCACGTTGATGGCCGGAGATTCCTTGCCGATCATGAATACGTAATCTGGTATGGTCTCAAAGTCTCCCTCGGCCCCGGTGATGATCACTTTATTGTGCCTGGAGGACTTGACCACCTGGATCTCCTTAACCTTGCCCATCTGGCCGGTGTGCTTTCCTCCCAGGACTATGGCTAAGTTGCCCACCTTGAACTCTATCCTGTCCTCGATATTTCTCTCGGGAATGGAGAGTATCAGGGAGTCTCCGGTCTTGAACTCGCCCTCGGCCAGGGTGTTCGTCCCGTCGAAGAGGTTGAGCTGAAGCTTATTTCCCTTGATGGAGGTCTTGTTCTCAATCCTGGCCAGCTTCTTGGCATCCCCTCCGTCCAAGGGATTCAAGTAGAACCTTCCCCTGGAGTCCTTGAGCATCCTGTAGCTCTTGTTAAGGAGGGGTATCGATATGATATCGAAGAGGCCTACCGGCAGCTTGTAATCCTTCTTGGCCCTGCCGTCCACCAGGACCTTGCCCTCGTAGAGAATCATCTTAGCCTCACGGGCATTGTCTGCCAGGTGGAGCAGGTCCCTTACGACCATAATGAGCGGCATGCTCCCCTCGGCGGAGTGAGGACCGGGGCAGGTCTTGGCCACCCAGGTATGTATCTTTCTGCGTATGGGCCAGCTTACGGGTACTGTGACCCT
>Ga0181520_10008474_pt1 | contig 14584 bp, 14 predicted proteins | sample PEATcosm2014_Bin_29_FD_132451 | JGI IMG/M metagenome (GOLD analysis project Ga0181520, IMG submission 132451) | Peatland microbial communities from MTU Mesocosm Facility, Houghton, MI, USA - PEATcosm2014_Bin02_30_metaG | ecosystem: Environmental > Terrestrial > Soil > Wetlands > Peat | place... | reverse complement strand
CCCCAAAGAGTCAGACGTCGAGGCCGTTGGTATCAGCCCTTCCGGGCCGAGCGCGTTGAACTTGATCACCCAATCGCGGATGATTTGCAGCGTCACCCCGCCGATCCTGGCCGCCTGCGTGCGCGTGGCCCCTTCGTAGATCGCCGCCAAAGCCAGCAGTCGCCGCGCTTGCGGCCCGTCCTTCGACCGCCTTGCGGCGGCTCTCACGCTCGAAGCGTCAAAATCGGCCCGAAGCGGAATGGGCATGGCGAACCTCCTTCGTTCGCCACCTTGAATCAGCTCCAAGCCGATTCGAAAAGCACAACCGAGTCAGCCTCCACGAGATTTGGTATAAGTAGGCCGCAGCCGCAACCATCAATAAAGCTCGCCTGTGAACGGCAGCGACGCTTCGGGACTGCTGAAGCGCAGCGTCGAATTGCGGTGTTTCCACGGCAGCCGCCTGGTCAGACGCCGCCATGCTCGGCCCAGACGCCTGACCGATCGCACGCAAAAAGCGAGCGGACGTAATAGTATTCTCGCCTTACTCCGCCAAACCTGAAACGCCAAGTATATCGCGTATTGGAAAGAAAGGCCCTCGGGAAGCTTATCTATTCCTGCGACCGACGCCGCAAGCGGGGGATCCATCGCGTAAAAATTCTTCCACTTCTTCAGCCGCAAAGCCATCATCCAATGGGAGAAGGCCATTTTGTCGTGCGCCATTGCGCCCGAATGCGAATAACCAGTCCAGCGATAGAGGTTGACGTCGAGATACTTTATGCGACAGCCCGCTTCTATCAGCTTGCAGTGCCAATCGCCGTCCACCGACGCATAACCCGGCGATATTCCGCCTGTCTTGAACAAAGTGCGCCGTCTCACAAAGAAACCCAATCCACAACCTACGATATCCCGTCGCAGCGAAGTCCGCACGCCGTCGCGGCGCTCTATGAAGAATTGCGTAAACTGCGGCTTGCCGTTGGTCTCAATCCACATTTCGCCGTTCGTGTAAATGAAATCGAGCTCGGGATGCGCTTCTCCGGCCGCCACAAGCTGGCGCATCGCGTCGGGATAGAAATAGTCGTCGTCGGTGAGGCACTTGAGGAAACGGCCGCGCGCCAGGAACAGCGCCTTGTTGACGGCCTGGCCTTCTCCGGAATCCGGCTCAGACACGAAGACGCTCACAATGTCGCGGTTCTGCTGAACCAGCTCGACGGTGCCATCGGTCGATCCGCCATCGATCACGATCAATTCGTCCTGCGGTTTCACGAACTCCCGCACATTGGCGAGCGCGCGGCGAAGATACGGCGCCCGATTCTTGGTGACGACAAAATAGGAGACGCGCACCGGGCTGTTGTCGCACTCTGCCTCAAGAGCGCGCGGCGCTTGCTGTTCCATGTTGAGATCCCGAGTTATGTCTTAGCGAAAATCAGGCGTTGCTGTACGGACTCTTGTAGCTGAGCGCCACAAAACCTCTGCACAGCTCCGCAATGCCATGATCGAGAGTAATCGTCGTCCGATATCCAAGTCTTCTGATCTTTTCGTAGGACACGATGTAATTACGCTTATCCGCATCCTCGCCAACCTCCGCGTAATGTGCGTAATATTTGACGTGTCGTTGAATTAGCTCGCAGACGTCGCGCTTGCTGAAGTTCATATCCTCCGAGCCGACATTGTACACTCGCCCACGCATTTCCCCCGCACGATCGAGCGCAAACACGAACGCGCGTCCGATGTCGCGCACATGGATGAAAGTGCGCATGAAATGCGCTTCGTAGACGACCAGGTATTGCTGGGTCACCGCCTTGTAGGTGAAATCGTTGACGAGCAAGTCCAGTCGCAGCCGCGGCGACAAGCCGAACCCCGTAGCAAAGCGGAAAGCAATCGCGGAGCAGTTTTCTAGCAGGTGTTTCTCCGCGATCGTCTTGGTCTGGCCGTAGAGGCTGAGCGGGTTGAGCGGAGTATCTTCCGTGCAGACCTCTTCGACCGCGCCGTAGTTGCTGCCGGTCGAACCGACGAGGACAAGCTGTTCCGGCGAGAGCGCCGAAGCGAGATTCTTCGTTCCCTGGATATTGACCTCTTCCGCAAGCGTCGGATCCTTGCGGCAGGCAGGGTAGCCCACGATAGCCGCAAGATGGATGACAGCGTCCTGGCCGCGCACGGCGGCGGCGACGTCCGCTTTGGTTCGGATATCCCCTTTGATGAATTCGAAGTCGGAATGCTTAAAGAACGGCAGCAACGGGTCGCCGCCGAAGCTAAGATTATCGAAGACGCGCACGCGATGCCCCGCCTCCAGGAGCTGCGGGATCAGGCTGGTGCCGATATAGCCGGCGCCTCCGGTGACAAGAACTTTCATGATCTCCCTCTTGTGAGACTGGCGGCGGTAGCCCTAGCGTGATTCGCCAGCGGCTAAGGCGGATTCATAATAGGCGACCGTGCGCCGGATCGCCTCCTCGTGGTCGATGAACCGAAAGTCGCCGAATAGCGCGCGGAAGCGCCGGTCGTCGAGGATCTTTCTCGGCGCGCCGTCTTCATAGTTCGTGTTGAACCACAGCTCGCCGGCGTAGCCGACGGCGCGCTTGATCGCCTCGGCGCTCTCGCGAATCGTCGCCCCGTGGTTTTGCGCGATGTTGACCGGGTAGGTCAGATCGGCTTCGAGCTCCGGCGCGCGCGAGACGATCTCGGCGATGTCGTCGACGTAGCCCCATTCCCGCACCGGCGCGCCGCTGCCCCAGACCTCGAACTTCGGCACCCGCTCCCGTCTCGCCTGGATCATCCGGAGGATCATGCCGCTGATCGCGTGCGTCCGCTTGGGGTCGAGGTGATCGCCGACGCCAAACGCGTTGGGGACGAGGAAATTCGTCGTCCGCAGGCCGTGCTGAGCGCGGTAACAGCGCGAAAGCACGTAGATGAACCGTTTGGCGTTGGCGTAAGCGAACACCGAATGATGCGGCTCGCCCATCCACCAATCGGGCTCGTAGTGGATGTCGGCGTCGCCGGGGTACGAACAATTCGACAGCGGATTGACGATATGGACGCCCGGGCAGATTTCGTGCGCCGCCTTGTAAAGGTTGAGCGCTATTTGCATGTTGTCATGCGCGACGACGGCGGCGTTGTTCATGACGTAGTGGATGCTGCCGACATGCGCGGCGCAGTTGAAGACGATCTCGGGACGCAATCGCACGAAATGCGCGCGCACGGCTTCCAGGTTCGTCAGGTCCAGCCCGTCGCGACGCGACAGCCGCGCGACGTCATAGCCCTTCCGCTCCAAAAGGGCGGAGAGGTTGCCGCCGATAAACCCGTGACCGCCCAGCACCATGGCTTTCATGTTTCAACCGTCCTGTATGGGGAGGTGGGCGCCACTTACGGAATGACGCGCCGCGGAATCTTCACCGCCGTTGCGTTGTGAGATCGACTGTGGCCAAATAATCTTTGTCCCACCCCTCGAATCGGCGCGCTCGATCATCGATAATCAAATTTGCAATCGGCCGCCCCATAATGAGCTGGTCATAGCGAAAGCCGTGGCTGTCGAGCCAATTCTTGGTCACTCGATACTGGTCCCACCCCCGCCCCGTCCAGAAAACGACTACATGGCCATTAGTCTTGTAGCTGTTGACTTTTTCAACGGCTCCAGGAATGGGACGCGCTAATGGGCGGTCAAATGGACTCTCCTCCGAACAAACGGTGCCGTCTATGTCGATCAAGATAACCATAGAAAATGGTCCTCTCGCGAACGAGTTAGGCAAAGGCCGTCATGCCACGTGATCGGCTCCTTGGGAAGCGGAAGGCCCAGCCGCTCGCTTAGTATCCACTCCGGCGCTCGAAGCCCTGCTTCTATCGAACAGGTCACCCCGCTTCCGAAACGCGGATTGCATTCCAATAGCCAAACTTGTTGACCATCGTCGATGACTTGCACGGTGAGCGGGCCGAACCAGCGTTTCCACCGCAGCAGGCGTTCGACCATGGCAATGGCTTCGTGCTGGTGCTCCGTGCGCGTCACCATAGCCTCGCCGCCGGAGACGACGATGCGTTCCCTCGACACGATCCCAAGCGTGCGGCCGGTCCCGTCGACATAGGCGTCGAGGCTGAATTCCCTCCCTTCGACAAAGGGCTGAAAAAAAAACTCCTCAGAGCGATTCCGCCGTCTCCAAAACGCCAATTCCGTGGCGTCGTTCAAAGTCGCAATGCCTCGCGACGACGCGCCGAACCTCGGTTTCGCTAACAGCGGATAGCTTTCGCCATCAGGAACGCGCAAACCCAGCGCGCGGAACACTCCATCCGATTTCGCCTTATCCGCCATCGATTCGCACACTTCATGATCGGAAACCATTGCGAGGATGCCGATCTCGCCGAGCTTTTCCGCCACCCGCGAGAGAGCTACAGTCGCGGAATCGATGTTGGGAATGACGATGTCGATCTCGTATTCTCGGACCTTCTCCAACAGCCAGGGCTGGAATTCCGAATGAGAAAACGCCGGTCCTGGCACTGTGATCGCGAGGCCTGCCGCCGCAATGGCATGCCAACGAGCGTCGTTTTCGATCGAAAACATCTCCAGATTGACGGCAACTTCCGATGCGGCCCCAACAAATCGGCGCAGCAAGCCAACAAGCCGCGAGGCTCCAAGAAACAGCACGCGAACATTGCTCATTGCGAACCACACGTTGGAGACGTCACCAGCCGACTCGCACTTGGCGTACAACGGCCGCAACGTCGTCATCTGTCAGCCCGACATGCACCGGCAACGCGATCTGCCGCTCGTCGAAATCACGCTGACCCGGCAGGTCGCCGCGCGCTCCACCGAAGACGCGATTGCGATCGATGCGCTGATGCACGACGCTGGCGGGGACGCCACGGCTGTTCAACGCCCGCGCGAAGTCTTCGCGCCGCTCAACAAGGAGAGTGAAGATCCAATGCGCGCTTTCGCGGTCGGGCCTGTTCTCCAGGAGCGTAATGCCGGGCGCCCCGGTCAGCCCCTTGCGATAGGCCGCGGCGATTTCCCGGCGCCGCGCGAGATGCGCCGGCGCGTCGGGAAGGTTGCCCAGGCCCACCGCCGCGGCGAGGTCGTTCATGTGATACTTGAAGCCGACCGCTTCGAGATCATAGACCCGCTCGCCGAGCACCGACGGCAGGTCGCGCTCGCGATCGATGCCGAACCAGCGCCGACGCCGCGCCGTCTGATAATCCTCTTCGTGGAGGCAACACAGCGCGCCGCCGTCGCCGGTGGTCAGGTGCTTGATCGCCTGAAACGAAAACGCGGTGAAGCGCGACAGCGAACCCACCGGCCGGCCCTTGTAAGTCGCGCCCAGCGCATGCGCGGCGTCCTCGACCACGGCCAGACCGTGCTCATCGGCGATGGCGTTGATTTCGTCCATGTCGCACGGATAGCCGCCCCAATGCACCGGCATGACCGCCTTCGTCCGCGGCGTGACACGCGCGCGCAGCGACGCCGGGTCGAGATTGCCGGTCTGCGGCTGGATGTCGGCGAACACCGGTTTGGCGCCGCACATGAGGATGGCGAAGCCCGATGCGACGAAGGTCTGCGGCGGCAAGATGACCTCGTCGCCCGGACCGACCCCAGCGACCGCCAGGGCGAGATGCAGCGCGCTGGTGCCGCTGTTGACCGCCACGGGGCGCGCGAGGCCGAGCAAACGGGATAATTCTTCCTCAAATCGGCGAACCTGCTTGCCCTCGCTCACAAACGCGCTGCGCAGAGTCTCCACGACAAGCTCGACGGCCTTGTCGCTGATGTGCGTGTGGAAAAAGTTCACGAAGCAACTCGCGATGTGGTCGAATTAGCCGGCGGCTTCTATCACGCGCGCCTTCGTTCGGGAACAGCGAAGCTGCGCTCAAACGCGGTCAAGCGCCGCGCGGAGGCCTGTCGAAGATGCTGGCCGCCTCAATTCGCCGCTTCGCAGGCGACCTTCGGAGCTTCCGCGCTCCGCGACGGCGCGACGAACGCCTTGCAGTCGTGGCCCACCGCAGCGATCCAGGATTCGCTTCGCGCCGCGCGAGCGGAGGCGACGGAATTGCTGAGCTCGCCGACGCCGACGCGCGGCCTGCGGACCTCCGCTTCGCGTCGCGGTCGAACGCTCCTGTCGCGTCGCCTGGCGCGCGAGGCGCCGCGGATCCTCGCCTAGCTCTACGATGCGACCTGGCTTTGGCTGCGGTGGCGCCGGTTGGTCGTTCCGCTCCAACAGCGGCGCGGTTTCTGCTCGCAGCCGAGCTGTGCTACTTGCCTGTCGCCGCCTCGAACCTCGCTTGCGCGAAGAGTAGCCGTGGACCGCATCGTTTCACTTTATTGGACCAACATCGACCCTCGCGTCGTCGAGGCGCAGCGGCGGGTGTTCGCCCGTTTCGGCTTCGCCGTCGACCAGCGCGAGCGCGCCGGCCTCGCGCACGGCGATTTCCTCGCCGCCGACATCGCCGCGCTCGGCGCCGGCGCTCGATCGCGCCGCTAGGCGAACGGAACGCGCGTCCGCCGCATCGTCGGCGAGAGGCGAACCCAGCGCAGAATTTGTTCCTGGAGCCGCAGCGCTTCGCGTCGGACCCGTTCGACGCCGGCCGGCCGCTGGCGCTTGCGCCGCGCCGCGATGGCTTTGCGGTCCGACTCGTGGAGGGTGCTGGCGAGGCTCGCCCGCGCGTCCGCGCTGGGGTGAAGGTTATCCTGCACCGCGATCGCCGGAACGAGCTGCAACGCCGTGACGAGGCCGTCGGCGATGGCCCGGCGGCCGAACAGCGCGACGTCGACCGGCTGGTCGAGCCGGCGGGTCGAGGCGCGCGCGCGCTCGGCGCCCGCGCGGCTGACGAGATAGGCGGCGGCGCCGTGGTGCTCGGCGCCCAGGCGGCGCAGTTCGCGTCCGCCGGCCGCTTCTCCGCGCCGCGCGAGCCAGACGCGGTCGAACGTGGTTTCGAGCTTGACGAGGTCGAAGTCCCAGCGCGACCAGTCGAGGGCGAGCGTGTCGCGAAATCCCTCGCCGAGATGGACGTCGTCCTCCAGCACGACGGCGTGGCCCGCGCCGCTCGCGAGCAGCTTTCGCCACGCCTTGCGATGGCTGAGAATGAGCGCGGTCTCGGCGCGCGACAGCGCGTTTCCGTTCGCGTTTGCGGCCGACAGGCGTTCGCAGCGTCCGCTGAATCGCCGTCCGTCGACGGCGCGCACGAAAATCGCCTCGACGCCCGCCCGCGCGAGCTCGCTTTCCATCCAGGCGCGGCGCTCGGGGCTGCGCGCGAGGTTTATCACGTAGACGGCGATCATAGCTCCGGCGCAAATCCCCCCGCCTCAGCGGGCGCGGCCTCCAGCCGCGCTTCGCCATCCCGCCCGAACCCCTCGCGGGCCGCCTCCGTCCCGCGCAGCCGATTCGGCGCGCGGCGCAACCCAATCTCCCCGGCGCCGGCCTCGCCGCCGCCGCGGAGCTTTGCCTGCGTCAACGAGAGATAGTCGATCGGCCGATAGTTGGCCACCGCGTCGACGACGTCGAACAGACGGAGGGCGAAGGGCCTCTCGCGCGCCTCGAAAAGAGCAAACGCCCCGCGGCGACAGAACAAGTCGGTTCGCGCCGAGCGCGGCGTGATCGCCGCGACCGGCTCAGTATCGCTTGAAGATGCGGTTCACGTAATTGAAAAGGCGAACCCGGCCGCGGGGATGCTTGATTCGGGGAGGACCGGCGCGGAACTCGGGCTGCCGTCGCTCGATGCGCTCGAGCCGCCAGTGCATGTAACGTTTCAGGCTGCGGCGGCAGTAATGCAGGAAGCACGCGTTCATCGGGGCTACGGCGGCGCCGTGGACGCGAAAGCTCTCGGAAATGGCGATCTGCTCGATCTTGAATAGGTTCATGCCGTGATCGAGCCATGCGTCGATAAGCGCGATCGCGTCTTCGACGACCGCAATGTGGCGTTTCGGGTCGGCGGCGACGAGGCCGCTGTTGAACATGACCGCCTGGCTGGGATCGTAGACGTAGCGCCCAAAGTTGGGGAGGTCGACGGCGAGCCCGGCGGCCTCGGGGTAGGGGTCGCGGCCTTCGTAGAGATCCATCGCCGCGCCGATCGCGAGCGCGGCGTCGATCGCCGCGGCGAAGCCGGGAAGAATGTAGGAATCGCTGTCGAGCAGAACGCAGCCGCCTTCCGCGGTTCTCAGCGCGTCCAAGAGCGCGCAGGGTTTGATCCGGTGCGCGTAGGCGCCTCCCCGGGTCATGCCGGCGAAGGAGCGGGAAACGTCGCGGACCGAAACCCGTTCGTCCAGGTTTCGGTATGTTTCCGGCTGATCGGTGTAAATAACCACGCGCAGCGGCGACGAACCGTATTCGTAGATCAGGGTCGACAGGCTGTACTTAAGTTCGAGGGCGATGTAGGGCGACTTGCCGTAATCGATGTAGAGGAATGTCAACATTGACGATGAGAACCGGGAGGAATTCGGAAAGGGAAACGGGCGGCGTCGCCTTGCGACGCTAGCCCGGCTCGTTGGGTCAGACAAGCCGCCGCGATCGGGCGCGTCGAGCCCGGGCGGCGAAAAGGCGCTCGGAGTCTCAGCCGGGCGAGTTCGAGGCGCCGGGCGGATGGATGGGGGCGTCTCGATGACCGGTGCTGACCGATCCAGTCATTGACCTCGCGGCGTGACGCGGTAGCTTCGTCACGCCGTAGATTGCGCGAAACGCAATTCCAACCTCAATCGCGACGGCGCCCTTCGGCGCGTCACGAGGGGACGTTGGCGCGTGTTCAGGCGACTATCGCGACAGGCTGCAACCATGGACCGGATCGTTTCGCTCTACTGGAACAACATCGATCCTCGCATTGTCGACGCGCAGCGGCGGGTGTTCGCCCACTTCGGCCTCGCCGTCGACCAGCGGGAGCGCACCGGCCTCGCGCACGGCGATTTCCTCGACGCCTACATGGCCGAGCTCGGCGAGGACGACGTCGCGCTTATGGTCGACATCGACTGCTTCCCGCTCAATCGCGCCATCGTCGAGCGCGCGTTCGCGGCGGCGCGCGAGGGGCGCATCTTCGGCTGCGCGCAGTCGACCAACCACGTCGATCCCGACCGGCTGTTCGTCGCGCCGATGTTCATGGCGATCTCGCGCCGCACGTGGGACCGGCTCGGCCGACCGAGCTTTCGTCCCGACGCGCTTAACGACGTCGCGCAGGCGCTGTGCGACAAAGCCGTCGTCGCGGGCGTCGAGGTCGAAATGCTCTACCCCTGGGCGTGCGTCGCGCCGAAATGGCGCCTCGGCGACGTCGCGCTTTACGGGATCGGCACCTTCTATCGCGGCGGCGTCTTCCACCTCTTCGAGTCGCGACGAAAAATCTACGCGTTCGTTCTGCTCGAGGTCGCCGAAGCGACGATCGCAGGACGGCGCGTCGACCTCCTCAGTCTCGTCGACCGCGCGCTGCCGCTGCTGGTTCGCGACCAGCGGGCGAGCCGCTTCAAACGCTGGTGCAAGAATCTGTGGCTGCGGCGGGCGTGGCGGCGTTTCCGCGGCCGGGCGAAGGGGATGGAATTGGCCGAGCCGGAGCGATCCGACGTCGGGCCGCGGTGATCGCGGCCGCGCGGCCTGCTTCAGCGCGCCGGCGCCTCGCCCGCGCGTTCGGCCGGCAGGGAGCGCAGATAGCGTCCGTAGGCGTTGTCGCCGAAGCGCTCGGCGAGCCGCGCGAGCTGGGCGGCGTCGATCAGCCCGAGGTCGAAGGCGATCTCCTCGGGACAGCAAATCTTCACCCCCTGCCGCTGCTCGAGCGTCCTGACGAAGCCTGCGGCGTCGACCAGCGAGTCCGGCGTTCCCGTGTCGAGCCAAGCGTAGCCGCGGCCCATGCGCTCGACGGTGAGCTCGCCCGCCGCGAGATAGGCGCGGTTGACGTCGGTGATCTCATACTCGCCGCGCGCCGACCGCTTCAGCCGCTTGGCGATCTCGACCACCTTGGCGTCGTAGAAGTAGAGCCCGGTCACCGCCCAGTGCGACTTCGGCTGCGCCGGCTTCTCCTCGATCGAGACGGCGCGGCCGGCGGCGTCGAACTCGACCACGCCGTAGCGCTGCGGGTCGGGGACGCGATAGGCGAACACCGTCGCGCCTTCGCGCCGCGCCGCGGCGCGACGAAGCTGGGCGATCAGGCCGGCGCCATAGAAGAGGTTGTCGCCGAGCGCGAGCATCGCCGAATCGCCGTCGAGGAAGCGCTCGCCGATGACCAAGGCCTGCGCCAGGCCCTCGGGCGCTGGCTGCTCGGCGTAGCCGATGCGCAGGCCCCAGCCGGCGCCGTCGCCGAGCAGCCGCTGGAACAGCGGCAGGTCGTGCGGCGTCGAGATGACGAGAACCTCGCGCGCGCCGGCTAGCATGACGGTCGACAACGGATAGTAGATCATCGGCTTGTCGTACACCGGCAGCAATTGCTTCGACGCCGCCAGCGTCATCGGATAGAGCCGCGTGCCCGCGCCGCCCGCGAGAATGATGCCCTTCATCAGTCCGTCGATCTCCTCTGGCGCTTTCCCTTACGCTCACCGAGGCTCTGCGGCGACGACGCCGAGGCGCTCGCCCGCATAGACTTGGTCGCGCAGCGGCCGCCACCACCATTCGTTGTCGAGATACCAGCGCACCGTCTTCTCGAGACCTGCGTCGAAACTCTCCTCTGCGCGCCAGCCTAGCTCGCTCTCAATCTTGCTCGGATCGATGGCGTAGCGCCGGTCGTGGCCCGGACGATCGGCGACGAAGGCGACGAGCGCTTCATGCGGGCGCCCGCTCGGGCGCAGGACGTCGAGGATCGCGCAAACGCGCCTGACGACGTCGATGTTGCGCCGCTCGTTGCGCGCGCCGACATTGTACTTCTCGCCGACCCGCCCGCGCTGGACGATGAGGTCGAGCGCGCGCGCGTGGTCGGCGACATAGAGCCAGTCGCGCACGTTCGCGCCCGCGCCGTATACGGGCAGCGGCTTGCGGTGGACGGCGTTGAGGATGATGAGCGGGATGAGCTTTTCGGGGAATTGATACGGCCCGTAATTGTTCGAGCAGTTAGAGACGATCGCCGGAAACTCGTAGGTGCGCGTCCAGGCGCTGACGAGGTGGTCGGCGGCCGCCTTCGACGCCGAATAGGGCGAGCTCGGATCGTAGGCCGTCGTCTCGACGAAAGCGCCGTCCGCGCCGAGCGAGCCGTAGACCTCGTCGGTCGATACGTGCAGGAAGCGGAAGCCTTCGCGTTTCGGGCGCGGCAAGCCCATCCAATAGGCGCGCGCCGCCTCGAGCATCGCGTGCGCGCCGAGGATGTTGGTCTCGATGAAGGCGCCGGCGCCGTCAATCGAGCGGTCGACGTGGGTCTCGGCGGCGAGATGGATAACGTGGTCGGGCGCGAAGCCGGCGAAGGCGTCGACGAGCGCGGCCCGGTCGCGGACGTCGACCTTGGCGAAGCGGTAATTCGGCGCCTTGTCGATCGTCGACAGCGACGCGAGATTGCCGGCGTAGGTGAGCGCGTCGAGGTTGAGCACGGCGGCGCCGGCGGCGACCAGACGCCGGCAGACCGCCGAGCCGATAAAACCCGCGCCGCCGGTTACGAGCACGCGCCGCTGCATAAAGTCTCCCGGGCGAACCTAACTCTCTCTCCTCGCCCGAATGCGCGCTTCGGGCGGCGGGCGAGTTCGCGCCGAGGTTTATCCTTGCGCGCGACGAGGTCAACCGGCGCCGGCGGCGGGCCTCGTCGCTAGAACAGGTCCGTCGCCTCGGCGAGAAGCGGCCACCGCTTGTCTCTCTCCGACAGCGTCGGACCGCCGTCCGGCAAGGGCCAAACAACCCCGATCGCCGGATCGTCGAAAGCGACGCCGCGTTCGCAAGCGGGCGCGTAAGGCGCCGAGGCCTTGTAGAGCACCTCGCAATCCGGCTCGAGCGTCACGAAGCCGTGGGCGAAACCGGCCGGCACGAGCATCTGGCGCCAGTTGTTCGCCGACAATTCGATCGCGACGTGCCTGCCGAAGGTCGGCGAGGCGCGCCGGATGTCGACGGCGACGTCGAGGATGCGCCCGCGCGCGACACGGATCAGTTTGTCCTGGGCGAACGGAGCGACTTGAAAGTGCAGGCCGCGCAGAGTCCCGACGGCGGCGGAGTAGCTGTGGTTGTCCTGGACGAAGACGTAGGCAAACCCGGCCGCGTCCCATGCGGCCTTGCTGTAGACCTCGGAGAAGAAACCGCGCGCGTCGCCGAACTTCTTCGGCGTCAAGATCTTGACCGCCGGAATCGCGGTTTCTTCGACCCGCATCGATCGCCTCCGGCGCGCTAGCGCCTCCGCCCGCGCGGGCGGAAAGGGACGGCCGCGGATCGCGGCTGTCCTTCCTTCTTCCCGGTCGCTTATTCCCCCTCCAGCGTCGCCCGCGCGCGCTGCCACCAGCCGGTGCGGCGCGGCCGCGGCGGCTCGTCGGCCGCCGGGGCGGGTTCCGGCTGGGCCTGCGGCGCGGCGGGCGCGTCGCTCGCGGCGAGGCTTGGCGCCGCCGGCGGCTCGGCCGGGGCGGGCGCCTCGGCTCGGGCCTCAGGCGCCGCGGCGGCCTGGGGCTCCGCAGCGGCCTGGGGCTCCGCAGCGGCCGACGCCTCCGCCGGAGCTTGCTGCGCCGGCGGGCTTTCCGCGAAGGAAGCCGGTTCGCTCGCCGCGACCGGCGCGGACGCCTCGGGCTCGACCGGCGCGAGCAGCGCCGGCGCTTCCCCCAATTCGCCGAACAGGCTCGGCTCGGCGGCGGCTTCCGCCGCGGGCGCCTCGGTCAACTCGCCTTCGGTCTGCGGCGCGGGCGCGCCGAAGCGCTCGCGGTCGCCGCCGCCGCGCCGGCCGCGCCGGCCGCGCCGGCGCCGTCCGGGGGCGCGCTCCTCGCCTTCGCCCGCCTCGCCTTCGGGGCGCGGCGGGGCTGGGGCGAAATCGCCGCTGATCTCCGCCACCGCCGCCAGGCCGTCGTCGGTCGGCTGCGGCGTTTCGAGCGTGAATCCCTCGCCGCCCTGGCGCTCGCCGCCGCGCCGGCGCCGGCGCCGGCGCCGCCGTCGGCCGGCCTCGCCTTCGCCCTCCGCCGCCTCGCCTTCGCCGGACTCCGGCTCGCCGCGTTCGCGGTCCTCATCCTCCGCCTCGGCTTCGCCGCCGCCTTCAGCTTCGGCTTCCGCTTCCGGCTCGGCGTCTTCCTCGAGGGCGAAGCCCTGGAGATCGGCCGGCGGCGCGCCATAGCCTGCAGGGCGGGCCTCCGGCTCGCGTCCGGCCTCCTCGGCCTTCGCGCCGGAGGCGAGCTCGCCGCGCTCCAGCGCATGATAGGTCGCGCCGGTCAGCGAGTCGTCGGCCTCGACCGTGACGGCGACGCCGAAGCGGCGCTCGAGATCGCGCAAGTGCGCGCGCTTCTGGTTGAGGATATAGAGCGCGACGGGCGTGCGCGTGCGCAGGATGATGTCGTGCGACGCGCTCTTGATCAGCGCGTCCTCGATCACGCGCAGCACGTGTAGCGCGATCGAGGCGGTGGAACGCACCACGCCGGAGCCCAGGCAATGCGGGCAGACCACCGTCGAACCTTCGAGCACGCCGGTGCGGATGCGCTGGCGCGACATCTCCAACAGGCCGAAATGGGAAATGCGCCCGACCTGGATGCGGGCGCGGTCGTTCTTCAGCGCGTCCTTCATCCGCCGCTCGACGGCGCGGTTGTTGCGCCCTTCCTCCATGTCGATGAAGTCGACCACGATCAGGCCGGCGAGGTCGCGCAATCTGAGCTGGCGGGCGATCTCGTCGGCCGCCTCGAGGTTGGTGCGCAGCGCCGTGTCCTCGATGTTGTGCTCGCGCGTCGCGCGCCCCGAGTTGACGTCGATGGCGACCAGCGCCTCGGTCTGGTTGATGACGATGTAGCCGCCCGACTTCAGCGTCACCTGATTGGAGAACATTGCGTCGAGCTGCGCCTCGACGCCTGCCTTGGCGAACACCGGCTGGGTGTCGCGGTAGAGCGACACGCACTTGGCGTGGCTCGGCATCAACAGGCGCATGAAGTCGCGCGCCTCGCGGAAGCCCGCCTCGCCGGCGACGACGATTTCGTCGACGTCCTTGGAGTAGAGGTCGCGGATGGCGCGCTTGACCAGCGAGCCTTCCTCGTAGACCAGCGTCGGCGCGGTCGAGCCGAGCGTCGTCTCGCGCACCGTCTCCCACATGCGCAACAGGTATTCGAAGTCGCGCTTCACCTCGGCCTTGGTGCGCGAGGCGCCGGCGGTGCGCAGGATGACGCCCATGCCTTCCGGCACTTCGAGCTCGTCGGCGATCGCCTTCAGCCGGTTGCGGTCCTGCGCGTTGGTGATCTTGCGCGAAATGCCGCCGCCGCGCGCGGTGTTGGGCATCAGCACCGAATAGCGGCCGGCGAGCGACAGGTAGGTGGTCAGCGCGGCGCCCTTGTTGCCCCGCTCCTCCTTGACCACCTGCACCAGCAGCACCTGGCGGCGCTTGATGACTTCTTGAATCTTGTATTGGCGGCGCAGCCGTGGCGACCGGCGCGGCGTCTCGTCCATCGCGTCGCCGCCGATCTGCTCGACCGCTTCGCTCTCGTCGTCCTCGGTGGAAGCGCGCGCGCGCGGCTCCGGCGTCTCGGCGCCGCCGCCGAGCGTCGTCACCTCGGCTTCGGATTCGTCCTCCTCGTCGCCGCCCT
>Ga0181520_10008473_pt1 | contig 14590 bp, 12 predicted proteins | sample PEATcosm2014_Bin_29_FD_132451 | JGI IMG/M metagenome (GOLD analysis project Ga0181520, IMG submission 132451) | Peatland microbial communities from MTU Mesocosm Facility, Houghton, MI, USA - PEATcosm2014_Bin02_30_metaG | ecosystem: Environmental > Terrestrial > Soil > Wetlands > Peat | place... | reverse complement strand
GGCCAGCTTTCCGCAGGCTATCCTTGCCGCCGGCCCGATAGCTCTGCATCCAGCGTGCCACGGTCTGTCGTGCGACGTGCACACGGCGGGCCACTTCCGATTGTTTCAGCCCTTGCTCCCACAAGCGGACCGCGGCGAGGCGGCGTTTTTCCAAAGCATCGAAATCGCGTCGAACTCCGGCGGCATTACCCATACCAGATTAGACGCAGTATGGCGGGAAAAGTGTCGCTATATTATGCGGGACTCAATAGCTTCCCGTGTGTGGGCCGCTTGGCCGTCGAGTTTGCCTTGCCGGCCTACGGTTTCTTTCTTCACCACCGGTATACCTGTCCCGTCCATTTGGACATACAAAATGGGGACCGGCGGGGCGATGACTATCGGTAAATCCAACTGGATAGCTTGTCGGATTTCCTTCCGTTCGCGGCCCACGATATCGCCGCCGGTCGCCTCCGCTGCGCGCTCTACCGCTTTGGTGGTGACTTCCAGATTGGCCAGCAGTTTCATCTGCTGCCGTCCATAATCGAACGGAACCTCCTGGCCCACCAGGGCCTGCATGCGCCGCACTCCAGGAGAAGACTCCGTATCCGCAATGTCCAGTTCCACATCGGTCGGAAACTGACCGGTGTGGCAATGACCACACCAATAGTAGGGCCGTGAGATGTGCACCAAGCCTACCGCGGTGAGGATCGGCTTGGTGCGCAACTCCTGGTAGCGGGCTTGCCTGCCGCACATACAATCCACGGTGTGCTGGCCGGCCGCCGGAACGGGAAACTGCAGGAGTTCGGTCAGGGCGGCGGCTCCCGCCCGATGCATGGCCGAGCGTACAGCCATTTCGACAGCTTCCAGATCGAGCCGCCCGGTTTTGCGGCGGCCCGTGAAGATCGCACGCACGAGTTGTTCTACTTCGCGCGTGATTTCCTGGTGGATCGCCTCGGCCGTTTTTTTTCCTCTGCGGAGAGAGTGTCCTCCACCGGGCGTGCCTGGCAGATCTGCGCATTCACCTCGATCAAGGCGCGGCTCAGTTCTTGGTAGCGGCGGAACTCGGCCACTTCACCCTGGGCCTTGCGTTGAGCCGCGGGTGTGGCGAAGCTCTCAGTCAGAGTCTTGCCTCCGACCTTATAGGTAAGCCGAAAGTTGGGGCCATGGCCGGGTTCGCCCGGTTTATGGCAATGGCAGTTAGGATTCCCGCATCGTCCTTGTGTCGAGGTAATGGAGCCGGGGCGGAAATCGCCCAACTGTGAGATCTGGGCCAACACTGCCGCGCGACGCTTTTCCAGTTCCAGTGCAGAGTCCATCCTGAACCTCCAACCTAGCGTATCATATACGCTAGGTTTTGAGGCTTTAAAAAAGAAACGCACTGCCTGCCCACTTTTGCGTCGCACACCCGTGTCCTCGGCCCCCAAGCGTGGCACCGATGCAGCGAGGTATCATTGAGGGTTTAGGCTTCGGCTAATTGCTTTGGCTCAATGGCATATCCGATTCCGGTTCAGACGTTTGCGCGTACCACCTCCGATAGAGAGTACTCTCGGGAACTTGCGGCCGGCGGCTACGTGCTCGCTCCGCGCTCTTGGAACACCCCTGCTACGGCTTCTGAATCAACGCTACACCAACTGGCTCCGTATATTGGAAAGCTGAAAAGCACGATCGCAAAGGACCTCGTCCAGCAGTATTCCAGGCCAGGAGACCTGATCGTTGATCCGTTTTCAGGCTCCGGTACAATTCCTCTGGAAGCTGCATTTGCAGGACGCCGTGTAATCGCTTCGGATATCAGCAGCTACGCGGCGACTTTAACTAAGGCGAAGCTAACCGCTTCCGCAACCGTCGAGGTTGCGGAGGCGGATGCTGAGAGGCTGCTCTCGGCGGCGGAGGCGGGCTCCCCTGTCGATTTGCGGCATGTACCGGCCTGGGTTAGACAATACTTCCACTCCAGAACGCTGAAGGCCGCAATAGCGTTCGCAAGAACCTGCCGAGCCGAGAATAATCACTTCTTGATGGCATGCTTACTCGGCATTTTGCACCACCAAAGACCGGGATTCCTGTCGTACCCCAGCAGTCACCTCGTTCCGTATCTACGCTATAGAAAGTACCCGCGGACGCGCTTCCCGGAGATGTATGAATACAGACCACTCCGGCCGCGCTTGATGGCAAAGGTCAGGCGCGCCTTCCGGAGGACCTTGCCCCTTAAGTCACCGGCGACGTTCGTCAGAATCCCCGTCGAACAACTCAAACTGCCAAACGGCTTCGACGCCTTGATCACCAGCCCACCCTACATGAACGCGCTCGATTACGGTCGCGACAACAGGTTGCGCCTGTGGTTCCTCGAAGAGCGCACGGACTTTGATACCGATGATCGCTACAACAGCTGCGCCGCCGGATTCACTAGACAGATGGTTGCCGTAGCCAAGCTTTGTCAGAACGGGCTGGCTGTCGATGGAAGGTGCGTCTTGATTGTCGGCGAGTCCGTTAGCCGCGGCCAGACCGTTCATCCGGCCGAACACGTAGTGCGGATTTTCCAGACATGCGCGCCGTCACTGATTTTAGAAACCACGATTGTGGACTCGATCCCTGACGTCCGAAGGGCCCGGCGAGACTATCGCGGAGTGAAGACTGAGCAGATTCTTGTGTTTCGCAACAGGCAATGCCGATGAAAAGGAATCGCGTTTCCAGACAGGCGGACTTCTCTTGGCTCGCGGGCATGAAGGGCACGATCATTGGTGATTACGAATTGGACAACTATATTGGCTGCGGCAAGATCGGCTATGTTTATCGCGCCCATCGCCGTGACATTCCGGATATCGAAAATGCTGTCAAGTTAATTCCGCAAGTGAGAAGAGGCTGGGAAACAGAACTAAAGAAAGTCGCCAAGCTTTCGAAAGTGTCCAACGTTGTTCATTTTCACCATTTAGGTCAAGCAACAGTGAGATCCGGTGGACAGTCCGCTACTGTCCAATACACGGTCTGGGACTATGTTCATCCCGGCCGAAATCTCAACTTCGTTCTGAATGCCCAGACTTCGATACCGGTAAGTTTTATTCTCGGCATTATTGAAACAGTACTTCGGGTACTCCATGCATGTCAAAGGCAAGGCATCCTGCGCCATGGCGACCTGCACGCTGGTAACATTCTAATCGGCGAGGAAGACGAATCAGTACTCGATTCAAACCTGAGGCCTGTTGAACCAGTCTACATATCTGATTTTGGGTATGGCGCGACTTATGGTGGGCCGAAGCCGAAAGACGATTATCATGGCCTTGCTTCGATCGCAGACGCATTGACAAGAAAGGTCGACTGGGCGACAGCTAACAGCAGCGACAAGCAGCTATTAGAGGGAACCGTTTCGGTGCTGCGGAAGGTACTGTCAGAAGACACCCAAAGTGAACGAACCTTCCCAAGAGACATCCTGGAAGCCCTTTCCCGAGTGCGAAGTCAGGCAGGCCGAATTAGAGCGGGGGGGCAGGACATCCGAACCCATATCGGCGCTGCTGTGCCGAGGGCATTCTCTGTTGGTTCTTACCAAGTAAGCGAGATGCTGGGCGACGACTGGGTCCTCTGGCAAACACTGTTCGTTCCGACGGTGCCGGCGAAATCTCGGATTCTCGAACGGGACATCACTTCCGTGGTGACTGGACCGAGGGGATGCGGGAAGACTATGCTCTTCCGGCGGCTCAGCGAGCGTCTGATCGTCGAGTGCGGGCCTATTGACGATATCGGGGCTACATTTGTTGGAATCTACGTTAATGCTAACGATCTATCAGATGCATTTTCAGTTTTTCCAGAGTCGCCGGACGACAAGGCTGTGGCTGATTTGTTCTGCTACACGCATTTGTGCATTCTCTCAGATTTTCTGGCGGTGGAAACCGCGCAAGCACGAGTTAAGGGCCAACCCTCCTCCCCACACTTGATTAGATTGCTGACGTCGTGGCTTGGCCGGCCAACTGACGATGTTCCCCTTCTTGCGGAAGAGAACCCGCTAGAGCGACTTCGTGCACTATTGGAGCAGATAAAGAACACCTTTGTCACGGGTGTGGGAACGGACGTCTTCCCAGGCCGAGCGGATTTCGGACACCACACGTGGCTCAAGCGCATGGTGCCCGCCATGCGCAAGGCATGCCCATGGATGGAGCAGAGGATCGTTTTGTTCTTCATTGACGACTACACCGCACCTCGGTTGTCATTGAGTATGCAGCGTGCTCTCAACCGAATTTTGTTCCAACGCTCGCACGAATTCGTCTTCAAGATCGCAACAGAGGCTGCCACGACATTCTTGCCCGAGGATCTCACAGGCAAGGCGCTGCAGGACGGCGATGACTACAGGCTCGTTGATTTGGGCGAAGAAGCCCTGTTCATGAGTGAGACTGAACGCAACGCGTTTCTTAGTGAGGTATTTGCTAAGCGTCTGACGTCGGATCAGCGAATCAGCGTCGCCGGAAAGACGCTTCCCGGGCTTCTTGGTTCTTTGGGTAAATCAAAAACCGCATTTGCGCGGCTGTTGCGGTCGGAAGAGCGAGAGACGCCTGAAACAGCTAAGGCTGGATCGCTTCGAGGCGCCACGAAGAGGCGGGCCCTGTACCACGGACACGACGTCTTTTGTTGCCTGTGGTCTGGTGACACTCGAATCATGATTCAGCTCATGCAGGATTTGGTTGATGCCGGTACGCCCCCGGACACGGCTGTATTGACGCAGAGGATCGGCGAAGAAGACCAGGATCGAGCTTTTAGAAATCGCGGAAGTCAGTGGCTGGACATGCAAACGCGCAACCAGCCCAGCGATCCGAAGCTCGTCAAACTCTTGCTCCACGAAAATGGCGCCCCGGAACGGCTTTATCAGTTCGTGGGCGGGACTTATGGCAGCCATCTTAAGGCAGTGGTAGAAGCCTTTAAAGATGCCGCCCGACTGGAGCTATTGGGACCGGTGTATGTGATGAAGGAAAACGGCCGTGCGCGAGAGGTCCCAAAGATGGCATTTAGAATAGAGATAACCGACGAATTCAGACTTGAGGGGCTGCACAGGGAAATCTATCGCGACTTGATCCGTTATGGGCTGTTTATGCGGGATGCTCGTGGCAAGAGCGTTCGTGGCGCGATGGTTCCACGGCTATATCTTCGCCGCCTCCTGCTGCCATACTGTGTTCTCGCATTGTCGAAGCGGGATAGCGTCTCGATGTCCTGCGAATGGTTTCGGCGGCTGTTATTGCATCCGGATACATTCATCGAGTTCTGGCGCAAATACCGGCAGCCGTTGCTCGCCGTGAACCCTGACCAAGGAAGACTTGCGTTCGACATCTCAGAAGAGGGCATGGCGAGGCTGGTGGCAGAGCCTGATCCCCGTTACAACGATTTAGAAGAGGAGGACTGATTCCTGTGGGAGTGATTACGAGCGCCGGAACTGGAAACGAAGGAATTGATCTTCCCGGTTTGGAGTCCTGCCCGGAATTGGTGGAGATCGACGGAACAACGATCATAGCTGCCGCGGGGTTCGAAGACCGGACTATGGGACTCGTTTCGGTCCTTCACCAGAGAAGTTGCGCGCTTGGCCTGGTCGTATATAGGGATTGGGGTGTGGACAATCGCGTCGATGCGCTCATTGCGGCCTATACTGCTGCGGGCCTGGGGTCACAAGTTATCAGGTCTATCGATTACGATCGATACGACCCTGACGGTTTTGCCAGAACCGTGGGCCAGTGGCTGGAGGAGAGTGGCCACCAACGCGTTCTCGTGGATATCTCAACAATGTCGCGATTGGCCATTATGATCACGCTAGATGTTTGTCGCGAATTGCGAAAGTCCGTCACGATCTTCTACGCAGAAGCGGAAGCGTACGGACCCTCGGAGGAAGAGTATCGACGTGCGAGAGCGGGAGCATACCCTCGACCAAGCATTCAGGTTTATAGTGGTGTGGGCGGCGTCGTCCGTTCGCGGCGATTGTCGAGTGTTTCCCTTCAGGGAGAGCCAACGGCCTTAATCGCATTCATGTCCATGAATGAAGTATTGACTCAGGCACTCATCAATTGTATCTCTCCAAGCCGGCTGTTCCTTGTGAACGGTCGACCACCGCAGCATTCCTGGCGCGAGCTCGCGACGGCGTGGATTCATGAGGAGTTGCGGTGCGAGTGGCCTGAACGTGACAATCCCTGCACTGCGGTAGACGGTGGTTTCTTACCCAAACGGGTGACCTCTACTCTCGACTATAGAGAGACAATCGGCGTGTTGCTCGATGTGTACTGGAGTAATGCTGCCCAATTCAGAGTAGTGTTAGCGCCCACCGGGAGTAAAATGCAAGCTGTGGGTTGCTATATAGTAAGAGGAATCCATCCCGATATTCACGTGGAGTACCCTACGCCGGAGAGTTTTTTGCCGACCTACAGTAACGGCGTTGGTGATCGCTGGATCGTTCACTTTGGCGCGTTCCACTCATTGCTGGCTGACCTACGATCTGCTGACATGGCGGATCATCTGACCGTATTACGCGCATGAAGTTGCTTTTGATTGTCGCCGCAGCCGCCCGCCGAAGAGCGCGATCATGCCCGGACTTCGTTTTAGAGTAAGCGCGTGGTCCTCCATTTTAATTACCCACAGCTTCGGCCGTGCTACCGGGCTGTAGTCCGCAAAAGGGAGCTTCGTCGTTACGCGGCCCCCTTTGCCAGACTGTATTCGTGATGCAGGGGGCCATGCACAGACTTCTTCACGATGCGCTGGCGGAAGGTCGTTCGTGTCTGTAACCGCTGCCCGGAACGTCGACGTATCCCGGTCGTGTATCCCAATCGATACGGTTGGCCGCCCGGCGGTGCCTCGCGGAGTTGCTGGCTCAGCCGTCGGATGTGCGGTCATGTTGTGGTTGAAAATTCACCGGCTACCCAGTCCCAGGATCGCGCATACAGCGGAACGTAGCCGTGAATAACGGCGAAGAAGTCACACACAACGATTCGCCGTGGCATGGTTGTGGACGAAGGTCAGCCAGCGCTGCTTTGGGTCGGGTGTGCGCACTGGGCCAAAGTTATCTCGTTTTGAAGGCCTTATGCGGTATCACTTCCAGCCGCAGATCGGACTTGCGATAGGCACAATTTGCTTTGCAAGCCATTTTGTGCAAGCGCGCCTGGCCGTAGATGTGATTTGCGATAGGCACAATCAGCCCGATCTGATTTCCGAGGGCACAACCGAAAATGGTGGCTGCGCCAGCACCTTAGACGTAACCCGCGCCGGAAGCCGGAACAGCCCCGGTTGCCCGTCGCAGGTAATCGGACGTTCCAGAATCCGCACGTTTTCCAGCCGCGCTCCATACACCCCACCCAAAAACGGTAGCGGCTGCCGATGCTGGTCCAGAGTCGAGATCCAGCTCTGTTCGTCGAGTTCCCACACATCCGCGATGTCGGCCACAGCCATTACTTTGTGCCGCGGCAGACGCCACGGCTCGGCGTATCCATAGAAATAGGCTGCTGCGAAATCGATCTTCCACGGCGCGTGCAACGCCACCATCCCTCGCGCGCGCACGGCAAAAGTCCGGAGTTCCATGCTCTTCACACCCCGAAGGATCATGTCGAGCCAGGGTTGCTGCACGCTCAAGCCATCCAAGCGGTCCATGCCTCATTTTCCCACGAGAATCGCGCCCGCCTCCGCAGCAAAGCGCCGGTACAACTCGTATACGGCCTTGCTCCCACCCCCCCCGCTCTCCACAGCCAAAGCGAGCTGCGCTGCATACCGCACCACAAACTCCGACGGAGACAGCCGCCGCATCCTCTCGCAGAAATCGCGCAGGTCCCGCGCGTTGGGCTCCACAAAAGTGTACAGCGGATAATCCCGGTACCCTGTCGGGCTGCCCAGGCTGCGCCCTACATCGAACGCGTAGTGGCCGGCGCTCTCCGGCGCACCGCCGAACCGCATCGCCGCCCTGCGCACCAGGCAGGGATAACACAACCCGCACTCGACCACATCCTCGTACGACCGCCGCCGGTCCTTCAGCCACCCCCTCACCCGCTTCACCTGCTGCCCCGCGTACTCGCACGAAATCGTCTTTTGCGCCAGCGGAAGCGCGGGACCCAGTATCGCGAGCTGCTCCCCCTTTGTGTGTGATGCGAACGGGTTCGTGACTGCTGGCGACTCCCGTCCGTCCCAGACCTCCCGCAGAAGCGACTCGAATCTCCGTAGAGTTTCCGGATGCGCGTGGCGGCTCACCAGCGCCCCGTTCAGATGCGGTTGAAACGGCAAATTGATCGCCAGCACCCCGTTCTCGTTCAGGTAGATTCGAGACACGCGGCACTCCAGCGCCACCGCCCCCGCCAGGCACAGGTACAGCATCGGCCGCGTACGCCGGGTGCGCTCGGGATACCGGCTTCGCTCGCCCTCCCGAGTTCGGTCGCTCGCTTGAAACTGGAATCCCACGAAACCCGCTTCCGGGGTCTTCGGACCCAGAGCCTCGCGCAGCTTCGCCACGGTCGCCGCCACCCGTTCGCCTCCCGGCGGGACATGCGTGACGAAGATCGGCGCGTCTCCCCGCCGCAGCGCCGCCGCAGCGCCGCACAACGAGTCTAGGCCGCCGGAAAACAGCGAAACGCACGCGTTCGCCCCCACACCCGGATTCGCCCGCTTGCGCATCCTCGCGGCGCTTTGCCGGACGAACTCGAACTGCCACCGGTCCTGCGAAACGAAACCGGCCAACCCGTTGATCCGCTCCGCCAGGCTGCCCCACAGCTTTGGGTCCTCAACCGGGACCACCACTCGCAAATCCCGCGTGCGTTGCCCCAAACGCCGCCCTCGCCTGAATGCCCGGTCCGCCAGGAACGCTGCCTGGCCGACGCGCAACAGGTCGCGCGCCTCCAGCAACGAAAACTCCGGCGCCAAATCGGAAGAAACGCCGAGATGATAGAGGGCATCCGCGGAGCCGTCGGTGGCCATCGTCAGCCACCCCTTACCCGCGCAATGAACTCTCAAGGGCGCCATCTTATTCCGTGGCCCAGTCCACCGCCTGGTCGAGAGCCAGCATGAACTCCACTGCATCGGGAGCCTGATTTGCCGGAATCATACCGAGCACATACTCCGAAAGATCGCGCGCGTCTCGCGAGCGCAGCCACGTCTCGGCCTCCGGGTCGAGATCGGGAATCGCTTCCCGGATGCGCGCCGACGCAAAAACATCCTGCAGGATGTTTCCCAGGTAGTGCTGCAACAGCGCCGTCCACGCCCCCCGGACCTCCACGCTCCCCAGCCGCCCCACTACTTCCCCCAGTGGCGGTCCGTCGAAATCCGCGGCCGCTCGTCCCGGCCAGGCGAAATCCGCCAGCATTTGCGCCTCGCCCTGGAGGGCGTGTATGTTGAAATCGGTCACCACCGGAAGCTGCGAATCCGCGGGTGGATGCTGGAACAGCTCGTCCACCTCCCGCTGAATCGTCCTTAGCGATTGCGAAGCCAACCCGACAAACGCCGTCGGAGCCGCCACCCCCAACAACTCCGCTAGGTCTTTGCGCCAGTCTCCGCGGCACACCAGGATCAGCTGCTCGGTAAACTTGAGGGACTTTAGCAGCGCCGCGTTCCGGGCCAGTGCCCGGTGCTTGTCGTTTTCACGCGCAATTCGCAGCAGCTCGGTAGCGCCGTCGGACAGAACGGGAAACTCGCTCGGGCGGGACATGGCTATTTACCGGTCTTCGCCTTCGACGGTTGCTTCTGGCCCGAAGCGGTTTTCTTGGCGACCTTGCCAAAGGCTGCCCGTGCGCGCTCTTTTTGGCTTTCCGTTACCGAAACGCCGCTTCGTTGGCTACCCATGGTACTCTCCGGGGCCCCTTCCAAAAGCGCGTACCTGCGGAAGCCAGTCGCGCCTGGTCGGGTCTATGGTTTGATTCAGCCACCCTTCGATGAGGGGTTTTGCGCTCGCTGCCGCCAGGTCTGCCTCATACGCGTGCGCCGGATCGCTGAGATGTTCCAGGTAAAGCGCCAGAATCCGCGCGGCCCGCCGGGCATCGGTGCTCTTAGATGCGTCGAGCGGGTCCGCAGTGGCCTCCTGCCAAGCGGCTTTCAGCGTTTCCAGCACCGCACCAGCCGTTGCCACGCCATGCAGTTGCACCTCAGCCAGCAGCGACAGCATGTCCCGCGCGAGCCGGCTTGACCACGCATCCCCGCGAAACGTTCGCAACCTAGCGATGATCGAATTCAGCTTTGCCATCGCCTCGCCGTCACCCATCTCCCCAAGCTCTTTCCAGGCAACTTCCACGAGCTGTCCCTCGGCAGCGGCTTCCTGCCGCGTGTCGCCCGCAACCCCCGCCATCTTCGCCGAGTCCTGGTAGGCCTGGCGCGCTTTCGAGAGGTTGTTCCGCCGCTCTTGGTCATTGGCGGCCAATCTGCGGCGGTAGAATCGGGCGACTTGATAGTGACAGAACCCCAAGTCGCCGGAGGCTTGCAGTTCTTCGAGCAGATCGCGGGCATGCGCCAGCCGCTCCAACAGAGCAGGCCAGTCGTGTTTTTCCCCCGACGCACTCAGCTGTACATCCACCCACTCCGTTGCCGCCATCGCTTCCATCTCGCTTTTGCCCAGCGTCCGGTACGCCGATTCGGCCGCTTCCAGATCCAGCAGAGCGCCCTTCAGGTCGCGGCCCCAGTGCTGCCGCAGAATGCCGCGATTATACAGGAGCGTGGCCCGTTTGGCGGCGAGTGCCCGCTCATCGTCTCCAGCCGCGCCGTCGAGGAGCGCGACTGCCTGTTCGTACATCTGCATCAGCTCCGGAAAACGGCTGCTGTCACCGGAATCCTTGATCAGGTTGATCCCCAGGTCAATCAACTCCACCTCGTCCAGAACGCTGGCCCTCCGCTTCTTCGCTGTCGCCAGCGACGCCCGAGCCTCATCCCCCAATCCCAAAACGTGCTGCGACTTGGCCAGCCGGAGCCATTCGCCGCACTCCGTATCGTCTAGCGGCACCGCTGTGAGGATTCGCTTCGTCAGCAGGTAGTCGTCCCACCATCTCGCGCGCCCGAAAAGGTGTTCGTGCAGCAGAACTGAGAGCGCCCGGGCCTGTTCGATCGACTCCTCGCTCGCCAGTTCGATCAATAGCGCCTGCACATCCTGGATGAACTGGATTCCGCCGGGCCGATCGGCCAGCTGCAGCAGCTCTGTCTCAGCGTCTCCGGCGCCGATTCGTTCCGCGAAGGACGTGGTAAGCCCCTCCGCCGCCCCGCGCAGTTCGCTTTCAAACGAGGCCCGCAGCGATCGCTCAACTATTCCCGGAATGCGAAACCATTGCTGCCCCAGACCGAAACGCGATTCGCTCAGCAGCAGCCCCTGTCGGACCAGCCCCGGAACATCCGCCTCCTGCCAGCCCGGAAGAAAGTCCCACGCCAGCGCCGTGCTCACGCCGTTCGGCAGAAGCGCCAGCTTGAACATCAATTGCTGATCCGTGACTGCCAATCTGGAGATCGTCATGGGGGAAATTCCCGCGCCCGCCGCCTGTCCCTGCGCCAGCGCTTGCAACAAGTACGGCATTCCCGCCGTCTCTTCGAACCACCGGTCCGCTTCGGCCGCGTGGTCCGGCCGGAACCGCTGCATATACGCTCTTGTCTCCTCGCGCGTGAGAGGCAATATCTCTACTATACTGTTAGCCGCTAATGTTGGCAGCTTCCGCTGGTCTTCCATTGCCACAATCACCGCTGAGTGCAGCAGCGTGGCCGATGCCGCCAGGAACTGGTCCCACGCCGGGCCGGACGCGGAGTCGGCGTTATCCAGAACCAACACGAATTTACCCTGGTCGATCAATTCGGCGAGCTGGCGGATTGGGTCCCGTACCACTCCCGCGCCATCCGCGCCCCGTGCGCGCGGCAGCTTGAGATCGATCAGCGCCGATCCCGCAATCACCGGCTTCACCTCTTGCACCCGCTCCGTCAAAATGGCGGTCAGGCCTGCCGCCGTGTCGATCGTGCTGTCGCCATAGCGGTGGAGGTCCACATAAAGAATCGGCCGGAACGTCGTATCAGCCCGGTCGATCGCCGACTGGATCGCCCGCCGGCAGACTTCCCGCAACAGCTCTGCCCGTCCCGACCCCGCCGCCCCAATCACCGCTCGCAGTCCCGTGCACCCCGCGTGCAGGAACTGAGTCGCCGCCGCTTCCAGACCGACCCGCGGAAAATACGGCTCGCTCATCGCGATGCTCCGGAGAAGCGCCTCCCATGCCGGCCTGAACTGGAAATACTCCCCGAGATCGCGGATTCGCTCCGATCCGTCCTCCGTCTCAAACAACGCCGGGAACGACCAGTCGACAATCTCCCAAGCGCTCTTGCCGGCCGCCATGCTCTTCCGGCCCGCCGCCACCGCGGCGGCCAATGGCAGTCCTGCCAAAAGCTGATCGAGCACCATACCCAGAAAAGTCGCCGCCAGCATGGCCTGTACCTTGCTTTGCATCGCCACCACCGCCGGGATGCCGGCCTCGAGAAAACGGTAGGCGCCGGAGTGTGCCGCCGGGCCATCCTCCAGGAACGCCTGATCGCACGCAATCACCAGAACTAGAAAGGTCTTCTGCGACGCTGCCAGCGCGCCGGCGATCGCCTCCACCGGTATCCAGTCCTCCAGCCGCAATTCCGGCTTCCCTTTGACCGTCCGCCCATGGCTAACAATCACGAAGATATGAACCGGACGGCCGCCGATCTCGGCTTGCAGTTGTGCCAGGCGGGGCGCGTAGTTCCTTTCCACAATCGCTGCATAATCGAGCACACCCGAGCGCTCGCGCAGCACCAGGTCGAACCACTCCTGAAACCTTTTCGCCCCGATCGGCGTTACGCCCGGCGGCTCCGAAATGCAGTACGCCACCCGCAGCCGCTCCTGCTCGAAGCGCGCCCCGCTCTTCAACCCCTTAGCTATCCTCGCGATCGGCAGCGCCGCCAGCGTGCCGCCCAGGCTCTTCTCCCGGCCCAGCCCCGGCACTCCATCGGCCAGTTCCCAGGGAACGTTCAGGAGCAGCGGCAGCAGCGTGGCATCATCGCCTGTCAGGTACAGTTCGCTGCCCGGCTTCCACAAGCCGGTCACCGGTCCGTCGAGCTTGCCCTGGCAGAAGAGAAACTTCCGTAATGTCTCACGGATCTCCGCTTCTGGCTCACAACCGTCGGGTGACATTCGGTACCGGCTTAGGTACTCCAGTAGTTGGTCCGTATCGCCAGACGAACGCCAGTCGGTCTCTATCTCGTCTTGTGGCCGGCGTTTGCCGTCTTCTTCCAGCGAGACAGTGTACCGGTCGGAGAGTGCCTGCTGCAGGACGCGCGAAGGGTGAAAACGCCGGAACACCGCCGTAATTCCGGTTCTACGGCGCAGGGAGAGGCCAATTCTCGGCCCGCTGCTCACTTCGCGACTACTACACTGGCGCCTTTGAGAGCGGACTGCCAGAAATACCCGTACTGAAATGCCACAAACAGAATCAGGAATGGCGGCTGATTGGCATACAGACGCAGCGAAAAATATAATCCCTGGTAAGTCAGTCCGCAGATGGCCAGTGAAATCAGGAACACCGTCCAGAATCGCGACCAAGTGAACGACTTGAGTTGCTGATCGACCCCGGCCGAGGCATTCGGCATGCTCCCTCCGGCCTGTGGCGCCGGGTTCGTTTGCGTCACGGCCGGCAAATTCGCTGGACCGCCTTTCTGTATATCGGTTGTGGCCCCAGCCATGGTAATGAAAAAGCTAGCGACAATGCCGATGACCAGGCCAGCGATCGAGGTCAGGATGCGCCCAGTGGGAACCTTTTCCGCTTCGTCGCCGCTCATGCGATCTTTCCCGGGTTTCAATAGAAAATAGTCAGTGACGGTCATTGCTGGCCTCCTTCCGTAGCAATAATTGGTCAGCGCAATTAATATGTTACTCCCCCCGGTAGTGCGACGGTTGGGCCCGCCCGCCGCCCGCGGGTCAGTGCGGATTTCCACATCCAAGTTGACAGCACGGTCGACCGGAGCCCGCTCTAGCTACAGCGCCGAAGCGGTGCCCGAGCGAAAAGGTGTGAACGGGAAACATCCCGGAGCAGAGTCTCGATGGCCGGTCACGCGGGACGCCCGAGAGGCAGCCATGACGACCGCTTCTAGAGGAACGCCGGCTGCTAATCCCAGGACGGTTTGAGGGGATGGTGAAGTCGCCGGGTGGCTGCGGAATTTGGTTGAGACCGACTCGCGGAACGTGCGGGGGTTGAGGGGGAGTTTCGCTGGGAAGTTGTGGAGCTGAGAAATTGGGAAAGGACGGAGCACTGCGTGGGCGAGCGGAACGCGCTCGGCGATGGACAGAGCCGAACACGAACGGCCAGCATTGGGAATCCATAACCGGTCGGCGAGCGGCAGGGGGAAAAACACCTATTGGTTTCGGGTGCAGAGTAGTCTGCGGTCGGTGAACCGGCAAACATCGATCAACAATGCCTGTAGGATCAGGGGCTTGGGCACACAAAAACCACCTCAGCGTCCCAAAAACAGCTAGAATTACATTTCACTCAATATTGCGGTGACGCCGACGACTCTGTATGCCGCCTCCAACGACAAGATGGAAGAGCTTTGCCGAGTCGAAGTTCCCTCACGAGCGTGAGGCCCTCGAATTCCTCGCCCAAGGATTGCCCGACAGCGATCCCGTCGTTCTGTATTCAAACTTCGAATT
>Ga0181520_10008472_pt1 | contig 14590 bp, 5 predicted proteins | sample PEATcosm2014_Bin_29_FD_132451 | JGI IMG/M metagenome (GOLD analysis project Ga0181520, IMG submission 132451) | Peatland microbial communities from MTU Mesocosm Facility, Houghton, MI, USA - PEATcosm2014_Bin02_30_metaG | ecosystem: Environmental > Terrestrial > Soil > Wetlands > Peat | place... | reverse complement strand
GAGCTTCAACCTCATCGGCGATCTCACCGTCGAGGAAAACGTCGAACTCCCACTGACCTACCGCGCCGGTATGCCGTCCGCCGAGCGCAAGAAGCGCGTGAAGGAAGCTCTCGAGCGCGTCAACATGGCGCACCGCATGCGGCACTATCCCGCCCAGCTTTCGGGCGGTCAACAGCAGCGCGTTGCCGTCGCCCGCGCGTTGGCAGGTTCGCCCTCTATCCTTCTGGCTGACGAGCCTACTGGCAACCTTGATTCCAAAAACGGTGAAGCCGTGATGCACCTGCTCGCCGACCTGCATCGCGAAGGCTCGACCATCTGCATGGTGACCCACGATCCGCGTTTCGCAAAGCACGCCCAGCGCGAGGTTCACCTGTTCGACGGAAAAGTGGTCTCGGAGGACGAGCTCAGAAAGCTCACCGAAGAAGTGGAGGCGTAAGAATGCTGCGCGGCGTGGTTCAGGATCTGCGTTACGCCCTGCGCCAGTCGCGCAAGGCCCCGGGGTTCGCATTGACCGTGGTGTTGACGCTCGCCCTCAGCGTTGGCCTGGCCACAGCGGTTTTTTGTGTGCTCGATGCAGTCGTTCTGCGCCCGCTGCCCTATCCCCATCCCGATCGCATCGTCGAGATTGACAGCCACAACAGCAGCGGCGGCTATTTCCAGCCGGCATCCTGGCCGTCGTACCAGGACGAGCGCGCCCAGGCCACCGCGTTCAAGGCGCTGGCGGGATACTTCCGCTGGCGTGAGGCCGCGGCCGAAACTCCCAATGGTCCGGCCGTTCTGCAATCGGTCCGCACCACAGATAATTTCTTCGACGTCTTCGGCGTTCCACCGATGCTCGGCCGCACCTTTCTTCCCGGCGAACAAACAGCGGGAAAGAACGATGTGGTCGTGCTCAGCTACGAATCCTGGACGAAGCACTTCAACGGCTCCCGCGACATAGTGGGCAAGCCCGTCCGCATTGACGGCCGCGCCTACACCATCGTCGGCGTCATGCCGGCTGGTTTCCGTTATCCCCTCAACGCACGCGATGCCGTCTACACACCGGTCCATCTCGATGCCGCCTCGTGGATGCAGACCCGCGGCGGCCATTGGCTGCAAACCGTTGCGCGCCTCAACGACGGCGTAACCGTGGAGACTGCACAGGCGGATCTCGCGCACGTCTTCGCCAACCTCGCTCGCGCCTATCCCGATACCGACAGCGGCCGCACCCTTCAACTGCTTCCGTTGTCGAAGTCGGTCGACTCCAAGAGCCGCGGCCCGCTCTGGGTCCTTCTCGCTGCGGTTCTCGCTGTGCTCGCCATCGGCTGCGTCAATATTGCTGGACTGCTGCTGGCGCGCGGCGTCAAGCGCGAACGCGAGATGGCCATGCGTGTCGCCATCGGCGCCGGCCGTCGTCGCTTGCTCGGCCAGGTGCTCACAGAGAGCCTGGTGCTCGGCGCGGCCGGCGCGGCCGGTGGCATGCTGCTTGCGTGGAGCCTGCTCGATCTGCTGCGCGCCTTCCTCATCAAAGCGCTGCAGCGTGGCGCGGACATCCACATGAACTGGGCTGTGCTCGGCGCGGCGGTCGCCATCGCCGTCTGCGCCAGCATCGCCGCTTCGCTCTTTCCCGCGCTGCGGCTCTCCGGCGTAGATCCGAATCGCGCGCTTCGCTCCGGCGGCAGCGCCGGCACGGATCGCGCGCAGCATCGCCTGCGTTCCGGATTTATCGTCACGCAGGTCGCGCTTACGCTCGTTCTACTCGTAGTCGCCGGCATGCTCATTCGCGTCGTCACGCGTTACCAGCACGAAGATCTCGGCTTCGAGCCCCAGCACATCTTGGCCGTCGATCTGCACATCGCGCCCGCGAGGTACGAAGGTCGCGATCCCCTCTCCGGCTTCTTCAATCCGCTTCTCGATCGCGTGCGGCAGATTCCAGGCGTGCGCGCCGCCGGGCTCATTGATATGTTGCCCATCGAGAGTTGGGGTTCGAACTCCGACGTCCACATCGCAGGTCAGCCGCCCAATCCGAAAAACACCGAAACGCTGGCGGAAATTCGCATGGTCTCGCCGGGATATTACGACGTCTTCGGCATTCCGCTTCGCGCCGGCCGCACGCTTTCTGCATCTCTCGATCGTCCCGACAACAAGGCAGGAACCGCACTCGCGAACCAGGCTTTCGTCGCGAAATTTCTGCACGGCACATTCCCCAGCGCGACGCCGCACATCGACGATCACGACAAGCCTGAGGAGAAAACCGCGATCGTCGGCGTCACAGGCAGCGTTCGCCAGGATCTGCGCCAGCCGGCATTGGCCGAGATGGATTATCTCATCGACGAAGTTCCTCTCAAAGAGCGTGCCACTACCCTGTCAACGATGGTGCTCGTTGTGCGCGTTGACGGCGACCCGAAGCTGCTCATTCCCGCGCTTACCAACGCGTTGCGTGAAGTCGATCCCACGGTTCCGCTCGCCGATCCGCGCACCATGTCCGACACAATCGCCGATGGACTGGCGCTCGAACGCATGGAGGGCTGGCTCTTCGGCATCTTCGCCACGCTCGCCATGGTCCTCGCTCTTGTCGGCCTCCATGGACTCGTCAGCCATGAAGTCGAACTCTCCCGACGAGACATCGGCGTGCGTATGGCGCTGGGCGCCTCGCGCGACCGCATTTTAGGCTTGGTCATGCGGCGGGTTGCATGGATGGTAGGCGCGGGTACACTCGTTGGCCTGCTTCTGACCGTCTTTGCCCGCAAAATCATTGGCATGGTGATTTATTTCGACGCGCAAAAAGAAGCCGGTGGATTCTTGCTGCTGGCTGTGGGCCTGCTGCTGGCTGGCCTCATGGCCGCCCTCATTCCGGCAGTCCGCGCCGCTTCCATCGAACCCATGCAAGCTCTCCGGAGCGAGTAGTTCATCATTCCCTTCTGGGGGCAGTTATCGGAGAAGAATCGCGATGAGTCAACTCTTTCAGGATATTCGCTACGCTCTGCGCCAATTGCGCAAGTCACCGGGGTTCACCCTGACTGCGGTCATCACTCTCGCTCTCGGCATCGGCGCAAACACTGCCATCTTCACCCTGGTGCACGGCATTCTCCTGCGCACGCTGCCCGTCGCCGATCCCGCTCAGCTCTGGCGCATCGGCGACAATGATGATTGCTGCGTGGAGGGAGGCTTCCCCGGTGGCGCAAGCGACACCGGCGACTTCACAATCTTCTCCACCGACTTGTATCAACACCTGCGCGCCAACACACCCGAGTTCCAGCAACTCGCCGCGATGCAGGCTGGCCAATGGCGATGGGCCGTCCGCCGCGGCAACGCGGTGCCCAAAACCCTACATGCGGAGTTCGTCTCGGGCAACTACTTCTCCGCCTTCGGTATTGGCCCATGGTCGGGTCGCGTCCTGGCCGATTCCGACGATGCACCGTCCGCCGCGCCCGCCGTTGTTCTCAGTTATCAGGCATGGCAGGGAGAGTATGCCGGCGATTCCACGATCGTCGGCTCAACCATCTTCATTCAGACTCACCCCTTCACGGTCATCGGTATCGCGCCCCCGGGCTTCTTTGGCGACCGCGTCGGCGACACTCCCGATCTCTGGTTACCGATTCAAGCTGAGCCTTATGTGCGCGGACCGTCCTCCATTCTGCATCACGGCGACTCGCATTGGCTCTATCTCGTGGGCCGCGTACGCCCCGGCCAAAGCATTCCCGCTCTTCAATCCAAAATCACCGCGACGCTGCGCCAGTGGCTCAAGACGCGTACGGTCCTCCTTGAGAATGGCGGGGGCGCGATCATCCCCAAGATGCACGTCGTTCTCACTCCCGGCGGCGGCGGAATTCAAAACCTGCAGGACTACTCCGGCAAAGGTCTGACGATGCTCATGATCCTCTCCTCGATCGTGTTGCTCATCGCCTGCGCCAATATTGCCAATCTCATGCTTGCCCGCGCCACCACGCGCCGTGCCGAGATCTCCGTGCGGATGGCCCTCGGTGCCGCCCGTAGCCACCTTATCCGCCAAATCCTCGTCGAGAGTGTGCTCCTCAGTTTTATTGGCGGTCTTGCCGGTCTCGGTGTGGCCTATCTTGGATGCCGAAGCATTCTCGCTGTCGCGTTCCCCGACGCACATAATATGCCCGTTGACGCCAATCCTTCGCTTACTGTCCTCGGGTTTGCGTTCCTCGTCTCGCTGTTCACAGGTGTTCTATTCGGCGCGGGGCCGGCGTGGCTCTCGTCGCATGCGCAACCAGCCGAGGCGCTGCGCGGCGTCAACCGCTCCACAAGGGACAGCTCGTCGCTCCCGCAACGAGCTCTCGTCGTCTTCCAGGCCGCGTTGTCCGTCGTGCTGCTTTGCGGAGCAATTCTCATGACACGGAGCCTCTTCCAGCTTGAGAATCAGAACTTCGGCGTCGACACCCAAAACCGTTACGTCCTGCACCTCGACCCCGACGGCGCCGGCTATACCGCCGAACGCCTTCCCGCACTCTACCGCAGGATAGAAGACCGCTTTTCCGGTTTGCCTGGTGTTCGCAACATGAGCCTTGCGAACTACAGCCCGCTCGAAGGCGACAACTGGGGCGAGTGCGTCATCCAGCAGGGCCATCCCTCGCCTAAGCCGGGCGACAAATGCGGCGCGACCTGGGTGCGCGTCAGCACACACTACCTCGATGCCATCGGCGTGCCCATTGTGCACGGGCGTAACTTTACCGACCAGGACACGTCTGCTTCAGCGCAGGTCGTTCTTGTCAATCAGACTTTTGTCAAACGCTTCTTCCCGAATCAGGATCCCATCGGTCAGCACTTTGGCATCGATTTTCCGAAGTACTCAGGTGCATGGCAAATCGTCGGTGTCTTTCGCGACTTCAAAATGAACAATCCTCGCGAGGATGTGCATCCTGTCTATCTTCGCCCTCTTACCCAGCAATTTGCCGGCTACACAGAGCCCGACATGATCGCCGGCGAGGTGCAATCGATGGACATGGAGGCCATGATTGTCGACTTCGTCGCGCCTCCTTCCAATGTCGATGCCTTGATGCGGAACACGCTCGCCGCTATCGACCCCAACCTCAGCGTTACGGACCTGCGTTCGTTCTCTAAGCAGGTCGCCGGCAACTTCGATCAGGAGCGCCTCATTGCCCGTCTTAGCGCGCTTTTCGGGATTCTGGCGCTCACCCTGGCCTGCGTTGGCCTCTATGGCGTCATGTCCTACTTCGTGGCCCGCCGCACCAGCGAGATCGGGATCCGCATGGCTCTCGGTGCGACCCGCTCAAGCGTGGTGATGATGGTCCTGCGTCGCGAGATCTTGCAAATTCTGCTTGGCCTTGCCCTCGGTATTCCGGCTGCGCTCTACGCCGGATACCTGATGAAGAGCCTGCTCTATGGCGTCGTCGGCAATGACCCCATGGCTCTAATCGTCGCGCCACTCATGCTTATTTTCTGCGCAGCCGTCGCAGCTATCGTTCCCGCGCGCCGCGCCGCCTCCATCGACCCCATGCAAGCGCTCCGCGCTCAGTAAAGGAGAATCGGATGACCACATTCCTTCTCGACATTCGCTTCGCGCTGCGCCAGTTGCGTAAGTCTCCGGGATTCGCCCTCACTGCCGTGCTCACGCTGGGGCTCGGCATCGGTGCACTCACAACGGTCGCTACATGGACCAACGCCGTGCTTTTCAATCCCTGGCCCCAGGTCACCGACGCGCGCAGCCTACGTTTCATCTCGGCAACGGTCCTCGGCAGTAACGGCTATTCGGTTCATTACGACCAGCATCAGTTCGTACGCCGCCAAGCACATTCTTTCAGCGATGCCGCCATCTTCTCGCACCCCACAATGAACCTGAATCGCGCCGGCGAGCAAGCCCAGGCCATCGAGGGAGGCGTCGTCTCCGCAAACTACTTTCATATGCTGGGCGTGAAGCCGCAGCTCGGCCAATTCTTTCAGGCCAACGCCGACGATCGTGCTTACGGCGCCCACGACGAGCTCGTCCTCTCCGACGCTCTCTGGCGCGACCGCTTCGGCGCCGATCCCAACATCGTCGGCCGCACCGTCTCCATCAATCTCCACACCTTCACCATCATCGGTGTCGCTCCTGCGGGTTTCACGGGTATCTTCGGAGGCCTGGCTGAAGGGGCATGGGTCCCTCTCTCTTCGTTGCGCGATCTATCTGCTGACGCCCCGCCTGACCCGCTTCTCCATTACGGCCTCCAGGAAGTCGTCCGCCTTCGTCCCGGCGTAACCGATGCAACAGCGGCCGCCGAGCTCCACTCCCTGGCCCATATCTTTGCTTCCAATCAAAAAGAGAGCCGATATAACGGTTGGGATCTAAACCTAGGCGACTCCGCGCACTTCCAACGTGGCCTCTTTTACACCGTCGGCACGCAGCTTCCTGTTCTTCTCGGTGCATCGGGGCTCTTAATGGTCCTCGTCTGCATCAACATCGCCTCCTTGCTCGGCCAGCACGCCGCACGGCGCAGGCGCGAAGTCGCCATCCGCACCGCCCTCGGCGCAAAACCCGCACGCATCGTCTCGCAGATTCTCGCCGAAACCGGATTGCTCACCCTCGCCGGTGGCCTCACGGGATGGGGCGCAAGCACCATCCTGTCGCGCGCTCTTTACCTCCTGTTGCCCAACTTCGGCATTCCTCTCACTTTCAATCTGCAGAGCGACCACCGGATTCTCCTCTTCGTCGCCGCGGTTGCGGTCGCGGTCACCCTGCTGTGCGGCATGTATCCTCTGCGCCAAACCCTGCGCATCTCGCAGCAGGAAGCGCTTCATGAGGGAGGTGCCGCAGTCGCGGGCGCATCGCGCAGCCGCCTCGGCCAGCGCCTCCTGCTCGGACTTCAGCTCGGCATCTGCTTCATCGTCCTGGTGGGCTGTGGCCTCCTGACACGCTCTGCGCTGAACGTCTTCCATCGCGATCCCGGTTTCGACCGCACCAACACGCTCACGGCCTTCATGGACCTCTCGCGCTCGGGATACGGCGAGCAACGGATGCTCGCATTTCACAGCGCCCTTCTCGATCGCCTCAGCAATGCGCCCGGAGTCGCATCGGCCACGATCACCACGCACCTGCCTCTGGGCGACGAAGGCTCCGGCAACACCCAGGACTTCAGCGTCCCGGGCTATGTCCCCGCCAAAACCGAGGAGATGTCCGTGGTAACAGACTTCGACGGGCCGGACTTCTTCCACACGATGCGCATTCCGCTCCAACAGGGCCGCGACTTCGATGTCCACGACAACCCTTCATCCCCTGACGTTGCCATCGTGAACGAAGCCATGGCGCGCCGCTACTGGCCGAAATCGAGCGCCATCGGCGGCAGCGTGATCGTCGACAAGCGTCCGCGCCGCGTCATCGGCATCGTTTCCGATTACGCCTACCGCGATCCCGCCAATACCGACGCACCTTCGCCCGTGCTCTATCTTCCCTTGGCACAAGGCACATCCGGTTACGGCTACGTCATCGTCGCTCTGCGCTCGCGTACCACTGCCTACGCAGTCACTCCTCAATTGCGCCAAGCAGTGAGCGCCCTCGATCCGTCCGTACCGCTGGAAAATGTTCGCTCCCTCGAGGAAGTCACCGGCGAGCTGTACCAAATGTCCCGCATTCCCGCCGAGATGCTCGGCGTCTATGCGATCTCTAGCGTATTCGTAGCCATGATGGGCCTCTACGCTGTCACGGCCTATTCGGTCATCGAGCGCCACCGCGAGTTTGCGTTGCGCATTGCCCTCGGCTCCACGCGCGGCGGCATCTTCCGTCTTGTTCTGAAAGGCGCTACCAGCGTAGCGCTTGTGGGATTGGTGACGGGCGGCCTTGGCTCCATTGCCGCCGTGCGTCTCTTGCACTCCATGCTCTTCGGCGTCGCCGCGTTTGATCCCATTAGCTATTCAGCCGCAGCCGTGTTGCTGCTGCTCACAGTTCTCGCTTCTGGGCTCGTGCCCGCACGCCGTGCGGCGATCATTCAGCCCATGCAGGCATTGCGCAACGAATAGTCAGGAGGAAGCATATGAGCTCCATAGCCCGCGATCTTCGTTTTGCCTTGCGCCAATTGCGCAAAGCGCGCGGCTTCACTCTGACGGCGGTGCTCACTCTGGCGCTCGGCATTGGCGCGAGCTCTGCCATCTTCTGCCTCATCGACGGACTCTGGCTCCATCCCATGCCGGTGCCGCATTCTGACCGGCTCACACGCGTCTTCGCCACTTCGCCGGAATCGCGCGACGGTTTTTTCTCTTATCGCGAGTACCAGGCGCTGGCCGACCGCGCCCCCGCGTTTCATGGTGAGTCCGCCGGCCTTGTTGCCATGGGCGGCCGCGGTAGCCTCATGCCGAATCCCGACGGCACATCAACCCTGCTGCTGAACAACGTTGTCTCTTCCAATTTCTTCAGTGTGCTCGGCATACATCCCAAGCTGGGCCGCGTTTTTACCGCCGCCGATGCAGAGCGGCTGCGCTCACATCCAGGCCTGCTGCTGGGCTACCGCTGCTGGCAGCGCAACTTCGGTGCCGATCCCAACATTGTTGGCCGCCAATTTCCGCTGCGCCATGGCAAAGATCGCATCATCCAGGTAGAAATCTGGGGCGTGCTTCCGCCGGACTTTCGGGATGTCGACCCGAATAGCGACCGCGATCTGTGGATCCCAGCCGAAACCTGGGCTGCCACCGTTGATCCGGGCGAGCTCACTTCAAACGCATTCCGCTGGTTCAATCTCATCGGCCGCCTCGCACCCGGCGCAACCATTGCGCAGGCCAACGATCAGGTCTCCGCCATTACACAGGCTCTCGCAGCGGCCGATCCCGCCAACAATCGTGGCCGCAGCGCGCGCGCCGTCACCGATCTCAGTTATCGAATGCAAAACGCAGGCACCACCGGCATCGTACTCTTTGCCATCGTCGGCGGCGTGATCCTGCTCTGCACAGTTAACGTCGCGCACCTCCTGCTGGCACGCGCTCTCAGTCGCGGCCCCGAGGTGGCTCTGCGCATTTCGCTCGGCGCCACGCGCTGGGTCGTGGCCCGCCAGCTCCTGATCGAGAATCTCCTGCTCTGTACCTTCGGATGGATCGCGGGCCTGGGCGTAGCTGCCGGCATCGCGGCCTTGCTGCCGCGCTTGCTGGTCTCCGAACCCGCCATGCTCGTCTCACTCGGCGCGCCTCCGCATTTCCAACTCGATTGGCGTGTCTTCTTCCTCGCCAGTCTACTCGCCCTCTGCACCATGCTCTCGCTCGCGTTAGTCCCGCTGGCGCAGGTGGCAAAGCCGCAGCTCGTCCCGGCTCTTCGATCGTCCTCCGCTCAGCACGCCGGCAATCGCACTCCCGCGCTGCGCCCCATTGCAGTATGGATCCAGATCGGAATCTCCTTCGCGCTGCTGGTCTCCACAGGCGCGCTGGTGCAAAGCTTTCTCAACACGCGCACCCAATCCATCGGCCTCACACGCAACCAGGTCCTTGTCGCCTTCACGCAGGACCCTGATGCCGCCATGCGCGACGCTTTGTTGACGAACCTGCGCGCGCTGCCTGGAGTTGAACGTGCCGCGTATGCCATTCGCTCCCCGCTCATGCCCTCGGAGGGTGGCATCGCGGTCAAAGCCCTCCTGCCCAGCCACCCCGAGTTACGCGATCCGGTTGACATCAAATTCAACGCGGTGAGTCCAGATTTCCTCGATGTCACTGGTACAAATATCGTCCGCGGTCGCGGATTCACTGATGCTGACAATGCCAATGGACCTGTGACCGTGGTTATCAACCGGACCATGGCGCAAAAATACTGGCCCGGCCAGGACCCTGTTGGCCAGATCGTTCGCCTCTCCGACGGCCACGTGGACGCCCGTGTAGTCGGCGTCGCGGAAGATGCGCCGATCGTCCAGATCGGCGAGATGCCCGAGCCTTTTCTCTACATTCCGTTTCATCAGTACCAGGCTCATCTTTCCAACATGGGCGAGGTCACGTTCGTCGTCCAAACCAGCCCGAACGCGATGGCGATGGCCCAGAGCGCGCGACAGGTTTTCATCCACGCCAATCCTTTGCTTGATCCGATGTTCATCACGTCGCTGCCCGAACTCATTCGCTACTCGGCCGGCAACTATCAAATGATGGCCGAACTCGTTAGCGCGCTCGGCCTCATCGGCCTGTTCCTCACCATCGTAGGGTTGTACGGATTCCTCGCCTTTCGCGTCACGCAAAGACGACGCGAGATCGGCATCCGCATGGCTTTGGGCGCATCGCGCCAGGCGACCGCTCTTAAGGTTTTGCGCGACACCGCGAAGATGACCGCTATCGGACTCGCCCTTGGCTTCCTGCTGGCCATGGCCGCAACCCGACTTGAAACCTCCGTCCTCTTTGGCGTGCATCCCCTCGACGCGTTTTCGCTGCTTTCAGCATTTTCTCTGCTGGCCCTCGCAACGTTGGGTGCCAGCTGGTTGCCGGCTCGCCGCGCCGCTTCCATCGAACCCATGCAGGCCCTCAGGTCCGAATAGCCATGATGAAAGCCCCAATCGCCGGAGAAGAATCGCAATGAATCAGTTCACACAGAATATTCGCTTCGCATTTCGCCAGTTCCGCAAGTCGCCCGGCTTCACATTGACGGTTGTCATCACGCTCGCGCTCGGCATTGGCGCCAACGCCGCGGTCTTCACTCTCTTCGACCAGGTTCTTCTCCGCATGCTTCCTGTGCAACGCCCGAAGGAGCTTGTTCGCTTCAACTGGACCGGCAGCTTCTCCGGTTCTGCCTCCAGCTTCGGCGGCGACATGCACAACTACTTCTCCTATCCCATGTACAAAGACCTGCGGGACCAGAACCAGGTCTTTGACGGCATAGCGGCAGCTGACCGCGCCGGCGTCGGTGTTTCCTGGCGCAACACGTCCGAGAACAAAGACGCGGAAGTCGTCTCCGGCAACTACTTTCAGCTTCTCGGTCTCAAGCCTGCGCTCGGACGCCTCCTCACGCCGCAGGACGATACCGCGAAAAATGCGAACCCGGTGCTGGTCCTCAGCTACAGCTATTGGAAAGCGCGTTTTGGCGCCACGCCCGACATCGCCGGCCAGACTGTGCTCGTCAATGGCCATCCCTTCACTGTGCTGGGCGTCGCGCCAAAAAACTTCGACACGGCGATTGGCGGCTATAGGCCCGGTTTATTCTTGCCCATCAGCATGGTCGAGGTCGCTATGCCATGGATGGCCCCGCGCGACGATCTGAACAATCACCAGTCGCTGTGGCTCACGCTGATCGCACGCCTCAAGCCCGGGGTCACGAAGGCCCAGGCCGAAGCCAGCCTTGGACCGATGTGGCACACGCTGCGCGCGCATGAGCTGACTCTTTACAAGACCACGACAGCGCACTTCCGCAAAGAGTTTCTCGATAACTCGCATCTCAAAGTGCTTGATGATTCCACGGGCTATTCGCCCGGACGCGTGGAACTCAGGACGCCACTCATCATTCTGATGAGCATGGCTGGCCTGCTGGTGGCCATGTGCGTCATCAATGTGGCCACCCTGTTGCTGCTGCGCGCCGCAGGTCGCGCGCGCGAAATGTCCATGCGCTATGCACTGGGTGCAAAACGAAGCCGCATCGTCGCCCAACTGCTCGTCGAAGGCGGAATGCTCGGAATCGCCGGAGCCGCTGCCGGATTGGCGCTTGCCCCCGTCGTCGTGACAGCTCTCGTGCGTCTGATGACCGGCGCCGAGCCCGGCAACGAGCCCTATGCGACGACCATCGATGCGCGCATTCTTCTTCTCACTCTCGCCGTCGCGCTGGTATCGAGCCTTCTCTTTAGCATTGCGCCCCTGCTCCACTTTCTCCGTCCCAACCTCGCCGGCGCTCTGCGCCAAAACGCAGGCACTGCTTCCAAAGGCTCGCTGCATTTCCGCAAGATCGCAGTCGGCGCCCAGATTGCGATCAGCGTCATGCTCCTTGCCGGAGGCGGCCTCTTTGTGCGCACGCTGGACAATCTGCGTCATCAGGCCGTTGGCTTTGAGACCACCACGCTGCTCACGTTCTCACTCGACCCTTCCAGCTCCGGCTATGGAGAAGACCGTGCGCCGCAGATCGTCACCAACGCAATCGACGCGCTGCGCGCGATTCCCGGTGTGGTCTCGGTGGGCGCCACCAACGATCCTGAGCTCGCCGGAAACTCCGAGCACTCTTCGTTCACGCTCCAGGGATACACGCCTGCCGAAGACGAGGCTTTACACTTCGAAGATGTACGGCTGACGCCGGGCTACTTCGCTACATTGCACCAGCCCATCCTGGCGGGCAGGGAATTCACCGCCGCCGACGCCAAGGGCCAGACGCCGGTGGCCGTCGTCAACTTGAGCCTCGCGCAGCACTATTACGGCTCGGCGCAGAAAGCTCTGGGCCGGATTCTCGCCGAGGGCCGAGGCCCTGAAGTCAAACCGGATACAACCATCGTCGGCGTTGTCGGTGACGTGAAGCACGAGAACCTGCGCACGGACATGGGCCCTGCGGTTTACAGGCCGTACCTGCAACAGAAGCATCCGCTGGGCATGCAGATGTACCTTCGGACGACGGCGGAGCCCGCTATCCTGAAAGGCGCAATCCGGCAAACGATTCAGCGCCTCGATCCCACTCTGGTTGTCGATGGACTGTACACGATGGATGAGCAGGTCGATGCCAGCGCCTCCGACAATCGCGCCCTCGCGTTTCTCTCCATCGGCTTTTCGGCGCTGGCCATGGTCCTCGCAGCCGTCGGCCTCTACGGTGTCCTGGCCTATTCCACCGAACAGCGCACCCGCGAAATCGGCGTCCGTCTGGCTCTCGGCTCGCCGCGTTCGCAGGTAGTCATGCTCATCTCGCGCGAGATGCTCATCATCGCGTCCATCGCCACAGTCGTCGCATTGCCATCCACGATCGCGTTGGCACGTTTGTTCTCGAGCCAACTCTACGGCGTCTCCGCGTTCGATCCCATCACGCTGGCGGCAGCCATACTCATAACCACTTTGATGGTCGCGGTAGCCGCGGCTCTCCCGGCGCGCCGCGCAGCCAGCGTCGAACCCATGCAAGCGTTACGCACGGAATAGCTCTTACGGATAAGGAGAGGTCTGAGATGCAAACGATACTTCGCAATCTGCAGTACGCGCTACGCCAATTGCGCAAGTCGCCGGTCTTCGCGATCGCCGCAGTCCTCACACTCGCCCTCGGCATCGGCGCCACCACGGCCATCTACACCGTCGTCTACGCAGTCCTTCTCGCTCCCATGCCCTATCCCAAGCCGAACCAGCTCGTCATCGTCTGGTCCAAGATTCAGGACCATAAAAACGGCGTCGCGGCGGGGGATTACCTGGATTGGGCCCGGCAGAGCCACTCCTTCCAGAACCTCATCGCGATGTCCGGGACATCCTTCAACCTGGCTGGCAAAGAAGCGCCGGAAATGGTCCAGGCCGATATGGCCACGCCCGGCTGGTACAACATGTGGGGCATCTCCTTTCAGCTTGGCCGCGACATTCTTTCCAGTGAAGGCGTAGCCGGCAAGGATAAGGTCGTCACCATCTCTAACCGGCTGTGGAAACGGCTGGGAGCAGATCCCAACATCATCGGCAAGACCATCACCCTCGACCAAAAACCCTACACCGTCGTGGGTGTTTGGAGGCCCGGCCAGCCCGACCGGCTGCCTTGGGAATTGGTCGTTCCGCTGGTCTTCAAGCCCGAACAGATCAATCACGACTTTCACTGGCTCAACGTCATGGGTCGTCTCAAAGACGGTGTCACACTCCAGCAGGCCAACGCGGACATGGTCGCCGTTGCAGCTCATGTCGCGCAGGACAATCCCCGCTCCGACAAGGGCTGGAGTGCGCAGGTCGATCCCCTCCAGAACGATTACCTCGGGGACGATGTCAAGCTCACTCTGTGGCTGCTCCTCGGCGCCGTGGGATGCGTCCTGTTGATCGCCTGTGTGAATGTCGCCAACCTTCTGCTCGCCAAAGGAACAGCGCGTCAGCGCGAAATTGCCGTTCGCTCCGCCTTGGGAGCCTCGCGGCGCACCGTCTTTCTTCAATTCGTCACCGAAAGCCTGGCGCTCGCATTCCTGGGCGGAATCGTCGGGGTCGGCATCGGCTACGCCATGTTGCGCGGCCTCATTGCCGCCATGCCCCACGATACGTTGCCCAGCGAAGCCGACCTCTCCCTCAACCTTCCCGTTCTCGCTATCACGCTTGCTGCCACTACGTTGTCCGGACTCTTCTTCGGTTCTGCTCCGGCCTGGTACGCATCGCGTCTCGACCCCGGCGAAACATTGAAAGAGGGCGGTCGCGCAGGCTCGGGCAAGGGGCGGCATCGCGTCCGCCAGGCATTGGTCGTCGGCGAATTCACGCTGGCCCTCGCTCTCCTCGCAGGCGCAGGTCTCGCCATGCACAGCTTCTGGAATCTGACCCATGTCGATCTCGGCGTGCAGACCGATCACATCTTAACTTTCAGCTTGCCGATGACAAAAGATGTGATCTTCACGCCGGAGCAGATCGTTGGCCATTATCAGCAGATCATGCGCAGGATCTCGTCTACCACCGGTGTCGAAAGTGCCTCCGGAGCTACGGCAGTGCCTCTGGAGGGAACTGGGTTTGGAATGGCATTCACCATCAAGGGGCAGGCAGATTTCGCCGATCCGTCGCAACGGCCTGCTTG
>Ga0181520_10008467_pt1 | contig 14597 bp, 10 predicted proteins | sample PEATcosm2014_Bin_29_FD_132451 | JGI IMG/M metagenome (GOLD analysis project Ga0181520, IMG submission 132451) | Peatland microbial communities from MTU Mesocosm Facility, Houghton, MI, USA - PEATcosm2014_Bin02_30_metaG | ecosystem: Environmental > Terrestrial > Soil > Wetlands > Peat | place... | reverse complement strand
CCGGCTTCGAGGTCGGTGGTGGAGAGCTCGTGCCAGCCGATGGTGCCGGGCGTCGGCGGTGCGGGGCGTTCCGGCGAGGGCATGTCCGGGTTGGCGGTGAAGACCACAATGGCAGCGCCCTGCGGGTCAGACAGAACGGCGAAACGGAGCATTCCAGGCACGTCCGTGGCCGGCTTCCAGAGCTTGCCGCCGGCTTCGACGATCTTTTCGATGTGAGCATCGACATCGTCAACCGAGATGTAACCTACCCAGGCGGTGTGCCCGGGAATGGTCAACATCCCGGCGATTCCAACGCCTCCGAGGTTGAAGACGGTGTATTCCTGGCCATCGGGGCTGGGCATTTCCTCGGTTGTCCAGCCTACAACGTGGGAGTAGAACTTGCCGGCTGCCTTGGTATCGCTGGTCATCAGTTCGTACCAGCTGAATTTTCCTTTTGGCGTAAACATCGGTTTGGTTCTCCTTCAGGGCGATCGCGCCAACATATTAGTGCACAGTGCACTGGAGGATTTGATATCAACCCGATCAAAGGAATGTCAATCAGGCAGAATTGGGCTTCCCATCACGATGCCTCGTCCGTTGGTGCCGATGTAGACAACGCCGAATTCGCGCATATCGCCGACCAACACGCGCGGCCCCACGGCCCACTGATGCCGGTCGTCGTTGATCCGCGTAAACGTAGCTCCGTTGTCGGTGGAGCGGAACAGCGCGATGGGGCCGTTGTTCACAGTGCCCCAGAGAAAAACAGTCGGCTGCTTCGATCCGGAGGCCGGTGCGCCGAAGGCAAGCAACGTGGCTCCTCTGACGCCGGTCAACTTGGTGAGCGCTATGTGCGTTGCGCTGGCGGTGTTGCGATAGACGCCTGTCCCTGCCGATGCCAGAAAGACGTCTCCCTGCGCGCCGGGCCGCACGGAAAGCCGGCCGTCAGCCGGAAGCCCTGCCTGAACTGCTGTGAAGCTCGCCCCACCGTCCGTGCTGCGGTAAAGCGTGCCCGCGCTGAAGCCGTAGAAAACTCCGCCCGCCACGCGGTCGCTGGCGATCTGCGCCTGCGCCGGAATCCCTGAACAGGGCAACCAGTTGCCCTTGCTGCCGTGCTGCACGGCCGTGTCGCCGGGCGCCCAGACGAACGACTCGCCGTCCGCCGACGCGGCAATCGTTCCGTCCCCCTTGGTGTTCACGCTGCCGGCGAAACCGCTCCAGGTCATGCCGCCATCGGTCGAGATCTGCGCTTTGGGGCCGGTGTAGGCCTTCCAGCCGGGAACAATCGAAGCCACGAGGGTGGTTGGGTGGTTCTGGACAAAGTCCAGACCCGACGGAAACGCCGGCGCCATTTCGGAGAAATTCCCCTGTGCGGGAGACTTGGTCAGGTCCGTGAAGGCAAATCCGCCCCAGTCACCCAACCCTGCCACCAGCAGGGTCTTGCCCGCCGGCGGCGCCACAAGAGAGACGACCGAGGTCTCTTCAATGCCGAGCGCGCCTTTGGTGGACCACTTCACGGTTCCCCCGGTCAGCCCATCCGTCAGGTTGAAGGTCTCGTAAACGGTGCCGCCGGTGCCGTAGATGGCATGAGCGGGGTCGAACGGGTCGATCGCCGCCCCGCTCTCCCAGTTCTGCGAGCCGTTGGCGATGAAGGGCGACGCGCTGCTGTCGTAGGATGCGCCGCTCACCCCCGCTTCGTGCCAGCTTTTGCCGTAGTCGCCCGAGATCCAGCGCGTATCGGCCGGGGAGTAGTGGTCTACAGTCGAAACCAGCATCAATCCGCTGCGACTCGCGGACAAGGCCAGCCCCGCAACCGGGCCACCGGGCAGCGTAATCTGCCGCCAATCCCCCGATGTCAGGCCAGGGCCAGGAGTGTACTCCCAAAGCTGGCTGCTGCCGATGCCCTCCGGACCTTCGTGGTCGGTGTATTCGATATAGAGCTTGTTGTTTGGCGCCACGGCCATGTGTTGCACCAACATGCCGGCCGGCTGGCCGCTCACGGGCGTCCAAGGCGCATCGGCTTTGCCAGGCTGTGTAGTCGCATACAAGGCCATGGCGTCGGAGCCTGAACCGGTGGCCGAAACACCCGCATACACCGCCGCCGTTTTCCCGTTCACCGGGTAAGGGACCAGCGTCACCACGCCCGCATCGCTGGAGCGGCTGCCATTGCTCATGGTGGCAGCCTTTGGGAATCCGGTCATGGCCGTCCAGCTTGCACCGTAATTGTTCGACAGGTATACGCCTGCGTTGCGCGTCCCAAAGTAAATGTCCGCGGTGCGATTGGGGTCAACGGCAATGCGCTCGCCACCCCCGCGCCCGTTGTCGTTGGAACCGTTCTTGAATGGCAAGGGAACCGTTGTGAACGTATTCCCTCCGTCAGCAGACACCAGCATGGCCCCGTTGCCATCCCAATTGATGCTCCCGGTGACCGGCGAGGCATACGCTCCCACGGCGATGTAAACCCGCTTGGGGTCTTTGGGATCGAGGCCAATCGTCTCCGGGCTCGCATACCACCAGTTCCCCGATGAAGGCACCCAGTCCATGATTGGGGTCCAGACCCTGGAGCCCGGATCGCGGCGGTAGGCGCCGCCAATGTCGGTGCGCGCAAGCATCAGGCCACGCTGCGCAGGATGAAAGAGAATCGCCGGCACGTAGCCGCCGCCCACGATGGCAACGTTGCTCCACTGGTACGCAATCGCTGCCGGGCTTACGTTGCCGGAGACGCCGGCCTGAGGGTCGCTGGGAACACGAGAGTTCGATTGTGCGGCAAGGTGGTTCGTCATGGCCAGAAGGATGGTCAAGGCCATAATTGCTTTGGATTTCACGCAGGTATCTCCAGGAAGGATTGCGGAGCCGGATGAGGTTGGACGCCAAGCCCAGTATAAGTTAGATAGCTCCGAAACAAGGGTACCCGACAGTGGCCACAGAATCCCGGCCTATGAAGAAACTCGGGCGCAATCGATTTATCTGGGCCACATTGCGGCTACAAGCGCAGAAAGAAAAACCACCTGAATCGCCGTTCTCACTCCAAGCCCCGGGACGGGACGTCCGCCAATCGTCAAATGTTCCCGAGCGGCTTTCACATTGGCCGGAAAGACGCAGAGCAGCATGAGCGCAGCCATGGCCGCAGCCAGCGGCGCCACGCGCGGAACCTGCAGACCAGCCACGGCTACCAACTCGGCGATGCCTGTCAGAGTCACCCACATGCCGGGCGCTGCAAAAGTCTGAGGCACCATGCGTACCAGGTCGGGCCGGCGCTTGCCCCAATGTGCAGAAGCGGTCAGCAGGAACATGGCGCCCAGCGCGGCACGCAGGGCAATCTGCCAGTCGGCAAAGTACGGTACGCCGAAACCTGCCAGCCGGAAGGCCGCAATCGAAATTACCAGCACAATCAAGGGCGCCATTGGGAAGCTCCTCTCTTCAAGTTAGCTCACGATGCGCGCAGTCCTCAGATCCCCGTCATGAGATTTGCGTTGGGCTGCACCGGAGAGAAGCTTTGGTTCATGAATACAATCAGCAAGTTAGCGACCGCTTCGCGGTCATCGCGAGTTTGCAGGTTAGCGCGGGCGGCGGATCGTATCCTTTCAAACCGCGGCGTTTCGCACCTGCCGCCAGGCGCAGGCTTTTGCAGTCTCGTTCATCTGCACTGCACAGTTATCACTGCGCCTTTTCCGGCGGATCGGCCTGGATCTTCAAGGTCGATCCAAAGCGATGAAAGTTGCGGAAGCCTATCTCGTTCAGGTCGGTTTCGTGGCGGCCTTTCTTGAGTACAACCTGCGCTCCGACCGGCATCAGGTAGTCGTGGCCGCCAACGGAAACATAGTCGTAATCCTCGCTGACCGAGGTTGCGTGGATGGGATAAGTCTTCGGCACATCGTCGGCAAATTCGGTGATGCGCCGCACGCTGTGCGTGGTGCTGTCGATGTAGACCACGCCGTGATAGCCAACGGTGATCACCTCAACCGCACTTACTCGGAGGTTGAGATTCGAGTTTTCCTGGGCCACGCGATAGTTGAAGATCTGCACCGTTCCATCGCCGAGGACTCCGGTCTCTTTCCACACAATTTCGGCCTTCGACTGGGCTCTGAACAGGCCCGATATGACCGCGCCAAAGAGCCCGGCGGAGGAGATGCCCTTGACGGTATCCTGGCTGTCGATGGCGTCGCGTCTGTGGCCGTCCTGCTCGGTTTCAAGCAGGTTCCAGCTCTCGGCGTGATCGAAGAAAGTGAGCGAACCGGTGATCTTGGCCTTGTTGGTCCAGGTCTTGGCTCCGTCCGAACTGACCGAGGTGTTAATCACTTCTTCGCACATGAAGTTAGGCAGCGATTCCCGGTAGTCAATTGCATACCGTGTCGCATCGGCGAGAATCGACTTGAGTTCTTCGGGCTTGGGAGGCTGAATCGGATTGGCGGGGATGGTGATCATCAGCGGGCCCACGGGCCGGGAGATGTTTTCCAAACTCGATGACCCGGATGCGGGATCCGGGTCTGCCAGCTCTACATCGGCCAGCGTAAAGGAGGATTCGGCCTGCGCCGTCTTTCCGCCTTGACTCATGGTGACTTTCAGTTGATATTCGCCGTCTTTGGCGGGGTTGATTGAAAAGCTGCTCAGGTACGACGAGAATTCCTTTCCGTTCGCTTGTCGCGCGCTCATGGGGGCGCCTCCAAGGGGCTTTCCGTCTCGCAGCACCTGGATCTCGATCTTGGCCATTTCAGCGGCCTGGGGGTCGGCGTGCGCCGCAAAGAATACGGAGATGTCGGTGACGCCCGGCGGCAACACTCCGGACAGATTCGGCGTAACGCGATCGGTTCCCTGGCGAAGCGGTTCGCTGGGATCTGCTTCGTCGCCCAGCGGATCGGTTCGCCGCACCAGAACGATCTTGCTCAGCGTGGGTGTTTCGGATTCCTTGGGGATCTCGATGGCAGTGCGCTGGGCTCCGGCTTTTCCGCTGTTCAGGTCAAGGATGACGGCTTCCAAAACGTACTGGCCCGGAGCGGCCACGAAATGACGCTGCAGCGAAATCACTTCGGTGCTTTTCATTTCGGGATTTCTGAGCGTGATGCGCTGCGGCGTGTCCGCACTGAAATGCTCCACCAGCGTGCCATCCTGGCTGCGGATATTGGCAACCATCGACAGATGCGCCGTGTAGGTGGGAGTGTTGGAGTCTTTTTGAAGATCGACGTCTGTCAGCGGCACCTCGATGGCCAGCGTGCTTCCATCTTCACTGGAGTGGCCACCCATGGTCAGCACCGCCGCGCGAAAGGTCAGGTCCGCAGGCAACGGCGTTTGCTTCAGCATCTTCAACAGAGGCAGCTCGAAGGGCTGCGAACGGCTGCCGTCTTCGGCGCGCGGTGGCAAGGCAAGGTAGCCCGTCTGCGTGCGTATCTTGAGTCCCGCCCGCAGAGGTTTGACGGCGACCGGGCGAAACCTGCCGTCGAATTCCCGGGTTGCGGGAAGATAGGACGCCTCGTAGTAGGTGGTCATATCGCCGACCAGTTGCGCAACCGATTTGCCCAGGCGATCGCCGGAGATGTAGCTGCCCCCGGTCTGCTCGGACAGATGCGCCATATCGACGACATCGGACTTCTCAAAGCTGGCCTCGGTACTCCGTCGCGCCAGCCCGTATCCCTCGGTCGGGCCGGTGTAGCCGGAGGCGTCGCTGGCCACAGCGCCGATCATGGCCGTTTCCGATCCGTTGCCGCCGATGGAGTTCAGATCCACAACATAGATCGCGACCCCGGCCTGACTGGCGGTTCCGACGATGGCCTGGATCGCATCGCGCGCATGGGAATCGATCTGCTTATCCTGAATGGAAGAGAAGTAAATAATGGCTTTTCTTTGGCCCATCTCCTGCTGCGATTGCGTCACCGCCAACAGACCCGCCAGCGAAGGCCGAATGTGTTGATTCTGCGCGATGGGGACGGAGTTTTTGAGCGCGGCATAGAGCGCCTGCGCCAGTACGTGTCCGCGCGGCGTGGCCTTTTTGCCGGAGGTGTCCACGCCGGTAAGGGCGATGGAGATCAGATCTTTTTCCGTTGGACTTGCGGCGGTATCGGCGCCCGGCTTTTCCGGCTCGGTGGCGGCATCGATGGCCTGGGTGAGGGCCTTGCGGTCTGACGTGAACGCGTGTTGCAGCCGAAGCCGGCGCTCGATACTGAACACCGAAAATGCGAAGCCATTCTCAGGAATCATCTTGAGAATCTTCGCGGCGGCATCGCGCTCGTCTTTCATCATGGTGGGGTCGGACCGCTGCCCCAGCCCGCGCTCTCCGCCTGGCCGATCGAAAACCAGGGTGATGAGATGCTCGCCCTGCTGTTTTCCGGCAACCAGGCGAAGACTGCCGAGCGTTACGGGCGCGCCGTCGTCGCTGACGGCCAACTCTTCAGGCTTGAGGTTAAGGACGGGGCGGTTCTTCTTGTCGTGCACCACCAGGTCGAGCGTGATTGCTTCGTCGGAAACCGGCGAGGCTACGGCCTGTTCCATGTGCGTTTCCACTGCTTGTCCGCCGGCCCGGTGCGCCAGCAACGCGGCCACCAACAGCAAGCCACTTGATAATCTATGCCTCACACTGCCCCCAACTTGCTCGAAAGACTGCCACTAAGCTCTCTCGCCGTTTCCAGCTGCTTGTTCAAGCTGCTTGTTCAATAAAGAATGAATAGACCTTATGGCAGGTCGATCCCGAAGAAAGAACCTCCCCGCACTGTGCCCATCCCATTGCGATGGGAAGCTGTAGTGCGGCAGAGAATCAGCATGATTCATGATAGGCGCACCGAAATTCATATTCAGGAAAATCGAGCGGCTAAATCGTTTTTGTGAAGGCGATGCAGCATTGGTTTCACCGAGTTTCAACGACTCCCCGGCGAGACGGCTCTCGAAATTGGGACGGCGGGTACGGGGGGCAAGCAACAGCGGCGCGGGGATCGACATCCGACAAGAGGAGAGCGCTGAACGATAGACGCACGCAGCGCGCGATGCTGACCTCGGAGGCGACACCATGACTTTTGACCTTTCCAACTACGCCAGCCCGGAGACGGTGATTGGCGCCTTTGTCATTTTGCTGCTCATTGTGGCGCTGGTGTCGGTGCTGGTGCATCGGCGGCGGAGAGAGACCGCGCGCTTGCGCACCCGCTTCGGGGCTGAGTACGACCTTGCCGTACAGATTGAAGGCTCACGGAGCCGAGCCGAGGCCCGCCTGCGCGAGCGCCTGCAACGCGTGAAGGTGCTGAACATCAGGGAACTTACCGCCAGCCAGCGCAACCGCTACCTGGCCGAATGGGATGCCTTGCAGTCCCAGTTTATCGACTACCCGACAGCGGCCGTCACCGAGGCCGAATGGCTGGTGAATTCCGTTTTGCAGGCGCGCGGCTTCCCAGCTTCGATGTTTGAACAGCGCGCCGAAGACATGTCTGTGGACTATGCCCACCTGGTCCCACCCTTCCGTGCAGCCCACAAAATCGCGTTGCGGGCGGGGCGGAACGAAGCAACCACCGAGGAACTGCGCACGGCGATGATCAACTTCCGCGCGATGCTCGACGAGCTGCTGGGCGCCGTCACAGCGGTGGAAGCCCGAGCCCTGGTGTAAACCTGACAGCAAACAGCAGCCGCGCCATCCATAGTTTGCAGATGAGGCAGAACCGTTCGGAACGCTTCTTCGCGGCACAATTCTGCTTTTCCCGTATGCTCGAAACACGAGGCCGCGCATGCTCATCCGTCTGGCGTACGATATTCAATTCGAGATTCCCGCCGAAGTCGCCATGGTGGCGCTTCTCAACGTGCATCCCTCCCGCGTGTCCGACCTGCTGGCGCCCGACGAATTGCAGATCGAACCGGCCACTCCAGTCAGCCACTACATCGACAGCTTCGGCAATCGCTGCGTGCGGTTTGTGGCGCAGCCGGGGCCGTTGCGGCTGAGTTGCTCCACGCTGATTGAGGACTCCGGCAAGCCGGACGAGATCAACACTTCGGCCCGCGAAATCCCGGTGGGCGAGCTGCCCAACGAAGTGCTCTTCTACCTGCTCAACAGCCGCTATTGCGAGGTAGATCGGTTCTCAAACATTGCCGTTGAACTTTTCGGGGACGTTGCGCCGGGATGGGGCCGCGTGCAGGCCATCTGCGACTGGGTGCACACCAAGGTCGAGTTCAACTATCAGCATGCCCGGCCCACCAAAACCGCGCTCGATGTCTACACAGAGCGTGTGGGTGTCTGCCGCGACTACCAGCACTTGGCCATCACCTTCTGCCGCGCCTTGAACATTCCGGCGCGCTATGCCACGGGTTACCTGGGCAGCATCGGCGTGCCGGAACGCCATCCGGACTTCAGCGCCTGGTTCGAGGTCTTTTTGGACGATCGCTGGTGGACCTTCGACGCCCGCAACAACGAGCCGCGCATCGGCCGCGTGCTCATGGCCACCGGCCGCGACGCCTCCGATGTGGCCATGACCACGTCGTTCGGCCAGGCCGACCTGCGGTTTTTCTCGGTGGTCACCGACGAAGAAGCCCCTGCCACCCAGTTCGCCCAAGTGAGCGCGTAGGCTCTATTTCGCTTCCCCGCCGGTCGCGTAATAGCCTTCGCGGGTCACCACGGTCAGATCGTTATTGTTGGCCTTGAGCGCGATCTTGTGGAAGCCGCCTTCTTTGTCGACCACATCGGGCGTATAGCTCAGCAGGTATTGGCCGCGCAGCTCCGTGGCGATTTCGTTGTAAATGTCACCCAGGTTGTCAGCTTTCTTGGCCTCAAAATACCTGCCTCCGGTGCGGTCGGCGATCTTCTCCATGATCTTCTTGCCGTCCACTTCGGCCTTCTTATCGTCTCCGCCGCCGCGCCGGCCGCCGCCACCGCCACCGGGATAACCGCCTCCGCCGCCAGGATACCCACCCCCACCGCCGGGATAGCCCCCGCCACGATGCCCGCCACCGGGATGCTCATTCCCAAAGCCGTTATGTTCCTGTTCACCCTTGAAGTAGATGGTGTAAACAGCAAGATTGGCCCGGTCCGCTGCGTCCACGGCGTCGTTCAGCGTCTCCTTGCTTCCTCGATCCACTCCGTCGGAGAAGACCACCAGCGCCTTGCGCCCATCCTTGGGGCGCATCAATTCGTCCGCGGCCAGGTAGATGGCATCGTAAAGCTGCGTGCCGCCCCGGCCTCCCCGCGGCCGTTCGCCGTTGCGGTCGTCGCCGCTGGTTTCAGGCCCCTGCTGCTGCGCATCGTCGCGCGCCGCCCGCGAAGGCCCCATCTCGTCCAGTTCGCGATGGAGCTTGTCCCGCGAGTTGGTAAAGTCCTCAAGCAGTTCCACTTCGCGGTCAAAATGGATGAGGAACGCCTCGTCCTTCTTGCCCGCGTCCTTGGGGTCTGCGGGCAGCATCAGGTCAACGAATTTACCCGCGGCTTTGCGCTCGCCCTCCATCGCTCCAGAGAGGCTGCGGCTGGTGTCGACCAACAGACCCAGGCGGAAGGGCAGGTTGCTCTCCCGGGTAAAGCTCTTGATGGTCTGCGGCCGGCTGTCCTCGGTCAGCGTAAAATCGCTGGCCTTGAGGGTGGTCACCATGGCACCCTTCTTGTCTCGCACGGTCACCGGCAACATCACTTCCCGCGCCTGGATCTTCAGGGTGGCCGCGGGCTGATCCGCCGCCTGCCCCGCCACGCGGGACCCGGGCAGGCAAGCCAAGGCGAGCATCGATACCGAAAGCAAACAGACTGAGTGATTTCGCATAGCGTTCAAAGTGTACCCACTTTCTATCCATTAGACGAGCCAGTCTCCCAACCGTTGACTGTCCCATCTGCTGGAACGCTGGAAGCACTTTAAAAGCTCAACTGCGACAGGTACTTCCAGTTCACCCGCAGGCTCTCTTCAATGGGCAAATCGGACCCATCCTGATCCACATAGAACTGGGTCACCCCCAGCCGCCGCGCCTCGCCCAGCACGGCCTTCCAGTCGATGGTTCCAGCCCCGGCCTCAGTAAAATGCGCGTGCTGCCCGTCGGGAATATACGAGGAACCATTAAACGGCTTGCGGTCTTTGATATGAATCAGCGCCAGCCTCTGGCTGAACTTCTTCATCAGGTCCATGGGATCGGCGCCGCCCTCCACCGCCCAGTAGACATCCAGTTCCAGCTTTACCGAAGGGTCCAGTTCGCGCATCAGAATGTCGATTCCACGCTCGCCCGGCTTGCCTCCCTCGAGCGGCTTGAACTCGTAGTTGTGGGGATGATAGCCGAATCTCAGCCCTGCGGCCGCAGCTTTTGCCGCAGCCTTATTCAGGTGCGCCGCGCCCTGGCGAAAGCCTTCCGCCGTATCCCAAAGCGGCCGCGGAATCATGGGACAAACCATGTACTCCAGCCCCAGTTCCGCGGCGTAGTCCACCTTCTCTTCCAGCGTGTCGTAGTCGAAGTGCCCGCTGGGCGCCTTCAGCCCGATGCCCTGGATCACGGACTTCAACTCTTTCGCCGGCCGGTTGTAGACGATGGGATAAGTCTCGATGGTGGCGTAGCCGATGTTGTGGATCAGGCGCAGCGTGCCTGTCAGGTCGCCGATCTGGTTGCGCACGGTGAACAGTTGCACCCCGAACTCGGCGCCGGAACGGGTGGGTGCGGCCTGCATTTTGAGCGGGGAAACCGCGGTTCCGGCAGCTACGGCAGCAAGAGCGGAAAAACGTCGGCGAGTCAACATTCATTCTCCTTGGCAAACAACTCAGCATAGTGCAGAGAGGCCGAGGCTGGGAAGGGATCAAACGTTTTATTGAAGGCGATGACAGATATCAGGCGGCCTGCGCCGTCCTGCGCAACATCGCCTGAAGCCATAGGAAACGGAGGGGCTTCCAGAGCAGGAGAAGGAACCAGTAGACCCACGTCAAAGCGGCAAATAGTACCGGAATCTTGTAGAGACTGCCAATCCCAGGAATAGGAAAAAGCAAAGTCGCAGCCAATGTGCAGATGGTGATGAAGGCTCCCGGCTCAAGCCACCAGCGTTCGGGCCTGATCAAAGGAAATCCGCCGGCTAAAAGCCACAGAACCGCGACCCCTCCAAAGAGAATGGTCCAAATAATCACTTCAGCCTTACGGGTTCGTGCGTAGCGTATCTCGACGGTCGAGTCCAGTGCGGTGGGAGTCAAAGTGCATGGAATGTGCCACCCTGAAAGCAACGACACGGGCAAACTGGCGATTCCAGCGATCACCGATTGAGGCGGCGTCGAACCGCACCAGCCACCTCCTTCATCGCAGGGGTAAAACGAAACCTCCTCCGCTTGTTCAACACTCATTTGTTCCGTCACCACAGGACGCTTCCGCACAGCCTCGCTACGGATATGAGGCCAATATCCCCATTCCATCCATACAGACAGAAAAATAGCCACTGTCAAGTGAATCCCAACCAACAGAAGTCCGCGCCGCCAGCTCATGGCAGCAAGACTACGCTGAATGCCCCGGCAGATCAAAGTCTCGAGGTAAGAACGAACCGGAAGACGCTCAACCCGTACCTTCCTGCTGAAGGTGCAGCGCGGTGAAGGCAAGCACTTCTTCGGCAGCGCGAAGGTACCCGCCCGCCTTCTGCAAGGAATCTCCCAGAGCGCTGGCCTGCAGTTTGAATGACGGCTCCTGATGGATGCGCACAGCGGCCGACCGTAGACTCTCCGCATTTGCCTGGCGCGGATGAATGGTTAGTCCAGCACCCAATTCGTCGACTCGCCGGCCCACCAGAAATTGATCGCCGCGCTGCGGCACAACCAGCAGCGGAACACCGAGCGAGAGGCCTTCATTGGCGCTGTTCATTCCTCCGTGTGTGATGAAGAGGCTGGCGCGTTCGAGCAACTGCATTTGCGGCACGAATTCAGCCACGATGAAGTTGTTTGGCGGTTGTCCCAGAGTGGCCTTGCCACCGGAACCACAGGAGAGCACGACCTGACAGGGCTCAGCAGCGAACGCCTCAAAGCATGCTCGATAAAAATCAACTGCGCGAAAGAAAGTTGTACCAAGCGAAATGTAGATGAGGGGAAGCTCGGGATCAAGCAGAGCGAACGGAAAGTCGATGCTTGCGTCTCGGCCGGGCGCTACGGAAGGTCCTACAAATCGATACTGCTCTCCAAATGCTTCCGCGCCGATTTGAAAAGCGCGCGACGTGAAGACGATGTTGAGCGGGTGCGGATTGCCGAGGTATTCGACGATGCCTGGCGAGATGGTTCCACGTTCGCGATCGATGCGCCTGGCCGTGTCGAAGTATTGATTCAAGCCAAATAGCCCACGCAAAAGGCCTTCTTGCGCGGCGCCTCCATAGAGCATGGTTACAAGATCCGCGGGCTGCACCACGCCTGGACGAATGACAAACACTACCGAGAATGTGACAGCGGGAAGTTTCAGAATCTGCGCCACCAGCCGTCCCCACAGACTTTTTGTGTCGATGAGGCAGTAGTCAATCTCCACGCCCGCCGAGTCTTCAAGAATCTCAGGAATCAGCCATTCGGTAAGCGCACTTAACCGCGCCATATCGCTGAACAGGCCTTCAGTGGGCGGATCGGGATTGAATTCACCGTGGCCATGCCGATAACTGCGAAACTCTGCTCCGGTCGCTTCGATCTTGGCGCGCGATCTGCCGGTAGCAAAAAAGATTACCCGCTCACCGCGCCGCACCAGTTCGCGCACCACACCCAGCGCCGGCGCAAGATGACCGTGTACGGGGAAGCTGAGAAAGACCGCTGTCGCCACCAAGTTCCTCCATTGCGGTTATGCGCTTACGAATTTCTCCGACACTGAGAACAACTGCGAATTGGTTTGGACCCAAGCAAGCAGCCTGGCGATTCCCTCTTCTGGGCGCACCGTGGGCTGCCAACCTGTAGCGCTGCTGAACTTGGCGTGGTCTGTGACGAAGTAGCGCAGGTCGCCAAAGCGGCCATCGGCAAAACACACATCCGCTCTTCTTCCGGTGAGGCGTTCAATCGTGGCGATGCACTCCAAGAGAGAAATCATGGTATGCGTGCCGCCGCCAATGTTATAGATACCTGGCTTCTGCGCAACGTAGAACGCTTCAAAGGCGCGCGCGGCATCGGTGGCATAGAGAATATCGCGCAGTTGCTTGCCGGTGCCGAAGATCGTCACAGGCAGTCCGAGAAGAATGCGAATGGCAAAGTTGGCGACCCAGCCGTGATCTTCGCCGCCGAATTGGTTCGGGCCGTAGATGCCGGTGAGGCGGAAGCACGCGGCGGGCAGTTTATACGTGTCGATGAAGCTCTGAACATAAATCTCGTTGGTACGCTTGGAAGCATGAAGCGGCGTCACCGCTCCTTGAAGCAGGGGCTCGTCTTCATTGAGTGCAACGGGAGTGCGGACATAGCGCGTCTCTTCTTCTGTCAGCGATCCGTTGATGGCATCGGGGCCGAAGGTGTGAATGCTTGAGCAGCTGGCCACAGGAATTGCAGCTCTGCGCGCCGCTTCAAGCACGTTGAAAGTCCCGAGCGCATTTGTCGAGAAATCCAACTGCGGATCCTCGCAGGCGATGGTCATGGCCGGCTGAGCCGCGGTGTGGCAGATGAAATCGCACTGTGACGCAAGGCGTATGAGCGTCGCCGCATCGCGAATATCTTCTTGCGCGACTTCCACTCCCTCGTCCCGCAGCTTGCGCAGGTTGAAGTCTCTTGTGGCGGCGAGCATATAGGGAATGCGCGCGAATTCATGCTTGGCAAGATTGTCGAATGCCATCACCTCAGCGCCTTTGGCGCGGAAATGCATGCACACGTGATAACCGAGAAAGCCACAGCCACCTGTAACCAGAACTTTCATTTTCCTTTTCCCTTCTGAAATTGGACCCTCAATGACGTAGATTTGACTTACCCGGCCGGCTTCGCCCGGCCAATCAGTTTTCGCCCAATCATCATCATGAGTTACCGCCAGCACTTGCGGGAGCTTTTGCCATCCCTGATAAGCGGAGACGGAGTGTTGTTCAGTAAATGCAGTCACCTTGTTCAGCGCGGCATATGGGTAAAACCGCCGGTTGCGAAAGACGGCATTCACTTCCCGGTTCAAGGACTGCTTCCAGGACGCATGAAGATCGAAGCCGAGTGCGCTCATCTTGGCCAGAGCCTCGTTCATGCCAAAACTGTTGCAGTAAAGCGGAGCATGGATATTGACTTCCATCTGAATCTTCCTCACGTCGGCGGCCCGCTTGCCCAGCGATTCGACCACGCGCAAATCCTCGCCCTGCGCGTCGATCAGCAGGAAGTCAAGCGTGGCGATCTCGTAACTCTTCATGAATGAATCGAGCCGCACCACTTCCACATCGACTTGCTCGACTGTCTCGAAGCGCTTGTACGGATGCCATTCGTGCACCCAGGTCTGATTTACATCCTCCGCGAATGGCTGCAGCGACGAGCAGTCGTCGTGGTTGGCGATGTTCAAGGTGGCGCGTCCCTCGGTATTCGAAACTGCCTTTGGAATCACAAAGACTGTGCTGGATCCTGCGGCCTTTCTCACCAGTTCGGCAGCCCGTTTTGGGTTGGGCTCAAACATGAACAGCTTCACTGTTGTCCGGCTACAAGTCGAACAGATTCAATTGGTTGCAGATATCGCTTAAGTCGTTATCGCAGCCCATCTCTTGAAGTGCCTGTAAAATGGGCGTTTTCTCGAACAGAGTTAGGCTG
>Ga0181520_10008466_pt1 | contig 14600 bp, 11 predicted proteins | sample PEATcosm2014_Bin_29_FD_132451 | JGI IMG/M metagenome (GOLD analysis project Ga0181520, IMG submission 132451) | Peatland microbial communities from MTU Mesocosm Facility, Houghton, MI, USA - PEATcosm2014_Bin02_30_metaG | ecosystem: Environmental > Terrestrial > Soil > Wetlands > Peat | place... | reverse complement strand
CGACGGCGACGCGAACTCTACGCGGAGCCGCCCTTTCCGTCGTTACGGACAACGCGAAGCGCTCCGCAGATGGTGAGGCTCCACGCTTTGACTCCTGGGCCGCTGCGTCGCCGAAACTCGACGAATGCGCGGGAATGTCATTGGACGGCGAAGGGCGCGCCTCACGGCTTGAAAAGACGCCTGGGCGGTTTCGCGCGCCCGCGCCGCAACATGGAGTATTCAAGTCCTATTGTCCCAGCCGTCTTCGCGAGCAAGGCAAAGCAATCCAGACGGGTGGCTCGCGATGACCGGCGGAACCGCGCCAATCCGACGAAAACTTGCGCTATTCAGTGTAGGGCGCGGCGAGGGCGCCACCGAGCGCGACCGGATAATTGGCGCCGCGCGGCAGCTTGAGCTCCGACCCGGCGCCGAGGTTGCGCTCGTAGAGGTCGCCGTAGGTCCCGATCAGATCGACGAGGCGTTTCTGCCAGCCCGCGGCGAGGCCGAGCTCGGGCGCGTTGACGCGCAGCGAATTGACGCCGCCAAGCGTCCAGTCCGTCTCTTTCGTCTCCGCCTGAACGAGTGTGTCGATCGTCCACGCGACGATCGCCGCCCATTCGCCGTCCTGTGCGCCGCTCGCCGCGACGACCGGATATGCGGCGAGGGTCTCCGGCAGGAAGCGGTGCTCGGACTGCGCCAGCTTTCCGGTCGATCGCGTGTCGGCGAGCGTCGTCGCTTCGCCGGCCAGGCCGTTGCAATAGCTCACTGAGTAGGCGTCGTTCATCTCGACGTCCTCCTGGAAGCCCATGCGGATGAAATCGAGACGACGGGCGGCGAACCAGCTCGAAAGATGCTCTTGCGCCCGCTGCAACAGCGCAAAGCAGATCGGGCGATTGGCGAGCTGGTCGAGGCGCTGCGCCGGCGAGTCGCTCGGCACCATCACCGACATCGTCTCGACGAAGACGGTCGGCCCGGCGATCACTTTGCCAGTCAATCCGTTGTCGATCATTTCGCGGCCAGTGAGAAAAGAGACGTCGTCCTTGCCGGCGCGCACGTCGGCGAACGCCTTTTCGGAATCGTAGCGGCGAAACTCCAACCGCCCGTTAGGGCCCAGGACGACTAAAGCAAGGGCGCGGCAAAGATCGAGCTCGAGGCCGGACGCCTTGCCGTTGTCTTCGGCCGTGATGAGGCCTGGGCGCTCGACGCCGCCGCAGCGGACTACGCCGTCAGCGCGAATCCGATCGAGGATCGGTCCGGCCGAAGCCGGCGTCGCCGCCGACGAAGCCGCGACGAAGAGCAAAGCAATCAACAAACGCATGTGCGGCGCGTCCTTGTGTTCCGGGATCAATGGAAACGGCCCGCCGCTTCTTGGCGCCGGGCCGGCCTCGGGTCGTCGGCGGCGAAGGCGGCGATACGCTCCGCCTTCGCGCCTTTGTACGCCTTTACGCCTACACGACTCAGAAGCTGTTGTACGCCGGTAGGGTTGACGGCAAGGTGTTGAAGCCAGCCGGCACCGCGTCGCTGCCGCTGACCGTGGGCGAAACGGGCGTCACGCCGATCGCGTTGCAGGCGTTGGCGCCATAGTGCGGATAGCTCTCGACCGTCGCGCTCGGGATGATCGCGTAGGTCGCCGGGAGCGGCGTGGCGAGCCCGCGCAACCGCTGCGGACTGAAGCCCGACAGCAGGCTGTCGGTGATCGCCGAGTTCGTGTCGCGCGGCCCGAGGTACTTCTGCTGGAAGCCCGCGGGGCCGAACGCGTTGAACGTCGCCGAGTTGCCGGCGGCGAGCGCCGCCGATTCCGCCGGAAGGGTGGAGAGCGGCGTCAGACCGAAGATCGCATTGATCGTTTCGATGATCGCGTTGTGATCGCCTTCGGCGTGCGACACCGCGCCCGCGCGAGCGTAGGGCGAGACGAGCAGCAGCGGAATGCGGACGCCGCGCGCGAGCGGCAGTCCGTCGGGGCCATACGACAGGATCTGCGGGGCCACGTGGTCGTAGAGCCCGTCGGACTCGTCGTAGGTGACGACGATTGCGCTCTCGCTCCACAGCGTCGGGTTGCTGGCGATGGCGTTGATGACGCGCGCAGTCATCGCCTCCGAAAGCTGGTGGTCGCTGTAGCTCGGGTGATCGTCGTCGCCCGACTTGCTGAAGTTGATCTTGGCGATTTCCGCCGCCGTCAAGCCCGCCGTATCGGGATAGTTCGGGTTCTGGATCGGCGGCGTCTGGCCCTTGATGTTGTAGTAGCCGCCGCGCATGTAGATCACGCCGCCGGCGGACGGCAGGTTGTTGGCGAGGATGTCGGTGAAGAAGTCGTTTTCGCCCTTCAGGTTCGTCTGCTCGCTGGCGTTATTGGAGATGTAGCCGAAGTACTGCGCGCCATTGTGGTGCGAGACGTAGTTGACGTGACCGTAGCCGACCGTCGTCGAGGTCAGGTTGACGCCGTCGGGCGTCGGCTCGTTGGGCTCGGTGTCATAGCCGTTCTGGTACCACCGCCAACCGAAGGAATTCGCCGTGTTATTCTGGATGTAGGGGATGTCCGTCTTGATGTCCGCCTGGTCGACGGTCGCGTTGTTGTCGCCCGACATCAGCGTGGTCACCTTGTTGCCGCCGAGCGTCAGCAGCACGTTAGCGAAGGTAAGATTCACCGAAGTGTTGCTCGCCGCCCAAGATTCCTTGGCGCCGGTCGGCTGGCGGTTGCTGGCTGTCGAGTCGAAGAAGGAGCCCCACCACGGCTGCGGGTCGTTGACGACCGGAACGCCCGACGGCGTGCTCACGCCGGAGGCCGTCGAGCCGTTGATCGAGCCCGAGTAGACGATCGACGCCGTCTGCGTGGTGGTGAACGCCTCGCCGGGATGCTCGACCCACTGCGATTCGCCGGACTGCCCGGCGATCATCGCAATCGCGTTGGGCGACGAGGGCGTGTCCTCGGTGGCGAAGATGTTGTCGAAGATGGTGAAGCGGTTGGCGTATTGCCAGAAGAACGGGATGGTGTTGCAGTCGACGTGCGCCATCACCAGCTTGGCGAATTCGGCGCCTTCCTTCTGGGAGGCGAGCGAACCCGGATTGGCGTGAGTGCCCGCGAAGCGCGAGTATTCGTCCAACGCGAACTGGTCCATCGCCGCGACGCCGGTGGCCGGGTTGACGTCGATCTTCTTGGCTAGGCCGGTGTGCGAGTGGTCGGTCGAGTCGGCGAAGGTCGCGTTCTGCGCCGGGCCGATGAGGAACGGCTGCACCGTCACCGAGGCGCCGTTCACGTCGGTGTAGGTCTGATAGAAGCCGGGCGTGTCGGCGGGCGAACGCGGGTTCTGGCCGTCCGAATAGAGGCCGTTGACGCCCGGGAACGTTCCGTATTCGTGGTCGAACGACTCGTTCTCGTTGAAGATCACGAACACGTATTTGATCTTGCTGCGAACCAGCGACGTCATCTGCGCGGTCGAAAGCATCGGGTCCAGGGTCGGACTGATCGCGTACGGGCTCACCGTCGCGTTGAGGTTCGGCTGGGCCGTCACGATGGTCGACGCCGCCGCCGCGGGAACGACCGCCATCGACTGAATCAAGGACGCAACCGCGACTAGCGCGGAGCAGCTCTTCAAAATCTTCTTCACCTCAGCACCCCCACATGGAATTGCCCCAGCCGGAACTAAGCGCGCCTTGTTATCGATACGACGACCGTCTGACGACGAAGACATGAAAAAGGTCGGATGCGCCCTACTGGCGCGGGACTCCGTCGAAACGTCGTCCGCGCGCCCTCACGTCTTCGACGCGGCGTCGCGCACTTCGACGACGCCAGTCAGCCAGTTGACGCGAATTTCAAACCGCGCGTCACCGCGCGCCACGACGATCACGCCGCCGCACGACATGCCATTGGGAAAAAATTCGATCGTGTCGGCCGCGCTTCGTCCGTCGCAGGTCTCGGCGAGGAGCGCGTTGAAGGCGACGTCGGCGGGAAACGTGACGATCGCGTCGCCGGCTCCGGAGCGGATTGCGCGCACACGCGCGTCCAATCGCGTCGCGACGGGAGCGCCGCGGCGCATCGCCGCATTGCGATCGCCGATCAGCAGCGCCGCGGTCTCGACGGCGTAGGCCTCGAGACGCGGCCGCGAGGTCGCGCGCGGGATCGCCGGCAGCGCGACCGCGACGAGCAATGCGACAATCGCCAGCGCGCAGACCATTTCGATCAGAGTGAACCCGGCGTCGCCGCCGTCGACGAACCGCTCAACGATTCGCGCTCTTGATGACGCCATCGCTTCCCGTCCCGTTCGGCTGCCCCGAAGCGCCGAGCGAGACGATTTCATACGGCTCGCGATCGCCGGGCGCGCGATAGAGGTATGCGCGGCCCCAGGGGTCGGCCGGCACCGACCCAGACTTCAGATAGGGGCCGTTCCAGCCCCCGGCGCTGGGCGGCCGCCGCACCAGGGCCGTCAAGCCCTCGTTCGAAGTCGGGTAGCGCCCGTTGTCGAGATAGAACAGATCGAGCGCCGAGGAGAAGCTCTCGATTTGGATCAGCGCGGTCTTCGCCTTCGACTCGCCGAGGTAGTTGAGCACGCGCGGCCCGACCAGGGCCATGATCAGGCCGATGATGGTGATGACCACCAACATCTCGACCAAGGTGAATCCCGCCTCGCCGTGCGGACCCCGACTCGCGCGCCGCGCAATTGCACTCGACATTCCGCCCCTACATCGCCGCCTGATTGACCGACAACAGCGCCGTCATCACGGAGACGATAAGTCCGCCGACTATCAGACTTATGACAATGATCGCCACCGGCCCGACGACGCCGACGACGCGATCGAGCGTGCGCTGCAGCTTCGCTTCGTAATAGTCGGCGACGCGTGCGGCCAACGTCGGCAGTTGCCCGGATTGTTCGCCGAGCCTCAGCGCGCGCACGGCGAGCGGCGGCAGCGCGCCCGTTTCGGCCAAGGCGTCCGACAGGCGACCGCCCTGGCGCACCCGCGCGCCGACGGCCTCGCCTACGGCGAGATCCGGCCCGAAGACGCGCATGTCGGCGAGGATGCGCAGGCAGTCGGGCAGCTTGACCCCGCTCGCCAACATCAGCGCGAGGTTGCGGCAGAAGAGAGCCGCCGTCCGCTGTTCAGTGACGACGTTGACGAACGGCAACCGACTGAAGACGCGGGCAAAGGCGGCGCGCGCCGACGGCCGGCGCAGGACGGCGACGGCGACCGCCAGAATCGCCGCCGACGTCAGGGCGACCACATCGAAATGGGCGCGCAAGCCCTCCGACAGAGCCAGGAAGAAGGCGAGCGTCGGATCGAGCTTGGCGTTGAAATCACGAAACACGTTGGCGAATTGAGGCAGCACGACGAGCAGAAAGAACAGCAGCACAGCGCCCGCGCCGAGCAGAAGGAAGGCCGGATAACGCAGCGCGTCGGCGAGCCGGCGCTTCAGCGCCTCCGCCCGCTGGCGTCCAACCGCGACCGCCTCGAGCGCCGACGCAAGCGCTCCGGCAGCTTCGCCGACCTGGACGAGCGCTCCATAAATTGGCGGGAACGCTTCGGGATGCTTGGCGATCGCCTCGGCGAACGATTCGCCGGAGTGAATCCGCCGCACGAGCTCGGCAAGCAGAGACCGCAGTCGCCCGGCGCCGGCGTCGCCCGCCAGCAGCTCCAGCGCTTCGTTGATCCGCGCCCCCGTGCGCAGCAGCAGAGCCAGGTCGGCGGTGAACACGGTCACGTCTTCGGGGCGCGGACGAAACGCCCAGCCAGCAAGGGAGAATTGGCCGCCGCCCTCCTCCCGCGGCTCGTCGATGAGCGCCAGGCCGCGCGACTGCAGCCGATGCGCCGCCTCGTCGGCGTCGCCGGCGGCGATGCTGCCGGCGCTCACGTCGCCGGCCGGACTGACGGCGCGATAGTGAAACGTCGGCATCGCTAGCGCACCGACGTCACGCGCAACGCCTCGGCGACCGAGGTGACGCCGGCGCGGCACTTGGCGATCGCGTCGTCCATCATCGTCGTCATACCGGCGCGACGCGCCGCCGCCTCGAGAGTTCCCGCCTCGCTTTCGGGGCCAATGAGATCGCGCGTCTCGCGGTCGACAGCGAGCGCCTCGAACACACCGATGCGGCCGCGGTAGCCGACCCCCGAGCAGCGGTCGCAGCCTTTCGGCTCATAGAGCGTCTCGCCTTCGCGCAGGCCGATCGCCTCGTAGCGTGGGTCTCGCTCGAAATCGTCCCGCGTCAGCGCACGCGGCGATTTGCAGCGCTCGCACAATAGCCGGACGAGCCGCTGACCGACGACGGCGCGCAGCGTCGATTTCAACAGGAACGGTTCGACGCCGAGGTCGATTAGGCGCGGCGCGGCCGCCGCTGCGGTGTCGGTGTGCAGCGTCGTCAGCACCAGGTGCCCGGTCAGCGCGGCGTGGACCGCGATGCCGGCGGTCTCGGGATCGCGCACTTCGCCGACCATGATCACGTCGGGGTCGTGCCTGAGGAAGGCGCGCATCGCGGCGGCGAAGGTCAAGCCGATCTCCGGTCGCACCTGCGATTGCGCGACGCCCGACAGTTCGTATTCGATCGGGTCTTCGATGGTGAGGATCTTGCGGAACGGCTGATTGAGCAGCGACAGCAGCGTCGCCAGCGTCGTCGTCTTGCCGCTGCCGGTCGGGCCGGTGATGATGACGAGGCCGTGCGGCTGATCGAGCAGGTGACGGATCAGCTTTTCGTCCCGCGCCGATATGCCGAGGCGCTTGATGTCGAGCAGGCCGCGATCGCGCGGCAGGAGGCGGATGACGGCGGATTCGCCGTACGGCGTCGGCATCGTTGCAACGCGGATGTCGAGGTCGCCGCGCCCCGTCGCAAGCCGCGCCGAACCGTCCTGCGGCAGGCGGCGTTCGGCGATGTTGAGGCCGCTCATGATCTTGATGCGGGAGATCAGCGCCTGTGGCGCGACCCCGGGCGGCGCGTTGAGCGCGCGCAGGAGGCCGTCGACGCGCATGCGGACGGTCAGGCCGCCGCGCGACGGCTCGAGATGAACGTCGCTGGCATGCAACTCCATCGCCTTGTCGATCAGTTCGTTGACCGCGCGCACCACTGGCGCGCCGCTCGCGAGGTCGCGCAAATTGTCGAGACTGTCTTCACGCGCCGGTTCGCAGACGTCGGCCGGCGGCGCGGCTTCCCCCTGCTCGCCGAGCGCGGCGGCGATGTCCTCGAAGGAGGCGACGACGACAGCGACCGTCTCGCCGAGCGCCAGCTCGGCCGCCTTGCGCGCCTCGCGGTCCATTGGGTCGCCCATCGCCAAAGCGGGCCGACGGTCGGCGGCCGCGAAAGGATAGATCGCGACTTCGCGCAGAAAGCGCGGCGAGAAGCGATCGGCGAGCGATGGCGCGCCCACGAGTTCGGTCAGGGGCGCGCGCCGCAGGGCGAAAAACTCGGCCGCAGCGGCGGCGAGGTCGTGCCCCGAAACGCCCGAGGCGGTCCACAGCCGGCGTAAGCCGTAACGGGAGTCGGCGCAGGCGTCAGTCGAGATCACGTTGAAGGTATTTTCGTCGATTATTTTGGCAGAAAAAATATATCGCGCGAAAGGGATCACGTAGCCGCCCCTGTCCCATTCGGTATGCGGCATAGATGCTTCAACGTTCATTCAGATACACGTCCTATACTGTAGTTCACATAAGCGTCATATTGTTCTGTTCCTGCTCCCCCTCGTTTTAAATTTCGCGGCCAAAGCTTTCATGACAGAGCGGGTGGCCGAACGGCCGGGTGGCGTGTGTTGACAGGACGCAGCTTCGCTTTCGCATCGCGCCGGTGGGCGCGGGTCGCCGGCGTCATCGTGTCCCTATTCTGGGTCGGCGGCTGTCTGCAGACCGCTTCGGACGTCGCCAGCGGCGACCGCGCCGGCGCCGCGGATCCTCTGTGGTCGCTCGATCTCAGGCCGCGCGCGTCTCAAGGCGGCGGCGGCGGACCGGTTGCAGCAAGCGCCCCCTCGGCGGCGGTTGCTTACTACGGCTCGCCAAGCGGGACAGGCGAGACCGCAGCCCCGCAGCCCGACGCGTCGGGCGACTATACCCTCGATTTCGAGAACACACCGATCGCCGCTGCGGCGCAGGCCGTGCTCGGCGGCATGCTGAAACTCGGCTACGTCATCGATCCGCGCGCCCAAGGGACGATTTCCCTCTCGTCGGCGCGGCCGGTCGCCAAGAAGGACGTTCTGTTCGCGTTCGAAAGCGCGCTGAAGGCGAACAATCTGGCGCTGCTACGCGACCCGGTCGGCTACCGCATCGTTCCGGACGGCGGCGGGCTCGCCGGCGGCGTCGATCGCGCCGATTCCAAGGATGGCGTCGAAGCCGGCTACGGGGTCACCGTGGTGCCGGTGCAGTTCGTTGCGGCGGACACCTTGATCAAGCTGATGGACAGCTTCTCCGGCAAACCCGGCGCGGTGCGCAGCGATCCATCGGGACACATGCTGCTGATCGTCGGCTCGGGGGTCGAGCGGCAAGCGGCGGTGGAGACGATCCGCACGTTCGACGTCGACTGGTTGCGCGGACAGTCGGTCGGGATCTACCCGATCCACAACAGTTCGCCCGACGCGCTGGTTGGCGAACTCGAGAAGGTCATGGATTCGGGCGACGGCGGCCTGAGCCGCGATACGGTCAAGTTCCAGGCGATGAGCGGTCAGAATGCGGTGCTGGTCGTCGCTGCGCGTTCTGAACTGTTGCGCTCGGCGGGAAAGTGGATCGCGCGGCTCGACAACGCGCCGCTCGGCGGCGCCGCGGCCACAGTCTATCGACTCCGTTACGGCGACGCGAAGCAGATCGCCGACCTGCTGACCAAGACCTTCGGCGCATCCGGCGCGGCGACGGATTCGGCCGCTAGTCAGATTGCGCCCGGATCCGGCGCCGCGCGGCTTTCGACCGTCGAGCGGCTCACCGGGGGCGCCAAACAGTCCACTCCCGCCGCGTCTGCGGCGGCCACGACATCCGACGCGACCGCCGCCGCTTCGTCATCCGACGCTCTCGCGGCGAAGTCCGACGCTGCAGGCGGCGCGGCCGTGCGCATCACGCCGGACATTCCCAACAACGCGATCCTCATCTACGCCGGCGAGGAGATGACGCGGACAATCGAGCGCGCGATCATGCAGATCGATCAGCCGAAGCTGCAGGTCGCCATCGACGTAACGGTCGCTGAGGTGACGCTAAACAACGAACTGACCTACGGAGTCCAGTTCTTCTTCAAGAACCACTACGGCTCGATCGGCAACTCAACTGGCTCGACCTCGACAATCGATCCCAGCCTGCCGGGGTTCAACCTCACTCTCGGCAACAACTCCTCGTCGCAGGTCATCTTGAGCGCGCTGGACCAGTACACAACGGTAAAGGTGCTTTCCAATCCGTCGCTGGTGGTGGTCAACAACCAGGTGGCGACGCTCGCGGTCGGCGACCAGGTGCCGGTGTCGACCGGCAGCGCCACGGTGCTGAGCTCCAGCAACACGGTCGTCAACACGATCGAATACAAGGACACCGGCGTCATCCTGCGCGTGCAGCCGCGGGTGAATTCGAACGGCTCGGTGCTGCTCGACATCGAGCAGGAGATCAGTAGCGTGGCGAACTCGAGCAGCAGCTCCAGCTCGTCGTCGAGTTCGACCACGCCGACAATCTCCACCCGCAAGCTCAAAAGCGAACTCTCGGTCGCCGACGGCCAGACCGTGCTGATGGGCGGTCTGATCAGCGAGACGATGAACGGCACGGGCTCCGGCGTGCCGATCCTCGACCAGATTCCGGTCGTCGGCGCCGCCTTCGCCTACAAGGACAAGCAGGTCAAGCGCACAGAACTGGTGCTGTTCATACGGCCGCGGATCATTCGCAACGGCGCCGACGCCGCAACCGTCGCGTCTGAGTTGCGCGCAAAAATGAGCGGCGGCCGACTTGGCCCGTTCGGCGAGCCGCCGGCCGGCCGATGAGCATCGATCGCGCGGAGCCTACGACCGGCGACGGCGCAGTTACGCGGACGACGCGGCTGACGACCCGCTTCGCGCTCACGACGGCCGCGGCGGCGATCTTTGTCGCCAGCCTGGCGATCTCGACCGACGCGCGCGGCGCGCTCGGGGCCGCGCTCGGCTGGCTGATGCTGGCGATCGCGCTTTCCGACGCGCGCCGCTTCGTCGTTCCCGACCCGCTCGTCGCCGCCGCGTTCGCTCTTGGTCTGGTCGATGCTGCGGTCGCCAGCGGCGGCCTCGAAGCGTCGGCGATCGCTGCGGCGCAGGGGGCGCTCGCCGCCGCGGCGTTGCTGGCGATCAAACTCATCTATCGCCAACTGCGCGGGCGCCCCGGACTCGGACTCGGCGACGTCAAGCTCGCCGGCGTCGCCGGCGCGTGGCTATCCGCCTCGTCGTTGCCGGCGGCGATCGAGCTGGCCGCGCTCGCTGCGCTGCTTGCCTACTCTGCGCGGCAGATCCGCAAGCGTCGTCGCTTTCGCTCCGGCTCGCGTCTGCCGTTCGCGACCTTCCTCGCGCCGTCGATATGGATCGTCTGGTTGTTTGAGACGTGGGCTCGCTCGTTTTAAACCGGCGGTCTGGAACGCCGGCGCGGCGGCGACCGTCAAGACAAACGATCGACCGGATCGAAGTCAACGACGGCGCGGTTCACATCTTCGGCGGCAAAGCGGCGCCGGAGTGGGCAATTGCAGAACGGGTGACGGCATCTGGCGCTGTTCACAGGCGTGCGCCGCCCGGGATCGTTGGGGCGGTAGCGGCTCGCTTGAAACAGACCAGCGATCAAGAAGCCCAGCGCGTCCACCCCGCAATTCCGGTGCCTGGATTATGACAGTCCTGTAAAATACGGTCGCTCCAGGAGGAGTTGCTATGAGTTTCTCGCATCCCCTCGCCAGAGCCGCCCACGTCTGGCGGGCCAACGTTGGCGGCCCTAGAAGAATTCTAATCGTGGTGACAACTCTCGAGTTGGACCCGCATCACAAGCGCTTCAAGCGCCAATTGGTGGATGGTCTCTCCTCCGCTGCGGACGAATTTGTCGTTGCTTCAGATGATCTTGATGGATACTGCCTCATCAATCGATTGCGCGAATGGAATAAGTAGGCAATCTCGAAGGCCCCTCATGGCGTGCGGCGGCCGAGCGCTTGACGACGACGAGCAGGCTGCTGAAGGACGCGCTGGATTTTCGGTTGCGGGGGGCGATTCTGTTTTCGTGTTGAAGGGACGGCGAATCGATTCGATGCGCGGGCAGGATCGGACGAGCGGGGCGCTGCTTTCTGACGTCGACGCCGAGGCGCGAGTTCCCACGGGACACCCGTTGTGCGCGACGCGGGAACTGGTGACCGCTTCGCTCGCGGGACTCGATCGGGCGTTTGCGGCGCTTTACGAAGCGGGCGCTCGTCCCTCGATTGCGCTGGAGCGCCTGCTGCGCGCGAGCCTGTTGCCGTTTTGCATTCGATCCGCTCTGAGCGCCCGTTGGTCAAGCGGCTGGAATTCGATCTGTTGTTTTGCTGGTTCGCCGGGTTCGCGATCGACGATCCGATCTTCGACGCCTTGAGCTTTTCGAAGAACCACGACCGGCTGCTGACCAGCGAAATCGCGCAAGCGTTCGTTTCCGCCCTCAACCGCGCGTGAAGCTCCACTTGAGCGCCGAGCATTTTTCGGTCCGCGGCACGATGCTGAAGGCGAAAGCGTCGATGAAGAGTTTTCGGGCCAAGGACCGTTCCGACGAGTCGCCGACGGCGGGCCGCAACGGCGAGCTAAGCTTCAGGACGACGAAGCGGTCGAACGCGACGCACGCCTCGACGACCGACGAGGACGCGCGGCTCTATCGCAATGGCGCCGGCCATGAGAGTCGCCTAGCCTATATCGGCCAGGTGCTAATTGAGAACCGCAACGGCCTCGTGGTCGGCGCCGAGGCGACCCTTGCGACGGGTGCAGCCGAATGCGAGGCGGCGGCGAGCGTGACCAAAGACCTGCCGAAAGGCGCGGGCTTGGGCGCGGACAAGAACTACGACGCCGAGGCCTTCGTCGAGGGCCTGAAGCAGCGGGACTTCGAGCCGCGCGTCGCCATCAACGGAACGGTGAGCAGGTTGGGCAAGGTTCGCAAAACGGCCGCGCCGCCGCAGCTCGCCGCCAGCCCTCAATCGCGATCACGCGGCGTGTTTTTCAGCTGCCTGCTAGATCCGATCCGGATGTCGCTGGACAGGCGCGCGCTGAGAGATTATCGAACGGCGGCCGGCGGGTATTCCGTCCGGGCAAGTGGAATTCCGCATATGAAAGGATTCAAGTTCCGCCTCGGCTTGTCGATGGGCGTCGCTACGGTTCTGCTGACCGCGCTTTTGGGCGCGATCCCGGCGCAGGCCGAAGAACTCACTCCGGCGGCGCGACGTATCGAAGCCTATTATCAACAATTGCTGCCGACCATTCAGCTTGCCGGCCAGCTGAGCGTGCAAGAACGCGATCGTCGCTTCGGGCCGGCGATCACCTCTGCTTTCGACCTTGCGACCATGACGAGGCTCGCCACCGGGCCGGCGTGGAGCAGTTTCACAGGGGCGCAGCAGGCAGCCGTCCGCGAGGCCTTCGGCCGCTTCCTCGTCGCTGACTACGCCAGCCAGATCAACGACTATTCCGGAGAAAGCTTTGTCGTCGAGCCGGACACGACCCAGGAGACCCGCGGCGGCGGCGAAGTTGTCAAGTCGAAGATTTTGCAGCCTGGCGGGCGGACGGTGCAGATCAATTATCTCGTTCGCGGCGGGCGCATCGTTGACGTCTATTTCAACGGAACCGTCAGCGACCTTGCGACGCGCCGCGACGAATTTGCCGCGATCCTGGCTGGCGGCGGCGGAGCGGACGCCTTGGTTCACGCGCTGCGTGAGCGGACAGAAAAATTGCTTGGCGGCTAGCTGCCGCGGCGACGGGCGTTCCGCGGCCGCGCCCCGCACCGCCCGTCCGTTGGCGTGGCGAGTCCAGCGCCCGGCATCGTCATCATCCGCGGGTTGAAGCGCGAAGCTTCGATTCCGGCGGGAGCCAATGGCATGTCGGCTTGCGGCGGCGCGTCTTCTCTCGAGCGTCGACTTGCCGAACTCGCGGGGTCGAAACCCCAACTGGCGATAGGCTGGTGTCTGTGCGCCGGGCTCGATCCGCGCCTGCGTCCCGGGAACCTGGTCCTTGGCGACGAGGCTTCGGTTCGTGAGGAACGCACTCGGACCAACGAGGGCGCCGCGTCCGCGCTGAAGCGCCGTCTCCAGCGAGGCTGGAGAGCAGGCTTCTGTGCGGCGCCTCGCAGCCGCTGAAGCCCCGTCCTCACCGCAGGTGAGAAAGCGCAATTGCGCCGCGCGGCCGGCGCCGCCGTGGTCGACATGGAAAGCCTCATCGTCGGACGGCTCGCGGGTGAACTGGAAGCGCCCTGTGCAATTCCGTGTGCTGTCGCTGATCCTGCGGAGCGCAATCTGCCACCGCTCGCCGCAAAGGCGATCGGTTCCCAGGGTCGAATCGACGCGGGCGCCATTGTCGTAGGCCTAGCGCGTCCGTCCGGTCAGGCCGCCTCGCTTGATTGGGGCACGACGGCGGAACTGCTTTCGCCTCGCTAAGGCGTTGCCGCGGCCTTCTTCCGAGCGTTTTCCCCGGACTCGGCCTTACCGATCTCTGAAAGCTTTTGCGTGACGGTGCTGTCGAAGACGAAGACCGCGGAACGTTGGCCGTCGAGCGGAATTTCCGCCGCCATGGGACCGTCGGTCTTGACGCCGCGCAGCGCGACCCCGAGCGCTTTCCAGGGCTTCGCGACCGTGTCGCTGACGGCGGTCGCCTCGAAGCCGCTATGCACCATGCAGTCGGCGCATTTCTCGTAGTTGCCGGTTCCGTAAGCGTTCCAGTCCGTCTCCTCCATCAGCTCCTTGAAAGTTTCGACATAGCCTTCGCCGAGCAGATAGCAGGGCCGCTGCCATCCGAACACCGTGCGCGTCGGATTGCCCCAGGGCGTGCAATGGTAGGTCTGATTGCCGGCAAGGAAATCGAGGAAGAGCCCAGACTGGTTGAATGCCCATTTGCGGCCGCCGTTTCCTCGTTGGAAGATCGATCGGAACAGTTGCTTGGTGGCCGCGCGGTTGAGGAAGTGCTTTTGGTCCGGCGCGCGCTCGTAGGCGTAGCCTGGCGAGACGGTGATTCCATCGACGCCGAGTGCGGCGACCGCGTCGAAAAAGGCGGCGATCCTCGCGGGATCGGCGTCGTTGAAGAACGTGCAGTTGATCGTGACGCGAAAGCCCTTCGCTTTGGCCGTCTTCAGCGCCGCCACGGCTCGATCGTAGACGCCCGGCTGGCAGACGGACTTGTCGTGCATCTCCCGATCGCCGTCGAGATGGATCGACCAGGCGAAATAGGGGCTCGGCTTATACTCGTCGATCTTCTTTTCGAGCAGCAGAGCGTTGGTGCAGACGATCGCGAACTTCTTGCGCGCAATCACGCCCGCGACGATTTCGGGCAGATCCCGATGCAGAAGTGGTTCTCCGCCAGCCATGACGACGACGGGCGCGCCACATTCGTCGACCGAAGCGAGCGCGTCTTCGACCGGCATGCGTTTGTTGAGGATTGGGTCTGGGTAGTCAATCTTGCCGCAGCCGGCGCAGGCGAGATTGCAACGGAACAAAGGCTCCAACATCAGGACGAGCGGATAGCGCTTGCGG
>Ga0181520_10008465_pt1 | contig 14602 bp, 14 predicted proteins | sample PEATcosm2014_Bin_29_FD_132451 | JGI IMG/M metagenome (GOLD analysis project Ga0181520, IMG submission 132451) | Peatland microbial communities from MTU Mesocosm Facility, Houghton, MI, USA - PEATcosm2014_Bin02_30_metaG | ecosystem: Environmental > Terrestrial > Soil > Wetlands > Peat | place... | reverse complement strand
GCGTGATCGCCACCGGGCGCCTCTACGGTCTGACCGCCCTCGCCGCCATCCGCGCCGCCCTCGCCGGCAAGGCCATTATCCAGCCAGGCTAATCCCTACCCAGCGGGGGGTGAGCAATTACGCTTGACGTTCCGTAACAGTCGGTTCTAATGTCAAGTCTAGCGTGCGGGGAATGTTCTCCGCTGCGAGGGGTGGTTGCGGCAACAAGTCAGTTGTCGGTCTCTTGTGCCTGACGCTTGTGACACAGAGTAAAAACTTACGACCTGTACAGGCAACCTCGTCGAAGGTGTGTCAACATGAAACCACAGAGATGCTTTACTGCAGTAACTGCGGTGTTGCTTGCCCTTCCTTTGCTTGCGCATCTGGCCCATGGCCAGACTTCGCCGTCACAAGCAGCCCCGGATCAGAGCACCACCGTCCGTGTCGCGCCACCGGATGCGGACGGTGATGATACCGCCACCGAAATGGCAAAGAAGGTGCAGAATCCGGTCAGCAACCTGTACCTATTCCCCTTTCAGAATAATCTGAACTTCAATTATGGTCCCAAAAACGGGACGCAGGATTTGCTGAATTTCCAGCCGGTCATTCCAATCCACATCAACAGTAACTGGAATATTATAACGCGTACCGTTCTGCCCATGATCTGGCAGCCTTCGTTGCAACCGCAGCACACCGTTCCGTTTGGCACCGGTCCAACCTTGGTCTCGGCATTCCTGGCGCCAGCCAATCCGATCAACGGCTGGCTGTTCGGTTTCGGACCGGTCGTTCAGCTTCCTACCATCACCGACAAGACCCTCGGTTCCAACGTCTGGGGCGCCGGCCCCACGGCCGTGCTTGTCTACATGAAGGGCCCCTGGGTCGTCGGCGCGCTCGCGAACAATGTCTGGTCGGCCGGGGGCACCTCAGGCCTTGGAGGGACGCGCTACAATAACTTCCTTGCCCAGCCAATCGTGAACTACAACCTTAGCCATGGATGGTTCTTGGGGACTGGGCCCATCATTACGGCAAACTGGCTGGCGAGCGGGAAGAATGTCTGGACGGTGCCGATCGGGGCCGGAGGCGGTCGTCTTATCTTTATTGGCGGCAAGCTACCGATCAACCTCGGTCTTTCGATGTACTACATTCCGGTGCGCCCGGAATTCGCTGCAACCTGGCAGTTGCGGATGCAGATCACGGTAGTCCTGTAACTTAGTGCTGCTCTGATGGAGCAAAACCATGGACGCTGAGAACAAGACCGAGAAAGTCGCAATGGAACGGCGCGAACTCCTGAAGGGCACGAGCCTCGCCGCCGCGACGGTCGCGGGCGTGCTCGGCACGGCCGAGGCTGCCGAGGCGGAGGCATGCCCCACCGGCGAGACCAACCCCTACGGCTCGCAGCCCGGCACCGGCATCACCATGCCGCCCTACTACCTGCCGACGCCCTCGGTCAGGAACCGCAACAACTACTTCCCGCAGAGCGAGCCGCTCGGCCCGGACGAGATGCGCGTCATCTTCATGGGCAGCCAGCCCTGGCCGCCGCGGATGACGCAGGCCGGCACCTGCATCATGGTCGAAACCGGCAATGGCAAGAGGCTGTTCTTCGATTTCGGCCCGGGCTGCCTGCGTAACATCATCGCCAACCAGGTGCCGGTGGCCGAAATCAACGACATCTTCCTCACCCACCTGCACATCGATCACTACGGCGACATTCCGTACCTCTGGCAGTTCGCGCCTTTCACCGGACGTTGGAAGCCGCTGCGCGTCATCGGCCCATCCGGCCGCACGCCGGCGCTCGGCACGCGGGCCATGTGCGAGGCCATGTTGAAGATGGGCGCCTGGACCTCGCAGCAGGCCAAGGGCTTTCCGATGGAGGAGGGCTACCTCATCGAGACCACCGAGTTCGACTTCAGGGACGACGGCGGCGTCTGCTATGACAAGGACGGGGTGAAGGTGACGCACTGGCGCCGTTCGCACGGCTCCGACGGTGCCTCGGCGTATCGCCTCGACTGGAACGGCCTTTCCTTCGTGTGGACCGGCGACGGCAAGCCGGACATGCTCACCGCCAAGTACGCCAAGGGAGTCGACCTGTTCGTCAGCGAGATGGCGGTGGACATCGTCAGCCTGTGGGCGCTGAAGCAGGGCGTCGCGCCCATGATGGGGGCGGTCACGCTCGACAACCTTCACACGCCGCATTACGCGGTCGGCTACCTCGCCAACCTGATCCAGCCGCGGTTGGCCATGGCCACCCATGTCTCGTTCGACCGCGAACTGATCAACGAGATGACCGCGGGCGTCCGGCTGCACTACAAGGGCATGTTCGGCTTCGGCATCGACCACACCGTGGTCAACATCACCAAGGACCGGATCTGGGTCCGCGAGGCCGCGTTCCCGGAGACGACCAACACGGCCCGCGCCAGCGTCGAGTGGATGCTCGCGAACAACTTCGGCGGCAACATCCCGAAGGAGATGACCATCCACAACCCGTTCCTGGCCAGCCAGGAGCAGTTTGTCCGCGACCAGGAGATCAACCCCGCACTGTTCACGCCCAAGGACCAGATGCGGCGCTGGGCCCGGTTCCCCGCGGAGCGGGTGGTCAATCCCATGGACTTCCTCGGCGCCCCGCCGGCGCAGCAAAGGTAGGCCACGGCCACAACGCGAAGGATCCGAGGCATGCAACCAGAGGTCGGGCCCGGGGCCGGATCGTCACCGGTCCCGATCACCGTCCTTACCGGCTTCCTCGGCGCCGGCAAGACCACGTTGCTCAACCGCATCCTTCGCGGCGGCCACGGCCTCAGGGTGGCCGTGCTGGTCAACGACTTCGGTTCGATCAACATCGACGCGGAGCTTGTCGTCGGCGTCAGCAGCGACGTCATCAGCCTCAGCAACGGTTGCATCTGCTGCACCATCCGCGACGATCTCATCGCCACCGTGCTGGAGACGATCGCGCGCCCGGAACGGCCGGAATACATCCTGCTGGAAGCCAGCGGCATCGCCGAACCGTCCGGCATCGCCATGACGTTCAACAACCCCGCGCTGTGCGACAGCATCCGGCTGGACGGCATTCTCTGCATCGTGGATGCCGAGCAGGTCTTTGCCGTGCCGGAGGCGATGAAACTGAAGATATTTCAGATGGCATGCGCGGACATCGTGATCCTGAACAAGGTCGATCTCGTCGCCCGCAAGCAGGTTGACCGGATCAGGGCCTGGCTCGACAGCCGCTTCAATCGCTGCAGGCTGATAGAGGCGACGCGAGCCGAGGTACCGCTGCCGGTCCTGCTGTCGGCCGGGCGCTTCGGCACGCCGCAGGCTGGCGACGGCGGCCATCCCGAAGACGGCCCCTGCACGGACCCGCACTGCCACGACGAACACCACCATCACGACCATGCCGCGCAGTTCGGCACGTGGAGTTACGAGACCGATCGGCCGCTTTCCCTGGAGACGCTGGGTGAAGTGGCATCGCGGTTGCCGGCGTCGATCTACCGCGCCAAGGGGGTGATCTACGCCGCCGAGGCACCGGAGCGTCGGGCAATCCTGCAGGTGGTCGGGCGGCGCGTGGACATCGCGTTGGACGACGAATGGGGAGCGCGCGATCCGCGGACGCGGATCGTGGCGATCGGGGCGGCGGATGCCACCGACTCCGAAAGATTGCGTGCCATCTTCGATCGATGCTTGTGTCTTCCTGACTGAGAAGGACGGCGACTCAGCTTCAAGACCGGTGGACGGCGTCCGGGAGCGAGGCGTGCCAATTCAGGTAACGGGTAGTTTCCGCGCGCACGAGATCGGCGTGGTAGCGCTCGACGCCGGCCCCGACCTGCTTCATGACGACCTCGCCGAAGCTGATGCGCTGCTCGCGCGAGGCTTTCGCACATTCCTGGATGACGGATTTCACGGTGGCATCCATGGTTTTCCCCCTTGGCTGGATTGGGTCGGGAATGGCCGCGATCGTTGCCTTGCGAGGGAGGGGTCCGCCATCCGCCCGGCTTTCCACAGGTCTGGCCTGACCGAGTCTTCCCTTTGAGCCGCGCCCGCCGCCCCATATAACCCCCGCCATGGACGCGCCCTTCCTCAAGATGCACGGCTGCGGGAACGACTTCGTCGTGCTCGACGCGCGCGCCCAGCCGCTCGCCATCACTCCCGCCCGCGCCGCCGCCATCGCCGACCGCCATCGCGGCATCGGCTGCGACCAGGTCATCGTGCTCGAACCCCCGCCCGCCGGCGCGGACGTCTTCATGCGCATCCGCAACCCCGACGGCAGCGAGGCCGGCGCCTGCGGCAACGCCACCCGCTGCGTCGCCTCCCTGCTCGCCGCACAGACCGGCCGCCGGACTTTTATCGTTCGCACCATCAGCGGCGACCTGCCGTCGGAAATGCACGCGGACGGCACCGTCACCGTCGACATGGGCCCGGCCCGTCTGGACTGGCGCGACATTCCGCTCGCCGGCCCGGCCGACACGCTGCACCTCGACCTCGCCGCGGGGCCGGTGGCCGACCCGGCGGCCTGCTCGATGGGCAATCCGCACGCCACGTTTTTCGTCGCCGACCTCGCCGCCGTGCCGATCGCGGCGATCGGGCCGGTTCTGGAACGCGCCGCCCTGTTCCCCGAGCGCGCCAACATCGGCTTCGCCGAGGTGCTCGCCCCCGACCGCATCCGCCTGCGGGTGTGGGAGCGTGGCACCGGCCTGACGCTGGCCTGCGGCTCCGGCGCCTGCGCCGCCCTGGTCAACGCCACCCGCCGCGGCCTGACCCATGGCCGCGCCGCCGTGCAGGTCGATGGCGGGGAGATGGTCATCGAATGGCGCGCCGACGGCCATGTGCTGATGACCGGCCCCGTCGCCACCGCCTTCAGCGGCACCGTCGCCCTCGAGGCGCTGGCGCCATGAGCCCTAACATCCTCACCTTCGGCTGCCGGCTGAACACCTTCGAGAGCGAGGTCATCCGCGGCCACGCCGCCGGGCTGGCCGACACCATCGTGGTCAACACCTGCGCGGTCACCGCCGAAGCCGAACGCCAGGCCCGCCAGGCCATCCGCCGCGCCCATCGCGAACACCCCGAAGCGCGCATCGTCGTCACCGGCTGCGCCGCCCAGATCGCGCCGGAAAAATGGGCTGCCCTGCCTGGTGTCGCCCGGGTGCTCGGCAACGCCGAGAAACTTCTGCCCGATTCCTGGGCGCCGGACGCCCCCTCGGCGGTCGCCGACATCATGACGGCGGCGGCGACCGCCCCCCAGTTGGTGACCGAATTCGCCGGCCGCGCCCGCGCCTTCGTGCAGGTGCAGCAGGGCTGCGACCACCGCTGCACCTTCTGCGTCATCCCCTTCGGCCGCGGCCGCAACCGCTCCGCCCCGCTCGGCGCCATCGCCGAACAGGTCCGCACCCTGGTCGCCGGCGGCTGGCAGGAAGTGGTGCTGACCGGCGTCGATATCGCCAGCTACGGCGCCGACCTGCCGGGCCGTCCCAGCCTCGGCCAGGCCGTCCGCCGCCTGCTCGCCCTGGTGCCCGAGCTGAAGCGGCTGCGGCTGTCCTCGATCGATCCCGCCGCCATCGACGAGGACCTGTGGCGCCTGCTCGCCGAGGAGCCCCGGCTGATGCCCCATCTGCACCTGTCCGTGCAGGCCGGCGCCGACCTCATCCTGAAGCGCATGCGCCGCCGCCACCTGCGCGCCGACGTGTTTTCCGTCATCGCCCGCGCCCGCGCGCTGCGGCCCGGCATCGCCGTCGGCGCCGACCTGATCGCCGGCTTTCCCACCGAAACCGAGGCGCTGTTCGCCGACACGCTGGCCCTCGTGGAGGAAACGGAAATCCCCTTCCTGCACGTCTTCCCCTACAGCGAGCGCCCCGGCACGCCGGCCGCGCGCATGCCCGCCGTGCCGACCGCGCTCCGTCGTGAGCGTGCGGCAAGGCTGCGGACCGCCGGGCGCGTCAACGCCGCCCGCTTCTTCGCCGGACAGGTCGGCCGCCTCGCCAGCGTGCTGGCGGAGACCCCGGCCGGCGGCCACAGCGAACATTTCGCCCCCGTGCTGGTGTCGGCCACGCCTGGCGCCCTGTTGCGCGTCCGGGTGACGGCGGCCAACGACGATGGATTGCTCGCGGAGCCCGCCTGATGGCACTCGGATTCTTCTCGCGGCTGAAGGAAGGCCTCTCCCGCAGCACCCAGAAACTGACGGACGGCCTCGGCGCGGTGCTGACCCGGCGGAAGCTGGACGAGGCGGCCTTGCAGGACCTGGAGGATGCCCTGGTCGGCGCCGACCTGGGCACCGAGGTGGCCGCCCGCATCCTCGAATCCTTCCGCCGCACCCGCTTCGGCGCCGACGTGACCGACGCCGAGGTCCGCGCCGCGCTGGCCGACGAAATCGCCGCCATCCTGCGGCCGGTGGCGCTTCCCCTGGTCATCGACCGGACTCTGAAGCCGCATGTGGTGCTGATGGTGGGCGTCAACGGCTCGGGCAAGACCACCACCATCGGCAAGCTGGCGCAGTCCTATGCCGAGCAGGGCATGCGGACGATGATGGTGGCCGGCGACACCTTCCGCGCCGCCGCGGTCGAACAGCTCCAGGTCTGGGGCGAGCGCACCGGTGCCGTCGTGGTTGCGGGCAGCCCCGGCGCCGACGCCGCCGGCCTGGCCTACGACGCGCTCAGCCGCGCCCGCGCCGAGGGCATCGACGTGCTGCTGGTCGATACCGCCGGTCGCCTGCACAACAAATCGGTGCTGATGGACGAACTGCGCAAGATCATCCGCGTCATGCGCAAACAAGACGCCGCCGTGCCGCACTCGGTGGTGCTGGTGCTGGACGCCACCACCGGCCAGAACGCGCTGCAACAGGTCAACGTGTTCAAGGACATGGTGGACGTGACCGGCCTGGTGGTGACCAAGCTCGACGGCAGCGCGCGGGGCGGCATCGTGGTGGCGCTGGCGCAGGAATTCGCGCTTCCCGTGCACGCCGTCGGGGTGGGGGAAAAGGTGTCCGATCTGCGCCCCTTCGACCCCCTGGACTATGCCCGGGGGCTGGTGGGCGCGGCATAGGCTGAGGGCAGGCCGGCGTCCTTCGTTGCCTCCGGACCGATTGGGGTGCATGGTTCGTTTTGACACCAGCTCGGCGCAGGCGATACGACTCACGCAGGCCGGAGGCCAATTTCGCCGGCAGCCGATGCGCAGCAGGGAGGCAACCACCATGGATGCGGCTGTGCCGATCGGGTCTGGAATCGACCCGCTCGAACGAGAAACCATCAAGCGGGTGGCTTGGCGGCTGATGCCGGTGCTGATGCTGGGCTATTTCTGCAACTTCCTGGACCGGGTGAACGTCGGCATGGCCGCGCCGACCATGAACCCGGATCTGGGGTTCTCGGCCGCGGTGTTCGGCTTCGGCGCCGGTATTTTCTTCCTCGGCTACTTCCTGTTCGAGATCCCGAGCAACCTGATCCTCAACAAGGTCGGGGCGCGGCGCTGGATCGCCCGTATCCTGATCAGTTGGGGCATCGTCTCCGGGTTGACCGCCTTCGTGTGGAACGATTGGAGCTTCTATTCCATCCGCTTCCTCCTCGGGGTGGCCGAGGCCGGGTTCTTCCCGGGCGTGGTGCTTTATCTGACCTGGTGGTTCCCGTCGGCCTATCGGACCCGGGTCATGGCGATATTCTATTCGTCCATCGTGATCTCGTTGATCATCGGGCCGCCGATCTCGGGGCTGTTGCTGTATCTGAACGGGGTGCAAGGGCTGCATGGCTGGCAGTGGCTGTTCCTGATCGAGGCGTTGCCGCCGGTCATCATGGCCATGGTCACATGGCAGTTGCTGACCGACCGGCCGACCGAGGCAGACTGGCTGAGGCCGGACCAGAAAGCCTGGCTGGCCGAGCGGCTGGACTCCGAGCGGGCGCAGCGCGAGGCGATCCGGAAATTTTCGCTCGCCGAGTCGTTCACCGACCCGAAGATATGGCTGCTGACCCTGGCCTATTTCGGCCATAACGTGTCGCAGTTCGGGCTGACGTTCTTCCTGCCGCTGATCGTCAAGGGGCTCGGGGTGCCCACCGGCATGATCGGGGTGGTCGCCGGGGTGCCCTTCATTTTCGCTCTCGTGGGAATGAACTACTGGGGCTGGCATTCCGACCGCACGGGCGAGCGGACCTGGCACGTGGCTGGCGCCTGGTTGCTGTGCGCGGCTGGGATGGGGGCCTGCATCCTCATCGGCGGCGGCCACCCGATCCTGCTGATGATCGCGCTGTGCTTCGCGGCGACCGGCACGTGGTGCGCCCCACCGACCTTCTGGTCGCTGCCCAGCGCCCTGCTGACCGGCACCGCGGCGGCGGGCGGCATCGCCATGATCAATGCGGTGGGCAATCTGGGCGGCTGGCTCGGACCGTGGGTGTTCGGGCTGGTGAAGGACGCGACCGGCAACAACAACATCGCCTTGCTCTGCCTGGCATCGGCGGCGCTGATTGCCGCGATCGCCATCGTTCTGGCGGGCCACGACCGCCGGCTGGAGCGGATGTCGCCGCGCATGTAGGAAGGCTCGTGGTGAAGGGCGGGGGGTTTTGCCCCCGGCTCTTCACCATGGCGTTGCCGCTGTCGCCGGGGCCACGTTCTACGCCTGAAAAGGCCGGCGTCCTTCGTTGCCTCCGGACCGATTGGGGTGCATGCTCTGTTGTGAAACCGACCCGATGAAGGCGGGGTGGAACCAACTCCCGCCAGCGGCCGGTGCGCAGCAGGGAGGAAGCCGACATGGACGTGAGTGCGCCCACACTGGAAAAAATCGAGCCGATCGAACGGGAAACCATCAAGCGGGTGGCCTGGCGGCTGATCCCGCTGCTCATGCTCGGTTATTTCTGCGCCTACCTGGACCGGTCGAACGTCGGCATGGCCGCGACGACCATGGTCAAGGATCTGGGCTTCTCGAACACGGTGTTCGGCTTCGGCGCCGGCCTGTTCTTCCTCGGCTATTTCGTGGCCGAAATACCGAGCAACCTGATCCTCAACAAGATCGGGGCCCGGCGCTGGATCGCCCGCATCCTGATCACCTGGGGCATCATCGCCTCGTTGACCGGCTTCGTGTGGAACGAATCGAGCTTCTACTGGAACCGCATCTTCCTCGGGCTGGCCGAAGCGGGATTCTACCCGGGGGTGGTGCTGTACCTGACCTGGTGGTTCCCGTCGTACTATCGCACGCGGTTCATGTCGATTTTCCAGTCGGCCAGCGTGGTCTCGCTGTTCATCGGGCCGCCGATCGGCGGACTGCTGCTGTACATGGACGGGATCGCGGGACTGCACGGCTGGCAGTGGCTGTACCTCATCGAGGGTTTGCCGCCGATCATCATGTGCTTCGTGACGTACGTGCTGCTGACCGACCGGCCGAGGAACGCGGAGTGGCTGACGCAGGAACAGCGGACCTGGCTGCAGGAGCGGTTGGACTCCGAACTGGCCCAGCGCGAGGCGGTCCGAAAGTATTCCCTCCTGCAGGCGTTCTCCACGCCGAAGATGTGGCTGCTGACGCTGGCCTATTTCGGTCAGACCGCGGGCGGCTACGGGATGGTGTTTTTCCTGCCGCTGATCGTCAAGGGGCTCGGTGTATCCACCAACTGGATCGGGCTGGTCACGGCGCTGCCCTACCTGTGCGCCTTCGTGGCGATGATCTACTGGGGCTGGCATTCCGACCACGTCGGCGAGCGGATGTGGCATCTGGTAAGTTCGTACGCGCTGATGGCGGGGGGACTGGCGGTCTGCATCGTCATCGGCGTCGACCACCCGGTGGTGACGATGGTGGCGCTGTGCCTCGCGGCGATGGGCGCGCAGTGCATTTCGCCGCTGTTCTGGTCGATCCCCAGCGCCATGCTGACCGGCACCGCCGCGGCGGGCGGCATCGCCATGATCAACGCGATCGGCAATCTGGGCGGCTGGCTTGGGCCGAGCCTTTACGGGATCGTGAAGGACGCGACCGGCAGCACCAACCTCGGGCTGCTCTGCCTGGCGGCGTTGCCGGTCATCGGCGCGATCGCGCTGCTGCTGGCGGGCCACGACCCCCGGCAGGAACGCATGATGAAGCGCGCGTAGGAAGGCCAGGGGGTTCCGCTCCCAGACCCTACGCCAAGGTGTTGATGCCCGCCGCCTGCTAGAGCGGGATGAGGTCAGGCTGAGCCGGGTCCGTCATGACGAGCCACGGATCCGCCGCGAGGTCGAGCGTAATCTCGATGTCCTCTCCCAGCATGCGGGTCAGCAGCTTCATGATCCCGTCGATCAGCAGATTGGGCCGCACCGCCACGGACCGCAGGGGCTGGCGGCGGGAAAAGGCCAGCAGACGCTCGATGGCGCTGCCGATCAGGCTCTCCTGCGGGTAGCCGACCAGCGCGCCGGCGCGGGCGTTGATCCGGACGATCCGATGTTCCGGACGATGGATCGTTTCGATCAAGATATTTTGCCCGATTTGCCGGGGCCGGCATGCCCTCGCGCCGACTTACGGGCAGCCTTTCGGCGCGTCCGGATCGGCGGGCCACCGCGTGGTGCCGCGCGGATCCTCGGGCGGGTTGCCGGCGGGTGGGCCGAGGCGGCCCGCGCCGGCCACGTGCCAGGCACGCAGCGACCACCGCACCGTCGGGAAGGCGATGGCGTCCCACGGGATGTCGTCCCAGGCGAACAATGCGACCGCTTCGCTCTCGGGGCCGGCGGCGAAGGCCGGCGGGCCATCGAAGCGGGCGCGGAAGATCAACTGCACCTGGCCGATGCGGCTGATGCTGTAGATCGCCAGCACGCCGTCGAGCGCGATATGCGCCTGGGCTTCTTCCTGCGCCTCGCGCCGCGCCCCCTCCTCGACCGTTTCGCCCATTTCCAGGAAGCCGGCCGGCAGCGTCCAGTAGCCGCGACGCGGCTCGATGGCGCGGCGGCACAGCAGCACCCGCCCGGCCTCGACGACGACCGAGCCGACGACGATGTTGGGGTTCTCGTAGGCGATATGCCCGCACGACGGGCAGACCAGCCGCTCGCGGTTGTCGCCTTCCGGAACCTGTCGGACGAACTGAGGCATGCTCAAACAATGAGCATCCGGCATGCCGTTCGCAATGCCGCGGAGGCCGCGAACCCTGCACAATTTACCGGACCGTCCCACAATCGACATTGGAACGCCGCGGTCGATCCGATACTTTCCGGTGCAGTCCTGCATGGGGAGAGTGAAGTCATGACCCAAGAAAAGTCAGAACCCACGGACCGGCTCGAACACGACCTTCTTGGCGCCCGCGCCGTGCCTTCGACGGCATATTGGGGAATACACACCTTGCGGGCGGTGGAGAATTTCAACATCACCGGCATTCCGCTCGCGCATTTCCCGAACTTCGTCACCGCGCTGGCGATGGTCAAGAAGGCGGCGGCGCTCGCCAACTGCAAGCTGGGCGAGCTTCAACCCGCCATCGCCAACGCCATCGCCGCGGCGTGCGACGAGATCATCGGCGGCGCCCTCAGCGACCAGTTCGTCGTCGACGTGCTGCAAGGCGGGGCCGGCACCTCGACCAACATGAACGCGAACGAGGTCATCGCCAACCGGGCGTTGGAACTTCTCGGCCACGCCAAGGGCGACTACGGCGCGGTTCATCCCAACAACCACGTCAACCTTTCGCAATCGACCAACGATGCCTATCCGACCGCGATTCGTCTCGCCATCCTGCTCAGCTATGGCGAACTGACCGAGGCGATGGAGGCCCTGTGCGCGGCATTGCGGATCAAGAGCGCCGAGTTCGGCGGCATGATCAAAATGGGCCGCACCCAGCTCCAGGACGCGGTTCCAATGACGCTGGGCCAGGAATTCGCGGCCTTTGCCACGACGATCGGGGAAGACATCCAACGCATCCGCGAAACCGTCCAGTTGTTCAGGGAAATCAACATGGGCGCGACGGCGATCGGCACCGGCATCAACACCGACCCGGACTACGCCGCCCTGATCGTCGCCGAACTTTCCCGGGTGTCGGGGATCGACTTCATTCTTGCCGTCGATCTCGTCGAGGCGACCTCCGACACCGGCGCCTACGTCATGTTTTCCAGCGTCCTGAAGCGGGTGGCGGTCAAGATCAGCAAGGTGTGCAACGACCTGCGCCTGCTCTCCAGCGGCCCGCGCACCGGCCTCGGCGAGATCAACCTGCCGCCGATGCAGTCGGGCTCGTCGATCATGCCCGGCAAGATCAATCCGGTGATACCCGAGGTCGTCAACCAGGTGGCCTTCCAGGTCATCGGCAATGACCTGACGGTGACCTTCGCCGCCGAAGCCGGGCAGCTTCAGCTCAACGTCATGGAGCCGGTGATCGTCTTCAACATCCTCCAGTCCATGCGGATCCTCGGCCGCGCCATGCAGACGCTGACCAAACGCTGCGTCGAGGGCATCACGGCCAATGAAAAGCACTGCCGCGATCTGGTGGAATCCAGCATTGGCCTGATCACCGCGCTGAACCCCTATCTCGGCTACGAAACCTCGACCCGCATCGCCAAGGCGGCTTTGGAGAGCGGGCGGAGCGTCGCCGAACTGGTGCGCGCGGAAGGCCTGCTCAGCGAGGAGCAACTGCAGGACATCCTCAAGCCGGAAAACATGACACGGCCCCGGCACATCCGCCGCCAAGGCGAGGGCGGGCCGGCCGTCAGACCTGCAGGTTGAGCAGCGACCCGCGCGGCAGTTTCTTGTCGGTGGGGGCCGGCAACGCCTGGGGCGAGCCCTGCGTAGCCGTGGGCGGGCTGGCGGACTGCGTCCGTACCCGCTCCACCCCGCCCGCGGCGCCGGTGCGGGCGGCGTTCTGCACCCCCGCCAGCGACGCCGCGGCGCCGCCGGCGGAGAAAGCGGAAAAAGAACCGAGCGAAATCATGCGCAGATCCTGCGCCGCCTTCGATTAACGCCCGGTGAACGCGTCAGACCTGGAGCGCGGCCACCCCGGGCAGGGTCTTGCCTTCCATCCATTCCAGGAAGGCCCCGCCGGCGGTCGAGACGTAGCTCAACTGGTCCAGCACCCCGGCATGACGCAGCGCCGAGACGGTGTCGCCCCCGCCGGCCACGCTGAGCAGCGCGCCGCGACGGGTCTGCCGGGCGACCAGCAGGGCCACCGCCACCGTGGCGGCGTCGAAGGGCGGGGTTTCAAAGGCGCCCAGCGGCCCGTTCCAGACCAGCGTCTTCACCGAACCCAGCCGTTCCTGCAGCATCTCCACCGTGGCCGGGCCGACATCGAGGATCATGGTGTCGTCCGGCACCGCGTTCACCAGAACGGTCTGGGTCGGCGGGTTCGGCCTGAACTCGGTGGCGACCACCACGTCCAGCGGCAGCAGCACCGCGCATTTCGCCGCCGCGGCCTTGGCCAGGATGTCGAGCGCGTTGGGGTGCATCTCGGCTTCCTGCAGCGACTTGCCGACCCCGTATCCCTGCGCCGCCAGGAAGGTGTTGGCCATGGCGCCGCCGATGACCAGCATGTCCACCCGGCCGACCAGATTGCCGAGCAGGTCGAGCTTGGTGGAAACCTTGGCCCCGCCAACGATCGCCGCCACCGGCCGCTCCGGCCGCGACAGCGCCGCCTCCAGCGCCTCCAACTCGGCTTGCATCAGCCGCCCGGCGTAGGCCGGCAGCAGCTTCGCCACCCCTTCGGTGCTGGCATGCGCGCGGTGGGCGGCCGAGAAGGCGTCGTTGACGTAGATGTCGGCGAGCTTGGCCAGTTCGGCGGCGAAGGCCGGGTCGTTCTTCTCCTCGCCGGGGTAAAAGCGCGTGTTCTCCAGCACCAGCACGTCGCCGTCGGCCATCCGCCCGACCGCCTGCTGGGCGAGCGGGCCGATGCAGTCCTCGGCGAAGCCGACCTTGCGGCCGAGCACCTCGCCGAGCGCCACCGCCACCGGCGCCAGCGACATCGCCGGCACCCGCTTGCCCTTCGGCCGGTCGAAATGGCTGCACACGATCACCCGCGCGCCCGCGGCGGACAGCTCGCGGATGGTCGGGCAAAGCCGCTCGAGGCGGGTCAGGTCGGAGATCTTCCCGTCCCGCACCGGCACATTGAGGTCGGCGCGGAGAAGCACACGCTTCCCCGCCACCGCGACGCCGTCCAGCGTCCGGAACGCCATGGCACCAAACTCCCTTACAGGCTGGCCCAGTAGGCGGCGGTATCCGACATCCGGTTGGAGAAGCCCCACTCGTTGTCGTACCAGGCCATCACCCGCACCAGGGCGCCGTCCACCACCGCGGTCTGCGGCGCGTCAAAGGTCGACGATACGGCGGTGTGGTTGAAGTCGTGGCTGACCAGCGGGACAGTGTTATAGGCCAGGATACCCTTCAGCGCACCCTCGGAGGCGGCCTTCATGGCGGCGTTCACCTCGTCCTTGGTCGCTGACTTCGTCAGCACCACGTCGAGCGAAACCAGGGAAACGTTCGGTGTCGGCACGCGGATGGCGGTGCCGTCCAGCTTGCCCTTCAGTTCCGGCAGCACCAGGCCGACCGCCTTGGCCGCCCCGGTGCTGGTCGGAATCATCGACAGCGCGGCGGCGCGGGCGCGGTGCAGGTCCTTGTGCAGCGTATCCAGCGTCGGCTGGTCGCCGGTGTAGGAGTGGATGGTGACCATGTAGCCGCGCTCGATGCCAAAATTGTCCTGCAGCACCTTGGCGACCGGAGCCAGGCAGTTGGTGGTGCACGAGGCGT
>Ga0181520_10008463_pt1 | contig 14604 bp, 13 predicted proteins | sample PEATcosm2014_Bin_29_FD_132451 | JGI IMG/M metagenome (GOLD analysis project Ga0181520, IMG submission 132451) | Peatland microbial communities from MTU Mesocosm Facility, Houghton, MI, USA - PEATcosm2014_Bin02_30_metaG | ecosystem: Environmental > Terrestrial > Soil > Wetlands > Peat | place... | reverse complement strand
GAATCCTGCTTGATGATTTCGTGCGTCGACTTATCCAGGTCCATGAGCACAGTAACCTGTTCGCCAGGCTTGTGAGGCAACGTGATGCTTTCCACTGTGCCGCTGTGAACGCCGCCCACTTGCACGTCGGCTCCTGCGGCCAAGCCAGCCACGTTGTCAAATTGCGCCTTTAGTTGGTATGTTGAGCGGAACAGATATTCCTTGCTCCCAATCACAAAGACACCGGCGGCAAGAATTGCCAGTGTTACAACGGTGAATGCTCCAAGCCGCGCCACTCTCGACATAGTTCCTCCTACGATTGCTTCAGAAATTCTCTAACAAACTCGATGTCACTTTCCTGAAGGTCTTCAAACGTGCCTTCTATCACGACATTGCCTTTGTCCAGAAGCGCCAGGCGATTGGCAATTGTCTTGGCGCTGTGCAGATCGTGAGTGACCACGATGGATGCCATCTGGCGTTCATGCTGGAGCTTGAGAATCAGGTCGTCAATTTCACTTGAGCTGATAGGGTCGAGGCCAGCTGTTGGTTCGTCGAGAAGCAGAATCTCCGGCTCCAGCGCAAGCGCGCGCGCAAGGCCCACGCGCTTCTGCATTCCACCGGAGATGTCGGACGGCATTTTTTCGGAACTGCCTTCCATGCCCACTTCCGCGAGTAACTGTTTGACCCGGTCGCGACGTTCGGATTTCGACATTTCTTTTCTGTGATGCGCAAGAGGAAACTCCACATTTCCGGCTACGGTCAGCGAATCGTACAGCGCGGCATGTTGAAAGAGGAAGCCCATTTTTTTTCTGATTTCTCCCATTCGATCGAGAGGCAGGCCGGCGATATTTCGACCACCGATGCAGATCGATCCGGAGTCCGGAGTATCGAGGCCGATGATGAGGTGCAGCAGCACGCTTTTTCCTGTTCCGCTTCGACCAAGCACGGCCATGGTTTCACCGCGTTTCACGCTTAGATTGATTCCATCAAGAACCTTGTGGATACCGAAGGTCTTGTGCACATCCTCAACAACGACAACCGGCGCACGGCCGTCTTGCTCTAGTTTTGTTTGTTGCATCGCAATGTCAAAGGTGGCAGCCATAAACGATCCTCGATGATTCAGTCAAGAGTTAAGGAAAGACAACCAGAATGAATTTCACCAGCACGACATCGGCCAGGATCACAAAAAGAGATGCAATGACTACTGAGTTGGTGGCCGCGCGGCCCACGCCCTCTGCGCCTCCACGTGTGCGCATACCTTGAAAGCACGCAATCGTTCCGATAATCAGTCCATAGACCGCGGTCTTGAAGGTTTGCGGCAAGAATGCACTGAAGGTTGCGCCGTGAAATCCGCTTTCGATGAACTGGTGAAACGAGAGCGGCTCAACCAATGTCTGCGCGAACCAGCCCGTCAACAAGCCGGATGCATCGGCGGCGAGAGTTAGCAGCGGCAGCATCAAGATGCAAGCGAGAATTCGCGTTGCGGCCAATAACCTGTAAGGGTTGATAGCCGATGCTTCAATAGCGTCAATCTGTTCGCTGACTTTCATTGACGCCAGTTCCGCACCCATGCCTGCACCCACGCGGCCACTCACTATCAACCCGGTCATGATTGGGCCCATCACTTGAATCACGGAGTAAACAAGAGTCGCGGGAAACATCGATTTCGCGCCGAATCGAGTCAGACTGTATCGAGCTTCCATCGAGATCACAACGCCAATCGCCGCGCCCGCCAATGCGATCAGCGGGAATGATTTTGAACCTACTTCGTCGAGTTGCCGGATCAGCTCCCGCCATTCATAGGGCGGCGTTACCGCAGCGCAGAGAACCTTCCAGCAAAAGATACTTAGACTGCCAAACCACTCGAAGAATTCGCTGACCAGCTTCATCGCGAGATCTATGAAAGAAGGCGTAGTTTCGGCGCGCCGCACGGAAGTTGGCGAATGGAAGCCCGCAATGATTTCGCGATCGCTCATTTGTTAGGTCCTTCAATAGGTGATCCGTGCGCATTGTTCAGATGCATGAATGAGAGCAGGGAGTGGGGTCCGCTATAGATAAACTCCAGGGAAATATTTTCACCGGCGTAGGCAAGCAGGCTATAGTTGCCGAGGCGGAATGCGTCCTTCGCGCCGTAGCGATTGGGAAACCATGCATAGACCGCGGTCATTGAACCCGCATAGGGCGCGGCCAGCGCAGGAAAAGAAAAGACGCGATGGCCGTCATCGCCGCGTCGCGCTGTAAAAGTCGAAATCAAAGCGTGGCTCATGCGCGGGAAGAAGCCGGTACATTCGCAGCGGTAATACAAGGTATCTTCTTTGAAGGCTTCCGCCAGCCCATAGCGTACTGTCGTTCCAATGGCTGCAATTCCAAAATCGGAGCCAAGGCGCTTAGAATAGCCCATCAGGCCTTGATTCCACTCAGGAGGAGAATCTCCAAATTGATTAATTCCTGCCGTGATGGCCGCGCCTGCAATAGGATACGGACCGAAGCCGTCGAAGATATAATTGCGGGCCATGATTTTTTGAGTCGGGCGCAGATAGGTCAAGTCCTGTTGCGGAGCAGGTGCGCTTGCCAATGCGGAAGAGGTGTCTTCCGAAGAGAGGACGGATTGCGGATCGGCTGTCAAACTCAAACACGCCAAGGCAGCGGCCGCGAACAGCAAGAAAGCCACTCGGCTAAGCTTCAGATCGAACGGATCATCCATCGATTGATGCGCCAGTTTGTTTGTTACCTCTGTGTAACAGGCGAGTATGGTCTCCGAACTTCGTCTCCAAATGGATGTCGTCAAGATCCCTCCTTCGACCGGCTTTGGCTTTTATACACACAATGCTCCGCCAGAAATAGACGTTGGCGTTCATTGTTCCCATTGAGATTCTGGCAGAGGTGAGCCGCTGAAGAATGGTCATTCTAGCTCGCCACGAAAAGATTGAACGGAATGCCGCTCTATTGCTTGTGAGCATGAATAACAAATCGCTCTGGAGCAGCACCGATATAGTAAAAGGGATAGCAGGTAACGAGAGTCAGTCCGGATTCAGCCGAAACAGAGACGATGCCGCCATCTCGAGGAGTGGTGATCTGAATCCAATCCACCTTGTACCGGGAGATACCGGCGGTGGTATGGAGAAGAATTTCGTCACCGCTGTGAACATCTTTCAGGTTGCGAAAGAATGTATCCCGGTGGCCGGCGATTCCGATATTTCCTGGTTCGCCGGGCAGCGCCGTCCCATCGATGTGCCCCACTCCCAATCGCAAAGTCTTTGAGTCCGTTCCCTGCAGAACGATGACCGTCATTCCAATTCTCGGAATCTCCATGCGGCCCAGAAGATCTCCTTCTTTGATTGCCTTCTTGGACGGAATCACCGTTAATAGTCCTGCCGCGTGAATTTGATTATCCAGCGTGCGGCTTGCGGCATTCTGAAATAGCCTTGCATCAAGCAATGTGAGCGCAACATAAGCAATCGCAAGCGCGCCGGAGAGTACAAGAATGCGCCGCGTCCAGCGGACAAACCGCTGACCGCTCAGTGCGAAGGTCTCTGGTTCATTGATGAGCATCATCACCAGCCGATCCTGAAGCGGAAACGGGAAGCGCCAAGGGCATGGAATATCCGCTTCGCGTGCGAACCGATAAGTGCCTGCCTTTTGGTGAACGGGCCTTTACCTCGATACTCCGGTAGCCTTCATCCTGCCTGGAATTTGCGGGAACATAGGCCAGCGTATACTGATTGCGAATATCGCGGGCAATTCCGTTGCAGATGGACGCGATCTCTTTGGATGATTCTGGAAAGAATGACTCGCCTCCGGTTTCTTTCGCAAACCGTTTTAGCACGCCTGGGTTCTGGTCGCCATCCTGTTCATCGAAGATGCCAATCGTATAAATGATTGCATCGGAAGTTTTGGCCATGGCGATAACTTGAGCAAGGCTGTGCTTGCTTGCGTTATCGCCGCCATCGCTGACCACGATAAGAACCTTCTTGTCGCAACTGCCTTGCTTGAGATGATTGATGGCTGATGCAATGGCATCGTACAACGCGGTCTCGCCAATCGTATGGATTGCGGCAAGAGCACTCTGCAACTGATCGCGTCGATCTGTAAACGCAAGATCCGCCGGCAGACCATAAGTGACTTGCTCATTGAAGTTGACTACAAACATCTCATCCTGCGGGTTGCTTGACCGAGCAAAAGACAATGCCGCGCCAATTACGTCCGCGCGCTTCGGCCCCATGCTTGCGCTGTTGTCAATCACCAATCCGACCGAAACCGGAATATCCTCATGGCTGAAGTGCTTGATCGATTGAAGAACATGATCCTCATAAACTTGAAAATCGTCCTGGATGAGGCCGGAAACAAGCGCATTGTGCTGGTCAACGACAGTGGCGCTCAAGACAACCAGATTTGCATTGACCCGGAGCGTATAGGCGCCCGATTCATTTTCTGCGGAGGGAATACTCTGAGAGAATGCCATTCCGATGAAGGAAAAGAAAATCACAAAAGCCAGCAGAGTTAGAACTGGCGCCGCCAAAACAAAGCGCGAACTGCGATTGATTTCTGGAGCCGCTTGATTCGTCATCTTGCTCATCCCTGCCAGGTTCTTCATGCTCTTTGATAACCGATCGGTGGTAGAACTTTTTGAAACAATCGAGGCGATACTCTCCCGCACCGCCTCATTCATCCGCTTCTCCCGGCCAACAGAATGGCCGGGAAGCCACTCGATGCGGTGCGTGGTTAACTGGACTTCTTGGCAAACATTGGAAGCAAGAATCCAGAGCCGAGCAGCATCAAGCCGGCTAATCCGATGAAGCCAAGATCGCTGGCTGTCTTCGGTAGGGAAGCAACTTCCGCGGGTGCTGCCGCGGCAACAGGAGCGGGAGGAGCTTCAACAACCTGGGCTGTCTCGACCGTCTCTCCTTTTGGAGTTATCGCCTCGACCGGCGCTGCCGTCAATACTTCAACGGGCGCGGCGGTGATCACAGCAGGAGTTGACAGCACGACCTCATTGGTTTCCGCAGCCAGTTGGATGGCTTTGGGCCTTGCATAGACGAATTGCTCGCCCCACTCACGGCCCGGATAGAACCATGCCTTCAGTGCTTCAGGCTGACCGGCGGGACGCTCGCTGAAGGTCATGACCGTCTTGCTGGTTGACTTCAAACGATAGTTGGGCATGGCGATGATGAGGGTGTAGACGTGGGTTTCATCCTGGTTTGAGATTTGAACGATGTGGTTGTTCATACCTTCGTTGATGACCTTGAAAACATAGGTTCCCGCGGGCAATACCTGTGCTCCGGAGCCACCAACTTCGACGGGCGCGCTGAATGTGACGAGCGACTTTCGGTCGAAATCGTCGGCCTTGGCTTTCGGCGTGGCGATTACGCAGAGCGCGATAAGGCACAATCCCGTTCCCAATCCTTTGAGCAGTGTCATGTTTTCTCCAATTCATTCTCCGACTCACTGGCACGGCGGTTGGTATGCGGCCTCTTTATGTTGTCGGGTTCACAAGAGTCCGCACGCCGGAGATTCCGGCTGCCATCTGTTCCGTGGCGTGTACTGAATGCCAGTATTTCCCGCATGGGAATCAAACGCTGACCAATATTGACCGGTGGAGATGAATGGAGCGCTGCGGAAATCGAATGCTCCATATTGCTCAGACTCAACTGCATGCCCGCGGATAAGGTCGAAAACGTAAGGGTAGCTGGATGCCGGTTCAAGCAAAGCTTTTGGCGTTGATCTACGATCGGAACCCTTATGGTGACGGTGCAATCGGATCGATCTTTACGGCAGCAGCGCATCCCACGCAACACAGGCAACTTCAGACACCTTAAAGGGGGTCATTCATGCAAAAACTCAAGACTCTGCTCGGCACTACCGCTTTGGTTATGGGGCTGGCACTTGCGCCGGCCACTCACGCGCAAATTGTCGTAGACATCGGCGTTCAACCGGTCTGTTCCTACGGCTACTACGACTACGCGCCTTACGCTTGCGCGCCTTATGGATTTTACGGTCCTGGCTATTTCTACAACGGCATCTTCCTGGGCATGGGCCCTTGGGCCGGCTGGGGTTATGGTCACGGCTGGGGCGAACATCGCTTCACCGAAGAGCGCGGCGGACGTTACCACGGCGGCGGCGGAGCCATGGCCAACCGCAGCAGTTTTGCGCGCGGCGGCAGAGCTGATCGAGGGCAAGCCAGGCCTGCTGGTCGAAGCGGCGGCGGTGCGCAAATGCACAACAGCTCACCGGCTTCTCATGCGGGAGGAGCGCGTCCCGAAGCAACCCGTTCAGCGCCAGCACGTGCAACGGCGCCCCACGCCGCACCCCGCGCAGCATCTACACCCCATTCCAGTGCTCCTCGCGCCTCCGCTCCGCATAGTAGCGGCGGCGGCCATGCCAGCGGTGGCGCGTCGCACGGTGGCGGCGGTGGACACGAGGGTGGCGGCGAGCACAAGTAGTCGCTGTCTAATCTTGTAATTTGGCCGCGAAAACAGATGGGCCTCTTGGGGTTGTGCTCGGACGGTTGGTCGAGCACAACCTATTGAGAGGCTTCTTCTGCATCTGGATATAGCTGATGTGAGCTGGATTGACCTATCTATTTCTCCTACTTGTGATGCACTATATAGATTGCCCTGTTTGCAGGCCTTGCCTCAAGCTTTGATCTTCCGTCTGGGGCAGATGTGATCTTTCACTCTGTTTTTGTCCGGCCGTGGGATTTTTGGAGAAATGATATTCATGATCGAAGATGAAAAGTCCGCATTCGATACAGAGGCATTTTTGGCAAGCGCAGGAGTGGGGCGCAAAATCGTCAAATTTCGGGAGAATCAGTCTTTTTTCTCGCAGGGAGAAACGGCCGATTTTATCTTTTATCTTCAGAGCGGGAGCGCCAAGCTGACGGTAGTTGCCGAAAATGGCAAGGAAGCTACCATCACGCATCTTTCCGCCGGGGAATTTATCGGCGAGGAGTCGCTGGCAAGCCTGGGCACTTTGCACATGGCCACTGCAACAGCCACCACCGCATGCATGGCGCTGGAGATAGAAAGAGAAGAGATGCTTCGCGCGATGCACAAGGAGCATCCCCTGGCCGCTCGATTTCTTCAATTCCTTCTGGTTCGCGGAATGCGCATTCAGTCTGATCTTGTCGACCAGCTCTTCAACTCCAGTGAAAAGCGTTTGGCGAGAGTGCTTTTGCTGATGGCGCAGTTTGGCGAAAAGGACGAATCGGAAGTTCTGATTCCCGCCATCTCGGAAAATGCTCTGGCCGAGGTGATTGGCACAACGCAATCCAAGATCAGCTTCTTCATGAATCGCTTTCGCGACCTTGGACTCATCGATTACGACGGCCGCATTCGCGTGCGCAAGTCACTTCTCAATGTGATTCTGCACGATCAATTTCCCGACGACAATGCCGTAAGGCCGCCCATCAGCGATCTTCCGCAGGCGCAATCCAGGATTGCAAAGCTCGCCGATCCCGTCAACTGAAGCAAAGCCGCAAGAGCGTTGAGCAAACGCTGTCGGCTGCAATGGGAGTGATCTAATACTTGGAATACTCGAAGTTGAAGTCGCTGCTCCGCCAGATGATTCTGGTTCCCATGGCGCTCACGGCCGCCCTGGCGATCCTGCTTTTGTGGGAGACCTTCGACTTGAACCGATCCTTGCAGTCGGTTGATCATACCGATCGAATCCTTGACCAATCCGGACATCTGCTGGCGTTGCTGGTTGACATGGAATCCAGCGCGCGCGGATATATCGCCACCGGCGACGAGAGCTTTCTTCAGCCATATCAGGAGGGCACGAAGAGTCTTGAGCCGGAGTACCAAGCCCTGTTTGAGATGGTGAACGTCAATTTGCCGCAACAACAGCAGCGTCTGAAGGAGTTTCATGCCGGCGCCATGGAGTGGGAAAGTTACGCCAGCGCGATGATCGCCCTGCGCCGCGCGGGAAAAGCCGACCCCACTCTTTATGAGAACCGGCAGGGAAAGCTCCGGATGGATTATCTTCGCGGACAGATGCTGGAGTTTCAAAACGTGGAAGCCAAATTGCACATCGAGCGGGTTCAAGCCGCGCGCCTGCGCTGGACGGTGATGGTGACCAGCTTTCTGGGATTGGGTTTGGGCGTGGGAGTCTTCCTGGCGCTCTTCACGCGCTTCAACGTTGAAAAAATGGGCACCAAGCTCTTGCAGAGCGAGGAGCGCTGGACCGCGACCCTAGGCAGCATCGGCGAAGCGGTGATCGCCACCGACAGCGAGGGCCGCGTCACCTTTCTCAACCCGGTCGCCGCCGCTCTTACCGGATGGCCTTCGGAAGAGGCCTTGAAACAGCCGATCGGAAGAGTTCTCAAGCTCATCAATGAGAAGTCAGGATTGAGCACGGACAATGAAGTGCTCCGCGTACTCAAAGAGAAACAAGTGTTAATGGTGGCCAACCACGTGGGCCTCATCACCCGCGATGGCCGCGAGATCTCCGTCGAGCACAGCGCCGCGCCCATCCTCGCCGCTGAGGGAAAAGTCATTGGCGTGGTTCTGGTCTTCCGCGACGTCTCTGCGCGGCGGCAGGAACAGATTGAGACTGCCGAGCGGGCTTCTTTGATCGAACTGACGCAGGACTCGGCCCTGGTGATCGACATGGAAGGGAAGATCCTCTTCTGGAGCCGGGGGGCAGAGATCATGCTGGGATACACCAAAGCCCAGGCCATCGGTAATGTCTCGCACGAACTGCTGCGCACCGAGTTTCCCCGTCCGCTGGAGGAAATCAGAGCGGAACTGCTGCGCGTGGGGCATTGGGAGGGCGACCTGATTAAGACCGCGCGCGACGGTCGGCGGATTGTGATGGCCAGCCGCTGGGCGCTGCAATGGGGCAAGCGCGACCAGGCGCCCCGCGTGCTGGAGATCAACAGCGACATCACCCAACGCAAGCGCGGAGAAGAATCGCTGGTTCTGCAGCGGGAGCAACTGCGGGCGCTGGCCGAGCGCCTGCAATGGGTGCGCGAAGAGGATCGCAAGCAGGTAGCGCGCGACCTGCACGATCAGATCGGTCAGATTTTGACCGCCATCAAAATGGATATGGCATGGATCACTCGTCATCTTCCAGAGTCAGAAACCAGCGCGCTTGCCCGGCTTGATGAATCGATTCATCTCATCAACGATGGCGTCAAAGCGGTGCGCGCCATCTGCAGCGGGCTGCGTCCCGGCGTCCTGGACGACCTGGGACTGGCGGCGGCCATTGAGTGGCAGGCCAACGATTTTGCCGCTCGCAATGGCATCCCCTGCGAGGTTTCAGTTCCGCCCGTCGATATGCATCTGGATGGCGACCGGGCCACCGCGACCTTCCGCATCTTCCAGGAGTGCCTGACGAATATTGTTCGGCACTCGCAGGCCAAGTCAGTGCGCATTGCCCTCTTCCAGCAAGAGGAGAGTATCCTTTTGATAGTTGAGGACGACGGAATCGGATTTCACGATTCGGGTTTTTCCAGCGCGCTTGGCTCCCTGGGGCTGCTGGGCATGAAAGAACGAGCGCAATTCTGCGGAGGCGACGTGCAGATCTCCACTTCCCCCGGCCACGGAACGACCGTTACGGTCCGCGTTCCTATGGATATTCCCCGCGCCGAGAGGAGCGAACCATGCGCATCCTGATCGCCGATGACCATGCGGTTGTTCGCCGCGGCCTCAAAGAGATCCTGACGGATGCTCTACCCGGCGTTGAATTCTCTGAAGCCGGTAACGGGGATGAGGTGCTCAGCCACCTGGGTAAATCCACCATCAGCCTGCTGGTGCTGGACATCAGTATGCCGGGGCGCAGTGGGGTGGACGTGCTGCGAGAGGTCAAGCACAGCTACCCGCGCATGCCGGTCATCATCCTGAGCTGCCAGCCGGAGGAGCAATACGCCATGCGCTGCCTGCGGGCTGGGGCGGCTGCTTACATCAACAAGGAAAGCGCACCTGAAGAGCTGGCCCTGGCCACCAGGAAGATCCTGAGCGGAGGCCGCTACGTCAGTGCGAGCCTCGCCGAGAAGTTGATCGACAATCTGGATGACGCTGCCGGCAAGCCATTGCATGAATTGCTCTCGGACCGGGAGTTTGAAGTGATGAAGATGATTGCAGCCGGTGTTCCCTTGACCGAGATCGGCGACCGGCTTCATGTCAGCGTAAAAACCGTCAGCACCTATCGCGCCCGCATCATGGAAAAGATGCAGATGAAGAGCAACTCCGAGCTTACCCGTTACGCGATGACGCAAAGCCTGATCGATTAGGCTGGCGGCGTAGGAATACCCCTACAGAAATTCCGGAACGAATCTTACATCAATCTCGGTAATTGCTGATAGGATTCCCGCTTCGATTTCGTTAGATTCAATTCAGGCCAAAAGAACAGCATGGTCAGCGGGCGCAAAGATGAAAATCCTGATCACCGACGATCACGCAAATGTGCGGCGCGGCCTTCGAGAGCTGTTGACCGACTCGTTTTCCGGCACGCGCTTTTCCGAGGCCGCCAACGGAGTTGAAACGCTGGCCCAATTGGTTCTCTCCCTGCCCGATGTGCTGCTGCTCGACATCAATATGCCCGGGCGCAGCGGCTTTGAAGTGCTGAAGGACGTCAGGCATATCTACCCTTTGCTCCCGGTGATCATGGTGAGCGTCCAGCCGGAGAGCCAGTACGCGTCGCGCTGCCTGGGGGCTGGCGCATCCGCCTATGTCAGCAAGGACAGCGCCTCGGAAGATCTGGCGCCGGCCATTCAGAAGATACTGGATAGTCGCGCAAAGCTGCTGTTGAACCCGAATTGATAATTAGGCAATAATCGGGCAAACCTGCGAGCACTATGGTCCATGCCGAATCGGCCACATCGCCATCCACCGATGTTTCGCCTGCGCTTCAACAACAAGCACTTATCGAAACAGCGCATGGGATAAGTGGATATTGCATGCCCATGCCCCCGCGGCGGCGCAGGCATCGATTGATCCAGGCGCAAATTTGGCGCAAGGAAAAACCCTACAACATCGGCATGGAAAAGACTACATCAATCCCAGCTTTCGCCGATGTTCACCCTCATTCAATCCCGGTACCTTGGTTATATCGACGCTGCAAGGGATGACGTTAATTCATACCATTGCACCCTCTCGGTTAGTTTGAAAGGTTTCTATCATGGCGACTAGCTTTGCTCCAATGACAAATATGGCGCCCAGGATTCCGCTGGGACGCTCGTTCCCTTTGCCTACGGTTGCGCAACCAGGCTTGAAGCTGGTACCGAATCCGGATGTCGCTTTGCCTCGACAGCTCCCTGCCATCGATCTTCAGAGTCCTTTGAACAGGTTTATGGCGGGAAAATCGCGGCGCGATTACCAGACCGGAGAATCCATCTTTTCGCAGGGCGATCCGGCCAATGCGGTCTTCTACATTCAGAGCGGCAAGGTCAAGCTGACCGTCGTCTCGATGAGCGGCAAGGAAGCTGTCATCGCCCATCTTCCCACCGCCAGCTTCTTCGGAGAAGCATCCTTGGCCGGCGAGCCGCTTCGCACGTCTTCCGCATACGCGCTGGAAGCCAGCACGATGGTTCGCATCGACAAGCAGGCCATGCAGGACTTGCTCCATCGCGAACCGGAGTTTGCCAAGCAATTCCTCGCCTGCCTGCTCGCTCGCAACAATCGCATGCAAGCCGATCTCGTCGATCATTTGTTCAATTCCAGCGAAAAGCGCCTGGCCCGCCTGCTGATGATGATGGCCAACTTCGGCCAGGAGACGAAGCCGATTCCGGTCATCGCCAAGATCAGCCAGGAGACTTTGGCCGAGATGGTGGGTACCACACGGTCCCGCGTCAGCTTCTTCCTCAACCGCTTCCGCGAACTCGGCTACATTGACTACAACAGCAGAGGCATGCTTATTCATGGTTCATTAGCCAATGTTGTTTTGGTCGACTGAGCAACATCCTCCAGCTCTTGCCCGTGCGTGGTAATTGGAACTGGTTACGCAGGCATTGGAACTGCCTGTACGAGTCTGCTGCAGCCTAGACCAGCAGCGTTGAGCACAAACTTTCATCTGATTCGCAGAGATCGCTGAAACATGGAAGGCTGAGTTCATAGACCTTTTCCTTTTGAAAGCGCTTGTTTTGATTTTGCGGCACATCTGTTGCATCTCCACCGATTCGATCAAAAACGAGCAAAACTGACCAGAGTTTGTTTGCAACACGGTTCATTTTGGTAAAAGGAGGAATCAACAATGGCGGAACAATCTGTGAATCCAGAAGAGTCAAAGCTTGAAGACGAAATGATCTTGAATAAAACAGCACAGAAACACATTGATCTAATTGCCGAAAAAGCGGCGGAGAAAGGTTCCAAAACAGAGCAGAATTTCGACCGTGGATCGAACGATCTTTTCAAAGTGAAATAACGCCTTGTCCTTTACTTGCGGGCACCGGAAGACCAGGCTGAATGGCTGCTTGCACTGCTTGCATAGCGGCAATTTCCTGGTCAGTGGAGCAAGAACAGGAGACGATACATCGTGAACGCAAATACAAATAAGCCCGAGACGAATGCGGAATCCAAGCAGGCTCCGAAAGATAATATAGACGCTCTGAAGACGCTCGCCATGCCTGAGTTGATGAACAAGCTTGGCGCATCGGCGGACGGACTTACGCAGGCCGAGGCCGTGAAGCGCCAGACGCAGTATGGACCAAACCAGATCGAGGAAAAGAAGACCAACGAATATCTAAAGTTCCTCTCCTACTTCTGGGGTCCGATTCCGTGGATGATTGAAGTCGCCGTGATTCTCTCCGGGGTCGTTCAACACTGGCTTGATTTCATCGTGATTCTTATTCTGTTGTGCTCCAACGCACTGGTCGGATTCTGGGAAGAACACCAAGCAGGGAATGCCATTGCCGCTCTGAAGGCGCGATTGGCGGTCAAGGCCAAGGTCAAGCGGGATGGCCAGTGGGAGGATCCGAAGGCAAGCGAACTGGTTCCCGGCGACGTAATTCGTCTGCGATTGGGTGACATCGTTCCCGCGGATGCGCGCTTGCTCGACGGCGATTCCATTGAGGTCGATCAATCGGCGCTGACCGGCGAGTCGCTGCCCGTCAGCGCCAAGCCCGGCGGCGCGGTGTATTCGGGCTCCATCATCCGCCAGGGTGAGATTGACGCTATCGTGTATGCCACTGGGTCGAACACTTACTTCGGCAAGACCGCGCAACTGGTGCAGGAGGCTCATACAGTCAGCCACTTTCAGAAGGCTGTAATGAAGATCGGCGACTACCTGATTATTTTGGCGGTATCACTGGTCGGCTTGATTCTTGTCTTCGCCCTTTTCCGCGGGGACAAGGTTCTCACCACGCTGGAGTTCTGCCTGGTGCTGCTCGTGGCCGCCATCCCTGTCGCCATGCCGACCGTTCTGTCGGTAACTATGGCCGTCGGAGCACGCCTGCTCGCCAAGAAGGAAGCGATCGTAACCCGCCTGTCAGCGATTGAGGAACTAGCTGGCGTCGATGTTCTCTGTTCGGACAAGACCGGCACACTTACGCAAAATAAACTCACACTGGGCGATCCGTTCTGCGTAGACGGAATTGCCGCTGCGAGCGTTGTTCTCTGGGCCGCACTGGCCTCGCGTGCGGAAGACAAGGACACCATTGATCTGGCGGTCATCGGCGGTGTGAAGGATGACAAGGAACTGAAGAGCTGCCAGGTGCTTCACTTCATGCCATTCGATCCGGTGCACAAACGCACGGAAGCTTCCGTCAAAGGCGCAGACGGGAAACAGTACTTTGTGGCCAAGGGAGCGCCGCAGGTCATTCTGCAGATGGCAACCAATGCCGGCGATGTCAAGACAGCGGCAGACAAAGCTATTCTTGACTTTGCCGGTCGCGGCTTCCGTTCTTTAGGCGTGGCCAGGGCGGATGAGGAAGGTAAATGGAAGTTTGTCGGCATTCTTCCCTTGTCCGACCCGCCACGCACGGATGCCAAAGAGACCATTGCCAACGCCGTGCAAATGGGCGTGAAGATCAAGATGGTGACGGGCGATCAGATTGCCATTGCCCGGGAAACCTCGAAGGAATTGGGCCTGGGATCGAATATCCTGGACGCCAACGCGCTTGGCGACACAAAGAAGAAAGAGTCTCCGCAAGTCGTTGAACAGATCGAGAAGGCAGACGGCTTTGCGCAGGTCTTCCCCGAGCACAAGTTTCATATTGTGGACGTGTTGCAGAGCTGCGGCCACATTGTCGGGATGACAGGCGACGGCGTGAACGACGCGCCCGCGCTGAAGAAGGCCGACTGCGGCATTGCCGTCTCCGGCGCAACCGATGCAGCCAGAGCGGCAGCTTCAATCGTCCTTCTCTCGTCAGGTCTTTCCGTAATCATCGATGCAATTAAAGAGAGTCGCCGCATCTTCCAGCGCATGAACAGCTATGCCATCTATCGCATCGCGGAGACGCTGCGTGTGCTGTTCTTCATGACGCTATCTATCCTGGTCTTCAATTTCTATCCAGTGACGGCAGTCATGATTGTGATGATTGCGCTGCTCAATGATGGGGCAATTCTGTCGATTGCTTATGACAACGTCCTATATAGAAACAAGCCGGAATCGTGGAATATGCGGCTTGTGTTGTCGATCTCCACCGTGCTTGGAGTGATTGGGGTTGTCTCCGCATTTTTCTTGTTCTAT
>Ga0181520_10008461_pt1 | contig 14608 bp, 10 predicted proteins | sample PEATcosm2014_Bin_29_FD_132451 | JGI IMG/M metagenome (GOLD analysis project Ga0181520, IMG submission 132451) | Peatland microbial communities from MTU Mesocosm Facility, Houghton, MI, USA - PEATcosm2014_Bin02_30_metaG | ecosystem: Environmental > Terrestrial > Soil > Wetlands > Peat | place... | reverse complement strand
GTCATCGTATAAGTGGTCGAACTGCTTGCCGGGAAAGAAACGCCGTTGGTAGTATTGGCACACCAAGATGTCAGGTCGCTTCTGCGTATCACAGTTGTCGCCGAAGCATAAGGAGCCGGAAATCCAGACGCGTCTTTGAATATGCCGTTGGTGGTGCCGGCCGGCGGTGTCAGCCAATAAGTGCCGGAACTGTTGGTCATTTTGGCATAGGCGTAATATGTACCGATGCAACCACTGCCGCTGCCCTGGCCGACCGCAGCCTGGTCACTTTGCGCCACCTCTGACGCGATACAGCCCATAAACCCGGCCAGCATCAGCGCCGCAGTACCGACAATTTTAGACATTCTGTTGTTATTGCTCTGGTGATTTCTCATAGAGGATTTATCGGTTTGTTGTGTTGATTGTTTAGCCGTTTGTTTTCCATTGCAGCATCCATAACCGCCAATCCATTTAGCAAAGCTCCTCTGGCTCGTAAAGAAGAATTGGAAATAAAAAACGCTGTGCCGCGCGCTGCCATCGCTTAAGCTTCGAAACTGCAACCTGTGAAGATTTGGGCCACCAGACGACATTCGTGGTTTGCTTCCGCAGCCGGCGCGGCGCTGGCGGTGCTGGGCGGCTTGCTGCTCTGGTGGACACCCTTGGGCGACTCGTGGACCAATGCCAGCTACGATTGCCTCTTCCGCTTCGGCTCCCGCGCCGTCACCAACCAGGTCACGCTCATCCTGATGGACAATGGCGCGTTCGACGCTTTCGGCCAGACGCGCGGGCGGCCCTGGGACCGGGCGCTGCATGCCCGGTTGTTGAACCGGCTGGCCGACGACGGCTGCGGGCTGGTGGTGTTCGACTCCTTTTTTGGGGAATTGCGTGATCCCAAGCAGGACGAAGCCCTGGCGGCGGCGATGCGGCGTCAGCGGCATCTGGTGCTGATGGCCAAGCAAACCCAGTTGACCCATCCGGCGCTGGCGGGCGCGCAGCCGATCCTGCCGGCAGAGTATTTTCTGGATGCCGGCGGCACCAATTGGGGCGTGGCCTGGCTGAGTCCGGACCTTGGTTCAATTGTCCGCCGGCAATGGCCATTCCCATCGCCGGGACCCTATCCCAGCCTGCCGTGGACCGCCGCGCAACTGGCCGGCAAAAAGTTAAGTGACGCGCCGCAGGAACGATGGCTGCGTTACTACGGCCAGTCCGGTTCATGGACGCGCATGAGCTACCAGTACGCGCTGGGGCAGCCCACCAACTATTTCCGCAATCAAATTGTTTTCATTGGCAACTGGCCGGAAACATCCGTGCCGGATGGCGAAACCGACAAATTTTCCACGCCCTACACGCGCTGGACTGGCGAGACTTCAGGCGGAGTCGAAATTCTGCTGGCTTCCTTTCTGAACCTCTTGAACGATGACTCGTTGCTGCGACCGGCGTGGTGGCTGGAGCTGGGTTTGTTCATCGCGGCGGGAGTCTTGTTGGGCGGCGGCTTGTGCCGGCTGCGGTTCCTCCCGGCGCTGGCGCTGGCCGCGGGAATTGCCGTGCTCCTGTCGCTGTCGGCCATTTCCCTGAGCTATTTCACCAACTACTGGTTTCCCTGGCTCATTGTTGTCGGCGGACAGGTGCCCTGCGCCTTGGGCTGGGCGCTGGTGATGCAAATTACGCGTGCGCCCCAACCCACCCCGACCGCGGTGATGGCGCCGGCGCCGAACACGGTCGGATACGAATTGTTTTATCCGCCGTTTGGCGAAGGCGCCTATGGCAAAGTCTGGCTGGCGCGCAATACGGCCGGACAATGGCGCGCCCTGAAGGTGATCTATCTCGCGAAATTTGAGGACAATCCCGATCCTTATGAACGGGAATATAGCGGGGTGAAAAGATACCAGCCCATTTCCGACCAGCATCCCGGCCTGCTGCGCGTGGAGTTTGTGAGTGAAAAGCAGCCGGACTGTTTTTATTACGTCATGGAACTGGGCGATGCGCTCGAACCCGGCTGGGAACACAATCCCACCGCCTATAAACCGCGCGATCTGGTAAGCGAACGCGTCAAGCTGCCCAAACGGAGACTGCCGGTGGCGGATTGTTTCCGCATTGGCATTGCCTTGAGCGAGGCGCTTGATTTTCTGCACCGGCAGGGCATGACCCATCGCGACATCAAGCCGCAAAACATCATTTTCGTCAACGGCCAGCCCAAACTCGCCGACCTGGGCCTCATCAGTGAAATCCGGCCCGCGAATGAGGAACGAACGCTGGTGGGCACGCCCGGTTACATGCCACCCTCACCCGAACGGCCGGGCACGGTGGCGGCAGACATCTATGCCCTGGGCATGGTGCTTTACGTTTCCAGCACTGGACGCACGACGGCGCTCTTTCCCGAAGTGGCCACGACGCTGGTCAACACGGAAGACCCTCCCGAATTCTTGCCCTTGAACCAAATCATCCTGAAAGCCTGCCAGCCAATGCCCGAAGACCGGTATGCCTCAGCCCGGGAAATGCACGATGCCCTGGTGCAGCACAAAATATGACGGCGGCCAATGCGCAGGGCAATTTCACCAGGTAACCTGCAACTGCGCGGTGGCGACAGTGTCCGGGTTTTCCCGTTCCTGCAATGACTGCACCACCGCCGCGAATGACCGCTTCACGCGCCCTTCAAACAGAGTGCGTCCGCCGGTTACAACGCGAATGGGCTGATCCAGATCAAGCAAGGCGTCAGACAGCCGGAGCGTCAGGCTGCCGGTGGCGGGGGTTTCAATGGCAATTGTCTGACCTTCGACATGCGCCGCGTAAATCTCCCCGGGATGCACGGCATCGGGCGCGCGCTCCAGCCAGTAAAGCCGGGTGTGGGTGACGTCGTCCTGCTTCCACACCACGCGCCGAGGCCAGTTGACACATGCGAGCGGAGCCATGCCCGGAATCACTTCGGCTTCGCGGCCCTGCATATCGTGCGGCAGACCGGGATAGACAGTGAGCCGATGCGGGTAGCCCGCCGGATCGGCCGCTTCCAGGACATCCATTTTGGCGCTGAATTCGCGCACGACGGTGTTGCGGTTGTAGGCCGCATCCGCGCCGCCCATATAGAGGAAAAACGGCAGGTTGCGCAGCCCTTCCGGGGTGGTTGCGTTCGGATGCCCGGCGCACATGGCCGCGGCGGCAAAGCGGTCAGCCATCCTGGGCGCCAGTTGATAAACGCCGTCGCCACCGGCCGAATAGCCGATCAGATAAACGCGGTTCGGGTCCACTCCCCGCTGCAATACCATGTCCGCAATCAGACGGTCGAGCAGTCCATCCACCCACGCCACATGCCACATGTCCCAGGTATTGGCGGGGGCGCGCGGAGCGACATTGATGCTGCCCGGTGGAAATTCGTAGCGCCCAAAATATCCATGCCAGTTCGCGTCGTTTTCTTCCTCGGTGCCCTGTCCGCCGCCGTGCAGGGTGATCCAGAGGCTGTGTTTGCCGTCGGGCGCGTCGCCAAAAAGTTTTTCCATCCACTTCAGCGACTGGTCGCCAATCACAATGCGCCTGGCCGACAATTCCGAGGCGGCCGATTCAGCCCTCGTTTGGGCGACATCATCCCAGGCGAGAGCAATGATGCGTGACGCCTCGTCGCGGGTGAACGTGAAATTCGGCGGCGCGCCCCGTTCCGCCGGCGGTTTGGCGAACCAGGCTTCGGCGACCAGCGCCTCCGGGGGCACCGGGGTGAGTTCGGACCAGACAAAATCCAGCGTGTGCGAACTCATGCACACAGCACAAGAAAGGGTTGTTTCGCGCGCCGCGCCCTCGCGCACAAAGCGAAAAGTCACGCTTGTGGCGTCCTCCGGCAGTGTGAAATCAGGCATGTCATTGAGATCAGCCGTGCCGGCGCGGGTGTAATTGGCGGCCAGCAGCTTCCCGTCGGCGCCGCGCATTTCAACCACGGCGGGCAGTCTTTCGCCGCCGTCCGTTTCCCGCAGGCGCACATGCACGACCGTCGCCGTCGGCGCGTTGGTATTCACTGCCAGCCCGGCGTAACGGGCGGAGTCGTTTACGCCCGGCACCGCCCGCGAATCAAGATCCCACGCGAGCGGAAAATACTGGCCGGTGCGCCGCCAACTGGTGGCATAAATCTGATGGAGCGGATTCGGACTGCGCACGGTCAGCGCGGCGTCCTGGTTGAACCAGCCCCGGTCAAGCCCGTTCGTGTCGTATTCATCCGCGCCGGTGAAGAACCAGTCGCCGTCCCAGATTTCAACCCAGCTATGGTTGCCTTCTTTTTGCGCCCATTCAGGCACGCCGGCGACGCGGGCGGGAATACCGACCGACCGGCAGGCATCCACCAGGATGAGAGACAGGCCGGTGCAGGTGGCTTTGCCTTGTTCGATGGATTCCTTGGGGCTCTGGTTGTTGCGCTTTCGCGCCAGGTTGTAGTGGACGTTAATTTGTTTGAAAAATTCCCGGTTCAAGGCCTGCACGGCGTCGGTGGCATTGGTGCAATTCCGCACGATGTTCGAGGCGAGCGGATAAAACTGCGCCCGCCACGGATCGCGTGGCTCGTCGAGCGACGCGTAAGGGAGCACGTCGTTAAAAAAAATCCGTTCCGGCAGGGCGGCGGCCCAGGTGAAATTTGTCCGCGCCTGGAACGCGAGCGACAGATTTTCCATGAGAAAATCGCTGTCCAAGGCGGCCCGGTCACCGGCGGGCATGTTGTCCACCAGAAAATACGCCGCGCGCCGGCCCACGTTGCCAAATTTTTCCGCGGCGGCGGCAATAAAGGTTTCGGTTTCCACGGGCAGCGGTTCATCCAGCTTTAAGAGCCGGTCCTGGCGAATCCGCCAGACATGCTGCTGGCCGCCATCCTGGTAAGCCACCGCGCCGACATAGCCATCGGCTGTTGTCTCCAGCATGGGCGGCCCGACATCGGGTGGAAGTTGCGCCGGCTTCAATTCGAGTTCGGCCAGATTGGTGGCCCAGCACCGGTGCTCGTTCCAGAAATCCTTCTGTGCATAATAAATTTCCAGCGCCAGATCACGTGCGGGTTTGCCCGGAATGGGGGCGATGGAATTGGTTTGGCCCGCCGGCTGACGGGTGAATTGCACGAGCCCCCACATTTCCGGCCGGTGCATGTCCACCACGCCTTGCGGCGACCAGACCCAGTTATCCTCCGGCATGTCGGGGACTTTTTGATAAGCGCCATTGGTGTGGGTGATCTGCCATTCGACGCGCGAAAAGTTAATGCGCCACTTTTCGCCTTCAGCCGGCGGCCCGGCGTGCCGCGCGTGTTCCGCGAGCACCTTCCAAGGAAAGGCGATTTCAACCGTCCAGCCCTGATCCGTGTCGGCGGGATCATTGAGGGTGCCATTGACATGGACGGCGGTTTTCCCGCCGGGAATTTCCCACGCGTTATCCGGTCTGCCTTGATCCATGTAAGGCTTGTTGAGCCGCAAATCCCAAGTGGTATTTAGCGCGTTCATCTCAAACTCGTAATACGGCTGCGTGTGCCCCAGGGGATCAATGAACACCTCGAAATCCGGATCCTGGAATATGACGGAATCATGGTTGGTGAGCGTGGCCCAGACGTGCGGCTCTTCGATTTCGGCGGCGAGGTAGAGATAATCATCGTCCCAGAGCATTTTCACACGCGTGAGGAACCGGGGCGTGGGTTTGGCGGCGCCCTGAATGTCCACAAAACCGTCCGTCCACGGCGCGGCCGCCCACGCAGGATCGTCGAGCAGACCATCAATTTTGACGGGCGTGACAGCGTGTTGACAAAGATAGCCACGGGGGGTGATTGGCTGCATTTTTTCCAGCCAGTCAGCATGGTCAGCCGCCGGCATTGGTGCGGGCCACAGCGCAAGCCAGCCCAACAGGACGAGTTTGTATAATCGGATGCTCATAGTCTGTTTCTTATCTCCTGTGTCTGGTTGGGCAGGACGCCGCTCTAAAATTTGAGCGGCCTGCCCCGGCGGCGGCTTGGAAACCCGCCGGATTTTGCCCGGCCCGTTGCCGGCAAAATTTCCAAGGCCAAAACTATGGGCGGTAGGGTTTGTTTGGCAAGGGGATTATGATGAACCCTCCGAATGCACGGCTGGCACATGAAAGGGGGTAGGGCTGACCTGCCGGTCAGCCAGCGCGCCCGCTTCAAACGACGCTGGAAAAACTCGCGCCGTTGGGCACACGAAGAAGGCAAACCGGCAGGTTTGCCCTACCCAAACAAGCAAGCAAACGGCCCGCCGCGAAAACGCTCATGAGCCAGCCGTGCTCCGAATGGGCGCACTGGAATACCATCCATGAGCGGCCGTGCTTTGACGCGTCGTAACCAGGCGGAGTTGGGAGCGGCTTGACGCCGTTACATGCCCATGATCTGATAACCGCCGTCCACGTAAAGCACCTGGCCGGTGATGGCCGCCGCGCCATCGCTGGCGAGGAACACGCCGGTCTCGCCCAGTTCCTCGGGCGTGACATTGCGCTTGAGCGGGGCGTGGGCCTCGTAATGCTTGAGTATTTCCGCGAAGCCGCTGATGCCGCGCGCAGCCAGCGTGTTGACCGGGCCGGCGCTGATGCAGTTCACGCGGATTTTTTTCGGGCCGAGATCGTAGGCTAGATAACGCGTGCTGGCTTCGAGCGAGGCCTTGGCCACACCCATGACATTGTAATGCGGCATCACTTTTTCCGCGCCATAATAGCTCATGGCCACGATGCTGCCGCCGTCGGTCATCAACGGCGCGGCCGAGCGGGCCAGCGCCACCAGCGAATACGCGCTGATGTCGTGCGCCATGCGGTAGGCCTCGCGGCTGGTGTTTACAAATTCGCCCTCCAGCGCGTCCTTGGGCGCAAACGCGACCGAGTGCAGCAGCAGGTTCAATTTGCCAAATTTCTCGCCGACGGCCTTGAAGACATTCGCAATGTCTTCGTCCCGCGTCACATCGCACGGCAAAATCAACGTGTCGGCGCCGAACGTGCCGGCGAGTTCCTCGACGTTTTCCTTCACCCGGTCGCCCTGGTAGGTGAACGCGAGCCGGGCGCCTTCGCGCGCCCAGGCCTGGGCGATGGCCCAGGCAATGGAGCGTTTGTTGGCCACGCCGAAAACAATTCCGGTTTTTCCTGCAAGTAATGACATAAATTAGCCCGCTAGTATAAGCGGAATACCCGCCGCGTCCAGCCTCGACTCGCCGCCGGTGAAAAGGTAAATTAACAACAATGGACATCGCTGACGGTCTCATTCAATACCTGATGCTCATTTCACTGCTGACGTTCCACGAATTCGCCCATGCGTGGACGGCACTGAAATGCGGCGACGACACGGCCCGCCTGCAAGGGCGCGTCTCGCTGAACCCCGTCGTTCACATTGACCCCATTGGCACGGTGTTCCTGCCGCTGCTGATGATCTTTATGCCCGGCGTGGGGCGGTTTCTCATCGGCTGGGCCAAGCCGGTGCCCTTCAACTATCATAATCTTGGCAATCCCCAGCGGGACGAAGTGCTGATCGCCATGGCCGGTCCCGGAATGAATCTGCTGCTGGCCATCGGACTGGTGGCGCTGGTGCGCGTGATGCAGTTTTTTCATGCCGAAGAGTTCACGGGACTTTGCGTACAGGCGGCACAATTGAGTCTGCTCCTCTGCTTCTTCAACCTGATTCCGGTGCCTCCGCTCGACGGTTCGCACGTCCTGCGCGTCATGGCCAACATGAGTTTTGAAGCCTATGCCAAATTTGCACAGTTCGGTTTCATCATTGTCATCGTCCTGCTGCAAATCCCCACTGTCCGCGAATTATTGGCAACGGTCACTTTCAGCACCCTTGACGCGCTGGTGCGAATTTTTGGCGTGGCGTGAACCTGCTCGAAATCAAAGCTCTGAAAATGGATTTCGGCGCGGGGGCCTGGGCGGCGCGGGCGATTGACGGCGTATCGCTCGTCATCGGCGCGGGCGAAACCGTCTGCCTCGTCGGCGAAAGCGGCTGCGGCAAGAGCGTGACCGCCCAATCCATTGCGCGGCTGGTGCCATCGCCACCGGCGCATTACGTGGGCGGGGAAATTTTGCTGAATGGCCGCGACACCCTGAAGATGTCGCCGCGTGAACTGCGCGGCCTCCGCGGCGGCGTGGTCAGCTATATTTTTCAGGAACCCGGCGCGGCGCTGAATCCCGTCTTCCGCATCGGCGCGCAGATCCGCGAATCGCTCAAGCTGCATCGTCCCGAAAAAGCCAGCGCCGCCGAGGTCCTGCGTCTGCTGAAACTCGTGGGCATTCCCGCGCCGGAATCGCGCATCAAAAATTATCCCTTTGAGATGTCCGGCGGCATGCAGCAGCGCGTGATGATTGCCATGGCCCTGGCAAGCGAACCGAAGCTGCTGGTAGCCGACGAACCCACCACCGCGCTGGATGTGACGATTCAGGCGCAGATTCTGGATTTGCTGCGCGACCTCAAACAGCGGCTGGGCATGGCGATTCTGCTCATTACGCACAACCTCGGCATTGTCGGCGACATGGCCGACCGCGTGGCTGTGATGTATGCCGGGCAGATTGTCGAGCTGGCTGCCGCGCGCGAACTGTTGCGGCGGCCCTTGCATCCCTACACCAAGGCGCTGATGAATTCCGTGCCCAAACTGCACGGCACGGCCGCCCGGCTCGCGGCCATTCCCGGCAACGTCCCACGCAACGGCGATTTTCCGCCCGGCTGCCGGTTTGCGCCGCGCTGTCCCGTGGCCAGACCCGAATGCGCCGAAAAAATTCCCGAACTGGTCGAGGTTGAACCGGGCCGTTGGGTGCGCTGCCCGTTTTGGAACCGGGAATAAGGAAGCTTCCGCAAAGGTTCAAAGCGGCAAAGCCGCAATGCCTGTTTTGAAATTTGGCGGGAATTTGAACACGGCTCGGTATGAAGAAGAAAACCCAATTCGTCTGCCCTAATTTCCACCATGGCCAGAATAAGTTTGATTCCCGTGGCCGCGACGACACAATTTGGGCATGACGCGCGAGGAATTTGAGGCGTTGGTTCAGAAGCTGGAAAATGTCTCCCGCCAGAATCCGAAGTTGTACCGTGCCCGGCTGATTGGGCTGGTCACACTGGCCTACATCTACCTCGGGCTGATCCTCTTTGGCTCGCTGGCGCTGTGTCTGTTGATGATTGGGATGGTAATTTATGCGCCGGTCACCCTAAAGCTGGCTCTCCTCGGGCTGGTTGCCTTCGGGGGAATTTTCCAGGCCGTGCTGCGCGGGCTGTGGGTCAAGCTTGAACCGCCCAGGGGCCAGCCGGTGACCCCGGCCCAGGCCCCCAAACTGTTTGCCTTGCTCGACGAACTCCGCGCCGCGCTCGATTGCAAACCCTTCCACCAGATTTTTATTGTCGGCGACGTCAATGCCGGCGTGGTGCAGGTGCCGCGACTGGGCATTTTCGGCTGGCACCGGAATTATCTCGTGCTTGGTCTGCCACTGATGCAGCTCCTCGCGCCGGAGGAGTTCAAGGCCGTGCTGGCCCATGAGTTCATGCACTCCTCGCGCGGTCACGGGCGGTTCGGCAACTGGCTTTACCGGGTGCGCCGGACATGGGCGCAAATTTTTGAGCAGATGGCCAGGCACCGTACCCGCTGGGGCTGGGTGCTGTTCAAATTCCTGAATTGGTTCTGGCCGATATACAACGGCCACGCCTTTGTGCTGGCCCGCGCCAACGAATACGAGGCCGACGCCTGCTCCGTGCGGCTGGCCGGCGCGGATGCGACGGCCCGCGCGCTGATCCGCATCCGGGTGGCCGGCGCGCTGCTCGGCGAAAAATTCTGGCCCGATATTTTCAGCCGCGCGACCCGGGAAAAGGAACCGCCTGCCAATGTTCTGCTTGCCCTCAATGAGACGTTGAAAGCCGGTCCCGCCAGCAATGACGCCGCGCGCTGGTTGCGCCAGTCATTTTTGCTGGAGACGAACAATGTGGATACGCATCCGTGTCTGAAAGACCGGCTGCGGGCGATTGGCCGGCTGCCGGTTGAAATTGAAAATGGCAGATTTCCCGAATCGCCGCCGCCTGTCCCGCCGGAAAATGCCGCGGAATTTTTCCTGGGCGATCATGCCGGCGTGGTCGCGCTAAAGATGAGCGAAGACTGGCAGAAAGCCATTGCCCAACAATGGGCCACGCGTCATACCCAGGCGCAAAAACTCGCCGACGAAGTGGCCGCCCTGGAAACGCCCGCAGATACGCCCACCACGACAGCCCAAATCTGGGAGAAGGCACGAAAGCTGGTCGAATTGCACGGTGATGGCGCGGCGGTCACCACGCTGGAACAGGTCGTTTTGCGCGAACCCAAACATGCCGGGGCCAACTTTATTCTCGGCCGCCACTATTTGCAGACCGACGACCCGCGTGGCGTGGCCTTCATTGAGACCGCCATCGCTGCCGATGCGACGCTCGCGCAAATGGGCTGCAACCTGCTTTACGCCCATTTCAACCGCACCGGCCAGCGCGACAAGTTGCGTCCACTTGAACATCGCTTCGATGATTTTCAAAATGAAAACCTGCTCGCACAGCAGGAGCGCGCGCGCATAACGGCGGCGGACACATTCATTGCGCATGAACTCACTGCACCGCAAATCGCCGACCTGCGGAAAATTTTCAGTTCCGAACCGGAAATCGGCTCGGCGGCGGTCGCGCGGAAACAACTGGAGCATCTTCCGGACAGCCCATGTTTTGTCATCAGTTTGAAAATCAAGGTCGCGTGGTTGGAAGCCCGCGGCAACGACGTAAACGCGCATCTCGTGCAACGGGTGCTGGGACAAATTCATCTGCCCGGACACCGCCTTGTCTTCGTAAGCGCCAAGAATTTTAGAAGCTTGGGCGACAAAGTTTTTGCCGCGCCGGGAGCGGTTATTTACGAACGGGAGAACTGAATTCCGCGTGGATCCCGACCGGGCGGAAATTTTTCCTTATCTCAAAAAAACGGATTATGCTCTTTTTCCTCCGCAACGGTGGTGAAGGGGCCGTGGCCGGGACAGATCAGGGTTTCCGGCGGGAGCGTTAAAATCTGTTCCCGCACCTTTTGCCGTGCCAGGTCGTATGACGGGTTGCCGCGGCCCATGGAGCCGGCAAAAATCGCGTCGCCCACCATGGCCACGTGCGGCGCGTCCTCCTGCCAGTTGCCGACGAGATACGTCACGCCGTCGTCCGCGTGGCCGGGCGTTTCGCGATGCGTCACGCGCAGACCGCCGACATGGACGATCTCGCTGGACTTGTTGCGCTGGTCCACCGGCGCATTTTTTGAGCCGGAATGCACGCGCGCTTTCGGCCATGCCTCGCGGAGCTTCGGCAGCGCCTCGACGTGGTCCCAATGCGAATGCGTGATGAAAATATGCCGCAACACCAGCTTGTTTTCGTCCAGACACGCCAAAACCGGCTGGGCGTCCAGACCGGTGTCAAACAGCGCGGCATCGCGCGTGGCTTCATCCCACACGAGATAACAATTCACCGTCAGACCTTCACCCGCCGTGGTGAACCCGCGCAACTCCCGCCACAGCGACAAGTCCGGCGGCGACGGCAGCCAGCCCCCGGCGATGCCTTCCAGCTTATGCGGCTGCAGCCCGACCAGTTTGCCCAGCGCCGGGAAATTTATTTTCCGCCCGGCGGGGTTGCCGGTTTCCTCCAGCGCCGAAAGTTCCGCTTCGGAAATACCTGCCGCGGTGGCCGCCGCGCCGGCGGCAATGCCGCTCATGGCCCGGGCCTTGCGAATGATGTCACCAAGATGATCTTCCAATTGCATGGCCTGACAGTAATGCAGAAACCGGCCAGGCGGCAAGTGGGGCGTGGAGAATTGTTCCCGGCCTCAACTGTACCTGCCTTGTCTGGCATTGGCGCGCATGACTGGATGCTTCTCATTACCGCGCATCGAAAATATTTCCGCCACCAGTGATTTTTTGAATTATTCACCTTCGGCCCGGTTTGCTAAATTGGCCTATGCGAAACGTTCCTCCCAATCTGTATCCGGTTCGCGGCATGATGGGGTGCTGCCATCTGCTCCATGATGGCAACAACACCGTCATCCTCGACACCGGGTTGGCGGGCGAACCGATCCGCATCCGGCAGTTATTCCGGCGCCTGGGGCTGGCGCCGCAATCGCTGAAAGCCATTTTGTTGACGCACGGCCACCTCGACCACGCCGGCAACCTGGCCTGGCTCAAGGACTGGAGCGGCGCAAAAATTTTCGCGCACCCGACCGAGCAGGCCCACATTGACGGCAATTATCCATATCAGGGCGTAAACCGCTGGTGCGGGCGACTGGAAGCCCTCGGGCGGAAGGCCCTGGGTTATCGCCCGGCGAAAATTGACGAGTTTCTCTCGGACGGTCAACGCCTGCCGTTTTGGGGCGGACTGGAAGTGATTCATCTGCCCGGCCACACGCTGGGCCACTGCGGATTTTACAGCGCCAAACACAATCTGCTGTTCAGCGGCGACATGATGGCCAGCTACTTTTTCAACGCCCACAAGCCGGCGGCCATTTTCAACACCGCGCCGGAATTGCTGCCCGCCAGCGCGGAAAAAATCCGCCGTCTCCGTCCACACTGGATTCTTCCCTTTCATTTCGATTTTCTGGACGGCGACCTGCACCGCCGCCGGTTTGTGAAATTGTACGGCCTGGAAGATTGGGTAACGGCGCATCCCGGCGCGGGCAAGGCCTGATTATGGCGGAAAACATTTTTTTTCAAAAAGCGCGCGTGCAGAGGAAGTTCAAACGCGATGAATCCGCTTGCCGCCGATGGTGGCGACGGTTTCAATAGCCCGCAACATGTCCCTGAAATCCAGACGCATCATTTGCTTTTTGCTGGCCGGTCTGGGGTTGATTGCGGGAGCCGGAGCGTATCTCTTCTTTTCGTTCGCCCGGCCAATCGGAAGCGGCCCGGCAGGGTCAGCGATAGATCATAGTTCATTTTCCCAAGTTTGGACCACCCGGCGGGTATTGGTCGTGGGGCTGGGCGACAGCGTTACCGCGGGATTTGGAGCGCGCAAAGGATATTCGTATTTTGACCGGCTGGCAAAAAATCCGGCGGATGAGTTCCGGGAGTTGAACGGCCTTTGCCTGGCGTCAGTGTTTCCGAATTTGCAATGCACAAACTTGTCAGTTTCCGGCAGCACCTCCTCCGAGGTGCTGCAAAGACAGCTCAATTCACTGCCCACGAACCCGCCAGATGTTTTCGGCATCGTGGTCATGACCACCGGCGGCAATGACCTCATTCACAACTATGGACGCACACCGCCGCGCGAGGAAGCCATGTACGGCGCAAGCATGGACGAGGCAAAACCGTGGGTGGAAAATTTCTCCCGCCGGTTGGAATCCATGCTCACGCAAATCGAAAGTCGTTTTCCCGGCGGCTGCGAAATTTTTCTCGCCAACATTTTTGATCCGACCGACGGCCTGGGCGATGCGGAGCACGCCGGGCTGCCGGCCTGGAAGGAATCGGTGAACATTCTGGACGCCTATAACACGGTTATTCGCCGCGCCGCTGAAATTCATCCCCAGGTTCACGTGGTGGATGTTCATCAGGCGTTTCTCGGGCACGGAATTCATTGCACGCAGTTTTGGCGCGGCCATTTCGACTGGCACGACCCGCATTATTGGTACTTTTACAATCTCGAAGACCCGAATGAACGCGGCTATGATGTCATCCGCCGGCTGTATCTTATCGAAATCGCGAAAAATAAAGACCAGATAAAATAAATGCCGCTGCCCTATAAAATCGCCACGTTGTATTGGAGATAACGGCAAATGGAAATCGAAATTGCGAACCGCCATGAAACCAATAGGATCGCCCTACGAAAACGTCGCAACATTTTGAAGACGCCAGCAGGCTTCGGAGCATGGCCTGAGCCGAAATTGAAACGAATATGAAAAAGTGTCGGCGATGCGGCAATGAAAACGTTGATGATGCCTTGGCCTGCCAAAATTGTCGTCACCGTGCATTTGAACTGGAAATTGCGACTTCGCCGCCCAAATCAGAATCACGAAAATTTATTTCCAAACTTCCTCATTTAACAATTGAGACGGCCGGCACACATGCCGTGTTAAAATGCAGGACCCCAAGCGAGGCAATTCTTGTGGCTGAGGAATTGGAGGCTGCCGACATTCTGGTGATGTTCCCAGATGAGGAAGGCATGTTGCAGGAATTTAAAACCCAGGGATATGTGAGCATAAAGGTGTCCGCTCAGTCATATTCCGCCGCCAAGGAATTGAAGGAGGTTATCGAATGTCGCCAATGGCAAAATAGGGGTGAGCAAACTCTATCCATCAAGATGGCTTTGGTGGCAACAGGACTGGGTATCATGTTCTGCCCCGGGTTAATATTCTTCTTCATGCTCTACAAGGGATACGAAAGAAAAGGGTTTTCCCGCAAAGCGAACGTCTTTGGAAAATGGTTTATTGTAGGATTTGCGTTCGATATGGTTTTAATTGCCTTGGCATCCCAATAGCCTTGACCAAGGCCTGCGGCAAGTTGGATGCCTTGTTGATTGAAAAAATGCAAATGGTAAGACCAATTAAAATTGCCACGGCGTATTGTAAATAGCGATGAATCACCGTCATTTGGGGCTGGTCCAATGATTGAAGCGAAGGCGTCAGCAATTCAGATTTCATCATGGGGAAGTGGGGAAGCCATTTGTTTCCACTTTAACCTCCCAATTTAG
>Ga0181520_10008460_pt1 | contig 14611 bp, 13 predicted proteins | sample PEATcosm2014_Bin_29_FD_132451 | JGI IMG/M metagenome (GOLD analysis project Ga0181520, IMG submission 132451) | Peatland microbial communities from MTU Mesocosm Facility, Houghton, MI, USA - PEATcosm2014_Bin02_30_metaG | ecosystem: Environmental > Terrestrial > Soil > Wetlands > Peat | place... | reverse complement strand
GAAAGGGAATTCGAGGATGATACGCAATAATTTGCTGGCCCGACACCGACTGCGGGTCCTCCGCGTGCCCCCTCTCCGCGTCGGAGAGAGGCGGAAAATTTCGGGAACCGAAATTTTTGGGGAGGGGCCGGCGCGACGAGTCGTGCATGATCCCGGTATTTATGCAAGAGGCTCTCCTGACTTCTCCGTTCTCCCTTCCGCCCTCTTTCGGGTTGACTCCCCCGCGCCGACTCGGCGATACTGCGTCGTCATTCAACCAACACACGAACCACGGCGAGGGCCAACACATGTTCGCGAAGAAAAACGGCAAGTTGCGGGTGGCGTGTTTCGGGTACAACGGCGCCAACAATACGGGTTCGGAAGCGAAGCTGTTGAGCACGTTGACGACGCTGAAGAAAGTGGTCGGCGACCGGATCGGCGAACTGACGATCCTGACCATCAACGAGGAGAACCAACGGCGCTATCTGCAAGATTATCCAAACGCGAAAATGTTGGAAATCGGCCCGTGGATGACCTTCAAGAATCCGTCATTCATGATCAAAGGCGGGTTCGATCTGTTCCTGCTGTCGGAAGGCTCGACCTTCATCGACCATTTCTCCTCGCTGTTTCTGATGATGTTCTGCGGCGCGGCGATGATCGAGAAAATCGAGGGCCACAAGGTCGTCGCCTACAGCAACGACTGCGGCCACCTCAAACCGATGAACCAGCGCATCCTTCGCGAAACGCTGAACCGGATCGATTTGATCATGTTGCGCAACCCCGACGCCGCGGCGCGGATGCGCGAATACGGCGTCACCAAAGACATTCACGTCACGGCGGACGGCGCCTACGAATACCCGCTGCCGCCGGCGGAATACCGCCAGAAACTCTTCGCCAAGCTGGGCCTGAAGCCGGGCCGCAAGCCGTTGATCGGCATTGCCCCCAAGGAATTTTTCTTCTGGCCGATCGACTTCCGCCCGTGGGGTCCGAAGGAAGACTTGTACCTGTATCCGTTTTATCACGTCTGGCAAAAGGGCGGTAAGGAAAGCAGCCAGCGGTACGTCGAGCAGTCCGCGCGGCACGCCGACTGGTGCGTCGAGACCTACGACGCCGACATCGTCCTGATTTCGATGGAGCATATGGATTATCCGCCGACCAAGCGCATCTACGACGCGATGAAGCACAAGGATCGCGCCGTCATCGTTTCCAGCGACGAATATATCGTCGATGACATCATTTCGGTGCTGTCCATTTTGACGGCGCTGGTCACGACGCGGTACCACGCCTGCGTGCTGTCGTCCTGCTCGGCCATCCCGATGATCGCGGTTTCGTCCGACACGCGGTGCGAGGCGGTGTTCCGCGAACTGGACATCATGGACATGTACATCGACTACGTGAAGCACCCCGACCCGTTCCCCAAGATCGCCAACCTCGACGAGCAGTTGATCGAGATGACGCGGAATCTGATGAAGCGCAAGGCGGACCTGAAGCGGCGCATCAAGGCGATGCACCCGCAGTTCGTCGAACGCGCGCAGCAAAACGAAAAGATCTTCGCCGATTGGTTCCGGGAGAATTTCTGAACCGCTAGCCCGCGACAATGCGATGCGTCGTCGTGGGAAGGGGTTCTGGCCCATGAGAATCATGAATTTCTATGTGGACACGTCCGTCGTGGGCGGCCTAGAGGATGAAGAATTTGCGGCGGACAGCCGCGCGTTGTGGCAGTGCTTCGAGGCCGGCAAACACCGCCTCGTCCTCTCCTTCCATACCCTTCGAGAGCTTCAACAGGCGCCCGACGCGGTGCGGCGGCATGTGCGGGCGGTTCCCGAGCAGCACGTCATCGTCTTGGTCGAATCCAAGGAAGCGGAGGAACTCGCCCGGACATACCTTCGGCGCGGAATCGTCGGTCCGGGCTCGTCCTCGGACGCGCTGCATGTCGCCCTGGCTACGGTTGGTCGCGTGGACGCGATGGTGAGCTGGAATTTCAAGCATATCGTGAACCTGGGCCGAATTCGGCTTTTCAACGCCGTCAACCTGGAGTTGGGTTATACTTTGATTGAGATCCGATCCCCTAAGGAGGTGATCGCTTATGAAGAATAAAGCGTTCGACGCCGTCGGATTCATGCGCCGGCGGCGCAGCGAGATAGACCAGGAAGACGAGGGCCTCACTTGGGAAGAGAGGCGTGAAAAGACGCGGAAAATCCTGCAGGACGACGCCTTATTGCGCCGCTTGCGCCATCGAGCGATGCCCGAAGTCGGCCAGTCGTCCGCTGCCGAGGCCGCCGGAGCACATTCCTACTAACGTCAGATCGGCCCCGCGGCGATCAAATCCGGCCGAACTCCGTCCGGCCGATGATCTCGTCCTGCAACGGCCGGCCGAGGTCCGTGAACAGCGCGGCGTAACCCGACACCCGCACCACGAGGTTCCGATATTTTTCCGGATGCGCCTGCGCGTCGCGCAGCATGCGGTTCGAGACCACGTTCGGCTGCAATTCCATGCCGCCCTCGGCGAAAAAGCCCTTGACCAGCGCGACCATTTTGTCGAGCCGTTCCTCGCCTTCGAAGAGGCTCGGCAGCAGTTTGATGTTGACCGCGCAGCCGTTCGAGATCAGGCGGTGATCGATCTTGGCGACCGACCGCAGCATGGCCGTCGGGCCGCGCCGCTCCGAGCCGTTGGCCGGCGAAAAGCTGTTGCTGACCGGTTCGCCGGAGCGCCGGCCGTCCGGCGTGGCGCCGACGAGCAGGCCGTCGAGCAGGTGCATGCCATAGGAGAAAAAGCTCGGGCGGAACGGCCCGCCGCGGATCGACCGCTGCGCCGCCACCTCGCGGCAGAAGAACTCCGCGACATCCCGCGCGATGGCGTCGGCGAAATCGTCGTCGCTGCCGTATTTCGGGGCTTTGGCGGCGAGCATCGCCCGTACGATCTCGCCGCCCTGGAAGTTGCCGGCGAGCAGGCCGAGCAAATGGCTCATCGAAATCGTGCGTTCGTCGTAGACGTAGCGTTTGATCGCCGCGAGCGAATCCACCGTGGTGCCGAAGCCGCGGGCGCTGAGCGAGGCGAAGTTGTACTTCGCGCCGCCTTGGGTCATGTCGCGCGCGTTCGCGACGCAGCCGGTCAGCGTCGCCGACACATACGGATTCGGAAACGCCTCACGGTACGCCTGGTCCTTGAGGTTGACCGCCAGCGCGACGATCTCGATCAGCCGGCGGACCTGGCGGCGAAACGCGTCCATGAATTCGGCGAACGTTGCGAATTGGCGCGGATCGCCGGTCGCCGGGCCGATGCGTTTGCCCATCACGCGCAGTTCGCCGTTGAGCAACGTCATTTCCAGTGCTGCCGCCAGCGACAGGTCGTTCCCCGACGTGCAGGCGAACGTGTCGCCGTCGCCCGTCGGCTCGACGCAGCCGATCACGCCGTAATTGCGCGCGTCGGCCAACGCGTAGCCGCAGTTTTGCAACGCCGGCACGGCCAAATCGTCGTTGAACAGCGCCGCGCCGGACGTGCTGCGGTACACCGCCAGCGCCTGGCGCCAGAAAGCGGGCGGCGTCTGGCGCGACAGCCGGATCGTAAAGGTGTTGCCGAGGCCTTTCACGTTCGCGAAGGCGTCGAGGATGATGTAGGAAAGCTCGTTGACCGCGTCGCGGCCCCGTGCGTCGACGCCGCCGACGGTCGGCGCGCCGCTGTCCGCGCCCAGTTCGCTGCCCGTGCGTTTGGCGGCGTAGGGCAGCACGATCAGGCTGTACGAGAGCTTGATCAGCAATTCCTCGATCAATTCCCGCGCTTCGGCCGGCGTGATGCGGCCGGCGGCGAGATCCTTGGCGTAATAGGGATAGAGATATTGATCGAAGCGGCCGATCGCGAAAATCGCCGTCATGCCGTAGGCGATCAGGCCGCCCACCTCGGTCAACCACAGCGCCTGCACCGCCTCGCGGAAGGTGCGCGGCGGCTGGAACGGCACGCGCCGGCAGATGGCCGCGGTTTCCAGCAAGTCGCGCCGGCGCGCGTCGTCCGTCGCGGCGGCGGCGACGCGTTCGGCCTCGTCGGCGACGCGTCCGGCGAATTCGCGAATGGCGTCGCACGACAGCATGACGGCTTCGAGAAACGCGCGGCCGTCCGCGTCGTCGGCCGGCCGGCTCGCCAGGCGCCGCGCGGCGTGTTTCTTGACGCCGGCGAAGCCCGTTTTGAGGATATTGCGCAGGCCGAGGATCAAATGCCCCTGCACGTCGAACACGTTGGTGGCGAACGCCGGATTGTTGTAGGCCAGCTCCTCGAAGGCGCGCAGCGCGTACAGCGGCTTGACCTTTGGGATTTTGCTCAATTCGAGCATGCGGCCGACGTCCATCGCCCGCGCCATCTTGAGATAGTGCCGCGGCCGCACGGCGGCGCGAAGATACAGGCCGTTCTCCTTCCACAACTGGCGCTTGCGGTCGCGCAGGGTCTTGCCCCGCCAATAGGGCAGAATGCGGTCGCGCAATTCGCGCTCTTCCTCGGCGGTGATGCGATACGGCTGCGGCTCGCGATGGCGCAGAAAATCGAGATCCATGTCGAGCACGACATTCATATCGCCGCGCTCGACGGGGATCACGCCGGCCACCAATTTGCTGGAGCGGTTGCCCAGAATTCGCTCTTCGTCAAGGATGTAGATCGTCATCTGCCGCAGCGTGTGCGCGAAGGCGAGGGCGGCGCGCTTCGCCGGGTGCTCGCCTTCCGTCTGCTGGAACGATTCGGTGTAATACCTCGCCCGTTCCAGGCAGATTTCATACGGGGCGGTCAGCACGCGATCTTTGTATCGTTGGTTGCGCGGGTGGATGGGCATCGGCGTTCCCCCTCGGCAAGCGGGCCGGGTTGTCCGGCAAAACCAAAGCAAAACACTCAAGAATCCCCTGAACGGGTAGATTATGATCGCGGCCGCGGCAATACAAGGGCGCCGCCGCGGCTGCACAGGTGGATGAAAACAAAGAGTTTTTGTTGTGCGCTGCCGTGCGCCATCGGGCGCAATTCGCGCTCGGTGCGCTAAGTGCTTGAAAACAAAGACTTTGCGGGAGTGCTCGCGCAGACGGGTCGAAAAACGCGCGCGGCGGGACATCTAAGTATGTGAAAACAAAGCGTTTGCGGGAGTGGCGGGAGTGTGCGGGAGTCGAGAAAAAGCACTCCCGCCGCCTAACTATTTGAAAATACTGGGAAAATACAGATTTGGCGGGAGTGGCGGGAGTGTTTCCCTATGCTGGGCTTAAGGAAAAAAATGAAGTTAACAATAGTGTAAAGCCGTGCGGAAGGGGCGGAAACACTCCCGCCACTCCCGCCACTCCCGCAAAACCCGCCGCGGTGACGCCCCGCGTACGCGTTAACTGATTGCACGCACCCGGTCGCACCATTGCCCATCGACGCAGGTCTCGTCGCCAGCATTTTTTCGGTCGTCCGACGCAGAATGGCGAATGGCGAATAAAGACATGGCGACGCCCCTCGAATTTCTCCATTTTCCACTATCCCTTCTCCATTCCGGTTTTCGCTCCTCTCGAACGTTGGCTTGGCGCGGAGGGAGGACGGCCAGATAGGGACCTGCCGTCGGGGAAGCGCATCTTTTCATCGACTCCGCTCGTCCCCAAAACGGCGTCTGGCGGGCGGGCCCCGGGTCTCACCGATTTCCAGCGCTTCACATTTAACTCACATAAACAAATTGCAACGACGAAACCGAGCCATCGAAGATTTCGCTCGCGGTTGCACGGCCGCGGCCTGCGGAAAATTTTCCAGCGACCCGCGCGGTCTCGCAATGTTGGCCGTGTTTGGCCGTAAATCGGCGGAAATTGGCCAATGGGCCGGCGCGCCCGCGGGCCGCCGCCCGGCCGGCCGCGTAAAATCGCAATACTGGCGCGGTCAAATATCACTTTTCGAACATCACCGCCAACTTGGCACGATTATTTCATACACATTTCTCGCCGTCAGAAAAAAGTTCGAAAAGTCGAAAAGTACGGTATTGCATTGTATTGTTTGGGGATGATGGGCGCAGGCGACACGAACTCGTTCGGGTCCTTTCGGTAACACGCGTCGCCTTCGAGAACAGACAAGCAGCAGCAGTGCGCGTCCGCGCGCCGGCGACCATTTTGCGGTCGCAGCGCAAACGACGCCGGGCGAAACACTGTCGAATGGCCGAGGGGGAAACCATGGCGCGCAAGCAATCCAGAGACCAAAGCACTGAGAAAAATGTCGGATTAGGCAATATTTTCCATAGCTTAGGCGGGTTCATCGACTTGCTGTCCGACCTGGCGGAGCAGGGCGGCGAATTCAAACGCTCCGGCGAAACCAGCAACGACAAAGACGGCGTCAAGGCCGTTTACGGCTTCTCGGTGCGCCTCGGCGGCGGCGGCGGCAAGCCGGTCGTCGAACCGTTCGGCAACGTGAAACGCGAGGGCCAAAAAGCGGTCGTCGACGATACGCGCGAGCCGATGGTGGACGTGTTCGACGAGGGCGATCATTACCGCATCGTCGCCGAACTGCCGGGCGTGACCGCCGAAGATATTCACTACGAGCTTCGTGACGATATCCTCAATCTGCGCGCGGCGCACGGCGAGAAAAAATATCGCAAAGAGATTCTGCTGCCGGCGCCGGTCGCAGCGGAGCGCATCAAGTCGTCGTACCGCAACGGCGTGCTGGAGCTCAAAGCGCCCAAAGGCAAAACGTCGTAACCGAGAGCGCGGGCGCTCGGTCGCCGGCGCCGCCGTCCGACAGGGGGAGAGGCCGCATGCAAACCATTCTCACGCTGGAAGACCTCATTCACGCGATGACCAATTCGTTGAGCGTCATCTCGGGCCATTCCCAGCACCTGCTCACCAAAGAGGCGATCGCCGGCAAAGAGCGGGAAGACCTGGTGGTCATTCGCGAACAAGCCGAGCGCGCTGTGAATCTGCTCGAACTGGTGCCGCGCGATGTCGTCAAACGGCGCGTCGGCGCCGCGGCCGCCGCGGCCGCCGCGGCGCAAGCGGCCGGCGCGCCGGCCGACGGGGGACTCAATCGCGGTCGGCGGGCCGACGACGTGCGCCTCGCCGCCCAGGAAGGAGTGCGCAGTGAAACGGAGTAAGAAACCGGGGCCGGACGTGATGGTCATGGTGGTGGACGACGAACCCTACATCTGCCGCTTTTTCGAGCGGGTCCTCGGCGACGAAGGCTATCGCGTCGTCACGACCACCAGCGGCCGGCGGGCGCTGACGCTCGCGACCGAGGTGCAGCCGGACCTCGTGCTGCTGGATATCGTCATGCCCGATCTCGACGGCGTGTCGACATTGCGCGGTCTGCGCACGGGCGGGTACCAGGGACCGGTGATCATGGTGACGGGCATGGGGACGATGCAGACGGCGCGCGAGGCCATGCTGCTCGAAGCGTATCAATACATCACCAAACCGTTCGACCTGGCGTTCGTGCGGTCGATCATTCGGGAAGTCGTGCGCGACTTTGCCGGCCGGCGGAAGGAAGTCGCGTGCGCACTCTGATCTACGTGCCGATCATTCATGCCGAGTCGGACCTGGGGACCATGGCCGACGATGTGCGCGCGCAGTTCGACGCCTTGCGCGAGTCCGGCGACAACTGGGAACGGCGGGCCGCGGCGATCGACTCCATGTGGGACGGCATCCGCGCCAAACTGTTCGCGCTGCCCGTCGAATGGCGCCGCACGCGCGTCTACCAGGACGGCCTGCCCGTCTGCCATCTGGAGGCGCAAATCGTGAAGGACCTCGCGGCCAAGGGCAGCCGGAATTTTCAGTTGCTGCTCGAGTTGGCCGCGCGCGGCGGCACGGTGATGGGCGCGGACAAATTGGAATTGCTCATCGAGGAATATCAACGCGTGCAAAAATTGGTGCAGGCGGCGCGCGACGGCGCGTCGGACGAGGCGGTGCGCGAACTGCAAGACGAGGGCGACGCCATCCTGCGCAAGCGCGACGAGTTCATCGCCGCGCACATTCAAGACACGCTGCAAGAGGGCGAAACCGGCGTGCTGTTTCTCGGCGTGCTGCATCGCGTCGACGAACTGCTGGCCGGGAAGTTCGAAGTGCGGCATTTGATCCACAGCCTCCCGTTCGAGTCGGACGTGCGGCGGCTTTTGAAGGAGCGTCAGCGATATGGTTCATGAAGCAAAAAAACGGCAGACGGAAAGTGTCGCCTTGCGCGTGGCCGAGGCGTTGCCCAAAGACGTCGGCCGCGGCATCGCCCGGCTCGACCCGCAGGACCTGGCGCGGCTCGGCGCCGAAGTCGGCGACGTGTTGCTGGTGACCGGCGAGCGCGCCACGGCGGCCAAGGCGATGCCCGCCTACAGCGAGAACCGCGGCCAGGGGCTCGTGCAGATCGACGGCATCGTGCGCGGCAACGCCAAGGCCGGCCTCGACCAGCGCGTCACCGTGGCCAAAAGCAGCCACGCCCCGGCCGCCAAGATTGTCATGCGGCCCGTCAACGCGGCGGCCGCGGGCCCCCGCGACGGCGACGCGCGCTACGTCGGCCGGCTGCTCGACGGCCTGCCGCTGCTCGCCGGCGACCGCGTGCGCGCCCTGCTGTTCGGCTCGCGCTTTCAGGATTTCGAGGTGGTGGCGACGCAGCCGCGCGAGGGCTGCGTGATCGTGCACCCGCAGACGCAAATCGTGATCGAAGCCGAGGGCAAAGCCGGCGGCGGCAAATCGGCCGGCATCTCGTATGAGGACGTCGGCGGCCTGCACAAGGAAACGCGCCGCGTGCGGGAAATGATCGAACTGCCGCTGCGCTATCCGCAAATCTTCGAGCGCCTGGGCATCGACGCGCCGAAGGGGGTGCTGCTCTACGGCCCGCCGGGCACGGGCAAGACCTTGCTCGCCCGCGCCGTCGCGCACGAGACCGAGGCGAATTTCATTTCGGTCAGCGGGCCGGAAGTGATTCACAAGTTCTACGGCGAAAGCGAAGCGAAGCTGCGCGGAATTTTCGAGCAGGCGCGCAAAACCGCACCGTGCATCATCTTCCTCGACGAACTCGACGCCATCGCCCCCAAGCGCGAAAACGTGCAGGGCGACGTGGAAAAACGCGTCGTCGCCCAACTCCTGGCGTTGATGGACGGCTTGGAGACGCGCGGGCAGGTCATCGTCATCGGCGCGACGAATATCCCCAATGTGCTGGACCCGGCCCTGCGGCGGCCCGGCCGCTTCGATCGCGAAATCGAGATCGGCATCCCGGACGCCGGGGCGCGGCGCGAAATCCTCGAGATTCATACGCGCGGCATGCCGCTGGCCGACGATGTCGACCTCGGCCGGCTCGCGGAAATCACGCACGGCTTCGTCGGCGCGGACCTGCAGGCGCTGTGCCGCGAGGCGGCGATGACGACGCTGCGCAACGTGATGCCGGGGATCGACCTGGCGAGCAAAGAAATCCCCTACGAGGTGCTGGTCGCGCTGAAGGTGACGATGGCGCACTTTCTCTCGGCCCGGGGCGAGGTCGAGGCCTCGGCGGTGCGCGAGGTGTTCGTCGACGTGCCCAACGTCAGTTGGGACGACGTCGGCGGCCTGGACGACATCAAACGCGAATTGCACGAAGCGGTCGAGTGGCCGCTCAAACACGCCGCCTTGCTCGCGCACGCCGGCGTGTCGCCTTCGAAAGGGATTCTGCTCTACGGCCGGCCCGGCAGCGGCAAGACCCTGCTCGCCAAAGCCGTGGGCTCGCAAAGCGGCGTCAATTTCATCTCGGTCAAAGGCCCCGCGCTGCTGTCGAAGTACGTCGGCGAAAGCGAAAAGGGCATCCGCGAAGTCTTCAAGAAAGCGCGCCAGGCCGCGCCCTGCATCTTGTTTTTCGACGAGATCGACGCGCTCGCGCCGACCCGCACCGCCGAAAGCGGCGATTCGCACGTGGCGCAACGCGTGATCAGCCAACTGCTGACCGAAATGGACGGCGTGGAAGAGCTCAAGGGCGTGCTGGTCATCGCCGCCACCAATCGCAAGGACATGCTCGATCCGGCGCTGCTGCGACCCGGACGCTTCGATCTCTTGATCGAGATGCCGACGCCCGACGCCGGCGCCCGCGCCAAAATCTTCGAGGTCTGCCTGAAAGGGAAGCCCCTGGCCAAGGGCGTGCGCCTTACGGATCTGGCGCAGCGCACCGAGGGCGCGACCGGCGCCGACATCGACTCGATCTGCCGCCGCGCCGCGTTCCTGGCGGTGCGCGATTTTCTCGCGACGCACGCCGATGAAGACGCGGCCAGTCTGCGCATCACCGACGAAAAACTGCGGGCCGCGATCCGCGACATCAGGGGGTCGAATCCGTCCGCGCGCGACGAAGCCGAACAGCGAGCCCAATAAGCGATGTTCTGCCTGACGTACCAAAACGAACAGGAACGGGCCCGGGCCGTGGTCGCCATCGCCCGCCGTTGCCGGAAAGCGCGCACGGCTTTCGCGTTCGTCGGCACGGCGGCGCAATGCGCGGCCCTTCGGCCGGAGGTCAAACGGCTCTCGGCGCCGGTGCACCGGAGCGTGACCTACTGCGCCACGGAACTCGCCGTGATCGCGCACAGTCATGCCGCGCTGAACGAGGCGATCGGCGCGTTGCGCACGACCTTGCTCGAACTGTCGGCCGACGGCCGCCCGCTGGTGGTCTGGGTCGATTCGCCGCTCATGCCCGCCGGCGCCGCGCATGCCGGCGCGATGTGGGTCTACCGCAACGCGGTCGACGATTTCGCGGCCCTGGCGCGGTTGCGCATCGTCAACGCCTATCGCTTCGCCGAGGTCGCGCCGGCGGTGCGCGCCAATTTGTTCGAGGTGGCCAACGCGGTCATCAGCGCCCGCTCCGTTTTCCCGCTCTGTCCGCCGTGGGTGATCGAAGCGCCGGCTGAACCGCGCCGCGACAATTCCCGGGTCGCCGGCGCGGCGGCGCCGGGGGCCGGCTTCGGCTTCGGTTCGTTGCTGCAGGCGGAAAAGCTGGCGACGATCGGGCAGATGGCCGCCGGCTTCGCGCACGAACTGGGCAATCCGCTGTCGGTTATCAGCTCCAGCATTCAGCATTTGCAACAACGGTTCGAGGCCGCCGGCGATCCGGAGCGCGAATTCGCGACGCTGGCCTTGCAAAACGTCGAGCGGATGCAGGGCCTGCTGCAGAACATTCGCGAGGCGGCGGGCGTGCGCGAACGGCAATTCCAGGCCGTCGAACTCAAAGAAGTCGTGGCGGAAGTGCTGCGCTTCGCGGCGGCGGAATTTCGCCGGCGCGGCGTCGCGGTCCAGGTCCGGTTCGATGCGGCGTTGCCGCGCGTCTTCGTGGATCCCAGCGGCGTGAAACAGGTGTTGCTCAACGTGGTCCGCAATGCGCTCGACGCCATGAACGGCGGCGGCGGCGCGTTGCGCGTGCACGCGTCGTGGTCGCGGGACAAGAACGCGGCCGTCGTGAAAATTGCGAACAACGGCCCGGCGATCGCCGCGGCGGATTTGCCCTGCATGTTCCGGCCGTTTTTTACGACGAAGAAAGAAGGGACCGGCCTCGGCCTTTTCCTGTCGCGAAAAATCGCGCGGGAGCATGGCGGCGACCTGGCGGCGGAAAACGTGCCGGGCGGCGTGCGCTTCGTACTGACGCTGCCGCGGGATCCCCGCGAAAGGGACGATCATGGCCAACATACTAATTGTGGATGACGAACCGAATCTGTGCCGGCTGCTGACGATGCTGCTGCGCGAGCACGGGCACCGGGCGCGGTACGTGCTGTCGGGCGAGGATGCGCTGACCGCCGCGGCCGAACACGTCCCCGATCTCGCGCTGCTCGACTTGAACATGACCGGCATGGACGGCATGGAAACGCTGCGGCGGCTGAAACGCCAGGCCCCCGAACTCCAGGTGGTCATCATGTCGGCCGTCGGCGACCTGAGCGTGGCCGTGCGGGCGATGAAACAGGGCGCCGTCGATTTCCTTTCCAAACCGTTCGACAACAAGGCGTTGCTGTCCACGATCGACACTCATCTGGCCAACCGTAGCGAGGCCCCCCCGGACTCGCCGTTGCTCATAGGACAGAGCCCTACCTTCCTGACCGCCGTCGACGAGGCGCGCAAATTCGCGCCGCCCGACATCAACGTGCTGCTGCTTGGCGAGACCGGCACGGGCAAGGAACTCTTCGCGAAGACGATCCACGCTTGCAGCAAACGGCGCAACGGACCGTTCGTGGCGATGGACTGCTCGATGCTCGCCGAGAACCTGTTCGAGAGCGAACTGTTCGGCTATGAAAAAGGGGCCTTCACCGGCGCCGACACGTCGCGTATCGGCCGGCTGGAGCTGGCCCAGGGCGGCACGCTGTTCCTGGACGAAATCGGCAATCTGCCGCTGGCGTTCCAGGCGAAGATGCTGCGCGTTCTACAGGAGCGCCGCATGGTGCGCGTCGGCGGGCGCAAGACGATCGCCCTGGATGTGCGGCTGATCTCGGCGACCAATGTCAATGTCAAAGAAGCGGTCCAGGCGGGCCGGTTCCGGCAGGATCTCTTTTATCGGCTGCAGGAAGTCGCGATCAACCTGCCGCCGCTGCGCGAACGTCCCGGCGATGTGCGGCTGCTCGCGGAACGTTTCGTCGCGACCTACGCCAAGGCCTTCCAGGCCCCGGTGGCCTCGATCTCGCCGGAGGCGCTCCGGACGCTGGAATCGCATCCGTGGCCGGGCAATGTCCGCGAACTCGAAAATGCGATGAAGTCCGCCGTGGTGCGGGCCGCGGACATTATGCGCCGCGAGGATCTGCCGCCCGAGATTCAGGGGGAGTGTGCGGCGCCCGCCGCTTCGGCCCCGGCGTCCGCGCCGATCGGCCGGCGCCAGCGGCTGCTCGTGGAAATCGAATACGAACTCGACGCGCTGGGCGTCGACTTGAAAGCGATCGGCGCGCAAGCGGCCGAGCGGGCGGAAAGCCAGGTGCTGCAGGATTTGTCGAAGCGCGTGCGCGTCGCGGGCAGCCGCCTGGCGAAAATGGTCAACGTCGACCCCAAGACGTTGCGGACCAAGCTGCGCAAATACGGTCTCGAAACTCACGGAATATCATAAAGGAGCGCGACGTGCGCCGCATCGTCCACCACAAAATTGCGCCGGCGTCGGGCAAGCATTCCCCCGCGAGGGGAACCGATTCCCGGGGTTCGTTCCCCCAGGACGGCGCGCCGATAACCGGGACTTCGGGCGCGGCCCGAAAAATATCACAAAATCCGAACGTTGACGCGTTTTCGCCGCCGCCGGCGGGCCCGGCGCCCGTTGGCGCCGGTCTTGCTAAACCCCATATCGCCGCAACAACGCGGCGCAAAAAAACAAGGGGTATGAAAATGGCAAAGGTTATGAAGTCAACTGATTCCTCGAGCCTGGCGGAAGTGGTGGACCGGATTCTCGACAAAGGCATCGTGATCGACGCTTGGGCCAAAGTCTCGCTGGTCGGCATCGAACTGTTGTCGGTCGAAGCGCGCGTTGTTATCGCGTCGGTCGAGACGTACCTGAAGTACGCGGAAGCCATCGGCTTGACCGCCACCGCGGCCGCGCCCACGGCGTAAGCGGACGTGACGGCACAGGGGTCCGCTCCCCGAGACTGGCGGGCACGTCGATCTCGGGGGGCGGCTCCGACGAAAGCCGCGGTCGGCAACGTTTCACGGCGCGCGGTTCCCTTTGACGGGCCGCCGCCTCAACCGAAGAAAGGAGATCGGTGATGAGCAATCATTTTACGAGTTTCACGGTCGATACGATGAAAGCGTTTGGCCAGGATTTGGCGGATCTGGCGCAGCATCGCACGGAAAGCATCACGAACATCCGCAATCATACCGAAGGCATGCTCGCGGGGTTCCTGAAAGAATTTCACGACGCGGCCGCCAAGCGCCGGAACGATGCGGCGGAAGACGCCGAAGCCCGCCGCAACCACTTGAACGCCTTGCGCGCCGAAGTGCAGTCGCTGCGCGAGACCTTCACGGCCGAGCGCGAAGCGATGGCCACCGACATCCGCGAGATGGCCGCCGAGCTGCGGCAGGCGTGCGAAACGTTCCGCAATCGTCCGCGGGCCGACCAGGCCTCGCCGGCGAAGGAATCGCCGCGCAGCAGCGGCCGCGGCAAGAACAAGCACAACAAGAGCGCGGAGTGATCGCGGGACAGCCGCGCGCCGTGCGCGGCTGCCAATGCGGGCGCGGGCCGGGCGAAACCAGAAAGCGGAGCGACGGCGGCGTCGCGAAAGGAAAGGGACGATGAACGGAAACGGCGAACAACCCAATGTCGTAGCTCTCATGGACATCGCGTCGCCGACGGGCATGGCCGTCGAACCGAGCGAGGACTTCGTTCAAACTCCCGCGGTGCGGCAGTTGGCGAACCGGGCTCTCGCCTATCTCAAAGCGGGATACCCGGTTCATTTCTCCGGCCCGACGGGAACGGGAAAAACGACGCTGGCGCTGCACGTGGCGGCGCTGCGCGGCCGGCCGGTCACGCTGATGCACGGCGACGACGAGTTCAGCTCCAGCGACCTGGTCGGCGGCGAATACGGATATCGCAAAAGCAAGCTGATCGACAACTTCATTCACTCGGTGGTCAAAACGGAAGAAAGCGTCAACACGCTGTGGACGGACAATCGGCTGACGCTGGCCTGCCGGGCCGGCGACACGTTGGTGTACGACGAATTCACGCGCTCGCGGCCGGAAGCGAACAACGCGCTGCTCTCGG
>Ga0181520_10008459_pt1 | contig 14612 bp, 16 predicted proteins | sample PEATcosm2014_Bin_29_FD_132451 | JGI IMG/M metagenome (GOLD analysis project Ga0181520, IMG submission 132451) | Peatland microbial communities from MTU Mesocosm Facility, Houghton, MI, USA - PEATcosm2014_Bin02_30_metaG | ecosystem: Environmental > Terrestrial > Soil > Wetlands > Peat | place... | reverse complement strand
TTGAACACATGATCCTGCATCTCCTAAAGAACAGAAGACACCTAAAACTTCACCTCTCATACATTCATTGTAAGAGGGACAGGCGTTACAAATACATTGAATCATAGTTTTTTCATTTTTTGGAACAGATACCATACATTTCACCTCCTATTAATCCTACGGCGAATTTTAAGCCGAAAGTGTGTGTTTACGTTTTACAATGAGTTTTACTAAAAAACACACACCTGATATTTTTGTAAACCACATTACAACATATGTACTCATAACGGTATATACTTTTGGATCAGATGTATATTCCCACGATAAATTAAAAAAAAATATAAAAATCTGATGACAAATTAATCCAATATTTAAAAACTGAAGTAATTTATTCCTAAATTTCTATGAATAATATTTATAAATGATTATTTCTCATTGTAACTTTCTTTAAAATCATAGTTTTAAACTAAACATACTCAAAACTTGAAATACTTCTAATTTATATAAATAAATATAAATAAATTTTATGATATAGTTATTTAGTAGTGAACAACTTTAATCAGGAGAGTTTATGATCATGAATAAAATTCCACAGGAACTTGTTAAATCGATGATAGAGTTGGGACTTGTTGAGTCCGAGGCTAAAATATACATAGCTCTGGCGATGATAGAGAATTCAGGAGTTAAGCAGCTTATTGAATTTTTAGGTTTATCAAAACCCAACACTTACGAGAGCCTCCGCCTGCTTGAGGAGAAAGGACTTGTAGTTCTTACCAATACTCGGCCAATGACGTATCAGGCCACACCCCCCGATATTGGGCTTGAAATATTATTTAAACCCCTTTTAAACGCTAAAGAGGAAGCAAACAAGCTTTTCTCTACTATGGATAAAAAAAATTTCATTGAAAACTCTGCAGAGACGTTATGGTATGTGTTTGGTGGAAAGGGCATAGAATATAAGATCAAAGATATGATTCGGGGCGCTAGTAAAAGCATATTCCTCGCATCATCTTCCCAGTATTTAAAGTATCTCGAAAAATTAGATGAAAAAAATCTTAAACTTGATATTATTATTTTTGCAGATGATCAAGACAAAGAAATGAAGTTAGAAAAAATTTTCAAAGGTAAAAAGGGTAATTTCCAGATTTCCAGTAAAGAAGATATGATTAATGGATTAGTCTCATCTCACACAATAAATCAAGAATTACCATCGTTCAAAGAAGCCATTTCAATGTTTGAATTTGAAAATTTGATGGTTTTGGTGGTTGATGATTCAGAACTCCTTTATATACCACCAGTATCCCAAGGTTCTTCAACTGCAATTAATACAAAGAATAAAGCAATGATAATGATGATGAAAATAGGGCTCAAAGATATTGCACATTCAAATATCAGATAACTAATTTAAAAGAAGATTAGAAGAAAATTAAGAATATCGAGATATTATGACTGATTTGAAGAGTGATAGTCTTGGTTTATTTGATGTAACAGACATATTCATCAGTGTTAATGTATGGCTGACATTTAACATAGATGTTGCTTTTAGTACAGTTTAATCACTTTTTCTACCATGTTGGTAATTCCACGTATTCATTTAGGTTTTGAAGAATCAATCGTCTAACTATATCATCAGTATCAAGCATATCACATGCTCTCCTTCATCAAAACTGACATATTCATTTAAAAAAGTGGGATATAATGGATGATCAACGGGGACCATTACCATTCCATTTTCATAATCTACACTACCTGCTGTAATCCGGGTTTTCTTATCTTTTACACTGGTAATCTCTGTAATAGGATAATTTCCTTCATCTAAAACTTGTTGTGCTAAAGCCACTTGATAAGCGTTTGATTCAATCCCGATTTTTAAAACATTCCATCTTACACCGTTCCAAATGGGGGTGGTTGGACCGTTGTATAAGGTTTTAATTATTTTGACTTGTTCAGGGAAGCTGATTTTATCATGATACCAATCCAGTATCCAAATCCGGTACGGATCTCTTGTTACACCTATTGTTTCGCAGCAGAAATAATCATTTTTCTCATTTTGACGGATGGCGAGATCATTACCTTGGTAAATTTCCATTGATTCTAATGGTGGGTGTCCTTTGACATTGGTGCTTTGGTTTTTTTCTTGTATTGCGTAGTGTTGTATCCATTGTTCTTTGAATACTTTTCCTTTCATGCCTTCTGCATTATTTTGATATTCTCGGTTGAATAATACCATGCTCATGGCTTTGGCTTGGAGTAGTAATTGTTTAATATCCCATTTTTCCGGCCATAGAACCTGATAATCACCTTCAACTTTAACATCTACTATTATCCCCTTTTCATCCTGGACATATTCGTAACTTTTAGGCCATTTGAGTATAGCTTGTTCCTCGAGGACATACCATGCGGGGTTATCAATCATTTTCTGGTAACCGTCATCCCAATGTTTTCGTGTGCCAATTCCGAGGAGGCCGCAGCCTGGCTCTAATAATGGTAGGATGGTTCCTTCGATGAATTTCATGACTTTGCGTCGGCCATCAGCTGTCCTCGTGTTTTCGTCATCGAATACATCGTCCATGATTATACGTTTGAAGTGGCCTCCTGTTATATCTCCTAGGATACCGGTTGCTTCTACTGTTGCATCTCTTCTAACAGTGTCACCTAAGTTATAGTATAGTTGGTTTCCTTTTCTTCTGAAACCTTGAAGTTCGAGTGCAAAATCATGTTGAATAAGTTGGTTTTTAGTTAAATCTGTTTCAATTACATCTAATGTTTTATTAGCTTGATTAAAAGTTTTACTTAAAAGTAGAACGTTATCTCCCGGATTATAAAGAGTCTGATGCTCAGTGATTACCCGAGGAATAGCAGTTGTTTTACCATGATCCCGGGGAGAGAGGTAAATCTCTCTTAAATATCCACCAATTTTCTTATACCAGTTAAATTGATGATCGGGAACCTGCAAACCTAAATAATATTTAGCATAATAAGGTTTTGAGTCTCTAGCTTTGGTTTTATCATTCCGGTTTTTTATTCTCTGGATCATCTTTGCGTCTAGCAAGGTAATCACCGAATTCCTCTAGGAGTTTTCGTTCGTCTTCCTCAACTTCTTCAACTGGTACAATTACTACTGGGGCTGGTTCATCCTTAGTGATATCATGTTTAACTCTAACGGCTTGTAAACCGAGTTTTTTAATATCTAAATTTGTTATATTTTTATCTTGATCTACTTGGATCCCGATTTTGGCTGCAGTATTGATTATATCATCGCAGTACTCTATTTCGGATATTTTTTTATCTACAGCATCTGTCTTTCGAATTTTACTTTGTTTTTTATTATATTCACGGACGGCTTCCATGGGGATGTTGTAATCATTTTTTTTATAATTGTTAATGGTTGTGTGACTGATACTCTCATCTTGACCTTTGAGCCAGTCACTGATGTATCGTGAGCTTTTTCCTTCTATAATCATGTCTTCTATTTCTTTCCGGTAGGGAGATTTTATTACAGCAGATTTTTTTGACATAAATGATCACATTTTATTGTAAAGGTTTACAAATTAAATTGTAAAGATTTGTAAAGGTTACAAATATTTCAAAATATAATTTACAAAATATTTCAAATTTATATCTTAAATTTGTTAATCAAGTATAGAAAGTAAGAATTTTACCATCCTAACTCTTTTTTAGCCTGTTGAAATAGTTCCTCAGGTGTTATTCCGATTAGTTTAGCATTTCTATCTAAATTTTCAGTTTTAATATCCATAGTTGTTTGTAATTCATTAACCGTCTGATTAAATAACCTAGTTTTTTCAGTATCTTCCTCATGCAAGATTTTTTCAATTCTCCTATCATTCAATTGTTTTAACAAAACACCCCTCTTGAATTCAAGTTTTTTAACTTCTTCATCAATTCCAGTAATCATAATTTGTATTTTTAATTCATCATAATCACTTATATTTAGAATAATATCCAATGCTTCTTCTGCAATATTGCTTAATTTGTATTCTCTTTTTTTAGCTAATTCAACTTTGTCAGCTGACACGTAAACGGTTGTTCTAACTTTATCAGTTTCGATTTCTTCCATAATTTTTTTTCCCCGAGCCCTATTTAATTAATGAGGTAAAATTTAATTAAATGAAGATAATTTTAGTGTTTTATGTTATGTACATAACATAATCCACAAAATTTCATATTGATTCTTCGATTTCCTTAATAGCTTCTCGATATAAAACTCGTGCTTTCCCATCGTTGACATGGCAATCCAATTTTATATTAGTAATGGCTTCTTTAACCATATTACCGGGTATTGGATAACCATAATCTTGATAATATTCTTTTACAATTTCCATTGATTTGTTTATAATATTTAGGTCATTATCTGAAGGTACTCCTCTTATGACTCCGGCAGTTTGAGGCGTTAGACCAACAGTCTTTAATGCTTCACTATAAATCCTGATGGCTTCCCATGCATCTTCAGGAGTTACAAATTCCCGCAAATGTACACGCGCATATGTAATAGCTATTCTTTGCAGTGCCTGTAAGTCTCGGGGAGTTATGAGTTTGGAATCATTATCCTCAGCTGCAGCTTTCCTGGTTTCCGCATAAAATTTAATTAACACTTCCTGAGCTTCCGGTAATAATCTTGGATGTATTTCTCTTTTAGCATAAGCTACATACTTCCTGATAATGCCACTATCTAGATTATCCTCTTCTCCCATTTCATCATTTAAAAGATTTTTCGCTAACTCTAAGTCCTTAGTATAATCTGCATTATCTTCCAGTGCATACACTAAATCAAATCGTTAGAATGTTGTATCCGGCACGATGATTTGTTCAATAATTGTTTTATCTCTACTGAAACGTCCATACTTGGGGTTGGCAGCTGCTAATACTGGTGTTCTAGCGTTCATGGTAATATTTAATCCAGCATTCGTTACGGTAACTGTCTGCTGCTCCATAGGTTCATTTAACGATAAAATATCACTTTTAATCATTTTATCCATCTCATCAATACAAATCAATCCTTGGTCAGCTAAAGGTATTGCTCCAGCTTCAACAGTCCATCTACCCGTTAATTCATCCTTAAAAGTAACCGCGAGTATCCCGGCTTTGCTTGATTTAGCACCGTTAACATAGAAACCCTTGGGTGAGTGTTCCGCCATACGAATTAAAATCTCAGATTTAGATACTCCGGGATCACCCACTATTAAAACATGAATATCTGACCGTTTCAATTTACCAGTCTTATTTTCATTATTTCCACTAAAAAGCTGCATAATCAACCCTTCTTTAACATAATTATAACCATAAATCCCCGGTAAAATAGAATTAGTAAGTTTCTTAAATATCCCCGGCTCTCGTGCCAAAGTTTCAATGTATTTAATATCCTCTTCAGTGAGTTTAATATCCTTATAGGTTTCGGTTATGGGATTTATCTGGTTTACTGGGATTATAAAGTTCCATTCATCAGTTTTATCCATTCGTATAGTTTCAAAAAAACCAGATATTTCAACAACCGTACCAGGTGTTATAGTTTCTTCATGGTTTACTAAATCTCCCTCTACCGTCGCGATAAATTCTCTGGTAGTACTACCTCTACGTAGTTCCAGCGGTTCTTCCAACTTCAAAAAAAGTGAATTAATATATTTGCTTTCACTGGAAATTAAATTAAATGATTTTCCACCGCATTGACAAAGCGCTGGTTCATTTATACGGTTAGTTAATTGTGTAACTTTATGACGCTGCAAACAACTAGTACACTCAAAAAGCGTGATAATTACACGTGGTCTTATCGGAGAAACACTCTTAACCATAGCGGTAGTTGAAATAAATTCACCAACATTTCTTGAATCTAAAACCCGCAAATCAGTATTATAATGCACATCCATCAGTATAATCTGAGCATATTCTTTATTACACTGTTTTTCAATAACGGATTCTGCGGTTCTAATTAATTCACTAAAATTATTTTTTACTACTTTATAGTGACCATGATCTTCCAAGGTGCCAATAAAGTTTCGATAGTCTACTCTTAATGAATTCAATTTTTCATTTTTTAGTAAATGTTCGAGTTCCTCTGGATAATGAGCTTGAAAAAAATATTCAATCACTTTTCTAGGTGTAAGTGTGGAGGATATTTCGTTAATCTCATCTATTTTTAACATTTAGATAACCACCACCATCTGTTACTCCTAATCAGCATCGCAATTGTTTTCGGATTCATCAATGTCAATGCCTTCATTTTCTAGGAATTCTTTAATTTTGTCTAATGGGATGGCTGACGAGTTCGGGTCATCTTTGAATCGATTATATGTCCTTTTTAGGAGTTCATTAAATTCTTTAGACATATTAAATACCCCCATTTTCTTTTTCCAGATTTAATATATCATGTTGTCCTTCATCAATTGACCAAATCATCTTATCACCATTTTCAAGTTTCATATTCCGCGCCCAAGTTATGGGAAGGTATATCACAAAAGAATTTTTTATTTTATGAATTTTCACAATTTTTAATATCATTTATTTTTACACCTTCAATATTTTTTTAGTTAATTCAAATATCCTCTTATTTCTATCCATCTGAATTAACTAATGATTATTATGGTGGTGTGGTCCTTATAAAGGTTTTTTATAATCTAGTTAAGGTTATTAGATGATTATTCATCTTCTAAGTTGTTTAGGATTAATATTCATCCCCTAAATTTTTTAAGATGAATATTCATCTTCTAAATTGTTTAAGATGAATAATCACGTACTTTCATTAAGTACGTGAGTATCAATTTATAATATGTAATTATTTTACGAGTGGATTCGTAACTGTTAGAAACTTATTTTGAACAATAATTTTAGTTTAATAGAGGAACGGGTAAAAAGGGTAGAAAAATCTGTTCAATTTAAAAAAAAAGCAATATTAATTGTGTTTTAGACATTAAATTTTTTTTTTATTTTATGAATAATCCAATATTTTTATATTATAATGCATACTTCTCAAATGCTCTCTAACGAAAAACTGATAATCTTCTTGGACCGATTTATCAATAATTATCCAGATTTGCTAGGAATCGATGAAACCTATTCATAAAGGATAGTTTTCAAAAAAAGTTAAAGCTTCAGATTTGGTATATAGATATTAATAAATGTTTTAAAAGGGGAAAAAATCTTGTCCAGGAATGAAACTACAAAAATAATCACTGATTTGAGGTTAATTTTCATAATTCAAAATCTTTTAGATTATAAAAAAAAACCTGTGAAAATTTTAGTAGATGAGGTAAATAAATCAATAGAGAATTATTTTAGAAATTATGAACATATTAAGCAAACTAAATTTGTTAAATTAACACCTGCCACTATCAATGCCATATTATTAAAGTTTCTATATATTGAGGGATTAAATGAGGATGGAATATTTGATAGGGAAATCATGCCAGATAAATACAGAGAAAAAAGCTGTCGTGCAAGCTATAGATACTGGCTTTATAAGGACATGTCAATTAAAATGTTCAAGAAAGCATATCTAGAAATAGGAAAACTGAGGAGTATAGGAAATAAAAATGAATATGATAAAATACAAGATTTTATAACTGCAGGTTGTAATTTTCTAAATAGTAAATTAGCGAATCGCTTTCTGAATGTAGATCTATTTGATATTGAACCACTGATAAAAGAATCTAAGAACATACATCTTCAAGAGTATATTATTAAGATAGCCAAAATATCTCCCACAGCTCTTCTAATGATATTCATATATTCAGATCTATTTAAATTAAAAGTCAAAAATAATAAATTATCAGATAAAAAGGCAATTGTATCATTATTAAATATAGTTGAGAATGCACTAATCAACGATGTACATCAGCCATCATTCTCATCAAAAACTAATTTTGAGTTGAATCAAGATATATTACTAAAAGAAACTGAACATGAAGAAGTTGATATAAATTGTTTAGTTACTACATATAATAATCGAAAGATAAACAATTCACTAAGTTTAGAAAAGATATTTTTGATTGATAAAAATACAAAAGTTTTACGATACGATGAACTTTTAGATTATAATTCATACTTAAACGATTTATTACTAATTGTCAGAGAATCTGTTAATGAAGTTAGTGAAAAGAAACCTGAATTTAGAATACAATTCAATAATGCAATAAAAAAGAGAGAAAATAAAATTGAGGTAAAATCATCCCAATTAAAAAGTGAATTTTTAAAAAGTAAAATTGACTATGAATTATTTATTAACCTTTTTGAAGATTAAACTCTGCATTTTTATCTATTTTACTATTTTTTTCCAATGTAGGTGTTATCATTTCTTGCATTACCTTCATTTGATTTTTCATTTTATTCATTTCCTCTTCTTGACGTTTAGAATCTTCCATGATGGCTTCAAATTCTTTGGTGGTGTAATCTCTAACTTTCGCTTCATCGATGGATAGGTACGGTAATGCTTTAAGGTAATGCTGTTTTAAGTCATCAGGGTTGGCTTGCCAATAGGTTCGGTCTTGTTTATTTATTTTATGGCCGGTCATGTAATCTGCTATGATTTTTTCACCTGTCTTGTTTATAATGTTTCTTATGAAGTATTTTCTTAGAGCATGACTACGCCAGAAACTATAAGCACCATTTTCTTTCTGGAAACCCGCCTGTTGTCCTATCCTACGGAAATTCGTAACAATACTATCCCTACTTAATTGATTTCCTATATTATTGACGAAAATATAATCATCATTATCTTTTACTCTTATTTTTTCATTTCTACCATAGCAACGTTCTTTTAAATAACTCAACATTTCCCTGGCGGCTTCTGGTGGTAAGAAAGTGTGATGACGGATTTTACTTTTCTTACGGGTGATTTCTAATGTTAAAACTTCCTTTAAAATCTGACTTTCATGTTTAAAAAGATCATAAATATTTTCTAATTCTACATCAATCTCCACACTGGAAGAATTGAGTAATTTCTTGATTTTTAAGTCCCGTGCTTCTTGCTGACCCATACCAGTTAAACTCATTAAATATATTAAAGCTCTTTCACGGTGATTGGCTGCACTAATTAATTTATGAAGGTCACTACGGGTTAATCGTTTCCCCATGTTCTTCTCAAGACCGATGTCACCTTGATCTAGCTTGATTTCCGGTAAAGTAATGTCAAAAGCTTTGTAGAATGATCTTACAGCTGACATATATACTGATAAAGTTCCAGGTGCTATCCCTTTATCTTCAAGATGCTTTTTATATTTTAACAGGTACCGCGTAACTTTACGTTTTCTGGGCCTCATACCCGTATCTTCTTCATTTTCTGCCTCATCTATCAATTCAGTTAGAGTTTTTCCCAATATCTCTAAATAATCTCTGATGGAGATACGGTATGCTTCTTGTGTACCAGAACTAATATTCCTAAGTAAAAACCAGTGGTCTATTAAACCTTCATCCTCTTCTTCCATATTTAGATTTATAATCAATCTAATATATAAATATAGCGACATTTGGGTAAGCAATATCGGCATATAACGAAGTGAACGTTGATACCAATACTAAACATGTTATGCTTCGAGGTAGCTGATGAGGGTCTGTGAGCGGCGAGTCCTTCCCATTTACCCCATCTGTTTGCTATTTCACGCCCCCTCTTGGGATAAGTCTGTCTTTTCGAAGACCCGCTTTCGGAATTTGTAATTTGTGTCGGGCTCCATTGTAGTGAACCCCCAGATGCCTCGGGTCCATTGCTTTTAAGTTCCATTAGGTTTTGAAAGTGTTAGTTTTACAGGGCTTCTTTTGCGGGTGTGCGTTTAAGGCATCTTTGGTCACACGATCATGCTGCTGTTTTGTACGGTTCATTCTAGTAGTCACTGTTTTTGAAATCACTTCATGCCTTTTTTGATGTTGTTGAGTAGTTGTACCAGGAACGGGAGTAGTGGCGGATAAGAATATACAAAAATATTACTGACTAATGCACTATGCAGCCGATGTTAAAAATGAATATTAAACAAAATTATTTATCAGTCAGAATATAAAAAAACATGATTAATATTAAGAGGGGGGGGTAATTCTAGTAGATTTAAATATTTTATGGCTGGTGCCGGTAGCATATTTTATACATATCTTAGAAGAATCGCCACGATTTGTACCTTGGGCAAAGAAATATCTTGGTGCGCCTGAAACATTTGGCCAGTTCATTATAGGAAACGTTATTTTTATGGTTTATGTTCTTGTATCAGTATTTCTTGCAATCTTTTATCCCAGTCAATGGACGCTTATTATTGGATTAGCTACCGCAGCGTGGATATTTTCAAATTTTTTAATCCATGCATCATATACCTTGTATACCGGCGAATATTCTCCGGGTGTTGTGACTGCAAGTGCAATATATGCTCCTGTTTCATTATATATTTATTATAGTTTATGGGCATCTGGAATAGTAAACACTCTAGACATTATATTATCAATTCTCATTGGCTTTGCGGTGATGTATGTTCCGACATTGATACAAATAAAGAGAAAAGGGAAAATATAGAGGATAAAATGGATAATTTTGGATAAGAAAATAAATAGGGAATTCACCGAAATAAAAAAACGACCGATAAGAAAATATAAGCCCAGTGTAGAGGCTGTGAAACTTTTTAAGACGATTTTCCTTTTTTATTGTATAATCTTTCATGTCTCCAGGTAACTGACGAGGATGTAGTAAGCTGCGAGTCCTTTCCATTTACCCCATTTGTTTGCTATTTGGCGTGCATTGTCCGCAGAAATTTTTTTATCATCGCAATAATATTGGGAGATGGCTTTTCGTAAGCCGAGATCATCTGCTGGGAATGCTTGATGTCGGTGATGCATGCTTCTTAAAACTGTTAGATGAGCTGTCCATTCACCGACTCCCCTCAATTGACTGAGTTCCTCTATTATTGCATTCATATCGGCATATTTTTTGAAGCTATCTAAATCTAATGTATCTTCCACTATAAGTTTGGAGATATTTATTATATAATCTGCTTTCCTTAAACTCAATCCAGATTCGCGCAGTTTTTCTTTAGTTAGTTTTGATAAAGATTCTGGAGTGGGGAATGCGTAATAGACTTCCCCATCTAAGTGTAATTCTTCACCATGATCTCTAATCAGCTGCCTTTCAATACTCTGAGCGGCTTTAAAAGAGATCTGTTGTTCAATTATGGATGAAGCTAAGGCTTCAAAAACAGTTGCTGTGGTAAGGTTATTTAAGCCCCTGAATTCTTTAGTGATTTTGGACATCACAGAGTCGTTTTTAATGTATTCGTAAAATTCTTTAAGGTCAAAGTCTAAATTGAACATATAAACAATCGTATTCTCCGCTGATATTTTGTCATTGTCTGTAATTTTCGTATTTGACTTCAAAGTAACAGATAATCCTGGTTCATCTACTGATCCTGTAGATTCTATAATAACCAGAATTGGTTTATGATTTACTCTTATTACCTGCCAAAACTTATTCTTTTCAAATCCATTGATCCTAGGGTCGTTACCGATGAACATTCTTACATTTAACTTTAAATCATAAGGAGCCAAGGGTTTTAGTTTTAGATGAGTTGAATATGACATTTTTTTCCAGTCCATCAAAGACTTATCATGAATAATAAAATAATTCTCTTAAGTTAAATTTCTTATTGAGCATTAATATTTTTATCTAACATTTTATAAAGCCCGTAAATAAAGCAGAAATACATTACAAATTAATCCTTCGATCGCCAGACAACATCACTGTAAAGTTCTCTCATGGGATATAAACCATCAGGAGTTATTTCAGGACCAAATAGTGTTTCATACCCTATTCCTCTAAGTATTTCGAGTGCTTCGTGTTCCACAGAATCTTCATTGAGTTTCATAAGCAGCTTCCGGAATATTTAATAGTCCCTCATTGATTAATTCATATAATTTTCGCATAGATTTGTCACATTTTTCTAGTAAATTTTTATAATGTATGGAAATGCTGAAAAAAAGTAGATAATTTTGTGTTTCTATCAATTTTTTTTTTAATTCATATATTGGTAAAAAAAAAGAGAATAAAAGTTTAATTTAACATTTCATTCTGTCTAATCTTTTTCATCTTGTAGTAGTGAATGTGTATGTTACTCGAGTAGTTAAATTAAGGCCTTTCGTATCTGTTACAGCATCGACCGGTATGTATACTTGGTAAATATCACCACTAAGGTGGTTGTATGTTGTGGTGATTGTTAACGTGTTACCATTGATGGTTTTACTGGCGATTGAGACAATATTCCCTGTGGATAAGTTTTTAATATAAATATTTGAGTAGTTCTCTCCTGGTTTAATGTTTTCATTGAATTTTATAATGATTGGCGTGGTTAGTGAAACGTTACTTCCTGCTGGACTGACTGTGAGTATTTCTGCCGGTATTGTATTACCAGTACTGAAGCAATATGCGTATGCTGAATGTAGTAGGCTGCCACTGTAATCTTCAACTGCTTCGCATGGTATGAATACTTCATATACAGTATTATTTGATAGTTTTATATCTCCACTGCAACCATCCATTTCAGGACTAGTGATTGAAATCCAGTTATTGAAAATTGTAATAGATACGGGTATGGTAGGTCTATTACTAGATGATATATTTAGTAACTGTATTCCATTAGAGTTTGGTCCTGAGTTAATTTTTTCATTGAATGTGATGGTGATTGTGGTGTAATTGTTAACGTTTACTGCGTTAATTATTGGATTGGTATTAGTTACTTTTAATGGGTTTTTAAATGCATATAATGGGCATGATACAGTTGACTTGGATCCGGGAGTATATAATAATCCAATAATGTATAATGTTCCGTCTGGTGCAATTGAACTGGTTCCTACAGGTATTCCGGTTTGATACGTCCATTTTGTTGAACCCGTGCTATTTAAAGCAGTGAAGGAGCCTTTCATATCATTTAGGTATCCTGTTCCATAGTATATGAGTCCGTCAGCACCTATTATCGGTGTTGTCATTATTAATCCATTATTGGAGTGAATCCATCGTGTTGTTCCATTGGGGTTTATTGCGTATAGTTTACTGATTTCTGTTGAATTATTCATGTAGTCAATTGGCAGGTAGATGGTTCCATTATTATTAATGGATAAAGGAAATAGTGTAAGTATAGTCGTATTAATGTCATTACTGATTTTTATAGGTCCATTGGAGGATTCCATTAGGATTAAGATTTTTCAAGTAATAGTTAATTGTTCCGTTAATTAATTTACTGGTGATGTAATTAATATTTCCATTAGGGTTTATTATTGGATATGATCCATAAACTGTGCTATTATCATTATAATTCCATTTAGTAGTGCCATTTGGGTTTAAAGCGGTTAAGCCACCATTTCTTGTTATGTAAATTGTACCATCTGCGGCTATTGCTGGCATTAATGCTGTATTATTATTATATTTCCATATAAGGGTTCCATTTGGATTTATAACGAGTAGATTCTCGCCGTTATTACTATTTCCGTTAATAGGATTTTCAAGGTAAATAATACCATTATTTCCAATTGTGATATCTATATTATTAGTGATTCCATTAAACGTCCATTTAATTGTTCCATTCGGGTTGATAGCGTATAATTTACCAGTCGGTTCACCATAATATATGGTGCCATCACTAGCAACACTAACATCTGTAATATTATCACAATTAACTGCACCATTAGACTTGAACTCCCATTTCACAGTTCCATTATGATTATAAGCATATAAGCCATTACTGTCTCCAACGTATATCGTATTATTATAGATTATTGGATTAGATAATGATGCTGGCGTAGTATTACCTATACAATCAATCCAATCCGTGGCATTAGTTTGCGGTCCATTATACTGTGACTGATAAGTAGTAGTATTAGTAGTGCTAGCAGCAGATACTCCAGTAAATAGTATACTAATAGAAATCATTAAACCTAAAAATAGAATTGATTTATTAATTATATTCAATTATTCCTCCCCCCCCCCCTCCAAAATTTTTTGGATCTTTTTTTGTTTTTTTTAATTATTAACTCATATTTAAATAATACTGAAATAGATTATATAAATCTAATAGTATTAACATTAAAAGGAAAAAAATATCAATAATAAACACTACTGAAATTAAGAATAGTAACTGGTATATAACGAAGTAACCAAACTAACTGAATTAATTAGTTTATCTAAGTTTTAATTAGTTTCTTATGATATCTAATGGTTGAATTAACGTAATTGCTTATTAATGAACTCATTTATTTGAAGATTTTTTGTTTAATCTTTCTGCCATTATTCCTAGTTAACCTTCCATAACTGCTGAGAAAAAGTATTTCGCAACTATAGCAATAAAAATACCAATTCCGACATAAAAACCTGATTCTCTTTCTGCCTTACATTTTATGCATATTAAGAAAAAAAGCCTAAAATGACGCCTAAGACAGTCCTATTAAAAATAAGTATTCTTGTAACATTTTTTTTAATCATTATCCCTTATTTATTCTTCATAGAATATTTTTTTTTAAATATTATTCTATATGTCGTTATTAATAACACATTGATCATAAAGTAATTAATTATTCAATTTTTTACTCAAATAATTGGAGAAAATTAAAAATGGATAAAAAACGAATTTATATTATAATAATTGTTTGTTTAGTTGCAGTTTTGG
>Ga0181520_10008458_pt1 | contig 14614 bp, 10 predicted proteins | sample PEATcosm2014_Bin_29_FD_132451 | JGI IMG/M metagenome (GOLD analysis project Ga0181520, IMG submission 132451) | Peatland microbial communities from MTU Mesocosm Facility, Houghton, MI, USA - PEATcosm2014_Bin02_30_metaG | ecosystem: Environmental > Terrestrial > Soil > Wetlands > Peat | place... | reverse complement strand
TCATCGCTCCTGTCTGAAGCGTCAAGGACTGTAGTGACTTTTGTAGTGACCCTACGTTCAAACTGCCACATTTGCGCACATCCAGCCACACTCTCGCTGAAGAACTAACTTTTGATTTTTCTATCGAGTGATTGAAATGGTGTGGGTTACAGGAGCTAGTGGGACTGTTTTGCAAGCAGGGGGTCACCGGTTCGATCCCGGTCACGTCCACCAACCTTTACTTCCCTCCTTTAAGCGACTTGGGCTGCAATGGCGACCCCCGCTTCCGGGATTGATTTGCTTGGAGCAGCTTGGAGCAACAACGCTCTTTCCTTACTGGAACGGCCCTGAATCCGCCCGTCTGTCGAGAGAATTGTTTAAGACTTCGTCGGAGTTGGAAGATCGAGGGTAAGTATGTGCTGCTCGGAAGTCATTGGTTTTCCTTAGCATTGCGTTCCGAAAGTCGCTATCGTGACTGTTCGCCCTTATTCCGGAGTAGTGTTGACCTTCGCGATAGGGATCTCGTCAGATGCGGCTACCACCTGCTAGTCGAGCAGAGGGTAACGCTCTGCAGCGGTCGACCGAAAAGTGTCCCGGAACTGTTGACCTGAGCTAGAGCACCTGCCTGGTGAGCAGGCGCTCGAGCCGATTTCACGCGTCGCCGGTTTAAATCAAGCCTATGCAATCAATTGCTCTTTCCTGTGAACAGGTTCCCGATACCCTGCAACCATCCGAATTTGGAGGGAATGGCCACATCCGAACGATCCCCGTTCCGCAGTGGGTGAAGGAGGCGGTAGACAGCTGGATTGTGGGTGCCGGCATCACCTCAGGTCCATTGCTACGGTTTATCAACAAAGCTGGCAGAATTTGGGGACTCGGCTTCACACCCAAGGTCATATGGGCAGTCGTGAAAGCGAACGCCAAAAGCTGTGGTCTGCCGTCGGTAACACCGCACGATTTGAGAAGGACCTGTGCGCGATTGTGTCATCAGGCAGGAGGCGCACTAGATCAGATCCAGTTCCTGCTCGGGCACGTTTCAATTCAGACGGCGGAGCGATGCCTCGGGCGCAAGCAGTGTTTTAACGATGCGGTCAATGATCACATCGGCCTGGAGCCGGATGCGCCGTCGTGAGGAACGGGTGTAGAAATTGATATCCGCTGGTCGACCTGTCGGCCTAATGCCTTCTCGACATCAACGGCGTGGAAGCGGTGGGCGGGGATTAGGACACCTTTCGCGGCTGTGTCTGGATCGATTTCGCCGATGATTGCAAACTGGACGATAAACCCTAAAAACGAGAGAATCGATTTGGCGACGTTTGCCGGTTTGCCATGTGCAGGAATGCCGCCACGCTTCTGCCATTTGATCGTGACCGGAGTGGGCGTTTCGCGATACATCACCTGACCACCGACGACGAACGAACTGATAGTCGACGGCTGTATGCAGCGCGGCAATCGACGGCGCCAGGCTGCCAACTTCTGAGTCATAAGAGATTTTATGCATTAACTTAAGAATAGAGCCAGCAGATTGAAAGGAATCAATATGAGCTACACCTATGATCTCCGCCCCGAAGCCAGTTTCGAAGACCGTTACAGCCAGTTCATTGCGTTCGGCATCCCGAAAGCAGATGTCGATAGGTTGCGCGCCACAATCAAGGATATGTGGGCAGATGCGCCGGGCGGGTGGTCTTACGAATGGTCCGCGTTCGCGCGAAAATATCTCGAATCGGGAAACTCGCTTCTCGCGTCGTTCGCCTACGGTTTTGCTAAATTTCCCTGCCTCGCCAACGATGCGCGGCGCAAGGCGCAGCAAAATCAGCTTGAATGCTACCTCAAGGCGGCACCGAGCTTCCCCGTCAAATTCGAGCGCAGAATACTCGCGATCCCCTATCAAGGCGGAACTGTGAGCACACCCGTGTATCTGTTTTCAGTGACAGGCCGGTATGCGAGCGCGCCGGTGCTGATTTACACCGGCGGCGTCGATACCTACAAGATGGGTCTGCACGCGATCTACGTGACGTTGGCCCAACGCCTCGGCATTACGATCTTGGGCTTCGACATTTCAGGCACGGGCGAAAGTACTATCCCACTTTCCGTCCAAGGTGACGAGCTCGTGCTCGGCGTCGTGAATGAGGCGCGCAAGCTCGGCAACGGAAAGGTCGCGCATCTCGGCTTTTCGTTCGGCGGCAACTTTTCGGCGATGACAGGGCTTTCGAGCGCCGTCGATGCCGCAATCGTGCTCGGCGGTCCAGTCGATAAGGCTTGGGGGAAAGAGAACGCTCAGAACTTGCCCTTTGGCATGCCGGGCATCATCGGCAACGACATGGGCTTCGACGAAGAGCCATCCCTTCCGGAATTCATGGCGGCAGTGCAACAGTTCTCACGGCGTCCGCTGCTCGACCAAACAAAAAACGCTCCGATGCTCGTCATCAACGGCGCAAACGACTATTTCGTCCCACAGGCGGATACGCTCGTCTTCAAAGGTCGCCCCAAGACCGAAGTCCACCTGCTACCGGACATTGGACATTGCGCCGTGTTGGGTGGCGTCTCGAAGCTGCCGGAAGTAATTGACTTAGTTACGTAGTGGCTTCCGAAGCAGATCGGTTTGGACGCTCGGCCTCAGGCCGCAAATCGGTAGCGTCCCGTCGGCACGAAGGTCTTTGAACGAGTTCAAAGCCTCTGCGCCTAAACGCACCAGAACGGGGAATGGTGATGACGACGAACAGCAGTCCGAGCAAGGTCGCGGATGCATCAGTAAAGTGATTGGCGAGCCCCGTCTCGCCGAGGCATTCATCATGACTACCAATTCGCAGCAACCCCAAAGTTCCGCCTTCCACCTGAGCATGAGCGAATTTTGGTCAGGCGACATCGGGCTCACTCTCGTAACCCTTTCCGTCACCATTCTCGTCTTCGTGATAAGCCCTCTGCGCGAAGCCGGCCTTTCCGGAAGAGTATTCTTAGACCTCATCGTCCTGGCGCTCATGATTTACGGAGCCATCGCCGCGAACTCGACCCGCATTTTCAGAGTTTGCGTGATCGTCACCGTCCTTGCCACGGGTGTGATACTGGCGGCAGGTCGCTTGCATCCGACGCCGTTTCTTCATCTGTTTGGCAGCGTGCTTGCCACGATCACGCTGCTTCTCTATGTCCGGATTGTGTTGCTTGTGATGTTCCGTGCAGGCCCGGTTACTTGGAGCCGCATTCAGGGCGGCGTCTGTGCCTATCTTCTTCTGGGGATGGCGTGGGCTTCTGCGTTCCAGTTCCTGGAACAGCTTCGGCCCGGTTCTTTGCAGTTCGTTTCCGCGCCCACGGATTTGGACCAACTCACCTCGAAACTTACCTATTTTAGTTTTGCCACGCTGACGACCATCGGCAGCGACATCATCCCAGTCTCTCCGTTCGCGCGTTCGCTCACCACCGCGGAGGCCATCGTCGGCCAACTCTTCCCGGCAATTCTAATCGGTGCTCTAGTAGCCATGGCCATGCGATCCCGCCCCAATTCCTGACACCGCGCATACCACCTACCGAGCACAACCCACCCTTCGTCTCGAATTCGTAGCGGCCCAGTCTGATGCGGCCAGACCGGGCACATAAAGTGATCGCACGATTCCGCATCGCAGCGCGCGTGGCCGTTCCCGGAAACGCCAATCTCGGGCGGCAGGCGCCCCCTTCAGTCACCGATGCGCATGCCAGCCGATCCCCATGACCCTGGCGGGTGGTCCTCGCGCCCATGGGCGAAAACAATAGCGAAGTGATTTTGCTGACGATTTTTCGCTGGCTCAGATTCAAATAAAATAAGTTGACGAGAAATACACGCGGTGATAGTTTCCGCGCTCAGAAGTGCAGGAGGCTGCCGATGACCGTGCGTAGCCGAATGAAACAAGCGCTTGCCGTGCTGCTCCCCGCGGGTGTGCTGGGAATTTCCGCGTTGCTGGCCACTGTGCAGTCGGAAGCTGCGTCGGTGAATCGAAAAGATGAGGCGCCGATAGCGAGCGTGGCCGAGCGGCTGAGCGAAATCCGCGCCGGAGTTTCCGAAGTGGAGTTCAAGGAGCGGCAGGGTTCTGTGGGTGACGCCGCGCTGTTGGGAGAATGGCCGAACTGGCATGTCGGCTGGGGAAATGGCGGCTGGGGATGGCGTAATGGGGGGTGGCGCAACGGGGGCTGGGGAAATGGCGGCTGGGGAAACGGCTGGCACAACGGCGGCTGGCACAACTGGCACAATTTCTGGCATAACTGGTAGCCGCGGTGGCTGCGCTGATGCGAGACATGGCAACATGCCGGGATGTTGCGCCGCTGATCCACACCGTGGTGCTGCAGCCGACGCCTTTCTGTAATATCAACTGCAAATACTGTTATCTGCCCCAGCGAGACGCAAAAACCGTCATGCCTTTGCAGACGGTGACTGCGATATTCGAGAAAATCTTCGCGACGGGCTGGTGCAGCCCTTACCTTACAGTGATCTGGCATGCGGGTGAGCCGCTCGTACTGCCACCGTCTTATTATCGAGCCGCATTCGAAGCCATCGATGCCCTGCGACCTCCCGAAATCCAATTGCACCATTCGATTCAGACCAATGGAATGCTGATTGACCAGGAGTGGTGCGACTTCATCAAGAAATGGCGCGTTGGTGTGGGCGTGAGCATTGATGGGCCGCGGCAGCTGCACGATGCCAACCGGGTGACGCGCGCGGGCAAAGGAACGTTTGACCGCGCCATTGCCGGGATCCGACTCCTGCGCCGCGAAAATGTTCCGTTCCATGTGATCACCGTACTTTCAGAAAAAAGCATGCTCGCGCCCGATGAGCTGCTCGATTTCTACGTTTCCGAAGGGATTGACGACGTCTGCTTCAACGTGGAGGAGTCCGAGGGGACTTATGTCTCCGGGCTGCTTTCGAGCGGCAATGCGGCGGAGAGCTTCCGCCATTTTCTGGATCGGTTCTGGACTTTGTCGCGGAAGAGCACGCAGATTCAGTTTATACGCGAGATTGATGGGATGATCCCGCGAATTTTCCGGCCGGAGCAGAGCCGCGCGGAGAATGCGCAGGTGGAACCGTTTGGCATGGTGAACATTGATTGTCATGGGAACGTCTCCAGCTTTTCGCCGGAACTGCTGGGTTACAAGAGCGCAGAGTACAACGATTACATCGTGGGGAATATTCTGACGGAGTCGCTGGAAGAGATGCTGCGCAGCCCGGCGATGCAGGCGCTGAAGCGCGACATCAGTGCGGGCGTGGAAATGTGCCGCAAGCAGTGCGAGTACTTTTCGGTGTGCGGCGGCGGAGCGCCCGTGAACAAGCTCGCAGAGAACGGAAGTTTTGCGAGCAGCCGCACGGCGTTCTGCGGCTTGGTTCAGATTGTGCCAACGGATTTGATCCTGCAGGCGCTGGATCGCCTGGAGGGAGGCATTGAGGGCGCAATCGCGCGCGGAGCGCAGCTTGCACCGGCGGGCGGCCCGGAAAAGTTTCTACGCGCGTATTGATGGCATCGATTTCGTTGCACACGCTCGGGAAGGCCCGAGGAAATTCGGATCCGATACTCCGGATGTAGCAATGCATGTGATTCTGCGAGGTTCGCGATGAAAAAATGGATGATTGCCGCGGTGGTATTTAGCATTTCTCTCTTTAGTGCTTCTGCGTTTGCGCAGGCGGGCTCCGTTGTGCCCAGCAAGGGTCAAGCGCCGCCAACGGCTCAGACTGGGGCGCCTCCGGAAGATTCGGGCGAGCCGGAGCAGCCGTCGCCGGACCAGCCGAAACTCGCGCCGGTGCTTTGGGTGACGAGCGTCGAGGCGATGAGCAGCACGCATGGACCGACGCTGGACGTGATACGAGTGCGCGGAATAACCAGCACCGACGGTTGGGAGGATGCGGAATTGGTTCCGCTTACTCACGGAATTCCGCCGGATGGATTTCTGGATCTGGCATTCGTCGCGAAGGCGCCGACGGATTCGACCTCGCCATCGAAGAGTCCAGTGATCGAGGCGGTTTTCACGCTCGAACCTGGGCATCCCTTCAAGGGCGTGCGCGTGCACGGGGCGACCAATCGCGTTACGTTGAAGGCGATCCCGGGCTATGCCGAGGCGCCGCCACCGCCGCGCGATTGCACGGACTGCGTGGGCAAGTATTTCGTGGCGAAGGGCGAGAGTGCGCCGTCGGGAGTGAGCGCCAATGAAGTGATTCACGAGGAAACGCTGCCGAAGATGTTGCACGTGGTGAAGCCGACGGAAGGAATCGGCAAGCTGGATTCTGATCCGAATCGGCTGATGCTGGTGATCGGAGATGATGGCCGAATCGTCATTGCGGTGTGGGATTAGAACAGGCGGCGAGGCAGCATCAGGCGGGACAACATGAACGTGAATGCGAAGCAAATAATAATTGGCGGCGTGCTACTGGGCGCGGTGTTGGCGGGGCCGATATTGGGCGCGCAGGATGCCGAGGCGCCGCAATCGCAACAGCCACCGCAATCGCAGCAGGGAGCGCAAGCGCCGCAGGCACCACCACCGGAGCAGGCACCGCAATCAATGGAGCCGCTGCCTCCGCCGGTGGTGAACATCGATTCGGACCGGCATGGGAACCTGGCCGCGGCGCAGGGCGATATTGTGGACGCCTATCAGCGAATCGATATGGCCCAGAATGCGAACAGCGGTCAACTGGGTGGTCACGCGGCAAGGGCGAAGGATTTATTGGCGCAGGCGGACGCGGAGCTCAAGGCGGCGGCAGAGTTCGTGAATGCCCAGCAGGACGGGCAGCAGGAGCCGTCGGGCCCGGGGCCGGACAATGCTTCGGGAAATTGGACAATCTACGCGCAGAATATTGACCAGCCCGGCGGTTCCACAAAATTCGTCCAGATCCAGCAATTTGGCTCGCAGCTTTCCGGACACTTCAAAGGCCCGCATCAGTCGGGCGACATTGAAGGCTTCGTGAATGTGCATCACATCGAATTCACCACGCATACGCACGACATGCTGACGTTCCGCGGGAAAATCGACGGGAACACCATGTCGGGGATGTATGGCTCGCACGGCCAACACGCGCCGTGGAACGCGGTGCGCTCGGATTAATTTACTTCACCGCCTAAGGTGTGCGCATAGCTCGGGCCCGCCGCGGTCCCGCACCGCAGTAGGCTGACTAGATGACGTGGTCGGCAGGTGGCCACCCGCCATCCGCGCAGAGTCAACTCATCAATCTCTTGCCGGCTTCATCCGTGATTGCCGGCCAGATGTCCAGAGACTTCGGCCCATTAATAACGGCCGTGATACTCGCTCTTTCCCCAGGCATGTCATGATCGCCATACTGAACTCCGTAGATTGAAAAACGCCAGACACTGAAGTGAGGATGCTCTGAGTCTTGAGCGCCTGCATAGATGAAAGTGCCTTCGCCCAAATTCCCCTCAATCCTCCCAGGTGACGAAAGGCCCAGTGAGCCTCGCCCGCTTACGACATCGTTATCCAAAACAACGGGATGATCACCGACGTGAAACGGATCTTCGGCCGTACTTCCGACTAGGTGCCAGTGTTTCGAACGAAAATGAGGCCCATCTGTGCCCGGCGCATCCGCGCCGGCGTTCGAGCAGGGTCAGCGGCCCTGAGATAATAGGTTTCCGCATCCGACCATTGCTCCTGGTGTTCATAAATGTCGGCGATCTGCAAGTTTCGATCCGTAGAAAGCTTCAGAATCCGCTCCACACTGTTGAGAGCGTGGATTTGCGTGTCGGGAGTGCTGTCTTCAGCTGTCGCCGCGATCACGTATTCTTGCTCGGCTTTGTCGAACTGACCGTGTTTCTCATATGTGTCGCCTATGCGGAGGTGCATTTCAGCAGCCGAAACATGTGGAGTGGTTTTGGATGCGGGATGTTTCGAATCTGCGACGACCATGGCGGAGGCATGGCTGGAGGTGGCCACAGCTAGTGCAATGAGAGGGATCAGTGACCGACGAAACATCGGGTCCGAACAATACACGCTTTAGGATCGAGGAATCCAGCGAACAATATATCGCGATTAGGCGGTCGCTCGGCAAGTGAGCGCGACACGCCCTCGATTCGCCGAATTGAATCGAGAGGAGTACGAGTGAGCAAAGTACAACTTACATGAGTTGCCTTTACGGTTTGGAGCAACGTTGGAGCAATCTAAGAATGCCCGCGGGTGATAGGCGCAACCAAAGCGACGACTTAGATTGAGATTACCCTAGCCTAGTGAGCAGGGGTTCTCTCAGCGCGTGTACATAGCGGGTTGGAAGCTTCGGCCGTCGCTGAGTCTCTGCGGACCATCGCACGGTTACTGAAACGATGCACGAAATATGTACCGGCAATCCGGTAGCCGACTTTGCTTAGCGGACGCCGAAGAGAACCGGCGCGACGGCCGCGTTCGCGTTGGGATTGTAGTAGTCGTAGACCAACGAAGGACTGCTCATCGCTTCGATTCGATAACGCATGCGGAAATCGAAACCAAGGCTGGTTCCTCCCGCGACCGGCCACAAATAGAACACCACGCGATCCGGCCGTATTTCGTAGCCCGAAACTCCCAACGACGTTTCCGCTTCTTCCAGCGAAGCACGGTCCACTTCGGCCCCCGGCGGCAAGCCCACTTCCGCCAGCATCATGCCGTAGCCGCGGAATCCGATGCGTTCGGCACGCACGCTGCAATGGACCCGCTCGCCCACGTGCGCATCTGTGTGGTCGTAGCCAATGCTTAATCGCAACGCGCGTTTTTCTCCCGTCTTGAAATTTTCTTGCGCTGTCGCTTCAGACTCGGCCCAAGGCAAATAGTAGCTCGCGATGACGGAGGCGTTCATCGCCGCCGCGCTGCCGCTCCGCGCGATCTCAATTTTGTTCGCACCTTTCGTCAATTCATCCGCCAGCTCCACGTTGATCGGCCCCACTGCATCCTGCGGGCTCGGCAAATGAATCGTGCCAGCCGCACGCCCATTCACCAGCACGGAGGCGTCGGACGCGCCCGTGCCTTCACTCGCCATCGGAATCGCCGCAATCAGCGCCTCCAGCACGTTCTGCGTCGCTTGCGTTGAATACCAGGTGGCGTAACGGTCTTTGTGCGTCAGCAAATATTGCAGCCCGCGGCTCATGCTGTCCGCCGTATCGGCGTCGGGATGCCGCGCCTGCAGCTTCGCTAGCGCTTCCACGGCCAGCGCCGTCGTCTCGATGCGTCCCGGCTCGCCCCAGCCGTAGAACGGCGTGGTGTTCGCTTCCAGGTTCCAGTAAGTGGTGTCGCCTTCGCGATGCGCCAGCGTCGTCAAAAGCGCGCGCGCGTTTTCGACGTGTTCGCCGCGCTCGCTTTCCACCGCGGCGATCGCATAGTTTCCCGCCAGGTACGCGTCGCTCCACGCATCGATGCGCGCTTCCAGAAAATCCAGCGCCAGTTTCAGCGCGGCCTCCGCTTTTTTCTGCTTCTCCGCATCCTTCGCGCTCGTATCCGGTTTCGCACCCGCCAGGGCGCGCGCAACGTAAGCGGTCAAATCCGTATCCTCTACCTCAACCTCGGTCTCCGCTCCGTTCCGAAAACCCCATCGCAACGTAGTCCACGCGCCAGTCTTGGTTTGCTGAGCCACCAGATAATCGCGTGCCCGGCTCGCAACGCTCCCGTCCACTTCGATGAATCCCTGCGCGGCATTCAAAAGACGCAGCACGTACGCCGTCAGCGCCACGTTCGAAGGCATCTTCTTCCAATAGCGGAATCCGCCGTCCGGATTTTGCAAGTCCACCAGCTGGTCGTACGCTTCCAGCAGTGTCTGCCGCGCCTGCGCCGCGATCGCGGCGCGCGGATTCGCCGCGTCCGGCTTGTCCTGCGCGGCTTTTTTCAGCAGCTCCAGCGCCATCAGGCTTACGTAAGCGGTCGAAGTGATCTGCTCGCCGCATCCCGCCGGAGTCGCTCCAATTCCGCGCATCGCATCCAGCACGTGCGCCGTCAAATTCGGATAAATCCGCAGTTCCGCATCCACCGATCCGCGAATCGCCGTTTGCGGAATTTGCAGCTCCACGGAATCTTGCGCGGCTGCCAGCACCCGGCTCGTCGTAAAAGAAATCTCCTGCCCATTCGGATGCACCAGAAGTTCCCGCTCCACGGCATCGCCGGCCGCTGTGTTGCGAGCCGTTACCCGCTGCTTCGCGGCTTTCATGCTTTTGTCCGCGCGGAACGCGAAGACCGCGCTGCCGTCGCCGCTCGCCGCGATCGTCACGCTCTGCTGCGCCGCCGACAAAATGCTCATCCACGGCTGGGGCTGCATTTCTGCTGTCACCGTTTGCGGCTGCTCCGTGTAATTTCGCAAAACCACCGGCAGGCTGACCTGATCCCCTTCGGTCAAAATCTTCGGCGGATCCAGCTCCAGAAAAAACGGCTGAAAACTGCGCAGCTCTTTTTCCGCGATTCCCACTTCGCCGGCTTCGTTCGAAGCCAGCACCGACATTTTCCACGCCGTAATATTGTCCGCCATCGGAAAAGTGATGTGCGCACGCCCGTGCTTGTCCGTAATCACTTCCGGCCGCCACACCAGCGTTTCCGGAAAGTATTTTCGCAGCCGCGGCGTAAAAAGCGGCTTCTCCAACGCCTTCGTCCCGGCGCCAGCGATCGGCGACCCCACCGACGCCGACTCCGTCGTAAGCACCGTGTCGGCCGATGCAGTCACCTCCACGGTCTGTGACACTCCGCCCACATTCAGCCTGAAATCAACCTGCGTGGAAATTCCCGCCTGCACCGGAACGCGCTGCACCACGCTGCGCACGAAACCCAGCGACGTGCATTCCACTTGGTAAAATCCCGCCGGCAAACTCGCAAACGAGTAAGTTCCTGAGTAATCCACCAGCGCCCTGTAAACCATGAATGTGTCCGTGGACGTCGCCGCCACGGTGGCGCCACCGACCACTGCGCCGGTGGGATCGGTCACCACTCCATGCAGCCCGCCGTAACCGCCCTCCACCGGATTTTGCGTCTTGTTTGCGATCGCTTCTTTTTGTTTGCTGGTTTGCTCCGCGATCACCCGGCTATATTCCGCCACGGGAAATCCGCGCTGCGCATCATTGTCGGGCCCGTTGCTCACTACATAAAGAAACGCCACCTGCTGCGTCACCGGCGTCACTTCCGTCGCTTTGCGGTTCTGCGCCGCAGGATCAGAATACGAACGCACGTTGCTCACCGTGACGCTGTCTCCATACCGGCTTTGCGTGCTGAATGTAAATCGATACGTGTGCCCCCATGGATCGATCAATCGCTCCGGCCCCAATTTCGCCGCAGCCAGCACCGGTTTCAATTGCTCGTCGTCTTGCGGAAAAGAGCCCTTGGCCGCAAATTGGTCGGCGATTGCCGCGCCCAAGGCGTTATTCTCTTGCGCAAAATAATGCATGTTGGAAGTCCATTCCTGCACGTCGTCCCAGGAAGGATGCGCCTTGCTGTCGAAAACTCCATCCTCGCCCGCGCTCGCCACCTGAATCCGGTAGTAAGCGCCGACAATATCGAACGCAAACGAATACGCCCGGCCCCACGGGTCGCGCAACGCATCCAGATCCACGCCCTGCAATTTCATTTCATCGCGCAGTGTCGGGTAATCGCGGATGTATTTTCCGGTACGCGCTAGATATTCGTTGCACGCGCGATCGATCCGCATCCCGGTCTTAGTGAAATATCGCCAGTGAAACGTCGCCGCGGTAAAATCGTCCGCAGTCCCGGCTTGCTTGTCCACGCCGCTGCTCAGCAACCGCAGCACTCGATCGGCTCGCCGGTACGAAAATTGCACGCGAAACCGTTCGCCCCACGGATCGCGCAGCGCGTCGAAATCAAGTTTTTCCGTCTGCAATGCCGCGCGCACTTCCGCTTCGCTGTTGGGATATTCGCCGTGCGCCGCGTTCCACTCGTCCAGCGCCTTGTGCGCCAGCTTCAATTCCTGCTCCAGCCATTTTGCGAACGTGCCGGCGGCTCCCGCCGCATCCCATCCACCGCCCGCAAACACCTCATTCGACATCCACGGCGCGTATCCACCGTGGACCATGCCCTCCGCCACCAGGTCCAGGCCCTCCGGAAACGGCTTGCTCGCGTCCAGATCTCGCAAATCGCGATAGCTCACCCCGCCGATACTTTCCCGGTAGCTTTCGGCAAAATAATCGAAGATCGAATATCCGTACTCGCGCCCGAAATCTTCGTCCGTCCGCACGCGCTCCGCCACCGCGCGATCGAACACCAGCACTCCCAGCGCGCTCTCGGTCGGCTGGCCCGTCGGCGTCAGCACATGTAAATCCGCCGCCACTTCCTCGCCCGGCCGGAAAACCGTTTGCGCCATCTTCAGCTTCACATCCAGTTCTTCTTTCGCCGGGTACAGCACCTGCGTCCAACCGCTCAGCGAATTCTCTTCACCTCCCGCGGCCGACAGGCTGGACGCCGTCACGTAAATATCTCCGCGAAATCGCGGGTCAAACGGCACGGTCGCGCTGGCCTTCCCGCCGCTCAATCTCATCACCTGCGACGTCAGCAGTCCCGCTTCATTCCACACGTTCAGCACCAGGTCCTGCGGTTTTCCGCTCGACGCCACGCTCACCTGTATGGCGTCGCCCGGATGGTAGAGCGTGTGATCGGTTTTTACGCGCAGGTAATCGCGGCTTGCGGCAATCGAAATTTCTTCTTTGGTAGTTCCTGCCAGGCCTTTGCTGTCCGCCGCTTCCAGTTGTAAAAGCGCGGTCCGGTCCGCCGTTGGGCCCGCCGGTTCGGTGCTATCGTCGAAATAATCGGAGTAAAAGTAGCCCTGACCCTGATACCACCGCGGCACGCGCAAATCGCTTGCCGGCAGAGGTGAAATCTCCACTCGCCCAATCCCGTAGCGGTTCGTATGAAAGGTCCCGACCTGCGCGCGCCGCTTCAGATCAAATCCGTCTTCCGATTTGTCGTCGTTGCTCGGCTGCGTCGCGAATATCTTTCCCTCCACGGACGCCGGCACTCCATCCGCGTATGAGCTCATCACATATATAAGGATAGGCTCCCCGCTCGCCGTGCCCCTTGCGGTTATCAAGTACAAATGAATCGGCTGCGCGGTCAGCCGGATTTTGAATCGTCGCTGCTCGGTGCGCCCCGTTGAGGAATCCGTCAGATAAGCCGCCAGCGTCACGTCGTCGAACCGCTCGACATCGTTTTTCTCGAATGTCTTGAAGTCTTCCGCCAGCATCACCTTGCCCTTGAAGTGGCCGTCGCTTCCCAGCTCACCCTCCACCGGTTGCGATTCGTCAGCCTCCCATTTCTGTTCGGCGTAATTCCACTTCCGATTGTCCTGACGCACAATTTTCACTTTGGCGTGCTGCACCGGCTTGCCAAAAAGGTAGTCGGCATGCACATCGATCACCGCATTCTGATTCGGCAGGTAGTAAGCCTTGTCGGGATCGACGCTCACCGTGAAAGTCGGCAGTTCGTAGCGGCTGATGCGGATTTCGCTGCGGCGATTGGTCCAATAGGTGTCCGGCTCGGATTCGAATCGCACCGTGATGGTGTAATTGCCCAGTCGCATTTTCGCCGGAATATCCCAATCGGTGGCCGCGACGCCGAATCGCGAAGTAACCACCTTTTCGCGGAATCGCTGGGCGCCATCTTCGTCTTCGATCGCCACATTCATCTTTGCGCCGGCCATCGCCCGATTGTCGGAGTCTTTCGTGAGCAGCCGGATGTGCACCGTCTGCCCCGGCTGGTACAGCGGCTTGTCCGTCGTGATCGTCACGGCCGGCGCCGGCTCATCGGGAAATTGAAATTCCAGCGTCTCTTCTTCACTGAACGCGCCCCGTGCCACGTCCGCCTTTATCGTGCCCTCCTGGTCCGTGGGATGTTCCGGAAGATGAAACAGCACGGTGGCATTTCCCGCCGAATCGGTTCGCGCTTTGCGTTTGATCGCGGTGTCGTCGTCATTGCCGATGACGATCGATAGTTCGACCGGAATACTTGCGTACGCTTGCCTCGTCCTGGGATTTTCCACATGGACTCGCACCGGATACTTGGTGCCGGGAGCCACGCTTCGCGCCGCGGCCATGCTGATTGCGAATCCATCCGGGATGATTCGGCCCAGCTGAACGATCCCGGTTACGGGCGCTGCCGTCGCGGTCGCATCCGCTGTGAACGTGTAGCGCAGCCGGTACCATCCAAGTTCGGACGGCGTGTCGCTGGGCAGCTGCTCCACCGGCCAGGCGATCTTTTCGATCGTTTCTCCCGGTTGTTCGGTGAAAGTGCCGGATAGCGTTGCCGCGACCGAATCATCCTCGAGGTTCAGAAGCTCAAGCGTAAACTTTCCGGAGACTTGCTGCGCGGAGGTATTCCTAATAGGGAGCTCCAGCCCGGATTGCGGCAATAAGTGGAAGCGCATCTTGTCTTCTTCCACTTTGAGCGACGGTGAGGTGTCTTGCGCAGCAGCAAGTACCCGCGTGCCGCCGCACAAAAGCACCAGCGCCACAGCAATCCAGGATTGGGCCAAACGCATTCGCGCCTCCGGCAACATCACGTAACCGTATGGTACAGGCCAATCCCGCAGGTCGCGTTCGATAAATGACGCCTGGTTGCGAATTGCGTATTGAACCTGAAGCACACTGAAACGGGAGGAGGTCTACACCAGTGAGTGGAGTGAACCCCTAGGGTGAGACAGTTTATGATGCACACTTTGTGAGAAAGGAGCCGC
>Ga0181520_10008456_pt1 | contig 14616 bp, 13 predicted proteins | sample PEATcosm2014_Bin_29_FD_132451 | JGI IMG/M metagenome (GOLD analysis project Ga0181520, IMG submission 132451) | Peatland microbial communities from MTU Mesocosm Facility, Houghton, MI, USA - PEATcosm2014_Bin02_30_metaG | ecosystem: Environmental > Terrestrial > Soil > Wetlands > Peat | place... | reverse complement strand
ACGCGCCGGTCTCCTGATCGAGAAAGGCGATCTGCTGAAAGCGAGGATGAAAATCACAGCCTATAATCATCATGCTCGGCTCCTTTCCTCCCGAGCTTTTGGTCGTTTTGCAGCAACCAGTCTACTCGGGTCGCGGGGGGAGCCGACGCTGTCATGTAATCAGGGTGGCGCAGTCCTGGGTTTGCTGGCCAAAATGGACATCGCGCCCTGCAGGGGCGCGGCGAACCGTCCAACAGACATTCCAGTTTCTTTTGAGGGCACGACTTCAGTCGTGCCGCAAACAGCACAAAATAAAGGATGGGCTTTAACCCTGCGGCATTCCTTTCGGGGCTTCAGCTTGAAATCCCGAGCTTTCCGCAGCCTGTTCAACCCCCGCGAAATCTTCCCTTCCAAACAACCCGCCTTTGGCCTTTTCCGCACCCTGTTTTCCCTGAAACCTTTCGGCGCGCGTGTCAGTCGTCCCCCGCCCTTTCTTGCCCCCACAATGCGGTTGCGCACGAGCCTCCGCGCTGAACCATTTCCGGCGTTTTCAGCGTCCTATTCTGTACAGACATCTGGAGCGCGCTGTGTCCGCCGGGTGCATCCCTTCGGGGAGCAGAATCCGCGCGGAATTCAGCGTATATTGGAAGACATGACGGCATCGACGGAGCGGGATCGCTACCTATTTGGTGCGCTGGACAGCAGCGCGAAAAACCGCGGCAAGCTGGCGGAGGCTAGCTATGGTGTTGAACCTCCCGAGGGCGTGATCCTGACCACCATGGACTTTGCCGTGAACTGGATCCGCAAGAACTCCGTGTGGCCGATGACCTTTGGCCTGGCCTGCTGTGCCATTGAGATGATGTCGTCGGGCGGCGCACGGTTCGATATTGCGCGCTTTGGTGCTGAGGTCTTTCGGCCCTCGCCCCGGCAGTCGGATCTGATGATTGTGGCGGGCCGCGTCTCCCAGAAGATGGCCCCGGTTCTGCGTCGCCTTTACGACCAGATGACGGAGCCCAAGTGGGTGATTTCAATGGGCGCCTGTGCTACCTCGGGGGGCGTGTTCAACAACTATGCTGTGGTTCAGGGAGTCAACCAGGTGGTGCCGGTTGACGTCTACGTACCTGGCTGCCCGCCGCGGCCCGAGCAATTGTTTTATGCCATTACCCTGTTGCAAGAGAAGATTCAGCGCGAGCGCGGAAGCCTTCGCAAAGCCCTCAATCTAGGGTAGATTGAGTTCAGCAACAGCCTCCGGTCAAGAGCTGCGTGCAATATTGCGCAGTTTTTCGCGGCAACCAGGTGCCAAGCTGTGGAATGCAAGGGGTACACAGTTGGCAACCTGTTGAAAAAAAGTGTTGTTGGACTAGAGTGCTATGGTACTTTAGTGAGTGCTGTAAGAGAGACTGGGAAGCGTGTATGCGATCCCGGTTCGCGACTTCGAGCAATGGAATCTAGCTCGTACGCCGTTTTTAGTTATCGGATTCAACAGCTTAATTGCGGAGGATAAACGCATGCATGCTCGTCTTCTGAAAACCATGGGCCGAATCATTGCTTTGGGCGCTGTGGCGATGTTATCGGTTGCACTGAGTGCTCAGACTGCGTCGACGGGGAAAGCCGCGTCGAACGACTCGCCGTCGAAGTGGGACATCTTTGCCGGCTACAGCTATTTTGCACCGAGTGGTTCGGTGACCACTGCCATTTCCACAACCAGCACGGTCACGGACAAGTACAAGGCCGCGAACGTGGGCAGTGACTTCAGCGTGGCCTACTACTTCAACAAGTATGTTGGTGCACAGGCTGAACTTGGCGAACACGCGTGGGGCTCTGGTGGCTCCGCTGTGCTGCCCAACAACGGTGGCTTCCTGACCTATTCGGCCGGCCTGATTGCTCGCTATCCGATGGAGAACATCACGCCGTTCGTCCATGCCCTGGCGGGCGCTACCTACATTGGCGGTCCTGACTCCCAGGCCAACGCCTGGGGACCGGCCCTGACCGTCGGCGGCGGCCTGGATTACGCCACGCCGTTCTTCCATCATCGTCTGGGCATCCGCCTCTTCCAGGCCGATTACCAGTACATGCACGCTGATTTCGGACCTGCGACCCAGATCTTGGGCGGTCGCGCCAACATCGACGCGGTCAACCTGAGCACGGGTCTGGTGCTGCACGTTGGTTCCATCGCTCCTCCTCCGCCGGTGACCCTGGCCTGCTCCGCTTCGGTTAGCTCCATCTTCCCTGGCGAGCCGGTAACGGTAACCGCGACGGCTGGCTCGGTTGAGCCCAAGCTGAACGTGATCTACAGCTGGACTGGCGAAGGCGTGACCGGCAACGGCACCACCGCCACGGTTGCCACCACCAATCTGGCGGCTGGCTCCTACACCGTGAAGGCCACCGTCAAGGAAGGCAAGCCCGGCAAGGAAGGCCTCAAGCCTGGCCAGGAAGCCTCCTGCTCCTCCAACTTCACCGTCAAGGCTTTCGAGCCCCCGACGATCAGCTGCTCGGCCAGCCCCAACACCATCAAGCCCGGTCAGACCGCGGCTGTGACGGCCACCGGCGTGAGCCCGCAGAACCGCCCGCTCACCTACAGCTACTCTGCCACGGCTGGCAGCGTGACGGGCAACGGCTCCTCGGCCACCTTCAACTCCGAAGGCGCACCGACCGGCGCTGCCGGCATCACCTGCAAGGTGACCGACGACAAGGGGCAGGTCGCCACGGCCGATACTTCGGTCACCGTGGTTGCTCCCTACGTTGCGCCCACCCCGCACGCACAGGCTCTTTGCTCCATCAGCTTCGCCAAGGATGCAAAGCGTCCCACCCGTGTAGACAACGAAGCCAAGGCTTGCCTGGACGAAGTTGCCCTCGACCTGCAGCGCACCGCGGACGCCAAGGCTGTTGTGGTTGGCGAAGCCGACGCCAAGGAAAAGGCCATCACCGCCAAGGAACAGGCCAAGGCCGCCAAGCATCCCAAGGCCAAGACCAAGGTTGAGCTGTTTGACGCTCAGCGCGCGGTCAACACCAAGGATTACCTGGTTACCGACAAGGGCATCGAAGCTTCGCGCATCACCGTTGCCACCGGTTCCACCGAAGGTCAGACTGTCGAGAACTATCTGGTTCCCGCCGGCGCCACCTTCGCCAACGACGTGAAGGGCACCTCTCCGCTGGCAGAGACCACGGTCAAGGCCGACGTTCGCAAGCCCCTCGCCGAGAAGCACCACAAGAAGGCTGCCAAGTAACAGCCTTTGCGGGTGCTGAACTGGTAAGAGATTCTGCTGCGCCAAACGATGAGCGGAGCAGCAGAAGAACTCCTTCGCAAATTCGAGAGGCTGACCGGATTCCCGGTCAGCCTCTTCGATTTTGTGGGGCCCTTCCTGTAGTTTTATATGCAGGGAGTTTTCCGTTTTGATGGATCGTATGCGTTGCGCTGAAGTTGAGCTGCGCCGGGGCAGATCCCTGCTTCAGGCCTGGATGTTTCTTCCCCTTGTGTTCTTTGCCCTGGCAATCTATGGCCAAACGCCCTGGACGATTGTGGGCCCTGCCGGCGGCGATGCCCGCTCTTTGGTGGGCGTCCCAGGCGAACCTCGCCATCTTTATCTGGGGTCCACCACCAGCTGGCTGTACGAGTCCACCGACGAGGGCGCAAACTGGCACCGCCTGGCCCGGCTCGATGGCTCCAGCCGCCTCATTCTGGATAGCCTGCTCGTGGATGCCGCCGATCCCAAGACAATCTACGTGGGCGCATGGCGCGGTGAGAACAACGATGGCGGCCTGTGGATGAGCCACGACGGCGGCCACAGCTGGACCGAGGCTGAAGGCCTCAAAGGCCAGTCCATCCGCTCTCTGGCGCAGGCTCCGTCGGACGCGCGGATTCTGTTTGCCGGTACCTTGCGGGGTGTCTTTCGCTCTGCGGATCGTGGCGTCACCTGGCAGCTGATCAGCCCCAAAGCCAGCACCGAGATTCACGAAGTGGAGTCGCTGGCGGTCGATCCCAAGAATGCGGAGATCGTCTACGCCGGTACCTGGCATCTGCCGTGGAAGACCGTTGACGGCGGCGCGCACTGGACCAACCTGAAGCAGGGCATTATCGACGACTCCGACGTCTTCTCCATCCTTGTCGATCCCCAGCATCCCAAGACGGTCTACCTGAGCGCCTGCAGCGGCATCTATAAGAGTGAGACGGCGGGCGAAAAGTTCCGCAAGATCCAGGGCATTCCGGCCGAGGCGCGCCGCACCCGCGTGTTGATGCAGGACCCCGTGCATCCCGAAATCGTCTACGCCGGCACGACGGAAGGGCTCTACAAAACGGTGGACGCGGGCAAGAACTTCAAGCCGATGACCGCCGAAGACGTGATCGTGAACGACGTCTACGTGAACCCGGTGAATCCGGACCACGTGCTGCTGGCTACCGACCGCGGCGGCGTTCTGGTCAGTACCGATGGTGGCAAGAGCTTCAAGCCATCGAACGAAGGCATCTCCGCCCGTTCCGTGCAGGCTCTCTATGTGGATCGCCACGATGCCGGCAAGATGGTGGTAGGCGTGCTCAACGACAAGGCCTACGGCGGAGCCTTCCGCACCGCAGACGGCGGCCAGCACTGGCAGCAGCTGGCGGCAGGGCTGGAGGGGCGCGACGTCTACTCTCTGGCCCAGACGGCCGATGGCGCACTGGTGGCTGGCACCGCCCACGGCATCTTTGTGCTCAACGAAAAACAAGACGAAAAACAGGCCACGCCTGTCTGGGAGCCGCGCAACACCATCGCCAACACGGTGACCAAGTACATCACCCAACAAGTGATGGGCAAGAAGATCAATGTGGAGCGCGAGGCCAAGGCACCCACGATTGAACTCAGCAGCCGCGTCAACGACCTCAACGTCTCCACCAGCGTTTGGGTGGCGGCCACCAACTACGGGCTCCTCACCAGCCGCGACCAGGGCACAACCTGGCAGGGCGGCCCGGTGATGGGCATGGGCGACTACCTCTCCGTGGCCGTCGAGGGCACAACCATGGTGGCAGCGCGTGGCGATCGCGTGGTCATCACCCACGATGCCGGGCAGAACTGGTGGCCGCTGGGATTGCCCACCATGCTCACCCGCATCCATCGCGTGGTCTTCTCAGCGGACGGAACTCTGTGGCTGGGCGCGCGTGAGGGCATCTACTTTACCCGCGACCAGGGCAAGACCTGGCTGTGGATTGAGCGCCTCGCCTTCCGCGACGTGGACGACCTGACCTACGACGCGGCGCATGCGCGCATTGTGGCCAGCTCGCGGCTCTCGGACGAGATCTACTCCATTGACCCCAAGACCATGACCTGGAAGTACGGACGCACCGGCTATCCGGTGGCGCTGATCCGCGTGGCCGGCGACCGCATGGTGGCCGCCACCACCGACGACGGCATCATTGTGCAGCCCGAAGGCGACTAGCCGCTGGGCGGTCACCTGCCACCTGCGGTGGGGCCAATGCGCTTCGCGTTCTTCGCAGTTTGGTTCATTCGTTGCAGTCGCTGCCTCCCCGGTCCCCAAAAGCTAGGGACCGGGGGCACCCGCTTTTGGGGTATATCTACTTGTTGAGTACTGAATTCCTGAGATTGTTCCATGCCTTCAACACGCTTGGCAACGCATTATCAAAAGCATTGTCTGCCTTTTGAGTAGCTTCCTGCGGAAATTCAGCTCCTTCTAAAATGTCAATGTCGATAACGCCTGACTCTCCATTGAGAGTGAAGTTAAATTCCGTGTGGCTGACAAATATTTTGCCATCCGCTGAGATTTTTCTGACGGGTCCTTCGATTTCGATTTCCAAACCGCATTTGAGCGTAACTTTCATCATCAGTATTCTCCATGCGGGATTATAGAGGATTATCTTTGCCCCTGCCATGTCGGGTGGTCCAGGTCTCGGTAGAACAACCTGAGTTTTCCCACAAAGGCGGGTGCCCCCGGTCCCTCGCTTTTGGGGACCGGGGATGTCTATCTGGGCTTCAGATCCAGCATCCACGCAGGTAGCTGGCCACCTCTCTCGAAGGCGGTCCACTCCGACTCGATCTCCACGGTTCCGTGCAGGCCAGTTAGGTAGTGTCGATAGCTTGACCACTTCCAATCCTCCGGTTTTGCCACCAACCCTCGATGGACCGGATTGCGATGGATGTAACGTAACTTCTCTACAAATTTGTCGTGCGTGTAGACGTTGAAGTCATAGTAATGCGCCTGCCAGAAAGGCCTCTGGTGGCTCTGAAGTGTGACCGACAACTTGAGACCCTTGACAGCTTTGGAGAGTAACCCACGTTGGGGCTCGTTGACCAGCAGATGCACATGTTCCGGCATGACGACGTAGCCAGCCACCACAAAGAGATAGCGCTGGCGGATGCGCTCCAGGGCAGCCTCAAACAGTTCCATCGCCGCGATCGTGCGCAGGTAGGCCTGACGCCGATAACAGCTAAAGGTGAGGAAGTGGAAATCCCCCGTCTGCTGGTAGCGGATACGTTCGCCTTTCATGCACAGCAGAGTACTTCGTTCTCGAACGGGGGGGGAAGTGGAAAGTTAGTTTTCCCTCCCCGGTCCCCAAAAGCGAGGGACCGGGGGCACCCTCATTCACCGCAGGTGGTGATCCACCTCACCTAAATTCGATATGATCGTTACATGAGCGCTTCCGCTGCCTTCCGCACCCACGATGCACGCCTTGAACCCATCGCCAGCAAGGTTTTGGCTGGCGAGCGCCTCAGCTTTGACGACGGAGTGGTCCTCTACGGCTCCAGCGACCTGCTGGCGGTGGGCTGGATGGCCAACTATGTTCGCCAGAAGATGCACGGCGACGTGACCTACTTCAACGTCAATCGCCACATCAACCCGACCAACGTGTGCGTGGCCAACTGTAAGCTCTGCGCCTTTGGCCGCACCAAGGGCGACTCGCGTGGCTACACCATGAGTCTGGAGCAGGCCTGGGAGTCGGCGGCGTCAGGATATTCCGAGGCGGTCACCGAGTTCCACATGGTTGGCGGCCTGCATCCCGACCTGCCGCTGGAATACTATCTCGACCTGGTTCGCGGCCTCAAGGAGCGCTTCCCCAAGGTGCATGTGAAGGCTTTCACCATGGTGGAGGTGGCGTTTTTTGCTCGCCGCGCCAAGCTGACCATTGAGCAGACCCTCCAAAAGATGCGCGAGGCCGGTGTGGACTCCATGCCCGGCGGCGGCGCGGAGATCTTTGCCGAGCGCGTGCGCTCCATCATCTGCGACCACAAGATCGACGGCTCCGAGTGGCTGGACACGGCGCGGATTGCCCACAAGATGGGCTTCAAGTCGAATGCGACGATGTTGTACGGCCACATTGAGAACGACGAAGACCGCGTGGATCACCTGGTGAAGCTGCGCGAGCTGCAGGACGAGACCGGCGGCTTTCAGACCTTTATCGCGCTCGCGTTCCACCCGGAAAACACCGCGCTGGACCATCTGCCCTCGACCACGGGCATGTGCGACATCCGCCAGATTGCCGTCAGCCGCTTGATCCTGGACAACTTCCCGCACATCAAGGCCTACTGGCAGATGCTCACCCCCAAGATCGCCCAGATTGCGCTGCGCTTTGGCGCCGACGACCTGGACGGCACGGTGGTGGAGGAGAAGATCTACCACGACGCCGGCGCCACAACCCCGCAGGGCATGACCCGCAAGGAACTCTGCCGCCTGATTACCGAAGCCGGCTGTACTCCCGTGGAGCGCGACACCCTCTACCGCCCCGTGGAGCGTACCGCGGACAGCTTTACGGTGATGGCGTAGGCAAGTGTTTCATTCTATGGATTGCAAAAGGGCATGGCTTCGGTCATGCCCTTTATTTCTTGGCTTCAGAATCTTCCTTGCGTGAAAAAGTACCGAGCAGTGGTATCCTTAGTCTAGCTTAGCTAAGCTAGGGTGGACTTTATGGCGACTGTAAACATCTTCGAGGCAAAAACCCAGCTCTCCAAGCTGATCGCGATGGCCGAGCAGGGGCAGGATGTCATTATTGCCCGTGCCGGAAAGCCGGTTGCGCGGTTGTGCGCGTTGCAAACAGAGCGTTCCAAGCGCATTCCAGGATCGATGAAGGGCAAGATCTGGATCGCGGACGACTTTGATGCTCCTCTGCCGGATGACTTGCTGGCGGCGTTTGAGGCTGATCTGTTCCCGCCTGAGGTTCAAGCCAAGACTGAGGCCGACCTGTGAGACTGTTGCTTGACACTCACATCCTGATCTGGTGGATGGAAGATAGTCCACAGCTTTCATCACGAGCGCGCCGTCTGATCCTGGATGCTGACCAGGTCTTGGTTTCTGCAGCTTCAGTGTGGGAATCTGCTATCAAGGCCGGACTCGGCAAGCTGCGGATGGATGCGGAGGAGCTTGCTGTCAGGATCGATGGGCAGGGCTTCGAGAGGCTCGCCATCGTATACGAGCATGCTGTGGTGGTCCAGAAGTTGCCGCATCATCATCGCGATCCCTTTGAGCGCCTCCTGGTGGCGCAGGCCATCAGCGAGAGGATCAATCTGCTCACTGCCGATGTACATCTAGCCACCTACTCCGACCTCGTGATCGTGGCCTAGGTTCTACTTTGCAACCACGGTCCTTTTCTCTCCCGCCGAAAACGTAGCCCACGGCCCGGCCTTCATGTCGCCCAGAATCTTCTCTTGCCAGCGGAACTCGGGATGCGCGGCCAGGAACGGCGTGGCCAGAAAATCCTCCCCGCAGGGATGCCCGGCGCGGCCAATGAAGCTCAGTTTTCCTGCCAGCTCGGAGTCGGTTACCTTGCCGGTCACTGCGCCCGCGGGCACAAAGGGCGGATCGCCCCACACTTTTTCGCCCACCGGTGAAGTGTCCTCGTGGCCGCACAGGCTGCGCTTGCCGGCGTCCGTCTTCTGCTCGTAAATGTCCTCGTGGTCGCTCAGAAAGGCCTTGGCCAGCTCCGTGTTCAGTTGACCCAGATGCGCCTGCACAAAGGCCTCGGCGCGGGCGTGGCGGGCGTTCATGGAGCTTTCCGGGTTGGCTGGATCGAACCCAGGGGTGTCGTCGCGGATGAGCGCGGGATCGGCGGCAAAGTTCGAACTCACAAAATAGCCATTCTTCTTTTTGGTCAGTGGCGTGTGCTTCAGGCCCAGCTCCAGATAGCCGATCTCGCCGGTCTTGCGGTCGCCAATCAGCCAACTGTTGGCATAGCCGCCGTTGTTGCCCTTGCGCATGATGGCGGCGTACTCGTCGATACTGTGGGCGTACTGCAGCGCTTTCCGAGCGCGCACAAACTCGGCCGTGCCGTGGGCATCAAAGCCCTTGGCCATGGGCAGCGTGGTTTCGGTCACCATCAGCCCGCTCGCGTTGATCCCAAAGTCGTCGTCGCTCACAATCATGCCCGGCGCGCCATCCATCAGGATGTGTTGTCCGTGCCGGGGCTGAATGTCAAAGACCACCTGCCAGCGTTCGCCCTCGGCATAGCTCGACCAGTTGTTGTGGGCCATCACAATGCGTCCGCCTTGGGTGGCCGTGCCGGTGGCGATGAAGGCGCTGCACTTGCCCGGCGGCACTGCGTGCGGCGGGATTTTTCTGTGGTTCATGGCGGCGATGTAGGGCAAGTAGTAGTGGTTCAGCTCCAGGATGCCGTTCAACGCCACCACGTCCCACAGGTCCAGCGTGGAGCCCTCGGCATGGAGCCCGGCGGCAATGCCCATCAGCTCGTCGCGATATTCGCTCTCAATCTCCGGCCACAGCACCAGCCGCGCCGCGTTGCGATAGAAGGTCCAGGGCTTGTTGGAATCGTGCGCCGTCTCGGTGCGGAAGACGTTGACGTTGTCTTCAATGCGGCGGGCCAACAGCGATCCATGCTGGAAGCCGATCTGCGTCGGTGTGCCTTCCAGATGGACATAGGTCCAGCCATCGCGCTCCATGGTGTAGGCGCTCTTCAAGCGCGGGTCCGGTTTCACCGGGGGCTCAGCCCCAGCGGGGATTCCAAAGCTAAGCAAAAGCAATAGAGCAAAAACTCTCATGGTTCAGGAATACCACGCATGAAATGAAGTTTTCTAAGTAATCCGTAGTTTTTCAGGAACAATGCGGCTCGGCGGGTGCAAACGCCAGGTTCCCGGGCACAGTCGCGGGGACTGTCTGGAAGGTTTTGACACCCCCACTAAGCGAAACGGCCCAGGCCCACACATCGCAGTGTGAGCCTGGGCCAGTTTCATTTGTCGGATGTTGCGAACTAAAGAGCGGTGTCGCCGCGCTCGTCGTTGCGGATGCGGATCGCCTCGTCGATCTTGCTGACGAAGATCTTGCCGTCGCCGATGCGCCCGGTGCGGGCGGCGGCGATGATGGCCTGAACGGCCTTTTCCTTCATGTCGTCGTGAACCACCAGCTCGATCTTGACCTTGGGGAGAAGGTCGACGGTGTATTCGCGGCCACGGTAGAACTCGGTGTGACCCTTCTGGCGGCCATGACCGCGCGCCTCCAGAATGGTCATTCCCTCAATGCCTGCCTCAAGCAGGGCATCCTTCACAGCGTCCAGCTTGGAGGGCTGGAGTACATCTTCGATCTTGAGCATTAGCCTAAAGCCTCGTTCGATAGCGTATCAGCTCTCCGGGTGGAATGACCGTACCGGAACCAAAGTTTTTTCACCGCAGTGCACCGCATGGCGAGACCGCGCGTTGAGAGAGGGGCGAAAATGCCTCCAGCGCGCCACTTTCAGCGCTGAAGGCTGGACCGCCTGCCGGGGCAGGCAGTCCAGAGAATCAACCGTTGTAGTCGTAGCCTTCTTCGCCGTGCTGCGAGAGATCCAGGCCTTCGTGCTCCTGCTCCGGCGTCACGCGGAGGCCAATCGTCTTGTCCACCAGGAACAGCAGCACCAGAGTGCCCACCATGGAGATGCCCCAGGCCAGACCCACGCCCGTAAGCTGATTCAGGATCTGGCCCCAGTGGCCGTCGATCGCGCCCGTCGCCAGCGGATTGCCAGCCGCATCATTGCCCAAAGCCGGATTGATGAGCTTGCAGGCAAAAAATCCGGTAAGAATCGCGCCCAGTGTGCCACCCGCGCCGTGTACACCAAAGGCGTCTAGCGAGTCGTCGTAGCCGAAGAAGCTCTTGACCTTGAAGACCATGAAGGAGCAGAAGAACCCAGCCGCCAGGCCAATGGCCAGCGCCGACATGGGCTGTACAAAGCCCGAGGCCGGGGTAATGGCCACTAGACCGGCTACCGCGCCGGAGATTGCGCCCAGAGCCGTGGGCTTGCCGTTGTGGAACCACTCAAAGATGGTCCAGCCCAAGGCCGCCGCGGCGGTGGCAAAGTGGGTGTTGATAAAGGCCGAGGTGGCCAGCGGACCCGCGTTCAGCGCCGATCCGGCGTTGAAGCCAAACCAGCCCACCCACAGCAGGCAAGCGCCAATAAAGCTGAGCACCAGCGAGTGCGGAGCCATCTTGGTATCCGGATACCCGATGCGCTTGCCCAGATAGAGCGCCGTCACCAGCGCCGAGACGCCGCTCGTAATGTGAACCACCGTGCCGCCCGCAAAGTCGAGCGACGGAACGTGGCCGCCATTGGCGTTCAGGAATCCGCCTACGCCCCACACCATGTGCGCCATGGGGCTGTACACAACAATGGCCCAGAGCGACAGGAAGATGGCCATGGCGCTGAACTTCATGCGCTCGGCAAATGCGCCGCAGATCAGGGCCGGGGTAATGATGGCAAACATCAGCTGATAGACCATGTAAGTCTGCTCAGGGATGGTCTGCACATAGAAGTTGTTGGGGTCCACCACGTTCGAGACGCCCCGCAGAAACACGTGCTCAAAGCCGCCAATGAAGGCGTTGCCGTGTCCAAAGGCCAGCGAGTAGCCGCAGACAGCCCAGATGATCGTCACCAGGCACATCATGGCAAAGCTCTGCATCATGGTGGACAGGATGTTCTTCTTGCGGACCAGGCCGCCGTAGAACAGGGCCAGGCCCGGACCGGTCATGAGCAGCACCAAGGCCGAGCAGACCAGCATCCATCCGTTGTCGCCGGCCGACTGGGCCTTGGCGGTGGCAGCCTGCGCTAGATCCAGCTTCTTCTCCAGTGCGCTGATGCGTTGATCGGCGGCGGAGTTGCTGGTGGACACAGGGGCCGAAACTGGGGCAGAGGTCTGGGCCATGGCCAGGGAAGCAATTCCCAGACAGGCCGACAGAACGAGCAGCTTGAGTACACGAAGAGACATAGGTGGTTCCACTCCCAGAAAGATGGATGGCACGAAGACCCCGCCCGGAGGCAAATCAATACCAGCGGGCGCACAGCACACGCAAAAGCTTGCGAAGGAACGCAGCAGAACTGCAATCCACAGCCGGTAAGGGCCTTCGCAACGGCGGACGAGCCTGTGTCCGCCTTGGATCTTGAGTGGTGCCAGAATTTCACGCAACTCATAAAGAACGCATGAAGATCGTAAGGAACCCGTGAGGATTACCCTTCAACCAACTGGTAACTTCATGAAATCTGTGGTTAGTCTTCCAGGATTGAAGAGGGTTAGCGTCCAAAAGGCGCACGCGCAGAGACTGCCGCTCGCCAACCGCACCCAAGGCGATTGATTTGAGAACTTTGAGACACTTAAAGAGGCTGCGAGCGGCCTGTTTTTTGAGGAGGAAAGTGCCACCGGAGCTGTGGTACCATCCGGGCACTGGCCTTTCCCCGGCCAAAACTTCCGGAGGTCAAAAGATGGCGGACAAAGTGATTGAGCAAGGACTCTCGCGGCGTAGTTTCCTCAAGACAGGTGTGGCAGCCGGCGCGCTGGCCGGCGTGGGCCAGCTGGCCGAAGCCACCGAACAGAAAAAGGCCACCGATCTGGTGGTGCTGGGACGCAGCGGCATCAAGACCTCGCGGCTGGCCTTTGGCACCGGCTCCCACGGCGGACGCGTGCAGCAGAAACTGGGTCAGGACAGCTTCAACCGCCTGGTGCGCCATGCCTACGACAGCGGCGTGCGCTTCTTTGAAACCTCAGAGACCTACGGCAGCTCCGCGCAGATGCTGGGCATCGCGCTCAAAGGTCTGCCCCGTGAGAGCTACACCCTGATGCACAAGGTGACCACCCGCGACAACCCCGAGGTCGATCCCCACGTCCGCCTGGAAGAGCTGCGCAAGGTGGTGCAGGCCGACTATCTGGACATCATGCTGCTGCACGTACAGCACACCTCCACCTGGGTGGAAGACAGCAAGCGCTGGCAGGACGCCATTGACGAGGCCCATCACCGCCAGATCATCCGCGCCCGCGGCGCATCCATTCACGGGCTGCCCGCACTGCGCCGCGTGGCTGCGCACGACTGGATGCAGGTGGCTCTGGTGCGCACCAACCACACCGGCCAGGTAATGGACGCGGAAAACTGGGATGCGCGTGTCTCCGACAACTTTGACGACGTGGTGCACAACATTCAGGCCGCTAAAAAAGCCGGCATCGGACTGATCGGCATGAAGCTCTGCGCGGAAGGCGCCTTTGAGCGCGAGGACCGCCAGAAGTCGGTTCGCTTTGCCTTCCGCACCGCGGGCGTGGATTCGGTCACCATGGGCTTCAAGAGCCCGCAGGAGATCGACGAGGCTCTGGACAACATCAACCTCGCACTGGCGTAAGAGAACGAGAAATCTTTGGGTGGGTAAACTTTCTGGCTGCCCCATCCTTGGCCGCGTTCTTTGCGGGCAAGAGTGGGATACGAAGAAGTTTCCAGCGGAATTCCGCAAGCAGAGAAAAACCATGGTGAAGAAGAGCGCAACTCCCAACGATGCAATGAGCGAGAAAGATTTCCTCCGCGCGGTGGAAGCTGCGCTCACCCCGCTCGCCAACCCCCAGCGCGCGGCGGAGATGAAGGCCTACATGCGCGGGCAGTTTGACTACCTGGGCATTGGCACGCCAGAGCGCCGCGCCGCGCTCACCCCGCTGCACGCGCTCTACCAGCCCGCCAATGCGGCGGAGGCGCGCCGTGTCGCGGAGGCGCTGTGGGCGCGTACGGAGCGCGAATCCCAATATGCAGCCATCGGCTTGCTCAACCGGCAGACAGATCTGCTCGAACTCACCGATGTGGAATGGTTGCTGGAACTGGTGCAGCAAAAGTCGTGGTGGGACACGGTGGACTCGCTCTCCAAAGTGGTGGGCAACATTGTGCGGCGCGCCGGCGCCAAGGGCCATCGCCGCATGGATGCCGCGCTCCAGCACCAGAACCTGTGGGTGCGGCGCATTGCTCTGCTGCATCAGCTCGGCTGGCATGAAGACACCGACACCAAGCGGCTCTTCAGCTACGCGCAGAAGCTGGCGCACGAGAAAGACTTCTTCATCCGCAAGGCCATCGGTTGGTCACTGCGCGACTACGCCTGGTACGACTGGAAGGCCGTGGACGCCTTCATCGCCGAGCACGGCAGCCAGCTCGCACCGCTGAGCGTGCGCGAGGCCACCAAGAACTTCCCCAAGCTCAAGCAGGGAGGCAAGCGCTCGGATTGATGCGGCTGTTGCGACAATCCCCCCATATAGATCCAGCGAGTCAAAACTTAGATCCGGCCAGACTTAGATCCGCCGAGTAACAACGGTGTGGGCACGGCGGATTCAAGCTCCAAGTGCAACATTTCCGAAACCGGAGATAGTTGCATATGGCGAAGAGCTATCGACACCTCGATCCACAGGAACGAGCGTTGATTGAGACGCAGTTACGGTT
>Ga0181520_10008454_pt1 | contig 14618 bp, 15 predicted proteins | sample PEATcosm2014_Bin_29_FD_132451 | JGI IMG/M metagenome (GOLD analysis project Ga0181520, IMG submission 132451) | Peatland microbial communities from MTU Mesocosm Facility, Houghton, MI, USA - PEATcosm2014_Bin02_30_metaG | ecosystem: Environmental > Terrestrial > Soil > Wetlands > Peat | place... | reverse complement strand
ATTGCAGGCCGCAAGCTGGCTCAGAATGAAGCCGTGACACTGCACGAATTGCAGGATGCGCCGGATCAGCGCTCCGGACGCGAACAAATCCTTTTGCAACTCCGCGTAGCGGATCCGAAGCGCCGAGCCTTCCACCTGGATGAACGCTGTTGTGGGAGGACTTGCTGAGCCGAGCAGATTGATTGCCTCGACCAAACCTTCTCTGCCGACCAGCCCCACCTCCGCGCCCGCTCCGTCGGCCATGAAGGTGACGATCGAGGCGATCCCTGTGGTCATGAAATGAGCGTATTCCGGTTGTTCTCCCGAACGGTAGAGTACGGTTCCGATGGGAAGTGAGACCGGCTCCATGCGCGCAAGCAGCGCTTTCCGCTGGTTTGGCGGAAGTGAATCGAGCAACAAATTAGATGGCTTGTGCGCCATGAGGTGTGCCATCCCGCATCAGTTCGCAAGGGATAGCCGCCCAAAATGTGGCGAGGATAATTGCGCTTCTGACCTAAAAAACTGTGATCTAACTTTCCAGCCACTATATGCTTTAGCCCGCGGGAATTATGTCCAATAGCGCACACAAGTCGGATTGGCCAGCGGCGATTAGCGCACAGGGGCCGGAATTAGCTAGCGGCATTCTGCCGCGTCAGGGCAGCGAGATGCGAAATGCGGTTCCGCTGCGTCCTGGCCTGGTGCTGCTCCGGGTTCGAATCCGGCCCTGATGTTTCTCAACAATCGCTTTTGAGATGGCAAGCCCAAGGCCTGTTCCCTTGTCCTGCTTGGTCGTGAAGAAGGGATCGAATACTTTATTCGCGATCGATTCGGGAATGCCGGGCCCTGCGTCGGCGACCAGGATGTGAACCCCCCGGCATGTGCGGCGGCACCTGAGATAGAGGACGCCCTCGACGGGCAGTGCATCCACTGCATTCGAGATCAGGTTCGAGATTACCTGGAGCATTTCGCCTGGGTGCACATCCATGGTCACTTCGCCCGTTAGGCGAATATTGAGGCGGATGCGCTTTGCGGCGATGCTCTTTCGGTGAATGCGAAGAGCCGCTTCAGTCAGGGAGGCGGCCGCTACCGGGGTCTTTTCCGCTGCCGTTCGATAGAAGCTGAGGGTCTGGCGGGCAATGCGAATCAGCACCGCGAGCTGCTCGTCAATCTGTTTGCTGTATAGCCTCACTGCGCTGGCATTGTCAGCATCATCGTGCAACAAAAAATTCAGGTTTGAGATCGCCTCGAGGGGATTGTTGATTTCGTGCATGATCGTGGCCGCAAACTGCCCTGCAACCGCGAGGTTTTGGCTTTTGCGCAGAGTCTCCTGAATCCCAAACCACTTTGGATCGTTGTCTTCGATGAGCTGGCTCATGGCGCATACCCCCTTTCGCTGGTGAGGGTGCCATGAAATTGGCATCTCGAGGCTGGAGGGAAGCGCCTCCGCTGGCCAGGTGTCTTGCTTCAGCAGGCGAAGAGAAAAGGAGGGCCGGCTGCCTGTGTCCGGTATTAGGCTTAGGAAGCCGTGGAGTTAAGAAAGGTTGCTAGACTACGCGGCGAACTTTCGTCTTGACGAGTGCCGCGCCACCGGTGGGCCCGATGCGCGCGGCAAAAAGGAGCTTTCTGCGCGGACGGGCCAGGTGTGGGGAGATGCCGGTTCGCACGCAAAAAAGCCCGCGCTCAGGCGGGCTCTTTTCTTTTCATGCTTAGGGTGCTGTCTTAAATTCCCATGCCAAACTCGGCGGACTGAGACTCGCCGGCACTTGAGTAGAAGTCGTAAGGCGTGCGCTTCTTGAATCTATAACGGCTGCGCAGTTCGCGGCCCACAAAGAAGCTGAGTGCTGCGACGGCCATGCCCACCGAGAACCAGCCAAGCAGACGAAGAGCGCTGCCCTCACTTGGTTCTTCCAGCGTTGTGACGAAATCGGCTTCTGAGGACATGATCCATAGCCTCCTGCTTCGAATAATAACCCAGTTTCTTTTTGACTCGTCTCACATAGAAAAAGTGAGAGCTACAACTTTGGTTGGATGCTGTGCTGTGTTCATTCTAGCGGTGGGACCTTTGCGAGCCACGAGTTTTTCTCTGACTCGGGTAAGAAGCTTGCCGAAATGGAATTGGCTGCGAGCTGCCGCAGTTCATTTCGGGAAAATCCCTGCTCGGTGTGTGCGAGCAAATATTCGTTGGCCACATCCGACCCGAAAAAAGCGGGGTCGTCGGAGTTGAGAGTGACCAGCAGGCCGGCATCGAAGTAGCGACGCAGCGGATGGTCGGCGAATGACGAACAAACCCCGGTGCGGACGTTGGACGTAGGATTCAACTCCAACGGTGTGCTCCGCACCTTTAACTCTTGGATTAGATCCGGGTCGGCAATGGCCGACAGCGCATGACCAATGCGTTCCGAACCGATCGAGAGCGCCTCCCAGATTGCCTCTGGTCCGGTGGTTTCTCCCGCGTGGTTGGTGAGGCGCAGGCCCGCCCTTTGGGCACGTGCATACAGCTTGCGAAATGGCTCGGAGCCGGCGACGCGCTCATCTCCTCCCAGTCCGATGCCGATGATTGAAGGATAAATTCGCCGGAGTTCGGCGGCTTTGCGAAACACGCGCTCCGCCTCATCGACAGTGAAATGGCGTACGGCATCGAAGATCCAGTAAAGTGAGAGCCCGAGTTCGCGTTGCCCGCGCTCGCGGGCACGTTCGAGGCCCTCGAAGATGGGTTCAAAGCACGCGGGGTCATGATTGCGCCACAGATACACGACGCCAACAGAGATGTAGACCTCGGCGTGCACTACTCCCTGTTCGGCAAGAGCCTCGATCATACGCCAAGCGGCAAGTTCGTAGTCTTCCGGACTGATGAGGCGGCGTGTGACGGCTTTGAACGCGTTGATAAATTCGGTGAAATCCGTGAAGCGATAGAGAGCCTCAGCCTCTGCCAGCGTGAAGGGCTGCGCATCGTGGCGTGCGCTCAGCTCAACCAGTGTGGCGGGCGTGATAGTGCCTTCGAGATGCAGATGCAACTCGGCTTTGGGCAGGCGCCGGATGAACGCGGTGATGTCGTCCATCTATAGAGTGTACGAGGCGAATCTCGGCGGCGCGAAGCGTGAGCAACTGTGAGTTTACTCGCGGCGGTTGCCGAGTTCGCTCTCACTCGCGGAACCTCAACCAAAAGCCCGATCACTGTCGCAATCGGAGCACCAGAGCTTCGACGAAGAGAGGACGGCGCCGCGAAGACTAGCTTTAAAGCTCGTCGATTTCAATTGTGAAATCGCCAAGCGTGATTCGGCAACGTCTGGCAAGATCTGTAATCGCCGCATCCATGGCGGGATTGCCTTCCTCGGCTTCGAGAAAGCTCTCCTGGCAGAACTTGGTTGTGGACAGATCGTAATCGCCGATGAGGTTGATAGCCTCGCGGAGCGCTTCTTCTTTGCTGTCAAGGCCGTAAACCCGACTCCTTTCAACCGGGTTCACACTCGACTCGCTATAAATCTTGCTGAGCAGGAAGCGCGCGGAAGGATTGGCAATGCACTCTTTCTGCTTGAGGTCTTGAATCCGACTGAAGTGACTCATTTGAATGTCCCCATGAGGCTCGTAGCCTCTGTTATTGGGCATTTCGACTTCAGCTCTTTTGTCGAGCACTTCTACAGAATGGGAATTGAGGATAGGACAAGAACGAGTCACTATCGGCACTCTTCGAAGTTAGTTTCAGTTATCGCTTGCCAGTTGACGGAATCTTCATTGAGTCCGAAGCCGTGGAGAGATAATGCAGGACGGACGAGCCAGGCGAAGATTGGTTGGCTCGTCCTCGGGAGCGGAGCTCGAAGATCGTGCTGTGCTCGCCGAAATGTTCAGAAAGAACTTCAGGAACTCATACGAAATTATGGAAAATCGGGTTACTCTTGTCGCCCCAACCCGCCCCCTCGTTTTTTTCGGAGCGGAGCCGGTGCCTGGAGCAACCGCGCCGATGGCAGATGAAGGTGTCGCTCAACGGAGCGAAAGATTCGGCGATCCACTCCGGGAAACCTCGCAACGTCGTGATCAAAACCAAGATTCGAATGTGAAAGGAGAATGAATCATGAACCAGGCAGAATCGATTGGAATGACACGACGTCATTTCACAGTGGCCGGTGTTTCCGTTGGGGCCACGCTACTCGCGCCGAGCACAATGCCGGAAATGAGGGCTGCGTGGAAGGAAGGCCGTAAAGAGCTCTTCTATCCCTATGGCAAGACCTATGCTCAAACGCTTGGCGAGCAGGACTAAGAGGGGTCAACCCACCTCTTGCTCTTGTGTTCTCGACCTACGACGGCGGGCGGCTTATCGCATCCCCGCGAATTCCGTCCGATGGCGGCTGTAGAAGAAATAGATGATGAGGCCCAGAGCCAGCCAGATGACAAATCGCCACCAGGTGAGGATGTCCAGGCCGGCCATGAGCAGGAAGCAGAAGATCACGCTGAGCGTTGGAATGACGGGTCCGAAAGGAACCCGGAACCCCCGTTTGCGCCCGGGGTCCCGATAGCGCAACACGATGACGCCGATGGAAACCAGGATGAAGGCAAACAGGGTGCCGATGTTGGAGAGGTTGGCGAGGGTGCCGATGTCGAACAGACCCGAAGGGATGGCAACTACGAAGCCAGCCACCCAGGTGGAAAAGGCGGGCGTCCGGAAGCGTGGATGGATGCTCGAAAAGATCTTCGGCAACAGGCCATCGCGGGACATGGAGAACCAGACGCGGGACTGGCCGAGCTGGTAGACGAGCAGGCTGGAAAGCATGCCCATGAGCGCGCCGAAGAGAACGACGAGCCTGACCCAGTGGAGCGAGTGGCCGCCTGGAAGCAGGGAGAGCTTCTTGAGGGCGTTCACCACCGGAGCGGCGTCGCCGATCATCGACTTCCAAGGCACCAGGCCGGTGAGACAGACCGCGACGGCGACGTACAGGACCGTACACACAATGAGCGTGGCGATGATGCCGATGGGCAAGTCGCGTTGCGGGTTGCGGCACTCTTCGGCGGCCGTCGAGACCGAGTCAAAGCCAATGTAGGTGAAAAAGATGATGGAGCCGCCGGTCAGAATGCCGCTGAACCCGTTGGGCACGAAGGGATGGTAGTTGCCGGGATGGATGAAGCTGATGGCGGCGAAGACGAAGATCAAGATGGCGATGAGTTTGATCCCCACCATCATGTTGTTGGTCTCGGCCGACTCGCGAATGCCGCGCACGAGAATAACGGTGAGGATGAGGACGACGAGAAATGCGGGAATATTGAAGCCGAAGTGCCAGCCAGGCTGATAGAGCCAGTTGCCGGCCAAATCCTGCAAGCCCTCCGGTAAATAGGCAGGCGAAATCCATGTGGCGGGTGGATGGAAGCCGAACCAGTCGAGAAGATCGACGATATGGGCGGCAAAACCGACGCTAACGGTCATGTTGGAGCCGGCGTACTCCAGGATCAGGTCCCAGCCGATGATCCAGGCGATCAGCTCGCCCATGGTCGCATAGGTGTAGGTGTAGGCCGAGCCGGCGATGGGGATCATGGAAGCGAGTTCGGCATAACAAAGGCCGGTCAGCGCGCAAACAAACGCAACGAGGATAAGTGAGATGGCAATGGCGGGCCCGGCGCCGGGGCGCCCGGCCATGGCGGTGTGGTGGATCAGGTAGTCGCCCAGCGGTGTGTTGAGCACGCTGGAGGTATCGAACTGTTCACCGGAGATGGCGGTGCCGATGACGGTGAAAATGCCCGAACCGATCACTGCGCCAATGCCCAGAGCGGTGAGCGACCACGGCCCGAGGGTCTTTTTCAGAGCATGCTCGGGTTCTTCCGAGTCGCGGATCAGCTTGTCGATGGATTTGCAGGCAAGCAGTTGGCTTGGCAGCGCAGTTCTCCCGGTCACGGCTTAGGATACGGGTGCAAGGTCCAGGTGCAACGTCTTCAGAAAGAAGATGAGCATTCCCGACGAGGATGTTTTCCCTGAGTGTGGGAAGGCTTATGCCGCAGTGTACATGATGTGGTTTGAACTGGAGGCGAGCGAATTACGAGTGCGGAGATGTGTCGGGAATTGAGACAGATTGCTGGTCGAAAAGGATGGCGGGAAAATGAAAACTCCGGACCAGCATTTGGAGGCCGGCCCGGAGTCGGTGCTTTTCGCGAAGACGTGCGTTATCGCTTCGACTGTCCGCGCGCCAGCTTCTTGACCTTCTTTTTGTTGGAGCCGCGCGGCGTGGTGCGCTTGGCTTTGGGCGCGGCCTTTTTGCGGGCTGCCCGTTTCAGTTTCTTGCGTTCTGTCTTGTCCTCGATCTTGGTTGTGTCTGCCACTCCAGAGCCTCTTTCACGGAAATCATCGATGTGCCCCGGGCGTGGGGCGATGCGAGTTTTATGGTAGCAGGGATCGATAGACGATGAAAGCCGCCACCGGTTGAAGAATGCGCTCGGCAGACCTTCCTGTTTCATTACTCGCAATCGAAGAGAGTATGCCCATCGTGTTACTCGATTGCCGCGAATTCCCGCGATACGAAGAGTTTATGGCGTAGAATTAAGACAAGACGCGATCTGGAAGGATCCAGCCTGCTCGGCTTTGGCCACAGATACCATCGCTTACGACGAGCTCCGTAGTCCACGCAACAATCACTGGTGTTAACGGACGACCCCGTTAACAGATAGATGTTGAACGGAGTCAGTCATGCGTTCTGATCAAATACATCGCGCGCTCGCGCGGGGAATGAACCGGTTCGAGGTTTGCCAGCTTGTCGCCAAGGGTGTGAAGGCCACGCACAAGACAGGTGGGCGGTTCGAAGACACCATCAACGATGCGCTGGAGTATCTGGGCAACCACGATACAGACCATGACACGCTGCACCCGGTACCGGTAAAAGTTCCTCTGAAATCGCTCGAACCTGCAGCCTGAAAAACAGTTGTCAGTGATCAGTCCATGGTTCACATTCGTTTTGGACTCAACGCCGACGAACTGGCTTTCTTAATTAAATGCACCGGATTTTCAGGCAAATAAAAAGAGGACGGCGGTTGCCGTCCTCTTTCTATTTATCGATTCCGAACCGGGCGTCTAGTTAGACAACCTGGACGTTCTCAGCCTGCCAGCCTTTGGGGCCCTTGGTCACGTTGAACTGGACCTTTTGGCCTTCTTGCAGCGAACGGAAGCCGTTCGACTGAATGGCGGTGTGATGGACGAAGACGTCCTCGCCGTTTTCACGGCTCAAAAATCCAAATCCCTTGGCGTCGTTAAACCACTTGACTGTGCCTGTTTCCATTGTGTGTTTTGTTCCTTTGCTACTGATTTACCGCGAACGCAATGTGGAAGTGTTGCGTGCAGAGCGGTAACTCGGAACAGGCAATGACTTCTAATCGAATTCTACGATCTGCTATAGAGTATAGCACGAAACCTGCCGGAACCCCCGGATTAAGACTGGCGGAGCTGAATCGCCGCTTTCGAATCAACCGGCGAACCCAGCTCCAGCCCCACCCATTGAGGAAGCCGACGAACCGCCCCGCAAGGCGGGCAATCCCGATGGCGACATCCACATAGACCCGGCCCGCTGCAAAGGACTAGTTTGGATTAGACGCGATCGTTTCGCTCAAATAGATCAAGCGGCAAAAATCTGGTGAGCCCCCGAGCTAATTTGGAGAAGACAAGTGGTCGCCTCAAGCGCACAAACCGGCGAATGGATCGCTCCGACAGAATCGGCTGCCCGCGCGACCCTTACAGGCCGCCTGCTGAATCTCTGGATTGTTCAGGCCTCGCTCGCCGCCGTTGGATGGACAGCGGTCGGCGTGATCTTCGCGCTGCCCAGCCTCGGAACCAGCAGATGGCCCGATGAATTGCGCATCTATCTCGCGCAATTTTGGACCTGGGGACTTTTGACTCCTGTCATCATGGTCGTCGATCGGCGTCTGCCGTTTTCAGGGAAGGAGCTGGGGCGGCGTGTGGCCATGCACCTGGCACTCAGCTTGGTTTTCACCGAGGTCTATTTCTACCTATTTACCGCCATGCGCGCGGCTTTCGGAGTGACGCCGTGGAGTTCGTTGCGCATCGCGAATCTGACCAGTGCCTCGGTGCTGGGATGGCAGATCTGGTGTTGGCTGGTCTACTGGATTATTGCCGGCGCTCTGCAGGCATACGGCTACTACGAGCGGTACATGAGCAGTGAACTCCGCCTTGAGCGACTGGAACACAGCTTCGCTGAGGCCCGGCTGAATTCGCTGCGCATGCAACTCGATCCGCATTTTCTGTTTAATGCGCTGAATACCATCTCGTCGCATGTGGAGCGCGACCCCAAGCTGACGCGACGCATGATCGAACACCTCGGCGATCTGCTCCGCCTTTCGCTCGAGTCAAAGGACAAGCAGGAAGTTCCGCTGGCCGAAGAGCTGGCGTTTCTGGACCACTATCTCGCCATCCAGAAAATCCGTTTCGGCAATCAGTTGAAAATCAAGATGCAGATTGCGCCCGAAGTGCGCTTCGCCTCCGTTCCTTCGCTCTTCATCCAGCCGCTGGTCGAGAATGCGATCCGTCATGGAATCTCGCGCAGAGCCGCAGGCGGGACCGTCACCGTGCAAGCCGCGCCGGTGAACGGACGACTTGAGATTCGAGTGCTCGACGATGGACAGGGCCTGCCAGTTGGCTGGTCGATGGAGAATTCGGGAGGGTTGGGATTGTCGATTACGCGGGAGCGCATCGCGGGATTGCATCCCAACGGTGACAGTCGTTTTGTGGTGCACAATCGCGAAGAAGGCGGTACCGAGGTCGAGATTTCGCTGCCACTGAAGTTAGATGGAGAGGCCGACAATGGGCGCGCGCTCGCCTGAACCGATTCACGTCCTGGTGGCAGACGACGAAGCGCCTGCACGGCAGCGCCTCATCGATTTGCTGGCGAAGGACACGCAGGTGGAAGCTGTGGCCGAAGCGGCAGACGGCGAGGCTGCTGTTGAAGCGATCGAGAAAAAGCGGCCGGACTTGGTTTTTCTGGATGTCCAGATGCCCGAGTTGGACGGCCTTGGTGTGATCGACGCGATCGGCGCTGCAGAGATGCCGCTCACGGTGTTTGTCACCGCCTACGATCAGCACGCGATTCGGGCCTTCGAAGCAAATGCGCTCGACTACTTGCTGAAACCCTTCAGCGATGAGCGCTTCGAGGCCACGATGGCCCGCGCCAAAGCACGCCTCGATGAGCGCAGCATCGGCGAGTTTGGGCAGCGTGTGATGAAGATGGTGGCTGGCGCTCCACCGGGAGCTGAGCGCAGGCTGGACCGGCTGGTGGTGAAGTCGGGTGGCACTACGCGGTTCATTCGCGTAATCGACATCGATTGGATCGAAGCAGCAGGCGTTTATGTCACTCTGCACGTTGCCGGTAAGGAGCTGTTGTATCGCGCGGCCTTGAACGATCTGGCGGACCGGCTCGACCCGCGCCGGTTCGTGCGTGTGCACCGGTCGGCGCTGGTGAATATTGAAAGCATCATTCAACTGGAGCCAATGTCCCACGGCGAATTCGAAGCCGTGATTAAGAACGGCTCGCGAGCGCGCGTGAGCCGAACCTACCGCGCGCTGTTGGAGAAACGGCTGGGACAGACGCTGTAAGGCTGCCCTCTCAGACCGTCAGCGATCCGCGGGGGGGTGCAGTAGGCTGCATTTATGGTGTTTGGCTTTCCACCGCGACAATGCGTGCTTCCGATCCGAAGCGGCGGTATTGCCCGAACGCAACGTCGTTCAAGAACGTCTTCGACGGACCCTGAAAGTTTGCCTTCGAATACATTCCATGGGGCTGGGCAGTGTGCGCTGCCAGAACGGAGATGCTCCTGGCAGGGCAGAAGTAGCTCTTGCCCGCAATCTCGACCGGTGCATACTCCACAACCAGGCCAGCATTCGAAACCAGCTCATGAGGAGGCATCTCGGCCTGCAACGTCACGCGAAAAATAGTTCCGTCGGCGGGATCGAAAGCAATTTCGCCATGATAGCCAGACTTTTCATCGAAGATCTGCAACTCCGGCGTATTGTCCGAATTGAACCCATTCAAGACACAGCAGAACTGCACCCTGTAGTTCGACTTTTCATTGGGCACCGTGTAATGGAAGACAGCCACTTTCCCGTTGGCACTCTGTTCCCAGCGCGCCCAGGTAATCTTGCCCTTCAGCGCATCGGCAAGAGTCGTACTCAGGATCGGCCCAAATTCGCCCGTCGTCGTGAGGCCACCAACTTTCGATCCCTGTTTCGCCGGCTTGGCGACGTCAGCTTCCACTACTTCCTTGCGGTCGCGATAGGTAACCGTGGCGAGCGATTTTCCAACGAAATGCAGCGGCTGGTAGCTATAACTCACAATGCCTGTCGCTTCCAGAGCATCCTCTTGCGGTCTGTCTTCGAAGCCGGTGGTCTCGCGCGAAGCAATCAGGTTGGGAAGCTGGCGCAGAGTGGTGTTGACGTAGTTCACGATTTTGACCAGCATCTGGCGCGTGGCAGCGGGATCTGGATTAGGGTCGGCGGGAATCTCTGTGGCGGGAGGGTCGAGGAAGACGGACTTGTCTGCCAGAAGAAGCAGCGCCTGCCGCGACTTCTCGCCGGGAGCGCTGGCATTGAATTGGGCCAACAGGGATGGGCTCAGCCGTTGAGAAAGTTCCAGTGAGGAAAGTTGCTGTGCGAGCTCCGCGTCATTCTCGCCTGGAGCCGCTGCCATGGTCTGCTGCAACTGGCTGACGGCGATTTTCTCCGGGCCAGGTGTTTTGGGTGCAGCTGAGACGGAAAACACTGACACTACCAGGAACGCTGCAAGCGCAAAAGGGCGCATTCGGAAAGCCTCCGCGGAAGGACGGACAAATCCTATGCTTTGCGCTGGAATTCAGGCAAATAGAGAATATTGGCGTGTTCACCGGGAAAGCTTGTGAAGGCTGAACGAGATCGGCAATCCAATGATGAACATATGCACCAATAGGCCCTGCAACAAGCTCCGGAACTGGTAAGGACCGGTAAAGTGATACGCACATAACGGGAGAACGACCAGGTTCATCACCAGGAAGATCGCAATTCCGTAAAAGATGCCGCAAACCAGCCAGTGGTCCTTGAGGAACTCTAGCTTGCGGCTCGCAATGCAGTATATGGCGGCTGCCGAGATTGCGATGAAGTAGTGCAGTACGACTCCCAAGATCCAGGGAACAATGCCTTCTTGAACGGCCTGCCGGCCGAGCAAGCCACCGGCAACGCCGCGAGGCGCCCCACCGCCAAAAGTGAAGAAAGCGGACGTCAGGTCGAACGTGCCCGCCACCGCACCGCCGACCAGGATGGGGCGAAGCAGGTTGTCTCTTTGGGGAGTCACTGAGAACGCAGCAGTGGTCATTTGGGAGCTCTCCAGACCAAATTTAGTGGGCAAAAGGGGCGCGAACTAACCGGTTTGGTGCGGTGCGGATAGGCAGGCGGCAAGCCGGTCCGGCGAGACAACAAAACGGAGGTGGCTGCGAGTTGGGAAGTAAGTCACGCGAACTGAATGTCTTGTGTTGAAATGGAACCCCAGTCCACTTATCGACCCGGACTTTTGTAACCATTCCCACGAAAGATGTAAAGGTAATTGGGTCGGAGTCGCGATACGATATGCCCATGAATCTGATGGGATTGTTTATTCCGCTTTTCTTCGCGGTTGCGGTGCTCTTGGTGCTCGCGAAGTTAATCGTCAGCGGAGCGGACGAGGACAGGCAAGCGATTGAGACAGAGGGGGGACAGCTTGAATTCACCCCCAATCGGCGCAGTTATTGGGGTGTTTATTTGTTTCTGGCTGGCCTGGCGTATGGAGCGGTTGCGAATTTCGTTGCTGGGATCAGGTCAAGTGCCGATCTTGCCGCGCCGGCTTTCTGCGCAGCCTTTGTGATTTTGCTGCTTTCCGCTTTTCCTGGATCGATCCTGGTCGACAAGAATGGGATCGAGCAGAAGTATTGGCTGCGAGGCCGAAAGCGCGTCGCCTGGCATGAAATCTCAAAGGTGACCACAGACGAGAAACGCGGCGAACTGAAGATTAAGGGCACGAACGGCACAAAGATTGTTTTCTCACGCCAATTGCCGGATCGAGCCCGCTTGCAGCTGGAACTCGAGAAACATAGCGGCGAAAAGGCGCCTGCGAGAGTCGCGCCGAGGGCTTTCGCGATGAGCGATCCAGCGGCGTAAAAAACTAGATCTTTTGCAAGTTGGCGAACTTTTCCACTAGCTTCTTCATCCCGTGACGATTGAACATCACGGTCAGCTTCGCGTCTTCCCCGTCGCCTTCACGAATGAGGACTGTGCCTTCGCCATATTTTGCGTGGCGCACGCGCTGGCCCTTTTTCAAGCCGTTCGCTCCTGACGGTTCGGGAATATCCATCGTGGGGCGGGCGAAATAGCTCGGCTTCCCATTGCCGGATTTGCCCCCGAAGAAACGCGCGATGTTATCGATTGATTCCGGCGGTGCTGCGGTCTTACTCTTTGGACTTGGGTGTCCGGTAATTCGCGGCGCGTCCTGACTCTCATCTTCGTAGTTGTAGTGGCGGCCGTCGAATTCGCCGGCAGGCGCACTGCCGCGGCCGAAGCTGCCTCGCGCGCGCACTCCGTAGCTGTAAGCGGGCGTTGACCACGCGGGTGAGCGGCCTCCAAGATTCTCGATCAACTGGGTGGGTACTTCCGACAGGAAGCGTGAAGGAACGGTGGACTCCGGCGCATCATTCCCATAGCGACGGCGATAGTGAGCGCGGGTCAACACGAGCGTATTCATCGCCCGAGTCATCCCTACGTAGCAGAGGCGGCGCTCCTCCTCGAGTTCCTCGGGATTGAGCAGCGTGCGCGAATGAGGGAACAGTCCCTCTTCAAGGCCGGCAAGAAACACGAGAGGAAATTCGAGTCCCTTGGCGGCATGCAAACTCATCAGCGTGACCCGCGATTCAGGATCGTATTGATCGGTGTCGGAAGCAAGGGCGGCATGGTCGAGGAATTCGGCAAGCGTTTCGCCGCGCTCCTCGGCATCGTGCGCAGCGTTGGCAAGTTCCTTCAGGTTTTCAATCCGGCTGAATGCCTCCGGCGATGCTTCGGCCTCAAGCGCCTTGATGTACCCAGTGCGGTCGATGAGAAATCGGATCAGTTCAGGCAGTGTTGCCGCGTCGCCAGGTGCCCTGAAGGCGCTTCCGCGCTCCTCTTCTTCGGCCGACTCGGGTTCAGTGGAAGACATAGCTTCGGGGACCGGCCGATCCGGCTTCGTTGCCTGCTTTGGCATCTTCAGAAATGGCCGCTTCGGTTCGGCTGCAAACGGTGAAAAATGGCTCGCGTCGAGCAGAGGGATCTGATCGCTATTCTCCCCGAACGCAAAGTCGATGGCCGCTTCCAGCGCATGTACGGTTTCGGCTTTCTCTACCAGCGACGGTTCTGCGGCGCCGAAGCTGAAATCTGTATCGGCAGGCTCGGCTGAGGATTCCGCGATATCGGCGGAAAGCTTGCCGGCAAAATCGGGATCCATCATGGCCTGTGCATCCAGAATGAGCTGTCGGAACGACTCGAGTGCAATCGACGCGCGGGTTGGAATCAAGCGGTTGGTGAGAGCAGAAGCGATCGCATCCCAGGTCGAAGCGCCGGTTTCGAGAGCGATCCGCTCGAGTGTCGCCAGCGTAGTAGCGCCAATGCCCCGAGCTGGCGTGTTGATTACGCGTTGCAGCGCCATCGAGTCGTGCGGATTGCGGACAAGGCGCAGATAGCCCAACAGATCTTTGATCTCCGCGCGCTCGTAGAAACTGAAGCCCCCCACCATGGTGTAGCTGATGCCGTACCGGCGCAAAGCTTCCTCCACCAGGCGCGACTGGGAGTTGGTGCGATACAGCACCGCACATCCCGACGCGGTGCTTTGGCTCTCCGATGAGTGCGAGTCGCGTAGGAAAGCCTGAATACGATCGGCAATGAAGAGCGCCTCATTCTCACCGTCAGGCGCCTCGTAGTAGCCGATCAGCGAGCCTCCCTGGCGATCCGTCCAGAGCTTCTTGCCTTTGCGGCGAAGATTGTTCGCGACTACGGCTCCGGCGGCCTCGAGAATGATCTGCGTGGAGCGGTAGTTCTGCTCCAGGCGGATAATGTGGGCGTTCGGAAAGTCTTTTTCGAATTCAAGAATGTTGCGAATGTCGGCGCCGCGCCATGAGTAGATGCTCTGGTCTTCGTCGCCTACAGCGCAGACATTCTTTCGCTCGCCCGCCAGCAATTTCATCAGTTCGTACTGCGGTCGGTTGGTGTCCTGGTATTCGTCGACGAGCAGATAGCGGTAGCGATGTTGATAACGCTCGCGAACTTCGCTCGAGACTCTCAGCAAGCGAACCGCTTCGAGCAGAAGGTCGTCGAAGTCGAGCGCGTTGTTCTTTTTCAGTTCCGCCTTATAGCTCTGGTAGATGTGCGCAATCCGCTCGCTGTTTGGATCCTTCGACCCCAGGTAATACTCCTGCGGATCGATCATATGGCTTTTGGCCCAGGAGATGCGGCCCAGCACGGTGCGCGGCGTGAGTTGCTTGGTGTCGAGTCCCATGCGCCGCATGATCTGTTTTACGATGCCTTGCTGGTCGCTCTCGTCGTAGATGGCGAAAGCACGCGTGAGGCCGTCGTTGCCCACTTTCAGGGCTTCGATGTCTCGGCGCAAAATCCGAACGCAGAGCGAATGAAAAGT
>Ga0181520_10008453_pt1 | contig 14619 bp, 11 predicted proteins | sample PEATcosm2014_Bin_29_FD_132451 | JGI IMG/M metagenome (GOLD analysis project Ga0181520, IMG submission 132451) | Peatland microbial communities from MTU Mesocosm Facility, Houghton, MI, USA - PEATcosm2014_Bin02_30_metaG | ecosystem: Environmental > Terrestrial > Soil > Wetlands > Peat | place... | reverse complement strand
GCGTTGTCAGCGGCAGTTCAAGTTCAATCCGGTCGCCTGTCTTCCACTCTCGCCGCACTTCGGCAAAAGTCCCCGCGGCCAGCTTCATCGAATCACGCCTGCCGTTCACGGCCAGCGCCGCTCCGTGCGCCCACGCCGGGATGCGCAGGAAAATCGAGAACGTAGCGGGCGTCGAGGCCGTCAGATCGAATCGAATGTTGCTGTCGTAGGGATACTCGCTTGCCTGCTGCAGCGAGTAGTGCGCCCCGCGCCCGTTCCAGCGCAGAGTCGAAGGCAGATACAAGTTCACCAGCACGCCCCGCTCGTTGCGGAAGTAAGTGTTGATGCGATAATCCGCCGCCACCTGTGGCAGCGTTCCTGAGCAGCACGGCCACTTGGCGCCGAAGAAGGCCCTCTTCGCTTTGTAGGTGTAATCGGAGTAGTAGAACGATGAGCCATCGGGTTGAATGGGCCGCGCCCCCAGCACCGTGTTGTACAGGACCTGTTCCATGCTGTCGCCGTAACGCGCATCCCCCGTAATCCGCAGCAGGTAACGCGCCAGCTTGAAGTGCGCGTACGCGCCGCAGGGCGTTTCAAAGCTCGCATGCTCTTTTTCCAGTCCCTCGCCTAGCGCGCCGCTGCCCGGCGTGACGAAATGCTCGTGCGGGCCCCAGCCGCCCGTCGCGTAGCTCTGCTCCTGCACCATCGCAAATCCATTGATCGCCGCGCGTCGATATTTCTCGTCGTCCAGCGCCAGATAAGCCGTTGCCGCCGATCCCAGCGCATTCATGTGACTGTAAGCGTGCCGCCCCGGCAGCGAATTTTCTCCGCGCGCTAGCGGATCGAAAAAATCGTCATACAAAAATCGCTGCCCCAGCTCGTAATAGCGCTGCTTCCCCGTTCGCTTCCACGCGAGAAAGAAATTCTCCGGCATGGTGTAGCTCTCATCGTCTGTCCCGCCCGGCAATGGCGGATCCTTGTGCGGGATCGCCTTTGCCGGCAAGTACGGCAGCGCCGCATCCGTCGCTTGCTCCAGCACGGCAAGTGCCGTGGGATGGCCGGCAAAAACATGCGCATCCGTCAACCCAATTGATATCTTGTCGTAAATGTATGCGGGAAAACGATAGCCTTCGTAGAACTTGCTCGCCTGCGGCAACGTCGCCGCGTAGCCAGCGATCATCCGATCCATCTTGTCGTATGTCGCCCGATCCCGCGTCACCGCATACATCCGCGCCAAGGCCGACATCCATTGCCCGTACGGGCAAGCCGGAGCAAACCCCGTGGTGCTGTACCATCCGCCCAATTCCTCGCCTGGCGCGGGCATTGCCTCGCGCACGCGGAACGGCCGCAGCAATCCGTCCTCGCTTATGTTCAGCAGCAATTCGTGGTTTTGTTCAAATTGCGCCTGCGTCGGACCCGGCGCAAGCTTCACCTGCGCATAATTCACCTGTTCGAGCTTCGTCGCCTTGAACACAGGCGGCATTGGTCCGCTACCCGCCAGCGCCACAGAACTCCGCCTGGCGCATACACCTGCGGCAGCCGCTGCGCCCAGCCGCAACGCTTCCCGCCGAGTCAATCCGAGAGATCGGTTTCTCATGCAACAGATTCTAACGCCACGCACGTGTCAAGCCTCACTTCAATCACCGCTTCAAAAATCTCTGTTGCGCCCGTCAGCGTCAACAACTATCGTTTTCCGGAAGCTTAGACTGCCCTTGAAAGACGACCCTAAGTCACGGGACTGTTTGTTACCGGAGAAACACTTGCCGCCCAACACGATTCAAAAGAACTGATTCGGCCAAAAGAATAAGGAGTGAACCAATGAATTTGAGAATTGCATCGTTTGCCCGAGTGGCGTTTTTTCTTGGGTCGTCGCTTTCAGTTGCCGCCCAGCAGGCTCAGCCCAGCGTTCCGAGCCGCCTCATCGCCAATATCGATGCGCAGCAAACTGCCGAACCGGTCTCGAAGTACGAGTATGGCATGTTCATCGAGCACATCAGGACCCTCATCTATCGCAGTCTCTGAGCTGAGTTGCTCGACGACGGCAAATTCTACTTTCCCGTTTCATCCAGGGACTCTGACCCTCCCGTTCCGCAGCAAGCCGGTCCCGCCCGCAACATGCAGCTTCACAAATGGCGCCCCGTTGGGCCCGACGAGGCCGTGGTGATGGACAAAGATCAGCCGCTCGTCGGCGATCAGAGTCCGCGCATCGCGCTCGACTCCACCGCACCTCATGGGATCCGCCAGTCCGGTTTCGCATTAGTCAAAGGCAAGAAGTACATCGGCCGCGTCTATCTTCGCGCTGCGCCCGGCAGCAAGGTGAAGGTCGCGCTCATCTGGGGCGCTGGTGCGAATGACCGCCAGATCATTACATTCGCCGCGCTCACCAACGCGTACAGAAAGCTCCCGCTTAGCTTCACTGCCCAAGCCGACGCCGACGATGCAGCACTCGAAATTACGGGCCTCGGCAATGGAGACTTCCACATCGGCACTGTCTCGCTTATGCCTGCTGACAACGTGCAAGGATTTCGTCCCGACACGACCGCATTGCTTCGTCAGCTTCACTCCGGTTTCTGGCGTCTTCCAGGCGGCAATTTCCTTTCTAACTGGAGCTGGTACGACTCTGTCGGCGACATCGACAAGCGTCCGCCCGTCTACGACCATGCCTGGAATGCCATGCAGACCAACGACGTGGGTATGGACGAATTCATGACTCTCTGCAAGCTCATCGGCGCCGATCCCTATATCTCTGTCAACGCAGGATTCGGTGACGCACACTCGGCGGCCGAAGAAGTTGAATACATGAACGGCTCCGTCAATACACGCCTCGGCGCAATGCGCGCTCGCAACGGACATCCGGAGCCTTACCATGTTAAGTTCTGGGACATCGGCAACGAGCCCTATGGCACATGGCAACTCGGCCGCACCGATCTCAAGTATTACGTTCTGAAGCACAATGAATTTGCCAAGGCGATGCGAGCGGTCGATCCCTCCATCACTCTTCTCGCATCGGGCGCGATGCCCGATGAGATGACTGTCACGGGCCAGACGCGCGCCCTTCATCTCAGCGAGGTTCAGGCACAATACGGCTCCGACGGCGACTTTACTGGCGGCCTGCTCGCCCACAGTTGGGGAAACTTCGACGGTATCACCGAGCATTGGTATGCGCGCTCGGGCAAGCGCTTCGACTTCGAATATGCAAAGACTCTGCCTCCCGATGCGCCCGGCGAAGCCGGCTACAGAAATTTCGATCAGACCCTGCTTGAGTGGGCACACTACCCGTCCAATCGTGTGCTCCTCAAGGCCGATGAGTGGCACGAGTACCAGAAGCGTTTCCCTGCGATGCTCGACAAAAAGATCTTCCTGTCCATCGACGAGTACGCCTACTCCGGCGCGCCCATGAACCTCAAGCTGGCCCTCGCCTACGGCATGGTGTTCAACGAGATGATTCGTCACACCGATTGCATCCGGATGTCGGCGTTTACCATGGGTGTCTCAACGCTCGACTACAACCGCACTGCGGCCATATTGAATACGAATGGAATTCTGTTCAAGTTGTACGGCGATCATTTTCTCGGCTCTATCCCCGTCGCGGTTTCCGGCAACTCGCCTCAACCCGCGCCCAGTTTTCCAATCGCAGGCGATCAGCCAAAGACAAACCCGGGTAGCCCCACCTACCCGCTCGACATGGTGGCAGCGCTCTCTCCCGATCACAAGTTCCTAGTCCTCGCTGTCGTCAATGCAACAGCATCTGCACAGAAGTTCGACTTGAGCGTCACCGGCCTTCGCCTCGCCGGACCGTCAACGCTCTGGCAGATGACCGGCAATAGTCCGGACGCTGCTAACCACGTCGGCGAGCCGACGCAGGTCCAGGTCAAGCAAATGGACCTCGATCACGTTCCTGACACCGTCTCCGTCGCTCCTATCAGCATCAACGTCTACCAGTTTCCGGTAGACCATGCACCGCAATAGCTATGCGCGCCGAGCGCCGCTCGGCTCTGTCGCCGGCCGCCATCGATGTTCGCCAATGTGTCATCTTTAAACCAGAGGGGAAACTTAGCATGGAAGGATTCTGGACAGTTCAGTTCAAAGGCGTGCAAGGCTTTGGCACAGGTGTAGTCACTTATATCGGAGGCCGCGTATTTGGCGGAGACAGCGCCGTCATGTTTATGGGCACCTACGATCTGCAGGGCAATGCTGTCACGATGAAGCTTCACGTCAAGCAAATGGTGCCCGGCCTCATGACCGTCATGGGTCGAAAGGAATACGATCTGGATCTGACAGGGACGCTGGATGGAGACACGCTCAAGCTCGCAGGCAACATTCCCGGAACTGACGAGCGCCTGTCGGCAACGGTGATGAAACAATGTGACTTGCCGCCGCGGGCTTGATCGCCGCGCACACGCGCATTGAATCACCGCCTTTCATCCAACCGCAATTCACCGTCTCTTCTTCCTAATTTCCGCAGCCCGCCTTTAAACTTCGAATTCCAGACTCACTGGAGAAAACATGCCACTGCACAACACCACTGAACTGAAGGCCTGCCCCTCGTGCCAAGTCGAGTCTGAGCTTCACTTGGCCGACGCTCAGACCTACGTCTTCCCCGACACGAAGCGGGACTCGCACGCCGTTTACAAAACCATCCACGATCAGCTCGTCCTCGACGGAAACTCGCAGCAAAATCTCGCAACGTTCTGCACCACATGGATCGAATCTGAAGTCAAGCAGCTCATGGACGAGTCCGCCGACAAGAACATGATCGACAAGGATGAATATCCGCAGACCGCGGCCATCGAAGAGCGTTGTGTTCACATGCTCGCCGATCTTTGGAACTCGCCTGAAGCCGCCAGCACCATCGGCTGCTCCACTACCGGCTCCAGCGAAGCAGCAATGCTCGGCGGCCTCGCACTCAAGTGGAACTGGCGCAAGCGCCGCAGCGCCAAAGGACTGCCCACCGACAAGCCCAACCTTGTCATGGGCCCTGTGCAGGTTTGCTGGCACAAATTCTGCCGCTACTTCGATGTCGAAATCCGCGAAGTCCCGATGGAAGGCGACCGTCTGCTGCTCACGCCCGAAGAGGCTCTCAAGCGCTGCGACGAAAACACCATCGGCGTCGTCGCCACTCTTGGTGTCACATTCACCCTCCAATTCGAGCCGGTCCACGCCATCAGCATCGCTCTCGACAAGCTCGAAGCCGACACCGGCCTCGAGATCCCCATCCACGTCGACGGAGCCAGCGGCGCATTCCTTGCGCCCTTCACTCAGCCCGACCTCCTCTGGGATTTCCGCCTGCACCGCGTTAAATCCATCAATGCTTCCGGTCACAAATTTGGGCTCGCCCCGCTTGGTGTCGGCTGGGCGCTTTGGCGCGAAAAGAGCGACCTTCCCGAGGAACTCATCTTCGACGTCAATTATCTCGGCGGCAACATGCCCACATTCGCGCTCAACTTCTCGCGGCCTGGCGGAGAAATCATCTGCCAGTACTACAACTTCCTGCGCCTCGGCAAAGAGGGCTATCGCCAAATCCAATCCGAGTGTTATGCCCTTGGCCGCTACGCCGCAGAAAAGATTGCCGCGTTCGGCCCATTCAGAATCATTTACAACGGCGATGGCGGAATCCCTGGGCTCTGCTGGGAGTTGCGTGATCCCGCTTCTTCAAACTTCACTCTCTATGAATTCGCCGATCGATTGCGCGAGCGCGGCTGGCTGGTCCCTGCTTACTCGATGCCGCCCAACCGCGAAGACCTCGTCATCCAGCGCATCCTTGTCCGCCACGGCCATACGAAACAGATGGCCGACCAGCTTCTCGTTGAAATGAAATCCATCCTCGACGAATTCGCCAGCCGTCCGCCCGTGGGCCAATCCACTCGCGCTCTGGTTGGCGCGGCATCAACCCAGCACGATCACTCCGGCCGATAGTTCTTCGCCGACGTCGCCCCGGCGCATACACTTCAAGAATTGAAGGGAATGTTAACCATGAGAAAGAGCCTCCTTCTTCTATTCGTTTTCTTCTTTGCCACTTCCCTCACTTGTTTCGCGCAGGACAATCCTCTCGACGGCGTCATCGATATACATGTGCATTCCGCACCCGACAGCGTAGCGCGATCCATTGACTCCATCGACCTTGCGCGTCTGGCCAAAAGCCGCGGCATGCGCGGCCTGGTGCTCAAGAATCACTACGAGCCCACTGCTTCGCTTGCGTACGTCGTCAGGAAAGAAGTGCCGGGGATCGAGGTGTTTGGAGGTATCGACCTCAATCTTTCCGTGGGCGGCATGAATCCATCCGCGGTCGAGCATATGGCAGCCATCACAGGTGGCTACGGGCGTTTCGTGTGGATGTCGACTTACGATTCTGAAGCGCAAGTGCGCTACAACAAAGAAGACCGGCCCTTCGTTCGCGTCTCGCAAAACGGCGTACTCCTTCCCGAGACCAAGCGCGTGATCGCCGATATCGCCAGGCTCCATCTGATTATGGCCACTGGCCACAATAGCGCCGAAGATGATCTATTGCTGATTCGCGAATCCCGCGCGGAGGGCGTACAACGGATGGTCGTCACCCACGCCATGGTCGCGCCCATCCACATGTCACTGCCGCAGATGCTTGAAGCAACAAAGATGGGGGCCTACATAGAATTCACTTACAACGGTCTCATCGGCAAGAGCAAGGAATTCGATTTTGCCGACTACGCAAAAGCCATTCGTTATGTCGGTGTCGAGCACTGCATTCTTTCAAGCGACATGGGCCAGCCCGCAAACCCTCTGCATCCCGATGCTCTCGTGGCGTTCTTCAAGGGTTTGAAGGAGCAAGGCTTTTCTCAGGCTGAAATCGATCGCATGTCAAAAGAAAATCCCGCACGCTTACTGGGGCTTCAACCGTAGCGCGCCATCCACCGGCGTAATCGGCGAGTTTACCTCGGCATATTGGCCGCTATACAAGCCATAGAGGGACTCACGCTGCGGGCGTCCACGAATCCCGATTAGTCCTTGTCTCCATCCCCAGACCCGCTCGCGTCGACAAGCGGCCTGAAGCGATGGACTGGCGGCGGCATGGGGCTGTCCGCACCTTTGATGCTCTTCCAGATAATGTCGTTCAAAGCGTGCATCGGTGCACGGTCAACGTCGGAAAAGTCCATCTTGTCGCTTTGGTCGGCGCCATAGGAGTCTTTCGTATTCTTTGCGTTGACATCGATCATCGGAGCGATCACGTTGAATGGAGTAACCGCCGGCTCCGTGCCGAACGAGGCATACATCGGCATCGCGGCGGCGTCGTACTGGCTCATCGGAGGCAAGCCGAGAAGCAATTCCATCGTGCGCACCATCGAACTTGTCGAGTAGAGGGTGCTGTCCACGATCCCGCGCTTGACGTAAGGACTGATCACAAGCCCGACAGTTCGGCGTGCATCTACGTGGTCAGGACCATCCTGCGCGTCGTCTTCGATGATGAAAATGGCGGTATTGGGCCAATATCTGCTGTGGCTCACGGCATCCACCAGCTGGCCGATCGCATAGTCGTTGCTCGCAACCATCGCCTGCGGAGTGAACGCTCCGCGTGCGGTGCCCCTTGTGTGATCCTCCGGCATGCTCATCACGATGAAGTTCGGCAGACGCTTTTGAGGGTCTGGACTGTCGTAGTTGTTTTCGTACTCCTTGAATTCGCGCAGAAAAACGGCGACTTTCTCGGTGTCGCGCCGCGTGATTCCGGTAAAGTAGTCCTCGGAAACGTGCCCCATAAGTCCTTCAGCTCCGGGTGCCGCTTCCATCGTGGTTCCCGTGCTGGCCCGCGCGGCGTACTCTCCGTAGGAGCGATACGTCAGCCCCTTGCGCTGGGCCAGATCCCACAGATGACCGGCTGCCGGTACATAAGCGCGCGAAGGCTTAGCATCGCTGCGGCCCGCGTAGGTCGGCGGCCAGAACTTCTCGTTGAAGTCGGTGGCATAGGCGGAGTCTGACCAGGAGTGGCCGTCGACGCTCACTTCTCCGTCGCAATAGAGATTGTCGAGAGAGACATATTCCTTGGCGAGCGCGTGCTGGTTCGGAGTAACTTTCTCGCCAAAGATCGTCAACTCCGGATCGCCGTTGGTGTGCGGCAGATCGCCAAATTCCTGATCGTAGGTCCGATTTTCCTTGATGATGTAGATGATGTGTTTGATTTCGGTCGATACGCCCACTTCCCGCGGGATGATTGTCGGCTCTGACGGTGGACGCGCCTCCGAGAGCAAGGAATCGTTGTACGGCGTATTCTCCACGACTTGCTTGGTCCAGCGCGGAAGCTTCTGCTCGAGTTGAGCCACCGGCAACACTTCGATGCTGCTCTTCTGCAGCGTCTTCACAGTTTCGTCGCCGTACCACTTTGACGCAAGCGGACTGCCAGGCCCCTTGCGGTCCGCATGCCCTTCCTCACCTTTGGCATTTCCTATATAGAGCGTTTGATCATGGTCCGCGAGGACCAGCGCCGACGGGTACCATCCCGTCGGGATGAATCCGACCACCTTGCTGTGCGCCCGGTCTGCGATGCGAATCACGGTGATCGAATTATTGTCGGCGTTGGCCACGTAGAGCAGCTTGTGCACGTTGTCGATCACGAGCGCATCGGGAGTCGAGCCTTCAGGAGCAAGCGGTGTGAGTGTGGTCGACAGGTGCTCAATAACTTGAAGCAAGTTCGTATCGATCACGTGGATCGTGTTGTCGTTCGAGCAGGCGACGAAGAGACGCCCATCGGCAGAAAGCTTCATGTCGTTCGGATTGATCCCTACCTTGATCGTACGGATCACCTTGTTGGTCGCAGTGTCGATTACGCTCACTGACTGGCTCGCCCAATTCGAAACGAAGAGCCTGCGTCCGTCTGGGGTAAGCACAAGCTGATATGGGTTGATCTCAACCGGAATGCGCGTAAGAACGGAGCGGCTCTTCATATCGAAGACGACGACGTTGCTGGGACCTGCGTCAGTGCCGCGGTTGGCGGCGTAGAGCCAGTCCTTGCTTTTGAGATAGGCGAGCCCCGACCACCATACGGTCTTCGGATCGACTGTTTCCACCAGGCCGCCATTCGGTTTCTCGCTCAGGCGTCCGTCGGCATACGAGAACTCGTAGATTGGAGCGGCGCTTCCGCTGATGTTTTTGGCGCCTGTAGCATTTCCTCCCGAGACAAAGAGCGTGCGGCCGTCCGGAGACCATGTCATGCCAAACCATGTGCTCTTCAGCTCGATGTGCTGGGTCTGCTTCTGCGTTTTTGTGTCAAACACATCGATACCATGCGGCAGATAACCGGAATGGCTTGCGACAACAATGCGTCCATCCGGTGAACCGACCAGGTTCAACACCAGGTCTTCGATCGTTGCAATTGCTTTGCCCGCCGGAGTAATACGCCACCCATTGGGCAAGTCGAATCCCCCGGCAATGTACTTCGGAAGTTCCTTTGTCGGCTGGCCAATGGTTCGCGGCGTCTTCGTGTCCTGGCAGGTATGTGCATCCCCTTGAGCAGCCGGCGCCGCTTGAGCCTGGCATCCAGACTCTTCGCCCGTGGCGTTGCGGAGCGCGATGAAAAGTGTCGAAACAACGAGAACGGCTAAAACAAGAACGCCTTTTAATCTGCGAAGGTTATTCATACTCACTCTTTTCCCTCTTCTCCAAGCCCTCGGGTACTAGCCGCCGCCTCTGATTTGGGCCCTGGTGATAGCGGTCAATTCTACCGCGCAGTTTACATCGCGCAGGTTGAAGGCGAATGAAAGATGTTTTCGCCCTCATAAGATTGACTCATACACCTGGATTCGCCCACCGCACACGAATCCCAATCGCTACTAGCTCCGAAGTTGTATCGATCGCCGAACTCCCCTCCGCCTGTGCTACGCTTCGGCTATCTGTGGCCAATTTCGAAAAAGCGCCGGCTGAGGTTCAGGAGATCCTCTCCAAGCCGATTCAGCAACTCGGCCTGAAGCTGGAAGGCTCTCCCCTCGAACGTTTCGTATTGCAGCTCAATAAAGAGCTTGACGCGAAGGGGCTCAAAAGGTTTCGCCCCAGGTGCTACCTCACCGATGAGTGGGGCTGCCCCAACATGGAGCCCGTAATCGGAATCCCGTTCTACCTGGCCGATCCGAAGCTGCAGCGTCTTGAATCTGAAATGAACGACATTGAAGACACGCAGCAGATCATGATGTACATGCGCCACGAAGCCGGCCATGCCTTCAACTACGCATATGCGCTCTATAAAACGCCAATGTGGCGCGACCTCTTTGGGCCGTTCCGTCGTGCTTACCGCGACAACTACAAACCGGTTCCGTTCTCGCGCCAATTTGTGCGGCACATGGAGGGCTGGTATGCGCAAAAGCATCCTGACGAAGACTTCGCAGAGACGTTCGCGGTATGGCTCACGCCCCGCTCCAACTGGCGCAAGCGTTACAAAGGCTGGGGTGCGATGAAGAAGCTGCTCTATATGGATCGCATTGGCCGCAAGCTCGGCGACACCGACCCCGTGGTCGCGCACGGCGATACCGATATTACCGTCGACGAAATGGCTGTAACCGTCGGCGAGTTCTACCAGCAAGCGCTCGAACAGCAGCTCACGCCCGGCGAACTTCCCCTCGACAGCGATTTGCGCGACATCTTCAACGTATCCGGGCGCCGGAGAAAAAATGTTCGCCCGGCGGTCGATCTTCTTCGCGAGAACCGCAAGATCCTGGTCGATAAGGTGAATTATTGGACAGGCGTCCAACGTCCGCTGGTCAAGAAGTTAGTTGAAGCCATCGAAGCGAAAGTGAGCGACCTCGGCCTGCGTGCAGACATAAAATGTGAGCGGGAGTCTTTGACTGAAATCACTGTGTATGCGACCGCGCTGGCGATGAACTACATCAATCGGGGCAAATTCATTTCACCCGGACCGGTGCTTCGAATCTGCCGTGCGGCAGCTGCGGATCACCGAAAAAGCGCAGAGGCATTATGGCAAATCTTAAAGTAACGATCTTGCACGACGTATGGGAAGACGGTCCCCCGGAGCCGGAACCGGAGCCGGTCAAGGCGCCGCGCGGCAAGAATGGCAAACGCCGGAAGAAGAAAAAAGATCCGCTGCACGACCGCGAGGAAATCTTCGAGGCTCTGACGAAGCTCGGGCACGAGCCTTCCTATCACGTCCTCGATGGTAAGAACCAATCGCTGCTATCGCTCGCAAGGTGCGGTGCAGACCTCATCTTCAACCTAACCGAGTCTTACGCCGGTCACGACACAATGGATAAGGACATCGCCGCCTATCTGGAACTTCTGCAAATTCCCTACACCGGCGGCGGCCCGCAGGCTCTCTATCTTGCCCAGGACAAGTCGATCGCAAAAAAAATCTTCGACTTTCACAAGATCAAAACTCCGTACTTCGCAACCTCTTATAAAGGCCGCACCGATCATTCGCACGACATCGAGTTTCCCCTCATCGTGAAGCCCGTCTCTGAAGATGGTTCCGCCGGCATCGACTCGGATTCCGTCGTTCACAGCGTCAAAGAGCTGATGGAGCGCATCCACTACATCCATGAGGAATTCGACAGCCCTGCGCTTATTGAGGAGTACATTGAAGGCCGGGAAATCTATGCCGCAATTCTTGGCAACGATAACGCCGAGGTGCTGCCGCTCATTGAACTCGACCTCTCCAAGCTTCCCAAGGGAACCCCGCGTATCGCCTGCCAGGACGTGAAGTTCGATCAGGAAACCGAAGCATACAAGGTCACGAAATCAGCGCCGGCCGAAGATCTCGATGAAGACACCATCACAAAACTTCAGGACACTGCTCTCGCTGCCTACCGCGCGCTCAAGCTGCGCGATTACGGCCGCATTGATATGCGTTTGACGAAAAAGGGCGTGGTGTACGTGATCGAAGCGAACCCAAACCCATGGCTCGCCAGCGCCGCAGAATTCGCCATGGCAGCCAAGAAGGGCGGCTATTCGTATACCGACATGATTGAGAAGATTGTGGAGCTGGCCCGCGCCCGCTCAATAGATTTATAACGTCATTCATCGGCTGCAGATCGCGCTGGCCCTCAGCCCACTGCTCTACATCTGTCAATCACCCCGCCGAATTCTTTTCGGGACAATTCTCTAGCGGGCAGCCAGCCTCAACAGGCAAGCAGCCCGTCTTTCAATCGACAAAGTAGCCGATGTCTGTCAGCACGCGTTCGCTCAGCTCCACGCCCAGGAGCCGCGCAGCGAGTTGGCCGCGCAGGGTCCCTTCAAAACGCTGGAGCACTGAAGCGGGCAAATCCGTCTCTTGCCGGAGCAATGACAGCAGTGCCGCGCTATCGGTTGGGAACTGGTAGTCGCCAGGCAGACCGCATGCCGGGCGAATCGTCAGCGAGAGCGGAATCGTCCCTTTGCTTGATTCGCTGGTGGCGGATGCTTGAGTGATCAGATTAACTCGCATCCCGGAATCTTGGCATTTGCTTGCGCGGCCCTCAATGGCCCGGAAAGGTCATCCGGGTCACACAAGGGTGGAGAGGCCGTCCCCCAGCCCAGGGAACCTCGCTTACTTCTTGGCCGCTCGTTGAGCAACCACAGCTTGGTTAACCGCAACCGCTGCGCGGATGAGCTGCTTGAATGCGGCCTCGTTTATCTTTTCCCCTTCGCGGAAGTCGATGGCACGCCTCACGTTCCCTTCAAGGCTCGAATTGAACAGCTTCTTCGGGTCTTCGATTGATGCGCCGCGGGCGAAGGTCAGCTTTACAACCTGTTTGTACGTCTCCCCTGTGCAGACGATGCCGTCGTGCGACCAGACAGGAGTTCCCGGGTTCGAGGGTTTCGCCCATTTGCACTCCTCCTGGATGCCGTGATCGGCATCGTGGATGAGTCGACGGAGATGTGCGAGGGTCTTCCCTCGCCAGTCGCCAAGCTCTTTGATCTTCTCGTCGATGAATGCAGAAGCAGATTCTGCGGGGACAGGCTTTTTCATGTGGAGCTCCTACTCTCGCATCAAATTTATGATGCGCCTGGAGCAATCTGCAACCTCAGCTCGCGACTTTGCTCACGGGGTCGCAGAGTCTGGCCACGGTCGCATCGTCCGGCGCAATAGAGTACCACGCAGATTGAATGAGCTGATCCGGTGCGCCCCATTCGCGAGTCAGGTTCGCCCCATGGGTCAACCCGAACACCGTTCACCCTGAGCCGCATCGTAAGGCAAGCCTAATTCTGCGATGGCTTTTCCACGTGGTCGATGACCAGGACGTCGACTGGCGCTTTGCCGCCTTCCAGATCCAGGCCCAGCTCATCATGCATCGCGGCTTTAAGGATCGAGGTCGTATCAGGCCTCGTTCCATCCATGTTCTTCGCAGGGTCCGGGAGGTACGGAGTGAAGTCGATCGCGAAATCGTATTTTCCGGCCAAACCTGTGTGATCCACCACGGGAATTTCAAGCGGCCCAGAGATGAAATCGCCGAACTCGGCAATGGGCATGGATTTTGCGATCGTGCCATTCGCCGAGTTCTGGCGGAAAGGTTTCCCGTCCGGCGCGGCCGCGGGCTTGAGCTTGGGACCGCCGTTTGCCACCGAGATTATCATGACTTTCATTTCTCTTGGCTCGCGATGGAAAGTCAGGCCGAAGCGATCTGCAAGCAGCGATTGCAGCATCTTCTTCATGGTTTCTTCGTCCACCGGACCATCGGCTTTTGCCGTGACGTCGAAGTGATCTGACTGGAACCACGCAGGGCCGGCGATCTGGCGGTCCTGGACGTGGTAGGCGAGCTTGATGCAGGTGTTCACGGTCACGTCCTGCATGTGCAGCGTGTCGCCTGTGAACTCCGTCTTGCCATCGTGCTCGAACTTGACGGATTCTGCGCTGGGCTTGATCGTGGCGACGTCGAAGGCTGGCCGCTGCGCTGCGGCGCTGGCAATGAAGGGCCCGACTGCCAAAAGGGACAAGAGGGCGAGATTGAACCTGACAATGCGGTTCATTGTCCGCCCCTTCCCCCATGATGTGGATGGAGTGCCGCTGAGATCCATGCGGTCAAATACGAGGATTGGCGCCGGGCGGTTCCATGATTCCCAAAGCCGCGATCTCACAGTCACTTATCCGAAAGGCGGGCGCCTCGGACGTGTGCCGGTCCGCAAACCCTTCCCGAAGCACTTCGAATTCCGAAAAGGGTTATAGGCGAGACTGTTACAGTCGCGGCATTGCGGCCTGCTTCAGACAAAGCCGCGAGCGCGGCGGCCTCGGCGTTGGACTTGTCGGCGCGGCGCCAATCCGCCGGGCGGCTTTCTTCGCAGTCGGGTGCGCAGTCGCCGCCCCCCGGCTACTCTAACTCGCTCACCAGGTTCTACCAGCGCATCAATTGCGTCACCTGGATGAGATTGCCGCAGGTGTCGTTCACCTTGGCGATCTTCGAGGCCGTAACGTCAGTAGGTGGCATGGTGAACTCGGCGCCGCGCGCTTTCATGCGCTCGTAATCTGCCTGTAAATTGTCAGTGAAGAACATGGCCGCGGGCTGGTCCTGCTGAAATAAGGCCTGCTGGTACGTTTTGGCTGCCGGATTGTTGTTGAGCGCCAACTGCAGTTCGGTGCCATCAGGATCCTCTGGTGAGGCTACCGTGAGCCAGCGAAATGGCCCCTGGCTGAAGTCGGCTTTCTTCACGAAGCCCAGCACTTCGGTGTAGAAACGCAGGGCTTTCTCTTGATCATTG